>Ga0207694_10000437_pt1 | contig 38691 bp, 69 predicted proteins | sample KBSC34metaG_FD_184353 | JGI IMG/M metagenome (GOLD analysis project Ga0207694, IMG submission 184353) | Corn rhizosphere microbial communities from Kellogg Biological Station, Michigan, USA - KBS C3-4 metaG (SPAdes) (version 2) | ecosystem: Host-associated > Plants > Roots > Rhizosphere > Soil... | reverse complement strand
CCTCGTATGCTCGTAACCTTGGCTGGCATGAGGATGCATTTGAACTGGCTGTCGTCAAGATGGTTGACCTGGCTGAGTTCGGTGGCTGGGGTGCTGTGCGTGCTCAAGATGGCTTCTCGCTGCGTGTCTTCCGCCAGGCTGCGATCTCTTCTGATACCGTTGGGAATCGTGTTGACGCTTTGTATGGCTGGGCGACCCCGTACCCAGAACAAGCAACTCAGCAAGTCAGTGCATAAACAGTAAGTTTCGGCGAATAGCCAACCGGCGCGTAGTTCCTCCCCTTTCTGCGCGCTGGTTTTTTAAGGGGTGTTGAGGCGATAGATGAATACTCAGATTGACTATAGCAATGTTATGCAACCCCAATTGACCGTGGATGAAGGGTCTTGGGAACCGCCCGTGCATAAGTTCTTTGGTAAGAAGCTCCCAAATGGGAAGATGGAGCCGGAACCCCGTTATTATCATCAGGAATATCCGAAGATGAAGTATTTTGGTGATGAGCGCGGCATCCGAGCAAAGCAAGTGAATACCGTGCAAGAAGAGGCTGCACTTGGAGAGGCATGGCTTGATTCTCCGGAACCATTTGGATTTATTGGCGCACCATCTTTTGAACAGATGCTTCAGATGAAAGAAGCTGAATTTGGTGCTGACGCATCTGCAGATCAAGGCGAAGTAATTTCTCCTGCTCCCCGCCGCGGTCGCCCTGCAAAGGCTGATTAATGACTACCGTCGCTACTCTCTGCCAGGATGCAGCGTTTGAAGCCAAAGTATTGGGCCAAGATCAGACATTGTATGCTGGGGATGCTCAACTGATTCTTCGTTGGCTGAATCGAATGCTTGATTCGTGGACGAACGAACGGCAAATGATCTTCAACAATGAAGTGGCGACGTTTACAATGACGGCTGGCGTTGCGACGTACCTTACAAGCGTACTTCCTAAAGGCCGTCCAACTGCAATTACCGCGATGAAGGTGCGGCTGAATAACATTGATTACGATGTGACTTTCATCGATCTTTATAAGTGGAATGAAATCAGCTACAAGCTGACCCAATCCATTCCTGATCAATGTTATTACAACCCGAATTTCCCTGATGGGGAAATGAATTTTTACCCTGTCCCGTATGCTGATTTCACATGTACGGTAACAGCAAATTATCCGCTGGGCGGCACTACGGCATTGACACTTTCGGATGATTTGGTGATGCCAGCAGGCTATGAGTCAGCAATCGTAAGTAATTTGGCGGTAGAAATTTGGGAAAGTTTTAAGGGCGGTGAGCCGCCTGCATCGCTGCAAGCAAAAGCAACAAAAGCAAAAGCAGTGTTGAAGAGAACCAATTTCCAGCCTTTGGAAATGAACACTCCATTCGACCAAAAATACGACGATATTTCAAACGCCTTTTTATATAAGGGCTTTTAACTTTAAAGGGGTATTACATGTCTGAACAATTTGAAGCAAAACTTGAAGGTCAAGCCGCTGAAGGTTTCCCGATGATTCCTTTGTCGGACATTGTGGTGATTGAGCAGCATAAGGAAGAAAAGACCGGTGGTGGGATTATCTTGGTTGGCAGCGAACAAAAGTTTCCTTGCGGTCGTGTTGTTGCTGTTGGGCCTGGCCGGGTGTTTTCTTCTTATCTTGATGCTTCCGGTCATCATATGGGCGGCCACGAAGTACCAATGCGTGTGAAAGTAGGTGATTGGGTTACGTTCGGTAAATATCAATCTGGTGGCGAGCCAATCATGATTGAGGGTAAGCGTTATATTCTTTGCCGCGAAGGCGATCTTGCTGGTTTTTCGCGAGACGGCAATCCGGTGTTCATTAAGAACGCTCCTCCGGAGGATTAATGGCTCGTATCCAACTATTCGGCATGGGGATGGCAAGCAAGTCCCCATATGTCACTGCAAAGAACCCTCAAAATATGTATTTTGAGACGCGTCCTGCAGGTGAGAAATCGACGATTGTTGGATACAAAACGCCGGGGCTTGTGTCGTTTGTTGATGGCGGAACTTCTCCGGCCAGAGCACTTTATGCATTCGATAAAAACGAATCTGCATATGCAGTGTTTCAAAACAAGTTTTATCAGGTAGGTGCGGCTGGATCTTTAACGGCTATCGGAACTCTTCTGACATTCACAGGCCAATGCTCGATTGCTGATAACGGCAATCAGATCATGATTGTGGATGGTACGTTTGGGTATATCTACAATACGACCACTGGTGTTTTCAGCCAGATCACTGATACAGACTTTCCAGCTAGTCCAACCACTGTTACTTTTTTGGCCGGGCGATTCATTGTCACGTTTGCCCAGCAAAGCCGTTTCTATTGGTCCGATGCATATGACGGTTTGTCATGGGATGCGCTTAATTTTACCAATGCTGAGACCAATCCGGATCCAAACGTAGCAGTATGGAATTTGAATGGTCAGGCGGTTCTTTTTGGTACGAGAACTACTGAATTTTTTGGCGTCAGTACTGATACCAATCAGGCTTTTGCATCAATTCAAGGGACAGCCACTAAGTGGGGTTTGGCGGCTATTTGGAGTGTCGCTGAATATGACAACTCACTAGCGTTCTTGGCTCGTAATAAGCTTGGTCAAGTCATGATTGCTAAGTTGGATGGTTATTCGCCACTTAAGCTAAGTAATCCAGATGTAGACAATATTATCAACGGATATTCAACGGTAAGTGATGCGGTGTCATATTCGTACATGCTTGGCGGTCATGCCATGTATGTCATCAACTTCCCGACTGCTGGCGATACTTGGCTTTATGACGGATTTACTCAGATCTGGTCTCGACTAAAGAGTTTTGGTATTACGCGTCACAGATCCAATCTTGGTATGTCGTTTATGACGTACACGATTGTTTCTGATTATTCGAATGGGATGCTGTATAGGCTTACCAATACTGCCTACACAGATAACGGCGATCAGATCGAATCTCAGATCATCAGTGAGAATGTCAGCGATCCAGATCTATTGCAATTGTCGATTGGTAAAGTTCGTGTAGATATGCAAGTTGGCATGGGCGATCCAGGCTTAGAACGTCCGCAAATTGGGCTGTCTGTGTCGCGTGACAATGGGCGAACATATGGTGCTGAAATGCTTGTTGATGTGGGCCCGACTGGTAATTACAGGCGTGTTGTTGAGTGGAATAGGCTTGGAACGTCGCGTGATTTTGTATTCAAGCTTCGGATGAATGACCCGTTCAGTTTTACTTTGATTAGCGCAACTATCAATCCGGATAACTAATGGCACTTATCAACCCAGTCCCAGCTACTAACGTAGAAACCGTACTTGGAAATGGTTGGCAGGCATTTTTCCAATCTGTGTACACGATTTGCTTTGCATTGACGCAAAGCGGAACTACAGCGAACCGTCCGACAAAGCTTCTTTGGGTGGGACGGACTTATTTTGATACTTCTCTTGGCATCCCTATTTGGTACAAGGGGCCAGGATGGGTTAATGCATCAGGAGGTGCAGTTTGAAAGAAATTGACGTTAGCTCTCTTCCAATCAAGCATCATTTTGGCGGCGGAATTTACATCAAAGAAACTCATTTCAAGGCTGGTGAAATGGGTGAAAAGCACAAGCATAATTTTGAGCATTTGTCGTATTTGGCGTCTGGTAAGGTAGAATTGGTTATCGACGGGCACGTGACCCGAACGATGGTAGGCCCTGAAGCGCTCACGGTCCAAGCAGATAAAATCCATCAGGTTCATGCCTTGACGGATGTCGTATGGTTATGCTGCCATGCAACGGATTGCACTGATCCGGAGAAAATCGATAACGTCATTATCGAAGGCGGCCATGTCTGACCATATCAAGCTCATTGCACAAGGATTGAATGTTGCACCTATTTATTGGGCGCTTCATCAACATCCTGAACTGTGGAATGAAAACACCGCCCGTACTGAATCAAAAGACAGCCCTCATTATGGGCTAGATGATATCTGGGCGCGCTTTGTACCTTCCAATCCGACACAAGAACAATCATCTGTTTGGTATCCATCTGCCGATATTCTGCGGATCAAGAAGATCTGCCTTGATGTGATGCATGCGGTTGGAGGAACAGAGCTGGGTGGCGTGCTGATCACGCGTATTCCTGCTGGCAAAGAGTGCCGTCCCCATATTGATCCTGGTTGGCATGCAGCCAAGTATCAAAAATATGCAATCCAGATTACGAGCGCGCCGGGGCAAGAGTTTTGCTTTGAAGATGGCTCTCTTGAATCAAAGCCTGGTGATCTTTATTGGTTTAATAACCAGTTCCTGCATTGGGTGACAAACCCTACAAATTATGAGCGAATCACCATGATTGTGTGCATTCGTAAGGAGGATTAATCATGCCGTGGGGATATGCCGCCGCTGCTGTAGGAACTGTTGTTGCTGGTTCTATGCAGGCCGATGCAGCAAAAAGTGCTGCTGATTCACAAGCGCAATCTGCGCAGGATGCTCTTGCGCTTCAAAAAGCGCAATACCAAGACACGCAGAACAACATTAATCCGTATCTGCAAAACGGTACTGCTGCCAATAACAAGCTGGCTTATATGCTTGGGCTCTCTACTAGTCCGACGACATATGCTGGTCAAAATAGTGCAAAGACGCAAGACAACTTCAATGAAGCAGCTTATCTAGCGGCTAATCCTGATGTTGCCGATAAGTCTAAATGGGGCCAATCGGCATGGGACCATTACCAGATGTACGGCAAGAATGAAGGCCGGGCATTCCAGTATTTGAACGATCCTTCTGCAGATCAAGCAACTGCCGAAGCCGATCCTAATTATGGTTCTCTGCTTAAGAAGTTTGACGCCAATGACTTGGCTAATGATGTTGTCTATAACTCGGGTTTGAAGTTTGGCCTTGATCAAGGAACAAATGCGATCAATCAGCGTGCTTTGCAGTCTGGTAATTATGACTCTGGCGCTACGCTCAAAGCCTTGACGCAATATGCAAATGATTATGGTTCCACTAAAGCCAATGATGCTTATACGCGTTATAACCAAGACCAGACGAACATTTATAACAAATTGACCGGCGCTAGCAATACTGGTCTTTCTGCTGCTGGAACTTTGTCAGGCACAGGTGCTAATAGTGCCAATGCACAAAGCAACTTGATTACAGGCGCTGGGAGTGCTCAATCTGCAGGGACTATTGGAGCAGCTAATGCCGCTGGATCTACTGTATCTGGGTTGAATGGTTTATATAACAATTACAATTCAAATGATTTGCTGAAACAGTTGCTTTCTCAAAACAATAATACTTCGTCCATGTATGGCAGTCGCGGCGGCTTTACGACATCCGATTTCTCTAGCGCAAGTGGATACTAAAAATGGCACTTAATACTGACATCATCTTGCAAGGTCGCCCTGCTGCAGTAGAAGCTCCTGATCCTATGGCGCAGTATGGTAAGGCACTGCAGCTAAAGCAACTGATGACTCAAGGTCAACTTCAGCAGCAGCAATTGGCTGATGACCAAAGTGCGCGGGAAGCATTTGCTGCATCTGGTGGTGATCGGAACAAATATCTGCAAGCACTGGCGACTGGCGGTAATGTACGGGCATACCAGACTGCGCAAAAGAACTATCTTGATACAGATAAAACTCAAGCGGAGATTTCTAAACATCAAGCCGAAACACAGTACAAGCAAAGCGAAATTCAAAATCAGGCGATTGCGCGTGATCGTGACATGCTTGCCAATGTGAACAATCCTCAAGATGCAGCATTGTGGATCCAAGCAGGTTATCAAGACCCGATTGTAGGCAAGATCAAGTCAAGCATGATGCCTCTTGAGCAGGCTCTTGCACGCATTCCTACGGATCCAATGTTGTTCCAGCAATGGAAGCAACAGAACGCATTGGGCGCGACCAAGTATATCGAACAAAACAAGCCAACTTATCAGACAAGAAATCTTGGTGGCACTACCGATACCATTGCATTGCCTGGTCTTGGCGGCCCTGCTCAAGTGGTTAGCTCGATGCAAAACACTGTAAGTCCTGATGCATCGTTGTCAGCAGCGACTCAGCGTCGCGGACAGGATCTTACCGATGCCCGTCAACGTGAAGCAAATGCTATTCAAAATGCAGGGAAAACTTCTGAAATTTCTACTCAACTTCGGAAAGAATTCGATCAGTTGCCGGAAGTTAAAAACTATAAACAGGCACTCCCTGCTTATAAAGCAATTGAAGATGCAGTAACGCGCAATAGCACCCAATCAGATATCAACTTGGTATATGGCATTGCAAAGCTATATGACCCTAATAGCGTTGTTAGAGAAGGCGAATATGCCACTGTGGCGAATAGCCCGAATATTCCTGAGCGTATTAAGGGGTATGCCCAATATATCCAGGGTGGCGGTCGATTGACCCCGGAAGTCAAATCACAAATCCTTGCTGAAGCCCAAGGCCGTGTCAAAACATTTGAAGATCAGTATTCACAAGCTCGACAAGGCTATAGCGATATTGCAGGACGCTCAGGAGGTGATCCGTCACTCGTGTTCCCTGCCCCGCAACAGCCTGCTGTAAATGCTCCTGTTGGGCCAAAAACTCCGCGCAAAGGCACCATTGATAATGGTTACGAGTTTCTTGGTGGAGATCCTGCAGATCAGAAAAATTGGAGGAAGCGTTAATGGCTGCCCCATGGGAAAAATATCAAGCACAAAGTCAGGCTAATCCGCAGCCGAGAGAAGATGGCCCGTGGTTGAAGTATTCAAACGGCAATGCTCAAAATGATCCGCCAAGAGAAAAAGCGGTTGGCGAGGATAGTTCTTTGGTCAGTTTTGGCGCTGGCTTAGGAAAAGGTGTTGGAACCGTCGCGCTTAACGCGCAGCGCTATCTTGGTAAAGGCATTAATGCTGTTGCTGATTTGATTTCTCCGCCTGAGAGAAACCTCACATCTGTTATTACAGGCCAAGACAATAGCGGGACTGCTGCTGGCCGTTGGTTGGTTAAAGATGCTGAACAAGGGCTGCAAAATCTAAAATCAGAAGTAGCTCCATATAAGGCCGCTAGTCCTATTGCCACTGGCGCTGGCGAGCTTGGTGGAGAGATTGCGGCCACTTTGCCGGTGGGTGGAGCATTAGGGCAAGTAGCCAAGCTTGGAGCCCGTGCGCTGCCTGCAGCAAGTCCTGTGCTTACACCTTTGGCAGAATCTTTGGCATCTAGCGGATTCCGTACTGGCGCTACTCAAGGCGGTCTGCAAAACCTTGCTACACGCGTGGTTGGCGGGGCTGCTACTGGCGGCGCTTCTGGCGCTTTAGTGGATCCTGAATCTGCTGGTGCTTCTGCGTTGATTGGGGGCGCTCTTCCACCAGTTCTGAAGGGGGTTGGTGCGGGTGCTCGCTATGCTGGCAATGTTGCTGGATCTTTGGTCAAACCTTTTACAGCATCAGGACAAGAAGAAATTGCAAACCGCATTTTGCGTAAATTTGCTGAAGGTGGCCCGACTGAAATTAATGCTGCTGAATTGGTGCCAGGGTCTTTGCCTACACTTGCCGCAGCAACTGCAAATCCTGGTATTGCGACTCTTGAACGGGCTGCGCGCGATGTCCGTCCAAATTCATTTATTGAACGCGCAATTGCTAATAACGAAGCAAGAGCTGCGGTATTGCAAAATATGGCAGGGACGCAAGCACAAAAAACAGCTCTTAAGGAAAAGTTGGAGCAAGAATCTGCGCGTTTATATGGCGAAGCATTTAAAGAACAGCAACCAGTGACAGAAGAGTTGGTTCGTCTTGCTAGTCGTCCTTCTATGCGGCGCGCTGAATCGCGAGCCCAAGGTTTAGCAAGTGAGCTTTCTATTCCGTTTTCGTCAACATTAGAGCAAATGAGGCCAAAGTCTATATATGTTGGAGAAAGAACTGCAACTCCATCTATGTATATCAAGCCTGGCGAAAGTGTAAATATCCCTATTGAACGCCCTGTAAGCGTTTCCTCTGTTTTGCAAGAAAATGCGCCGCGTAATTTAGGTGCTGGGATGACGGAAAATGTTGCTCCAACAGAAGTTAAATATTCTACTGGTCCCGTATCAGATACGGCGCATGTTATTGGGCCGGATGTTTCTGCAACTCTTGAAAATAAAGTGCCACTATCAGGATATACAGAAATTCCGCCTGTAGACAGCATCCCTGTTAGAGATGCTCATACATTAAAAATGGCAATGGATGCCTTGATGGCAGATCCGACTTTGGGGATAAAAGGTCGTGAAGCATCTGCTATTAATGCAACAAGAAATAGGCTTTTAGATATGCTTCCAGATGCATATCAAAAGGCACGTCAAAGCCATATTGAATTGAACCGTCCAATTAATCAGATGGATATCGCCTCTACTATTTTGGATAAAGCAACCAATAAAGTAACAGGAAATATTACACCAAATTCTTTTGTTCGCGCATTAACTGATGACACAGCAAAAGAAGCGACTGGTTTAAAAAATGCAACACTTAAATCGATGTTAAGCAATGAGCAATATGCAGCATTGCAATCAATTAAAGATGATTTGATCCGCGAAAGTAATCAAGGATTAGGAAAATCTGCAGGCTCAAATACATTCCAAAACTTGGCAACCAACAACATTCTTGAAAGTGCTGGAGGGAAGTTGCTTTCTTCTGCTGCGGATAGAACCGGTATTTCGGGGATTGTCGGTCAAGTAGGAAAACTTGCATATGGCAATTCAAATGAAGCAATCCGAGATCGCCTCATTAATCTGTTGTTAAGCCCGCAAAATGCTGTGCTGAAAGAACCAGAACGTGTGCAGGCTTCTAATAAGCTGATGGAATTACTCAGGAATCAAGGTGGTCAGGCTGTGACTCGCGCCGCTCCGATTCTCGGCGCTCAGTAAATCCGACATAGAACTGCCAAACCGCTACAATTGCAATCAATGCAAGTGCTTTCCAGATCAAGTAATTAGTGTAGTTCATAGAAGGATAAATAAATGCCTACAGTTAGTGTTTCCCCGTTTGGACCCAAACCTCAACAAGTTGATGCTGCTGGCAATCCGCTTGTTGGCGGAAAGATGTTCTTCTATGTTGCTGGAAGCACCAGCACTAAGCAAAACACCTATACCGATTCTACGGGTACTGTTGCTAATCCAAACCCTGTCATTTTGAATGCATTGGGTGAGCCGCCAACGGAATTATGGTTTACGCAGGGTCAGCTTTACAAAGTTGTTCTTGCGCCTGCTACTGATACGGACCCTCCTAGTAATCCTATCTGGACAATCGACAATTTACAAGGTGCATCGGGGCCTTCTAGTGTCTCATCGTTGACTACGCCTGCTGGTCGAGTTCTCGGATATGTAGGCGCAAATAATTCTTCTTCTCCGCTGACTCAATATGATATGTCAGCGGTAAGCGTGACAACTCGGAATAATCTTGGGCAAAGTTACACATTTGCAAACACAGGTGTAATTACTAACAATTTGTCTACTGCTGGCCCGATCATCAATGGGCGAGATCAAACAGCAGCATTCCCTGCTAGTAGCTGGGTGTACCTGTATTTCATTTCAAATGGTACAACTATTGCCACGATTTCATCTTTGACCGCTCCTCCTAATGCGCCAGCGTTGCCGCCAGGGTATATCGCATGGGCATTTGCAGGTGCTTATTTCTGGAACTCTTCAAGCAACCTTCTGCGAACAAGAAGCAGGGGTTCATATATTTCATATGATCAACAACAAATAGTATTGAATGCTGGCGGTGCGACTACAGAAACTTCGGTAACAGTAACTAGTCAAGTCCCGACTTCTGCTGTTTCTGGAAGATTTGACATTCAGTTCAGCGCATCTGCAACGACAAATGCTAATGGCACTGGTCTTGTGACTTTTATCACTAGAATTTTGTCTGGATCTGATTATTCGTCTAATAACGTTTATGTCGCTAGTGCATCTTCATTGTCATTTACTTCAGGCAAGATTTGCAATATGCCTAACGTTGGCCAAACATTTTTATACCTAAACCAAAACATTGCAAGCCCAGCTAATGTTTCGGCTGTATCAGCGACTATTTATGTGAGTGGGTATGGCGTATTCAATGGCGATTGCTAAGGAGAACATAAATGTATTCCTATAGAGACCCGGTCACAAATGTCTTAATGAGTTGGGGATATGCCTCTTCAAATTGTAGGATTGGGCAGATCCCGCCGAACTGCGACATTCAAAGAGAAGAGCCAGAGGATTTCAATTTGACGCCGGGCGAATGGCAATGGGATGGTGAAAAATGGATTCCGTATCCTTGAATACTCAGAATTGGTCTTTGGACAGGAAAGTTACGATTGCTGGCCTGGTTTCTATTATCGGGTTGGCAGGATCAATGCTTGCTGTATATGTCAGCATGAATGTGCGATTGAGCAATGTTGAACTTGCTCTCACATATCAACGTGGTGCAAATGATCAATTACGAGAAACGGTTAAAGAGAACAAAGTTGAAACTTCTAACGCTGTATCAGAAGTGAAATCTTTGATCAAAGACGTTTCTGCAAAGGTAGATCGGCTTTTAGAGAGAAAGTAATGAGATACGCATCGGCGTGTTTCATTGTTGTAATACTCGTTTGTATATATATACTATTTGATATATACACAAGTCAAAAAGGCATTAAAGCAATATGTAACGATGGAACCGTAAGCCTGAGCAAAAATAGGTCTGGGACATGTTCTCATCATGGTGGAGTTAAAGAATGGCGCTGACTGCTGATCAACTCAGAAAAATAATGCCGCAAGCCGGTCAGAAGGCGGACATATTTGCCGTTCCTTTATCAGACGCAATGGCTGAATTTGAGATTAACACGAAAGCACGCCAAGCGGCTTTTATCGCTCAAATAGGCCATGAATCCGGTCAGCTAAGATATGTACGAGAGTTAGCCTCTGGAACAGCGTATGAGGGCCGTAAAGACCTTGGAAACACGATGCCAGGCGATGGAGTCAAGTACAAAGGTCGAGGGCTGATTCAGATCACCGGAAAAGCTAATTATGTTGCGTTGATGATGGCTCTTGGTATTGACTGTTTGGAGCATCCGGAAGTAGTTGAAGAGCCGGTAAATGCAAGCCGATCAGCCGCATGGTTTTGGAAAGATCGCGGGTTGAATGAGCTAGCTGATCAAGGAAATTTTCTAGCGATTACCAAGCGGATTAATGGCGGTACAAATGGCCTAGAGGACCGACAAGCCTTGTGGGCAAAAGCGAAAGAGGTATTGTGATGGATCCTATCAGTTTGGCGCTTGGCCTTTCTCAATTCGTTCCTGTCATTGCAAAATGGATCACTGGAAGTGATAAAGCTGCAGACGTAGCAGGAAAAGTAATTGACGTTGCAAAGGCTGTTACGGGTACGTCAGATGGTCAGACAGCTTTAGCAGCCATTCAGGCCGATCCAAACAAGGTTTTGGAGTTTCAACAAGCCATCGCTGCGCAACAGATTGATATCGAAAAAGCTTACTTGCTTGATGTGCAAAGCGCCCGCGATAGGGATGTGAAAATCGTTCAAACTGGTCAAAAAAACTACCGCGCAGACTTTATGTTTTTCTTGGCTATAGCGATGATTAGCGGACTGGTCTGGCTTGTCTGGAAAGATCCGAATATCAACGAGTACATGAAAGGGATTGCGACGCTGGTGCTTGGTCGATTCCTTGGTTATTTAGATACCATCTACAATTTTGAATTTGGTACTACTCGGTCTAATAAGGCCAAAGACGAAACTATCAAAAATTTAAGCCAGAGTTAAATCATGACTTATCGAGTATGGCGTCACGGAACGTATCGTAATCATAACCGCACAAAAAGTACAAGCGGCGGTAACACCATTCCAGTTATTCAGACATTTGGATTTGGAACGCCAGCGCCGAATATTAGCGGTAGTCCTGCACTTCTTTACTCATGGGATCCTGATAATACGTCGCTAGTTACTATGACTGGTAACAACATTACAACGCTTGCAGGCGCTGATGGTACGTCTTTAGCCCTTACATCTGGGTCCGGTCCTACTCGTACCCTTGTAAATGGTAAATATGTTGCTTCGTTTTTGGGAACGTCTAGTCAATATATGAATGCTCTAGGTGGTCAGGCAGGAGGCACGCAGGTAGTAATTTTTGATAGTGCTGGCCCAGCTTTGGCAATGACTACTGGTCTATTTGGAGAAATGAACAGTGCTTCTGCAAGTGGTACGAACCGTCAAGAAATTCTAAAGATTAATAATGTTGGTTCTTATGTTACTGCACGAAAAGCAGACAACAATAGCTTGATTGCGGATGCCAATTCAGGACAAGGTAACGATACAAATATTCATATTGCCATCGGGACGTATTTGCCAGGTATTGGCAACTCTTATTTGTTCTTTGATGGAGTTGGCACGCCATATCAATCTACAGGAACAGCGGACCTAGCCACTGGTATTAACAATGTGGTCATTGGCGCTCGATTAGTTTCCAGTGCATTTACTCAGTATCACACTGGAAACATTTATCGGGTATTAAAATATGCACAGCCCGTTCTTACAAACGGTCAAATTGAGGAAATCGCAGTTTGGGCCGCAGCAAATTACGGTACGCCTAATTTGGCATAAACAGGAAAGGCATCACAGCCTTTCCCCCTCTCACGTGCTCGGCGCTGCTCGTCTCGTCTTGGGCGGCGGCTCATGGCATTTTTCTCCCGATTTCGGCTGCTGCACCAGTGATGCATTTGCAGAATGCTTCCGAAAGCGTGCATGTTTCGTATCCCCAGCTCCAAGGGACGAATACGCCATCCTGCTCGTAAAAGCAGGTGATGCTTTGCTCCGTGATCTGGATTCTCATTTTCCCTGCGGCGCAAAGAGTCATAGCAAGTCGGCCTGCATCGCCATCGTCTTCCAGCGGGTTCCAATTGATAGGCATTCCAGTTGCAGATGCGTATCCAACACCGTCATGGTGGAGCCCCGCCGCCTTGGCAGCCATCTCCAACAGCTCGCGATCTGTGCTCATGCGATCCTCCTGAATTCCAGCACCCACACCCAGGGATTAGCCTGCCAGCTGCCGGCACCGTTGATGGATTCCCACATGGCCTGCCAAGCGCTGCGGATGCTGGAGAACTTGTTCCCATTTTTCTGCACCTCGGCGGCCCAGCCGCGCGTCCCTTCGTCTTCAGCGTCGAAATCGCTGATGTCCTGCAGGCGCTCCACGCGCACGCCAGTGATTTCCAGCTTGATCCGGCATGCTGCTCGAGGCATGTGAATGCTGGGCTTCCACTTGATGCCGTCGTATTCCATGCCAGGATCTGCGCGGTAGCAGGCATGCCAGGCCATGCCGGGATGATCCGGGTTGTAGCCCCATGTTTCTCTCACCCAAAGTCGATCACCGGGCCGACCATGCTTGCACTGCTCGGCCAGCCATTCCGCACATGTCAGGACGCGGTAGCCTTGCGTCTGTCGGGCCTCTGCCACCAGCTTGTCGCCGTCCGGTCGGGTGTAATGCACTGCGCCGGACGGCCCGATGATGCGGAGATGATGCGGATCGTTCGGCGGCTGCTTGATGATGCGCCGAGTCTGGGTCTTGTCGCCGGACAGGATTGCGCGCACCATCGGCGCGGAAAACAAAATCGGTCGCTCTTTCACTGCTGCGTTCATCCTTGCTCCTTCTTCCGGTTCTTCCTCTCCCTCACCCAATCAGGTATTCCGAAGAGTATGTAGTAGCCTGTTTTCCACAGGAGGATTAGGAGGCGGTCTAGCATGCCTTCTCCTTGATGATGTCTTTGATACGCTGATTGCCATCGCCACCATATGGAAGGCACATGCCGTCCCAATGTTCTGGCAGGTCGGATACGGACATAATTTCGCTACCTACCCGTACATCAGGAGCGCAATCCGGAATTGCTGAAGGCGCATGTGTGGTTGCAAGAGACCATGCATGGTCTTGGTCACGGGCCTCCACAACCATTTCGAATTCGACTGTCACACGGTATAGTTTCTTCATGCTTCCTTCTCCTTGACTATGCGGTAGGCGATAATGTCGTGATCGTCGCCGCTATGGCTCCAGTCGTAGCTTACTGGGCCTGTAACAGGTGCCGTCACGGATCCATCTCGATAGCGAACTTGAATCCTGACATTGCTTGGCGTTGGCCGGTCTCGAAAATACCCACCCTTCCACTCAATCCATTCAGACATGCTCTATCCCTCCTTATTCGCCGGTGCTGCGGCAATCATGGCTGTCCAGACTTCATGCGGCAAACCGGTTATGTTCTTGAACCCTTCGGCCTCCATCTCTGGCGTCGGCTCCTTCGGCACCACAACGTGCCCCTCTGGGATGGCGCGGGAGAGGATTCTGTGGGCAAATTGGCGTTCTTGATGTGTCGCCATCGTCCCAAAAACTTCTGCGGCAATATCATCAATCGCTGCGTTGTTCATGATGCTCTGCGCGGATTTTGAAAAGAGTGCGCGGGCGAATCCCAGATGGTCGAACTCACGCGAGCCAGACGCCACGCAGAAGCTGCTAAATGGCGTGGCGATTTCGTCAATCTCTTGGTCGGTCATGATGGTGTCCTTATTTGATCGGCAGCTTCAAGACAAGCTTGGTTACGTTGGGCGGGACGACGATCTGATAAACCGTGTTACCAATCCAAAAATCCTCTGTTCGTCTTTGACTTTTTGCAGGTGTTGTCTCTTGTGGATTGCAAAACAAAGTACGCTCGATGACATGGAATTGTTTGTCGTTGCTCATGGGGCTCTCCATTTCCAAGAGCATTGATATGCATAATGCCCATTCTTTCCGCACAGGCAGCACGTCGGCTGCTCTGCGCGTTGGATGGCGGCGGTGGGGGTCATGCTGCTTTCCTTTCTTTTTTGCCAGCCAGGATTGCTACTGCTACCAGCCAGCGCGCCAGCGGTTCTGGTGTATGCTCACGCTCAGGCTTCGTAATTGAGGGTAGACGCGGATAATTCTTCGTCGGGCGCACGCAATGCGTAGGTTTTCCTTCGCGTTTCGGAATGACCGGCAAATCATCCGGATGAACGCCGACGATATACAGCCATGTCGATTTCTCTGCACGATGACCGAAATGGAACTGGTCAATCTGGATTGAATATCCGCCATATTGATCTGGTGCGCGGCCAGGTCTTGGCAACATCTTCTCAACCCATAGTGAAGACTCTGCCGGATGCTCCAAAACGCCGCCATAAGTGCGAACTTTGGCCAAAGCGAAAAGGGCTAGAGATTTTTCGTCGTCGCGCGGATTGGCAAATTGGCGCATCCGGCCCCATGCTCGGCAGGGAGGGTGGGCCACCACAGGATATCCGCCTGGCCATGTACGCGCATCGCGGTCAATGTCGTACACATCGCATTCCGGCAGCGTCTTGTAGACGCTATCCTGGCGTGCGAAGAGAACCGCAACGCTCACGATTTCCCTCCTTCTTCTGCTGGAAAATCCAACTTGGATTTCTTTGCAAAATGCCTCATTTCATCAATGACCATTTTTTGCTGATCAAACCAAAACCGCATTCCTTTCTCGCGAGGCTCAAGTCGTAGCTGATCAAGGCAGTACGCCTCGTAACGCATCAGGAAATCTTGATAGTTCATGCCTTGTCTCCTTCTTCTGCTGGCTGGCAGAGTGCGGCGCGTGCGAGTAATGCACGGGCGGCAGCATAGACGTATGGCTTCAGGTCGGTCTGGCCTTCCTTGATGGTGAAGCCATGCGCCATGAAGATTTCGCGGATAGTCTCATCCGCCACCGGCTGCGCCAATTCTGCCGGTGCAGCGGCATAGAGCAACGTTCCTTCTTGCAGCACTGTCCCGATATCTCCCTCGCGAATGATCTCGCCATATACCCCGCCCAACGTGTCGCGCACCACAGCCACCGGCTGCGCCACCGCTGGCGAGGCTTCGGGATGCTGCTGCGCGGCGTCGTACATGGCACCGTAGCAGCCGATAGCTCCATCATTGCCGACACCGATGCCATACTTCTTCACGGACCAGTCCCTAGCAGCGTTCAGCATGGTTTCATCGGGGACCTTTGGCAGCAGCTTCCATCCTTCAGGAACCGACCCTGCTGGTAGCGCGATCTGGGAGGCGCGGTCGGCAATGCTCTGCGCATAGGCCGTCATCTGCTCAGGCGTCATTTCGCAGGACTGCCCCTCTTCCGGCTGCAGGGCGCGCTCTGCTAGGGCAATCAGGGAGAGGATGGTTTGCGGATTGGCGGCGGCGATGAATTCTGCGACGGTACGCGGCTCATACCATTTCTCGATGCAAAACGCTTTGCAGAGGGGGTTACCTTCAGAATCCAGCACGTAAAACGATGCGCCGCCCAATTCAGCTTTGAATTCAATGCCGCTGAGTGCTTCCGTCAACCGCTTCAATTGCTCAATCTTGTTTCGTGTCATGATCATTATGGGCTCCCAAATAGTGATTCTTGAATCGGTGCATGCTGGCGGTCCCAAAACGTCAGCGACTGGTGGGCTTCGATGCGCTCACGCATCAATGCGGCCCGTGCTTCCTTCGTCGGCGGGGTGTAAGTACCGCGCCATGCTGAGTCGATACCCACGTTGCGCCCGATATTCGTGCTGTCAGCCGAAGAGAAGGGGAAGCGACTGAAAACTTCCGGGTCGAGCATACGAAGGCCATGCAGCTTGCAAATTGGTCTACCTTGTCGGTCGCATACAATGGCCATTGCCTTTGCCATCCGTGTCCACCATGCAGCCGTGCCGATTTGTGCGAACTCGCCAGAACTTCCGAGGCAGATACGAGGCCACGCAAAAGCAAGCCGCTCAAGGCGCTCCAGGGATTCATGCAGGTGCCAGACTGGAGCGCCGACCCATGGCGATTTTTCTCGCCACGGCCATTCTTCTAACAGGGCATCATTTGCGACTTCATCGCCATCAATCACATCGGGGATCACGGCAAAATCAAAGCTTGGATAACGATGAAGCTCACCAACCCACGCGTAGTAATGCGACCAGTCGGTGATAGGTTTTCCGCTACGCCATGCTGAGAATGCCCCGTTGTCCACCGCAAATGACTGCGATGCTTCCAGTGCGATTGTCAGTTGCTCGGGGTGCTGGAACGACACAAAAGCATGGCCGCCATCAATTGCGCGCAGAGCTGCTGTGGCCGGTGTGATCGGAAGTCCGTGATAGTGAATCACTTACCCTCCCCTTGCGCGGCGATGGCTGCGTCAATGGCGGTTTTCGCACGAGCAGCGATACCGATGAATTCCCAGGCGCGGCGTGCATGCCAATCGCGCATGCCTTCTTCGCTTTCCTGTCCGCTGCCGGACATACCGGCCAGCGCGATTTCTTCCAGCGCATCGCGAGCAATGGTCAGCAGTGCATCATCCTTCCCTGCATCAGAGGTGGTGGGGGATAGGTTTGCAAGCGCTTCGTGGATCATGTGGCGATATGCATGCGCTTGTTCCAGCAGTTCTTGGCTGGTCTTGATGGTTGAGCATCCAGCGCGGTATTTCAACGTGCCGAACTTGTCCAGCATGTCGATGATTTCCTCCAGCCCTGCTGCGCGCCCTTGGGTGAATGCATGTCCCATGATCGCGCTGACCATGGCCAGCATGTTCTCGTCGTGCGCGTCAGCAGCAAACTTTTCCAGTGATTCGCGCACCTCCGGTATGTCGCAGATGCGCTGCGCTTCAGGCCAGGCGATGGGGGTCGTCATTCTTCACCCCTCGGATACTTGGCCTTGTATGCATCCGGGATGTATTTGTGCAAGTTGTCCGCGCACTCTTCGGCACCACGCCCAAACTCGTTACCTGCTTCTGCAACGCTATCGCAGACGCCAACGCACATTGCGATAGATCGGGCGTGCTGCTCTTCACGGATCGCCTCTGCAATCCATTCGATGTGGCGGCGATAAATTGCCTCATCTTCTGGCGATTTGATGAGACCACCAATGCCCATTTCGCCACCACGGCCAATGGTCATCAGATATTCCAGATGTTCTGCTTGCTGTTGTTTGACGTTCATTTCTTCACCTCTCCAATCTGAATAGCCGCCACCTTAGCGGCCAGGTCCTGCTGCAGTCCCAGCGCTGCAGTGACTGCAGCTTGTAAGCGGCTCATTTCTTGGACTCCTTGCCATGTATCAGCGCCATTTGCACGCGGCGTTCGCAATCGCTTTCGAGTGACTCGATTTCTGCCATGAGTTGGCGAATAATCGCTGCGCCTTCACGGTGCTGACCGGAATGGCTGTATTCGTCCATGTAGGACAATACTTCGATGATTTCGGATCTTGAATAGACTTTAGACACATCAGCCCCTTTAGTTGATGAGAAATCCCTTAAGAAGAATGGCATCAGGTGCTAAGGGTTGCACTTTTCGAGAGCTAATCTAGATGCCAATGACAGGATAGAACAGGAATCAGCCCCAAGCAAGAGCTTTCAAGGAATTTTTCTGCTTATGAAGTTCCTCGATATTCGCAACAATCTTTTCGATTTCATCAATCAGTGCCCGGCCTTTGTTGAAGTCGTCAGCACCTGGGAACGATTGGTCTTTATCGGGCTGTGCAGCTCGAAAAATACCGGTGGTAAAACCGGTAAATTTTGAGCATGCAATATGCAGATCCTTCAAAGCGTCTTCATGTGCAGAACGAACTGTGGAATACTGTCCGCGAGCGATGATGACTGCTGGGTCTAGTTGGTCGAAGTCAATCATTTCAATCCTTTACCAAAGCATGTGCTTGTCTATGATGCGCTTGACAAAGCCAAACAACATCGAGTGGGCGCGAATAATCTGGATGATGCGCAACAGGATTTGTATTATTGCAATCTGGGATTGCGCAAACAGGCCATTTAAAAATCTTTTTAGCCCTTAATGCATTATGAACGGCCGTATTTGCACGAACTCTTTCTGGAAATTTGCGCTTATATTCTTTATCAACATCAATTCTTTTTTGCATTCGATGAGGTAACTTAGACCTAGATTTATCATATTTCCTAATTTTTTCTAGGTTTTCCAATCGATGTAAAGATGCATCTTTTTTAGTACAATCTTTGCATTTTCCAAGCAATCCATCTTTCATTGCTTTGTGTTTGTAGAATTCAGAATGCGGCTTCCAAGTACCGCATTTAAAACATTTCTTAGAAGTCGCATCCATATATTTAAATAGAAAGCAGGGCTTTACGCGGGAAAGGAGCGAAAGGAATGTCATCATCCATAGCGGCAAAACTACCTCCACCACCAGAAGGCTTTTTTGCTACTGGCTTTTGCGCCGCTTCTTGCGGTCTGCCTCCTTGCAAAGCTACATCAGCCACGCGCAACTCAAGGGCTTCACGCTCGTTTCCTTCCTTGTCTTTCCAAATGCGCTTTGTCAGGGATCCGCTAACCGAAACTTGCTGACCTTTCACCAGGTATTGCGACAGCGTCTCAGCGCGTTTGCCGAACAACACACAGGACCACCACAAAGTCGGCTTGTCCTTGCCGCCTTGATTGTCGGCCACGCTAAACCCGCATACAGCATCACCGTTTTGCAGATAACGGACTTCGGAATCGCGGCCTAATTGACCTGCTACTGTGATGTTATTCATCGGTGAAAGCTCCTTTCAGTTTTTCGTAATGACTCTTGATGCTGGCGTTTTTATTGCTTGCCTTCCATGCCTTGGCAAACGATGCTTTGAGTTCGTCAAGCGTGGTTGCATTGTCCATTTCAGCGACAAGCGCCATCAACGCATCAACGGAATGAGTTTCCGCGTCAGGATCGACGGTGTTTTCTTCGGTGGGGATGCAGAATGCTTGGAAAGCTGCGTATTTGTACGCGACGGACATAGCTTTGTTTGTGGCTTTGTCTCCAGAATCCATTGCCTCACCGTAGGTAGTGATGACATGTTTGGAACCGTCTTTAGCTGACACGAATTCGTAATCGACCTTGACCGTCACATAGAACAGTTTTCCGCCTTTGGACGATACTTGTTCGCTTACGACGCGTTCAGTGCAGCGGGGAAGGATGCAAAGCTCATGCTCGGCCAGCTTCCCCGACAAAGCGTTATAAACGCTGTCGATGCCGCGATACATGAATCCTTGCTGTTGATTTTTGCTGTCCTTGCTGATGCCTGTGGACGAAAATGCTTTGGTGATAGCCGCAATGGCTTTGTAGACTTCAGTTGTCATCGCTATTCCTAGAAAATTAAAACTTGATTACGCCTGCCTGCAGGTTACGTTCAATTTGAGATTTGTCTGCATCGCTCAATTGAACAGTGAACGATTCTACAGGCTTTTGGCGGCTTGCTCGCCATTCCTGGCGCTGTTTGTCAGTCATCACGGGTTTGCCTTTGGCTACCCATTCAGCATGACGTTGCTGGGCTAAGCTCATGTCATCCTTTCAATATAACCAGCAATGCATACGATAATGAATATGCAGCATAGGTATTTGGTTTGAGTGTTCATGGCTTAACTCACGGCTGGCCAAGAGCTTCATTTACAGACTGTCGGGCCGCCTCAAAATCACCATCATTGAGGAATTCCTGTATTTCTTTCAGTCCATCCAAAAGCGGGGTGCGCGGATCATCAATGCCAATAAAATCGCGCAAGTCTTCACATGTGGAACTAAGCGAATCAAGCAGCACTCTAGCTTCGTCTTTTCCAAGCCAGTCCATATCAATGGATGTCGTGCCTTCTTTGGCAGTTACATTGATATAGCTATCGCTGATCTTGCGAATGTCGAATTTCATATCATTCCCTCTCAATAATTTAGGATCCACTCACCCTCCCATGAAGCAGGGTTTATTCGATGTCTGACTTGTACTCAGTTGAAATACGGGGCTAATCCGTATTTGGTGAGTGGCCCTAACCTTTACAGCCGATGAAACATGCTCATTGAGCCGCCAAAAATGTGATGCAGCGCATCCTCAGCATGTGCAGCTTCATCCGCAATTTCATGTGCATGCCTGCTAGCGATTTGCCAGAACTCAGGACTGCAACCTTTCCCCGCAACGAAGTCCTTAGCCAGCACGCGCAAAAGGTCAGCGAAGTAAGAAAGTGCGTCCTCTGAAACCCCCCTGCTGATCAAGAACTCTTTGGCGTCTTCTTCGCTGGTGGCGAATTCAAAGATATGGCGCTCAATCTGGAAATGAGCCAGATCAACCACGCTCCGAGTTGTCGGCTCTTCTCGGTCATAGGCGCGCTGGGCTTTGTTTAATACGTCCATGATTTCCCGATCAGTAGTTGGGAATGCCCAGGGTTGTTGTCCTTGGCTCAGGCTTTTTTACTTTCCATTTGGCGACTTCGCGTTCATAAAACTTGCGTGGCACATTGCTGTTCCAAGAAGCGATCACATATTGGCCTTCAGGATCAACTTCTTTAACGACAACGCTATGCAATACGCCGCGCCGGATTGTGGTGTTTCCCATTTGTTGGCGAGTCACCGTGTATAAAACTTGCCCTGGTTTGATTCTTGAAATAGTTGCCATGGTTATCTCTATGCGTGGTGGTGGTCAGGCAGTAGCGCGCATTTCGATCTGAGCGCAGATGCGGCGCAGTTCTTTTTCTTGAGCGGCCCAGGCAGCGGCCCAGGAAGCGGCCCTGGCAGCGGCCCTGGCAGCGGCCCTGGCAGCGTCCCAGGCAGCGGCCCTGGCAGCGGCCCAGGCAGCGGCCCAGGCAGCGGCCCAGGAAGCGGCCCTGGCAGCGGCCCTGGCAGCGGCCAACTGATCTTGTGTTGCCTCGCCATTTGCAAAACGCTCCACGACATCAATCGCATTTTTGCTTCGTTGATCCTTCATCAGGTGCTCAACTTGACGAGCGCACCACACAGCGAAGAGGCGAATTTCACGGTCATGTCCGGCGACGGCGCGCAAGCACCACAGCGCGTCATCCAGTCCATTACTGTCCAAAACGGTGATGATGGACAGCGGTTCATCGTCGGCCTTGGTCTTGTTGAGGGTGCGCAGCAACTTAGACCAGCCTTCATGGCACGGTGAATGCTCGCGGATTTTGTTCAGTGTGGTTTGCATCTCAATTCCCCTGTGATTGGTGGTTACTGCCAGGTTGCACATTTGTTTGTGTGCTGCGATGTAGTCATCTTATCCTAACTAAAAATAAAAGCAAGCCTTTTTAACCTTGCAAGGTAAATTTAATTATGCAATACTGCACCAAAGTAACCAAGGAGTATAAATGAACGACGATCTAACTTATGTGCGGAATATGCTTCGAATTTGTAATGTGCGCCAGGTAGCCTTTGAATCCGGCATTGCTTATATGACGATTCAAAAAATCAAAACCGGTGAAACAAAAAATCCAAGCTATGAAAAGGTCAAAGCGCTTGCTGATTACTTCAGGAGCATTAAATGAATGAGCTTCTTAGTGTTTATCGGCATTTTGATAAAAATGGCCAATTGCTTTACGTTGGATTAACTAAAGATTTATTTAAGCGCCAATATTCACATGCATTAAAAGCAGATTGGAGGCGTGACATTTCTTATATAACCATTCAGCATTTTGAATCAAAACAAGAAGCTATTGACGCGGAATATATTGCGATAAAAGAGGAAAACCCTGTTTGGAACAATAAGCGTGATAAAAGAAATATAAATTTTGCCGAAGGAAGAAAAAAAGCATATGACACACGCAATGAATATATGGAAAAAAGACAATTTGTAATTCTCAACTTGTCATCTTCCATTGATAAAAAAATCGTTGCAAAAAATTCAAACGTAAAAATCAGTCACATTAAAAGTTTTTTACAAAAAGGTTGGGATTTTGAAATGACGGTAGACAAGCTGTACAACTATTTCAAGGGCGCAAAGAAATGAACACCAGCCCCCGCGATATTGCAGCATTCCGCCGTGTAACCAACAACAGCCCGCAGTTTAACCATGCGCAACGCAACTGTCAGGTATGCAAACGAAGGAGAAGTTTGGGTCAGTTCAAAGGTGATGAAACGATCTGCGCACAGTGCGCAAGGAGAATGTGATGACACATAACGATAGCCACTTGATGGCATTGATTGACGAACTTAAAAGATCGCGTGATGAAGCTATCACGAGGGAAGAAAAAACAATCGCTATTTTGCAGTCGCTACTTGAGCGAATTGAGCGATTAGAGCAGCAGCAAAATGCTTTTTCTGCATATGCAATAAGACAATCAAATAACGCACTGACAAGCGGACGGTACTAACGGGGGAATCATGGCAAAGATTAAATGCACTGATAGCCGATCTGTTGCAAAGCTTAACAAGCTTTTGGAATTGCTTGTTACTCCGATGGATTGCGATGAGCTAGCGCCTCATATGTGTATCACCGCATCAGCAACTTATGCATATTTGTATTATGCGAAATCGCAAAAGCTAATTCATATTTGTGGATGGAAGACGAATGGGGAAGGGTCACGTAAAGCAATTTTCACTGTTGGAAATTTGCCGGATGCAAAAAAACCTTCTGGCATTCCCAAACGTGATTTAAACGTCAGGGCGTGGAAGCGATTGAAGAAAGACAAAGAAAAGTACGAAGAATATAAGGGTGAAAAGAATCGTGCGTATAGAAAGCGAAACTTTAAACCATTCCGTGACCCACTTATGACCTGGATTCAACCGTGAACCTAATTGTGAACAGCGATGAATCCCTACAACGTGCTATCGGCGCATTGCGTCAAGCGTACTTAACGGAAAGATTTTTGCGTATAGCGGTGAAGACGGGTAAGGATCGCTCGCTAGACCAAAACGCCGGATCGCACCTTTGGTATGCCCAACTGGCTAGGGAATTGCCACAGGAAACAGAGCTTGGATGGAAATGTTTCTGCAAGCTTAACTTTGGAGTACCGATCCTGCGCCAATCAGATGAGGAATTCAAACAGCTTTACGATTCGGCCATCAGGAAATCGCTGACGTATGAACAAAAGCTTGCGGCCATGCGAGTTTTGCCAGTCACCAGCCGCATGAATGTGAAGCAAAAGACCGAATATCTGAAGTTGATGCAGGAACATTTTGCAAAGCAACATAGGGTGATCCTAGAATTTTTATGAAGTTTATGCGATTTACATAAAATGGAGAAACAAATGAGCGAATGGATTGAGTGGAAAGGCGGAAAAAATCCGCCAGTTGATATTAAAAAACCTGTTGATATAAAAATGAAATCTGGCGTTGTAAAACATTTGGAATGTGCTATCGGTGCATTTTGGGGACATACTGGATCGGTTGGTGACATTGTCGCTTACCGTATTGTGAAGGAAAACAAATGAGCCAATGGAAGCCAATTTCCACAGCGCCTAAAGATGGCAGTTATGTGATTTTATATGTTCCAGATGAAGATTCTGAATTGACAATTGCATGTTGGATATATGGAGATTGGCGCTCATGGGTTTGGAGCGAAGATTGCTGGCAAAATGTGCTTAATCCAACACATTGGATGCCACTGCCGGAGCCGCCAAAAAAATGATAAGAACTGCGTTTAAAAAAAAGAAGAGAAGGAAATGCGCGATTAAAACATGCCGCGCTGAATTTGAACCCCGCAGTATTTCTCATAAGGTGTGCGGAAAAGAGGAGTGCGCCATAGCTTGGGGCCTGCATGAAAGGGAAAAGCGTCTGGCAAAGGTGGCAAAGGAAGACCGCAAGAACGCATCAGAACGCCGCCAGAAGCTTAAAACGAGGTCGGACTATATCAAGGAGTGCCAGATTGCTTTCAACGCCTATATCCGCGCTAGGGACCGCGATAAGCCGTGCATATCGTGCGGAGTTCCACTCGCACAAGAAACCGTTGGAGGCGGGTTTGACTGTGGCCATTATCGATCAGTTGGCAGTGCGCCGCAGTTACGCTTTCATATCGACAACGCCCATGGGCAATGTAAAAAATGTAATCGATACGGTGCGGGTCGAGCGGTGGATTATCGAATTGGCCTCGTTTTACGAAGAGGAGCCGCTACGGTGGAGTCATTAGAAGCAGATCAGTCCTCCCCAAAGTGGACGATCCCTGAATTAGTTGAAATGAAGAAACAATTTGTACTCATGAGAAAGGAAATTGAAAATGAGCAAGCCTCATCTTAGAAAGTGCGGGCCTCGAGCCTGGTTATGCACTAACAGCCCGAAAGAAAAGCACATCCTCAGAGGCGTTGCGGCCCCGACGCCCCGAGAAGCTTACTATCGATGGCAATCGTTGTTGAAAATAGTTCCAATCAGTCAATTATTGATTGAGAAAAAGTAGGACATACAGGAAATTGCAACAGTGTCGGGCGTTGATGAGATTTTGTAAGAAAACCCTTGCAAAGCTGGGCCGTTTAGACAATAATTTACTCGTCTGTGTGGCAGCAGACAAATGCAAATAGATCGGTAGAGTAGTAGCAAGCCCGAATGTGTTTTAGGAGGCTGCAACGGTTAGGAATCTTGGGTATCGATCCCCATGCAAAGAGACCTTACCCGCGCCGCCAGCGCCAGCCTCCTAAAGTATATTCGGGCTTTTTTTACGTCTATAGCTGCCGAACAGTCCGTACTCCAGACGAAACTAAGTGCGACCCGGCAGCGTGGAAGAAGATGGGTAGAGGTAGGGAGAAATCCCAAGGTGCAATTCCTACAATCCTCCGTCTGGCGTGAACTTGGTAGACGAGGGCGTAAGAGTTTTGATCTCTTAGCTGACCAAGATCCTGGTAACAGGGGTGACGCTCAATCTCTCTCTTCTCCATATGCTATGGGGTTAGGGGGCGTTTGGGTGAAATATAAACAAAGGAGAGTATTAATGGAAATACCAGAATGGCTGCCAGTAGATGAGTGGAATGCATATTTGGCAATGCGCAAACAGATGGGAAAGAAGCATCAAGCCACTGATTACGCAAAGAAGTTGTTGGTGAAGAGGCTAGACGAATTCCGAACGCAGGGGATGGACGTAAAGAAGATCTTGGAACAGTCGATTATGCGTAGCTGGGTAGGGGTATTTCCAGTGCAACCTGATCGCAAGGTAGCCCCTGCAGAACCTGTTTTTGACCCTGTGCAGCGTACTAAAGACCTGATCCAGTCCTACGAAACATCAGAAAAGATCGCAGGGGGATATGAGGAATTCCGGGCCATGATGAAGCAAAGCAACATTCTTAAACACTAAGGGAATACATTCCATAGGAGAAACACATGAACTACCAAGCAATTGAAAAAGAAATCCAAGAAAAGGGCCTTACTGCCCAGCGCATTACTCTCGCTGACATCGAGGCCAACATCGACAGCGAAGTCAGCTTTGTTGTTGGGAACGTTTTGAAAGACTGCCCTGTGAGTGACAGCGCAAAGTTGCTGACAATCTGTGTTCTGACGTTAAAAAATGGTTTCACCGTGACCGGCGAATCGGCATGCGCCAGCCAAGAAAACTTCGATGCTGAGATTGGTCACAAGATCGCGCGCAAAAACGCCATCCAGAAGATCTGGCCACTGATGGGTTATGCCCTGAAGCAGCGCCTGCACGACTTCTATTGACGGTTGATTTGCATATCACCTGGTTTCGGCCGGGACTAACCAAGGGGAAATCATGAAAGAAGAGGGAAAAGTAAGCTGGGAAGAACCAGAGTCGATGGAGGCCATCATTATCTGGGCTGAGAACGATCACAAGATGCCGACTGATTACTGTGTATTTCTGTGGTCGGTGATTCTGTTCATTGTGTTTGGCATCCCGGCGCTGTTTTGGGTGTTTGGTCAATAAAGGGGAATGAAATGCGTGGTTATTTTGAGTTGTTTATCGCAAGTTTTTGTTTCATTGCTGCTATTTTGGTTGGCGCTTTTGTAGGTGGATTGATTGGTTATTACATGGAATTGACTTGTAATTAACAATCAGGAGCGACTAATGGAACATAGAAACCTTGAAGAGCGCGCCCTCCGGATGCTGGCAGAGAAGAATTACACGGCGCGAGGGTTTGGAGCAAAGATCCACATTACCGAGGAAAACGCCAAAAAGTTCCTTGAGGGCCTGGTTGAACAAGGAAAGGTAACAAGAACCAAAACGGCGCGGATGACATCGTATTACGTACAACCAGTGGTATCGGTGGATCCAAGAATGCCGGTGCCATACAGGCCGGAATTCAAGGAATACAGGTACGATTTGGGCGCATTTGCCAGACTGTGTGAAGGTGCTAGGACCGAAAGAGGCTACGTATGAACTGCAAACAAGGCGATCTAGCTATCATAATTGGTTGTACAAAAGGGCAAGAATGGAGCTTAGGAAAGATTGTGAATACCATTCAATACCTTGAATGGTATGGCGAAAATGCATGGTTCATCAGGCCAAAGCTCGTAAATCCCAATGGAGTGACTTGCGATGCTGCTTTGGATGAGTATTTGCGCCCCATTTCTGGCCTTCCAATGGAAGAAGAAACAGAACAAAAGCTGAAGGAGCCAGCATGAAAACAGACAACTGGCTGATCTGGTGGGCAACAGGCTTACCTGCAGCATTGATGGTTATTGCATATTGGTCGATGTAACTACAGGAGAGAGGGAATGAAAAGGCTATACAGGGTTTCAGTAGAGTTTGAAATGGTCGTAGAAGCTAAAAATGAAATGGAAGCGCATTTTGTTGCTGTTGAACATGCTGCAGAGTGCGTTTCAGATAATCCGCCTGAAACTGCTGTATATGGCGTTGTAAAGCATGCTGTTGAATTGCCTGATGGATGGGATGAAATGTGTTTGCCTTATGGCGGTGATGGTGAAAAACGGATCGGCCAAATTCTTCAGGAGCAATCCAAATGACTAACCTGACCCCATGGTTTGACCCCAAAGTAGACGGACAGCCGGTAAGGGTTGGATGGTATGAGCGGGAATACAAATGGGTAAAAGGCAACGACGCCCGTGACTGGTGGAATGGAATGGAATGGTTTTATGGAGACGAGGACGGAGGATTTAGTGACATACCATCCCGCCAACAAGATCGTCCCTGGCGCGGCCTGACAGAACCTAATGAGGAGAAGCAATGAGTACGTTTGTTTTGGTTGTTGCTGTCTCGCTATGGATCGCCATAGGTTTTTTGTCATTGGCATATTGGTGGACTCGCGAACATGACGCGCATGCATCAGACATTGCAATGTTTATTCTTGGCGGTCTGTATTTGGGACCAATTGCATTGATCTTTGCGCTAATTGGGTTTGTGGAATCCCATGAAAACAAAATAATTATCCGGAGGCGTAATGGTAAAGAGTAGCGAAGTCCTGCGCCTGGCGGCTGAGTTGGCGCTCGATCCGGAAGAGAAGTTTGCTTTAACAATTGCTGGTCAAAAGTTCGAATTGCGCAGATATGAGCAAGACCGCATCAATGAATTTATTTGGGATGTTGGATATTGCCACGCTGCATATGGCGAAGAATCTTGCATGGCCCTATGCCTAGCCGCAGCCATAGCAGAGGATGAGGGGGATTGAGATGCCATATGGTTTTTTATTTTTGAGCATTTGGTGTCAAGTTGGAATGGCATTTTCCATACATGACAAATTCTATTTTTTAGCCATCTTTAACGCATTGATGGCAATTGCCTGCGCTTATAAAGCAGGTCGGGAGTGGAGGCAATGAGAAAGTTTGATCTGGAAGCAGCAAAAGCCGGAGCCCCTATTGTTACGAGGGATGGGACGGAAGCAAAATTCGTGACCCACATTCCAGAGGCAAGCGAAGGTTTCCGTGTTGTTTGGATGCAGCGCGGCATTGTTGGCTGCTCTTATGAAAATGGGAAATTAGGAGAGAATATTGATTCTCGTCATGACCTCTTCATGAAGCCACAGAAGCGACTCGGATATATCAATATTTGGTATAACAAAGAGCACGAAGAAATTCGTTGCAATACACGTCCTTATGAATCAATGATTGATGCTTATGAAACAGCCAAAGGGTCATCAGATTATCTTGCTATTGCCGTGCAAATAGAAATTGAGGAATAGCTTGAATACCCTTAAGCCAGCAGCTAAAATATAACCGTTGAGGTTCCCCCTCTCTTCTTCCCTCAACAGACGCGCTAACCCCCTTACGGCGCGCCAGTCGGTGAAAGGCCGATGTTTTTGCATCAATATCAAAGCTGCCGCTTGGATGAGGCAAGCAGGGATGTTACCAGTGCTCATGAACTGGATAGTCTGTAAACCCAGACCAGCTTTGATATTGGTGTAATGCAAGTGCATGAGAAACGCTCAGGGATACTTCGCGGTGCTGAAAAGTACGCAGCGGTCACCGAAAAGCCTTTGCCTGGTAGCGCGGGCCACCAATAACCAATTGACGAATGCGCAGGCTGATGCGCGCGCGAGGAGCCAAGGTGCAGAGTGCTCGGGCATGTGACCGAGTTTATGCAACGACTAGGGCGGTTCGACTCCGCCTTGTGCCCAAAGCTAACGATGACGCTAGGGCAAGCCGGAGCTCAGCACCGGCCGTCAATAGTCCCCGGCTTCGGCTGGGGATTTTCTTTTATGCCTTGAGCTAAAACTGCTAGAATAAATCAGGCACGACATTTTACATAACGTTTAATGTTGATATGAGGAAATAAAGGCGAAATACTCAATCGCGAGAGGCAATTATGTCAGTCAAAACAGCAGATGATGTAGTGAAAGAAATGTTGGCGCAGCTGAAGATCCAACGTGATAATAAAATCCCTTTGAAAGAGCAACGCGTAGTTATCACCAAAGATGACGCAGAATCATTACGTTGTAAGCTAGATGGGGAAAAACATTTTTGTGCAAAAGGAATTGTTTGGGATGCGCCTGGGCCAGGGGTTGCTATCAATGTTGTTGACGATAAGCAAGAAACTATTGTAGTAAATAATGGTGTGGAAAATGCCGAAGGGTGAAAAGTTCGGCGGCAGGGTGAAGGGAACGCCCAACAAGGCCACGCAAGACGTTCGTGCTGCTATAGCTATGTTCGCAGAGGCAAACGTCTCAAAGCTTCAGGAATGGCTTCAGGCGACGGCTGACGGAGACCCTGAAAACGGGGTAAAGCCAGATCCGGCCAAAGCGGCCGATCTGTATTTGAAGGCGATTGAGTACCATATCCCTAAGCAAGCTCGTATTGAGCACACAGGGGAAGGCGGTGGACCTGTCCAAATCGTTGCATCTGCAGTAGATGAGCGGATTTAAGCTCAACCCAAAGCAGGCAGAGGCGCAAGAGAAGCTTGCGTCTGATGCTACACACATCATGCTCTTCGGCGGAAGTCGAAGCGGCAAAACATTCCTCTTAGTACGCAACGTTATCCTTCGGGCTTTGAAAGCGCCTGGGTCTCGTCATGTCGTCTTGCGCTTTAGGTTCAATGCGGTAAAGAACTCGGTGGTCATGGATACTTTCCCTAAGGTAATGAAGGTCGCTTTTGCTGGGGTGAAGTACAACATGAACAAGACAGACTGGTTCGCTGAGTTTGAGAATGGCAGCCAGATCTGGTTCGGTGGGCTGGATGACAAAGAACGCACCGAGAAGATTCTCGGTATGGAATTCGTGACGATCTACCTGAACGAATCCAGCCAGATTCCGTGGGGCTCTGTCGGAGTGGCGGTCACTCGCCTGGCGCAGAAGGCACAACAGATCATCACTGGCCGTCAGCCAACAGACCTCAAGCCACGCATGTATTACGACTGCAACCCGCCGTCAAAGGTGCATTGGTCGTATATGCAATTCATTGAGAAGCGCGATCCAGAGACTAAGAAGCCGATCTCAAACCCGAATGACTATGTCTATTTCCAGATCAATCCTATCGACAACGCTGAGAACTTGTCAGCTGGGTATCTGGATACGCTGAAAAATCTCTCTCCACGCCTGCAAAAGCGCTTCCTCAAAGGGGAGTTTGCTGACGCTAATCCAAACGCGCTATTCCATGACGAAACTATGGACAAGTGGCGCGTTACCGATAGTACAACAATGCCAGACCTGATTAGGCTGGTTGTCGCGGTGGATCCGTCTGGCTCTGACGATGTAGACAACGCAGACAATGATGCTATTGGCATTATCGTGGCTGGCCTTGGATCGGATGGGAATGCGTATGTGCTGGAAGACTGCACGGTGAAAGCAGGTCCTTCAACCTGGGGGCGCGTTGCTACTGATGCGTATGATCGTCATCAAGCTGATGTTATCGTTGGCGAAATTAATTACGGTGGAGCAATGGTTAAGCATGTCATCCAGACAGCTAGACCGCGCACACCTTATAAGCAGGTCACGGCATCACGCGGGAAAGTAGTTCGGGCCGAGCCATTCTCGGCGCTTTACGATCAAGGAAAGGTGCGCCATGTGGGTGATTTCCATGATCTTGAAGATGAGCTATGTGCATTCTCAACCGTTGGATATGTTGGCGATAGATCCCCAAACCGAGCTGATGCATTGATTTGGGCGCTGACTGAGTTATTCCCTGCACTAGTTGAGGACCGACGCGAAAAGAAGAAATTCAACGTCGCAGACTATATGCCTTCATCCAACAGTTACCCAGGCCGTTACTGATTGATTTCTATATAAAGAGTGCTAGAATCCGACATTATGTCAAATGGTCCCCGCGAAATTACCGACGAAGACCGCGAAATCCTCGATGAAGCAACAGAGCGATTTGAGCGGATTCAGGCGGATGATAGAGAGAACCGCGAGAATTATCGCGCGGATACGCTATTTGTCTATTCGCCAGGCAGTCAATGGCCTGAAGAGGTCAGGGCTACACGCTCAGCATGGAAAGAACTTTGTTTAGAGTTCAATCAGCTTAAGCAGTTTGTCTCTCAGGTCGTCAATGACCAACTCCAAAATCGCCCAGGTATACGGTATTTCCCGGCAAGCGGCGAAGCATCCAAAGAAGTAGCTGAAATCATGCAAGGCATGGCCCGGAACATCGAGAATGAGTCCGGCGCTGAAGCTATTTACGATAATGCATTCAAGTCAGCCGTGGTTGGTGGGCGTGGTGCATGGCGGATTTGCTCTGAATACGCATCTGATGATAGCTTCAATCAAAAGCTTGTCATTAAGCCAATTGATGACATGCTCAACGTCTATGCAGATCTTGATTATGAGCAACCTGACGGATCGGATCGTAACTTTGTCTTTGTGACATGCCGATACACCATTGAGGAATTCAAGCGTAAATGGCCGAATGCTCAAGCGGTAAACTTTGAATCTCTTGAATCATGCTGGGCTGATACAACTGAATCGATCATCGTTGCTGACTATTACCGTCGCGTATGCGTAAAGCGCTCATTGGTTGAAATGACTGATGGCACGGTAGGGTTCAAGGACGAAATGCCGGATGAGGCTGATTGGCCGGAAGGCGTGGCGATCAAGCGTGAACGTGATGTCGATACTTACAAGGTCGAATGGTTCACGATCAACGGATATGAGGTGCTTGACCGGTATGAATGGCCTGGCCCGTATATCCCGGTGGTAATTGTTCCTGGCGATGACATGATCATCAACGGGAAGCGCTGCTATCAGGGTCTGACTCGTCATGCTCGTGATGCTCAGTCCATGCTGAATTTTGGCATGACTCAGCAAGCTATCCATTTGTCGCTGACTCCTCGCGCACCTTGGGTCATGGCTGAAGGGCAGAACGAAGGTTACGAAGACATGTGGCGCGATGCCAATAACCGTAACTTCTCGGCGCTCATTTACAAGCCGACGACTGTTGATGGCAACCTTGCGCCCCCGCCGCAGCGTACCGCTCCTTCAATGCCGGATGCTGGTTGGAACAACTGGTGTCAGATGATGATTGGCATGATCAAGTCAACCATCGGCATGTATGAGCAATCACTTGGGCAAAAGGGCAATGAACAGTCCGGAAAGGCCATCGTTGCTCGTGAGCGCCAGGGCGACAACGCAACTTTCAACTTTGTTGACCATCTGGCACGAGGAATTGCGCTCACTGGACGCATTCTTGGTGTCGCATTCCCTGTTTATTACGATGCCGAACAAATGGTGCAAGTCATCAATCCTGATGATACGCGCAAGATGGTCATGATCAATCAGGCGATGCCAAACCCGGATAATCCGCTGCAGGCTATCAAGAACAACGATATTACCGTTGGCAAATACGCCGTTGTTAGCGAATCTGGGCCTAGCTATGCGACCAAGCGCCAAGAAACATCCGATAAGTTGATGCAATTTGTTCAAGCATTCCCGCCTGCTGCTCAGGTGGCTGGTGATCTGATGGTGAAATCGCTTGACATCGCTGATGCGGACCTTATTGCAGACCGATTGAAAGCTCTGTTGCCCCCGCAAGTTCAACAAGCTGATGCTTCTAAGCAGGATGGCAAGCCGCCAATGGATCCGCAGACGATGCAGCAAATGCAACAGCAACAGCAAGCGCTTGAGCAAGCCAAGCAAACCATGGATCAGATGCAACAAAAGATCAAGGAACTTGAGTCGGGCGCGCAAGATAAGATTCAAGCGGCTCAAGTTGATGCTCAAGTAAAGCTGCAGCAGTCCGAGTTGGATGCACAAACAGCGCTGAAGAAAGCGCAGATTGATGCGGCCGCCAAGATTGAAGCTGCTCGCATTGATGCGGAAACAAACCTTTTGCTCGCGCAACTGACCACACCGAAAGAATTGTCGGCTAGTGGTAAAGCAGTTCCTGCTCAAGAGCAAGAAGGAACTGTACAAAACGACAGTGATATTATGTAAAATAACGGCAGCCCAACAATAGGAACAATCATGGCAATCCAAGTCAACGTTAGCGCCGGTCGAACATCCCAACCGTATCCTGTTGGCATTGGTAATGTTGTCACTTTGACTCCTCAGGCTGTAGGCGGTGGTACTGGCTATGTTGAATATAGCCAAAGTCCGATGACTGATATCACAAATGGCCTCGCTGTTTGGGTCCGCTGGCCAAAGGGGTCTGTCAATGTGACGACTTCGGATACGTCAGAATATGTAATGTTTATCCGTTTTGTATGTACAGCTGGAAACATTGCATTCACTGTTGGCGATGTGACGGGTTCTCGTTCAAATCCGCTGATGCCGTGGATTTCTAATCAAGCAACCTATGTTTTCGATGCGAATGGCAATTACATCGGGTTGAGCGGCCCTGGTGGCGTCACATCTTCCGCTATTCCTACTTACACTTGGGCTAACCGTCCTACAGGAGCGGCTGCAGTAACGGGGAATATTGCTCGATTCTCTGATGTTGGCGGCGGCAGTACTTCAACTGGCGGCGGTAATTTCTTCTTCTACAACGGAACTCGCTGGAAGCCAATGGCAGGTTCTATTTGCTTGGATGCCGTTGATACTGCTAATGCAGCCGTTGCTAATACAACTGAGCAAAACCTTAACCCCAATCACGTTTTGATTCCTGCTGGCGTCATCGGTGACTATGACCGCCTGCGTTTGTGGGTTTCTCTCTCTAAAAATGCTGCCTCGGACAGCTCTACAATCCGTGTTCGATTCGGCCCTCTGGGAACTACGGCGGATCCGATTCTCGCTACTGTAACCACGCTTGCAACAACCAATCAATCGCTTGGCTTCATCATGGAGTTCAAGCGTAACTCTGCAACTACCATTCAGAAGCAAGGTAATGCATCCACTGATGTGAGTTTCAACGGTGCAAGTGCAGGAGCATACCCGGCGGCAGTGACGGTATCTGACATGAATGTAAATGGCATGTATATGTCGATCACATCGCAGATGACTGGTGGCACGGAAGTTGTGACGTTGCAAGATTTCGTTCTTGAACTTTGCACAACGGATTCCCAATAATGAAAAAAGCTCTCTTTGTGTTGGCGTTTATCTCTGGGTTTGCTAATGCGGCCCCTTGGGATTTGAACGCTCAACAGTATGACCAATTCGGCACAAGCATGATTAACCGTCTGCTTCCTCTTCCTACGGGTGGTGCAGATGGTATTTATGTTTATGAGGCAAGCTCAAATCTTCCTCGTCTGGCTACTTACGATTCGACTATCCGAATGACGGGCCAGGTTATCGGCGTCAATCCTGCCACGTTAGCAGGCAAGTTTGATACGCCGACTGGCAATTCGGGCCAGTATGTACGGGGTGATGGGACTTTGGCGACCTTCCCGACAGGCGTTTCGTACTTCAGCAATGATGCAAACTACGTCACTAGCTCTGCGCTGACTACTACGCTTGGTAACTACGCCACTACAGGCGCGCTGACTTCTGGACTGGCGACAAAGTTCAATAGCCCGTCTGGTACATCGCTTCAATATGTTCGTGGCGACGGCACATTGTTCACGTTCCCTACTGCTGTTTCCAGCTTCACTAATGATTCGAACTATCTGAATCAAGCGGGGGCTAGGAACGCTATTTCTCTGACGACTACTGGAAGTGGTGCAGCCACTTACAACAGCAGCACAGGCGTTCTTAACGTGCCTACGCCAGCAGGTGCTGTCACTCCGTCTCAGGCTAGTGCAACTCGCTCGCTCAACACCATTTATCAGGTCAGTTCTACGCGGCCTGCGCTGGCTTTTTACAGCGTTCAATGCACTATCACCGCAACTATTTCTGGTGGTCAGAATTGCGATGTGATCTTTGAGATTGCCAGCGATAGTGGATTCACTGCCAATGTTCAAACGGTTTCCATTTGTGGTGATGGTCAGACTTACACGCTGGCAGTTGCTTTGCAAGGCGTTCAGCCGACTACGAAGATGTGTGGTGGTTGGATCCCGGCAGGATATTACGCTCGTTTGCGCACTGTTCAAAACACTGGCGCACCGACTTTCAGCTATCGCGCTGGTCAAGAAATCACGATGTAAGGAACGGTCATGACTCCATGTGGATACCAGCAAATTGTAGCGGCAACGATGGATACAGGGGCGCAATTAACGATCCCGAATATCACGCCGCCAGCAGGCCAACGACCGCAATACATCATTATGGTTGCGGAAGGTCAAAATGTGCGTTGGCGTGATGATGGCACGGCCCCGACAGCAACTGTAGGCATGCTTTTGCCGACGAATACGCCTGTGTTTTACGATGGCCCGCTGACCGCGCTGCGTTTTATCAGTGCTACTGCAGGAGCCATTTTGAACGTCAGTTTTTATTATTGAAATCGCGCCGACTGAATACTGGTCTTCAGTCGTAATGAGCGAAAAAGATCAGGCAAAACCCAATCATTGAATCTCTATTTGGAGAAACTTATGGCAACAACTTATTACCAAGTAAATGCGGGTTCGACGGTTGGACCGATTGCCGTTACACCGCAACTGTCGATTACTGCAGCTCCGTCCGTTTTGGGTGGATCTGTCACTATTGAATCGGCTCCGACTCAAACTGGCCCGTGGACTACTCAACTTACCGGTCAAACTGGTGGCTGCGTGCGTACCACTACCAATGCATGGGTGCGTATCACTGCTGTGACGTCGCAGGCTAACGCATTCATTTCTGACCTTGGCGGCTCTAACGTTGGTGCAGTCAATAGCATGGTCAGCATCAATGCGCCGATGGCTTCGCCAAACCAAACCACTGCTTCTTATCTGGCTGGTTTCAAGGTTCCGCCTAACTATCTGACCTCCAACTTCCGCATGGAAATCGAGGGCACCGTTAGCGTTACCAACTCTGCCACCGTCAAGACCCTGAACGTTTATGCAAACGGTATTGCTGGTACTGCCCTGGCTACTTCGCCGTCTCTGGCATCGATTGCTAACTATGCTTTTGAGACCACGATTGCAGGCCGTGGGGATGGCGTTACTCTGGTTGGCACTGGTGTATTGGCTTCGCAAACTTCTGCTCAAGGCGGTGTTGGCTCGACCACTACCGCGCTTCCGACGCTGACTCGTGACTATATCGGCCAAGAAACCGAATTCGTCATTGGCGTTACCAAGGCAACTGGCACTGATACTGCGCAACTGGAATCGCTGCGCGTCACTATTTACCCGTAAAAAAATGGCTCACCGGTTGGCCGTCAGCCGGGTTCTGAAACATGGAAACCATGGAAATTGAAAACGAACTCCAACCTTCGGGAGTAAGCGAAGAGGTTAAGCCTGTTAGTGAGGAAATTCCTCAAGATGGTGACTCAGGCACGCCGCAAGAACAGGAAAGTGAAGAGGAAAAGAATGCTCGTGCGCTAGCCGAGGATGCAGAGCGTAGTCGCTTGCGTGAGGAGCGTCGTCAGCAAAAAGTCCAAGCTCGGATTAATGAACTGACTGCGCAACGATACCGAGAAGAGGCGCGTGCTAATGAATTGCAGCGGCAGTTGGAAGAGGCCCGTAAAGCTTCTACCCAACGACCTGAAACAAATCAAGCACCGCGCCGTGAAGACTTTGAGTCTTATGAAGACTACTTGGAAGCCAAGGTTCTTCATAAGGCCGAAGAGATCGCGTCTGCAAAACTAGCTGGATATGGTTCCGAACAGAAAAAACTGTCCCAAATGGAACAGGCTGAGAAGAACCGTAGGGAAAGTGAAAAAGCGTTCATGGATCGCCGCGCAGCTCTTGAAAGAGAGATCCCGGATTTCCGTGAAGTGATTGAGGACTGGGAACCTGATCTGCCCGCTAATGTAGTGGACATGATTGTGAATCTGGAACAAGGTCCGCTGATTACTTACCATCTGGCTAAGAATCCTGGCTTGGAGGCAAAGTTTAAAAGTGCCCCCGAATATATGCACGGTGTTCTTATCGGTGAAATGCTCGCCGGACTCAAGAGCGCTCCTAAAGCAACATCTGCGCCACCGCCTGGTAAGCCGGTTTCAAGTTCGAAAAGTGCGGCCTCTGATGGCCCGCCTTCTGATCCGGAAAAATACTATGCGTGGGCAAGAAAAAATCTTCGTTAAAGGAAATTAATCATGGCAAATGGCTTTCAGAACCCGGTAATGTACACTGATGAAACTCTTCGAGTCCTGGCGAACAATATCGTCCTGGGCAAGAAGGTTTCTCGCAAATGGCAGAAGGAATTCGGCAAAGAAGCGATGAAGATCGGCGATACCATCAATATCCGCCGCCCTGCTCGTTTCACTGTCTCGACTGGTCAAGCTTTCTCCGGCCAAGACTACACCGAAACCTCGATTCCTCTGGTTGTCAACCAGCAAAAGCACATCGATACTTCGTTCACCAGTGCTGATCTGACCCTGAAACTGCAAGACTTCTCGGATCGTGTTATCAAGCCCGGTGCTATCCAACTGGCCCAACAGATCGATATCGATGGCTATATCAACGCGAAAAACACCGTTGGCAACCTGACCGGTACTCCGGGCACTTCGCCGAACAACGTTTCGTTCCTGCTGGATATCGGCAAGAAGCTGGATGACTTCTCCGCTCCGCGCGATGGTGGCCGCTACTATGTTGGCGATCAAGGTACTACCGCATCGCAAATCGCATCGCTGACTGGCTTCTTCAATCAGCAAAAACTGGTTGGTCAACAGTATGAAGATGGCATCTTCGTTGACAGCACCAATACTCTTGGTCTGAAGATCGCCATGTCTCAGAACGTTGCCCGTCAACTGGTTGGGCCGCTGGGTGGTACGCCGGCTGTGAACGGCGCTGGTCAATCGCTGGTTTCTGGTTGGGCTAACACCGGCAACCTGATCACCAACGGTTGGACTGCTGCTGTTGGTCTGCGTCTGCGTGCTGGCGATGTGTTCACCATTGCAAACGTGTTCTCCGTCAACCCTGTCACCAAGCAATCGACCGGCCAACTGATGCAGTTTGTGGCGATCTCCGATACCTCGTCCGATGGTTCGGGTAACGCCACCATCCCCATCAGCCCGGCGATTATCTCCGCTGGTCCGTTCCAAAACGTTACCAGCGCTCCGGCATCGGGTGCTCTGCTGACTGTTTCCGGTACTGCCAACACCTCGTATGCTCGTAACCTTGGCTGGCATGAGGATGCATTTGAACTGGCTGTCGTCAAGATGGTTGACCTGGCTGAGTTCGGTGGCTGGGGTGCTGTGCGTGCTCAAGATGGCTTCTCGCTGCGTGAGCACGCACAGCACCCCAG
>Ga0207694_10000435_pt1 | contig 38792 bp, 42 predicted proteins | sample KBSC34metaG_FD_184353 | JGI IMG/M metagenome (GOLD analysis project Ga0207694, IMG submission 184353) | Corn rhizosphere microbial communities from Kellogg Biological Station, Michigan, USA - KBS C3-4 metaG (SPAdes) (version 2) | ecosystem: Host-associated > Plants > Roots > Rhizosphere > Soil... | reverse complement strand
TCGGGTCCACTAGCGCGATCATCGAGTGGTGTGTCTCGGCTCCTGCCGAGGAATACATCGTCATGACCGAAAGCGGCGTACGGCATTCGCTGGAACGCCTGGCTCCGCATAAACGCTTCTACTTTGTCCCCAACGAAAACTGTAACTGCAGCGAGTGCCCCTACATGCGGCGCAACACGCTCGAAAAACTGCGTGACTGTCTGGCGAACCTGACGCCACGCATCGAACTTTCCGACGATATTATCCGGCGCGCCGCGCTGCCCATCGAGCGGATGCTCGCTGTTCGCTAGGGGCCACTAGTGGACTTCGACGTCTCGCACCCCGAAATCCAGGACGCAGTGCGGCGGGCTTTGGCCGAGGACATCGGCCCGGGCGATATCACCACGAATCTCTGTGTTCCCGATGAAGCGACGGCCACGGGGCTCATGATCGCCCGGGAATCGCTGACCTTGGCCGGCGCGGAGTTGCTGCCGCTGATCTTCCCAGGATGCAGTGTGGATCTGACTCATCACTCGGGAGATTTCCTTCGCGATGGCGACGGGTTCGCGCTGGTGCAGGGGCCCGCGCGAGCGTTACTCACCGGCGAGCGCACCGCGTTGAACTTTGTCCAGCGGTTAAGCGGCATCGCGACGCTGGCAGCAGCCTACGTTCAGGCAGTCCAAGGGACTCGGTGCCGGATTCTAGATACTCGCAAGACCACGCCCGGACTGCGACGTCTGGAAAAGATGGCGGCGGCGGCGGGCGGGGCGGTGAATCATCGCATGGGCCTGTTCGACGCGGTGTTGATCAAGAACAACCATATAACCGCCGCGGGCGGCGTTCGGGCGGCCGTGGAGGGCACGCGAAACGCGGGAGTGCCGGTCGAAATCGAAGTTCGGACGCGCCCGGAACTGGATGAGGCGTTGGCCTGCGGGGCCACGCATCTTCTTTTAGACAACCTGGATCCCTTTGACGCGCGTCAGTGGATCCTGCACATCGGCGGGCGGGCTACGGTGGAGTTGTCCGGAGGCATTACGCTTGAAAGTGCTCGGGCTTATGCGGAATCCGGCGCGGATTTCCTGTCCAGTGGCGCGATCACGCACTCGGCTCGGGCGGTGGATGTGAACTTCCGTCTGGAACTGGCTTGAAAACTACTTCAGCAGCTCGTTTGCCAGCGCGTCCGCGCCGTAAATCTTCCGCAATGCCTCGGTGATCGCCGCTGTGTGGACCGCCACTGCGCGATTGGTCTGGCCCTCGTAGACGAAATCGCCCACCAGCGATTCGATGTTGCCGTCGAAGATCAGGCCCACGATATCGCCGTTCTTGTCGATCACAGGCGAGCCGGAGTTGCCGCCGATAATATCGTTGGTAGTGACGAAATTGAAGGGCGTCGACAGATCCAGCTTGGTGCGGCCTTCCACATAGCGCTGCGGCAGCTCAAACGGGTCCTTGTTGCCGAAACTGGCCGACCGGTCATAGAGCCCATACATCGTCGTCATGGGCGGCGCGATGGTTCCGTTCATCGGATAACCCTTCACCTGCCCATAAGAAAGGCGCAGCGTGAACGTCGCATCGGGATACGTGGATTTCCCAAAGGCCGCGAAGCGCGCTTTACCGAGCTGTTCCCCCGCGCGCTGTTCGACACTCTGGACGTTATCCTCCAGCCACTTGGTCAGCTCGCGGCGCGTCGGATCCAGCTTGCGCGCCAGCGCGATCATCGAGTCGGTGGATGCGTCGATCGCCGTCTGACCGCCCTCGATCAGTTTTTTGCGGACTTCCGGATCGGTCAGCTTGGTTCCGTTGACTAGCGCCGTAGCGACCTCACGCGGCGATTTCCCGTTCAACACCATCTTTACCCACGGGTCATTCGGACCCACTTCAGCGAGATCCAGTTCCAACGCGCCGGTAATGCGCGCGATCTCCATGTCCGGGTAGATCGGCGCCGGAGAGAACATCTGCAGCCGCGTGGATTCGAGCTGCGAGTCATGATACCCGCTCAGACGCTCGCCATCCGGCTTCTTGATCTCGGCGGCGTATTGCACGATCTGCTGCGCCAGACTCGCCAGCGTGGAATTCAGGCCGTGAAAATACTCCTCTTTGAAGCGCGTCTGGAGCTTTTTCTCCGCCGCGGCGATCTGATCCCAGGCATTCCCATAAGCCGCTTTCCACTGCGGATTGGCTGCCACCTGGGCTCTGAACTTGGCCTCGTCGGCGCGTTTGGCATCCATCACGCGCTTGTCCTGAAGGCCTTTTTCGCGTCCATCGTAGGCTTTGAGCGAATTCGCCAGACTGAAGATCTGGGTGGTGGCCCGCCGGTTCGCTTCCGGGCCCGTAGCCGCATACTTGTTCAGCGTATCGATGCGGCTGTGAAGGATCTTCAAAATCGCGGGTTCGTACAAATCGCGCTCGGTTTCGAGTTGCGCCAGCGTGTCTGATCTCTGCGTGGATCCGGGATGGCCGGAGACGAACACCAGCTCGCCATCGGCCGCGCCCTTGGGATTCCACTTGAGAAAGTTCTGGCTCTGGATGGGCCGGCCGTTTTCGTAAACGCGGAACAGCGCGAAGTCCAGGTCATAGCGGGGATAGGTGAAATTGTCGGGATCGCCGCCAAAGAAGGCGATCTGCTGTTCCGGCGCGAAGACGATCCGGACGTCCGTGTATTTCTTGTACCGATACAGCCAATATTCTCCGCCTTGATAGAGCGTGACGACGTCAGACCGTAAGGCGGTCTTTTCCAGGCTCTCGCGCTCGATGGCGGCGATCACGTCCTTACGTTTGGCGAATTCCTGCTCCGCGCTGCGGGCTCCCTTCAGGCCGTCCTGAACGCGGCTGGTCACGTTCTCCATGGAGACCAGGACGTTCACTTCCAGATCAGGCGACTTCATTTCTTCTTCCGGCGTGCGCGCATAGAATCCCGACTTCACATAGTCGTGTTCGGGCGTCGAATTCTTCTGCAACTGCCCCAGCGCGACGTGGTGATTCGTCAGGAGCAGCCCGGTGGGGCTGACGAACGATCCCGATCCGCCGTCGTTCAGCCGGACGCTCGAAAGCCGGACGTGATCGAGCCACGGCTGGGTGATGGCAAACTTGTACTTCTCCTGAACCGGCCGCGTGGGAGGATTGTCAAACGTCCACATCCCTTCCTCCGCTTGCATGGGGGCCAGAAGTGTTGCGAGGGCAAGAATCGCCCCGCCCGCGATGAACAATAGCCGCTTCATAACATCATGGTAGCGCGCGTTAAAATGGGAACGCTTAAGTGACACCCGCCTGGCGCCGCTACGTCCGACCGCAGGATTTCGTTTGGCTGCTGTTCTTTTCCGCGCTGGCGATCTTCAGCCCGGAGTACCATCCCGGGGTGCTGGCCGCGCTCGGGGCGCTGGCCGTGGTTCAGGTGCTCGAGCCGCGCTTGGGCCCGATCCGATCTGTGGTGCTGAAGCTGGCGCTGTGTTATCCCTTGATCGGCTACAGCTACGGAATATCCAGCAGCTTCTATCTGGTTCTTTTCCTGCCTGTGATTTCGGCCGCCACCAGCCTCGGCCTGCTTGGAACCATCCTGTCCACTTTGGCGGCTTGCGCCATGTATTTGTCGTTTCTTTTCTTTCTGGGGCCGGACCAGGAAATCGGTGACCAGAGAGAGCTGATTCTGCGTGTACTTTTCCTGCCGGTGGTGGGGTTTCTGACCCACCAGCTCTTCGAAGCGAATCGCATTGAAGCACGCAAAGCTCAGGCCGCCGCGGAAAAGCTGGCTGAAGCCAATCGCCACCTGGAGGAAGCCGAGGACCAGGTGCGCCGCACCGACCGCCTGGCTGCGCTCGGGCAGCTGACGGCCGGGCTGGCCCACGAGCTGCGCAATCCCCTGGGAACCATGAAAACCTCGGCCGAGCTGCTGGCGCGCAAGGTTTCAGCCGACAACGAGATCGCGCGCGAGATGGCCGGATACATCCAGCAGGAAGTGGACCGGATCAATTCGCTGATCACGCGATTCCTGGATTTTGCCAAACCGCGCAACCTGCGCTTGGAAAAGACCGATCTGCACGCCATGCTCGATCACGCCATTGAACTCTTCGATCGCGAAAAGACGGGCGCGGCATCGTCGGTGACGGTGTTTAAGAACTATTCTCCGGATGTGCCGCCGGTACGAGTGGAGTCGGATCTGATGGAGCACGTGATCACGAACCTGCTGTCGAACGCCGCGCAGGCCAGCGTTCCGGGGGCCGTCGTCACAGTCAAAACCCGCCTGGCGGCCACCGCGGAAGGGCTGAAAGCGGAAATCGCGGTTATCGACCGCGGTTCAGGAATCGATCCCAATCATCTGGAGAATATCTTCAACCCATTCTTCACGACCAAGGCTGAGGGCGTGGGCCTGGGTCTGGCGATAGTGTCCAAGATCGTGGATGAGCACGGCGGACAGATCACCGTCGAAAGCACCCCCGGCGAAGGCAGCGTGTTTCGGGTGTACCTGCCTGTGGCAGAGTAAAAGCAAAGAATCATAAGACTGGACATTCATGGCCGACAAACCAACCGTTGTGGTAATCGAAGACGAAGAGAAGCACCGCCGCGTAATCGGCCTCCATTTATCGTCAGGTGGTTACGGTGTGAAGGGCGTCGGCACCGCCGAAGAAGGGCTGAAACTGGCCGGAGAAGCCGACCTGGTGCTCACCGATCTGAAACTGCCCGGCATGGACGGTCTGGCTTTGCTCGAGAAATTGCACGCGCAGAACGGCCTTCTGCCGGTGATCGTAATGTCCGCCTTCGGGACGGTGGAAATCGCGGTGGAGGCCATGAAAAAGGGCGCGGTGGATTTCCTGCCGAAGCCGTTTTCGCTCGACCATCTGACCGTGGTGGTGGAGAAAGCGCTCGAAGTCCGCAAGCTGCGCGACGAGAATCGCGAGCTGCGCGAAGCGCTGGGCCAGCGCTATCAGTTCGAAAACATCATCGGGCATAGCGCGCCGATGCAGGATATCTTCTCGACCATCATGCGCGTGGCGCCCACCCGCGCGACGGTCCTGCTGGCAGGGGAAAGCGGCGTGGGCAAGGACATGATCGCGCGCGCCATCCACCAGCATTCCCCGCGCAAGGATCGTCCCTTCGTCAAGATCAATTGCACCGCGATTCCCGAAAACCTGATGGAGAGCGAGCTGTTCGGATACGAAAAGGGCGCGTTCACGGGAGCAAACACATCGAAACCCGGCAAGTTCGAGACGGCCGATACGGGCACGGTGTTTCTGGACGAGATCGGCGACGTGCCAGGGTCCATCCAGGTGAAGCTGTTGCGCGTGCTACAGGAGCGTGAGTTCGAGCGCCTGGGCAGCAACAAAACCCAGCACACCGATGTGCGGGTGATCGCGGCCACCAACGTGGATTTGCGCGCGGCGCTCGAACAGGGAACCTTTCGAGAGGATCTCTATTACCGCCTGAACGTGGTGCCGATGGATATTCCTCCTCTGCGCGAGCGAAAGGAAGACATCCCGTACCTGGTCGAACATTTCGCCAAGAAGTTCGGCGGCGAGGTCAGTGAAGGCGCCATGGAGCGCCTGATGAGCTACCACTGGCCCGGGAATGTCCGCGAGCTGGAGAACGTGGTGGAGCGCAGCGTCCTGCTCGCCCAGGGCCCCCGGGTCGAACCGAGCGACGTGAAGATCGATACCGCGCCGCGCCGTTCGGCCCCTCCCGCGGGCGGAGATCATTTTCTTCCGGAGGGGATGACGCTCGATCAATACGAGCAGTCGGTGATTCGGGAGGCGCTCAAGCGGGCCAATGGCAATAAGAGCCAGGCTGCGCGGCTATTGGGCTTGACCCGCAACGCGCTGCGCTACCGTCTGGCGCAAATGGGAATTGAGTAGCCAAGATGTGGTGAAATAGTAAGGACGCCCCCGAGTCTGGAGGAAACACCCCATTGAACCCAGCAGTCCTCGCCCTGGAAGACGGTACAGTCTTCGAGGGACAGAGTTTTGGTGCGCCCGTCGAACGTACGGGCGAAGTCGTTTTCAATACCGCGATCACCGGATACCAGGAGGTCTTTACCGACCCGTCCTATTCCGGACAGATCGTGGTGCTGACCAATCCGCAAATCGGCAACTACGGAGCCAACCACAACGACTCCGAATCCTCGCGGCCGTACATCGAAGGATTGGCGGTGCGCGAGTTTTCGCCGCTGTCCAGTAACTGGCGTTCCGACGAAACCGCGCAACATTTTTTGACCAACAACGGCGTTCCTGTAATTTCCGGGATCGATACGCGCGCGTTGGTGCTGCACCTGCGGTCGCGCGGCGTCATGCGCGGAATATTGTCGTCGATTTCGACGGACGGGAAAGAACTGGTGGAACGGGCGCGGCAATCACCTTCCATGAACGGCCTGGACCTGGCCACTCGTGTATCCACACACCAGGTTTATACATGGGATCAGGGGGCCATCGCGGCATCGCCTTCGGAAGATCTCGGCCTCCCGTTGGACGCGCGCTTTCACGTGGTGGCCTACGATTTCGGGATCAAGCGCAACATCCTGCGGATGCTGGTGCAATCTGGCAGCCGGGTGACCGTAGTGCCGGCCGGCACCACAGCCGAAGACGTTCTTGCGCTGAAGCCGAGCGGCGTGTTTCTTTCGAACGGCCCGGGCGACCCGGAGCCCTTGATGTATCAGGCGGAGCAGGTGCGCAAGCTGATCGGGAAGACGCCGATCTTCGGGATTTGCCTGGGGCACCAGATTCTGGGGCTGGCGCTGGGCGCGAAGTCCTACAAGCTGAAGTTCGGGCATCGCGGCGCGAACCATCCGGTACTGAACAAAGTAACGGGGCGGGTGGAGATCACCTCGCACAATCACGGGTTCGCGGTAGATCCGGATTCGCTGAATTTGAACGACATAGAAATCACGCACATGAATCTAAATGACCAGACACTGGAGGGTTTCCGGCATCGTAATCATCCTGTGTTCTGTGTGCAGTATCATCCGGAAGCGGCGCCTGGACCGCACGATTCGCATTACCTGTTCGGGGATTTTGTAAAGCTGATGGAGGGCGGGAAATAAATTGCCGCGGCGTAACGACATTCACCGCATTCTGATCGTGGGCTCGGGGCCGATCATCATCGGTCAGGCCTGCGAGTTCGACTATTCCGGCGCGCAGGCGTGCAAAGCGCTGCGGCAGGACGGATACGAAGTGATCCTGATCAACTCGAATCCGGCCACCATCATGACAGATCCGAATCTGGCGGATCGTACCTACGTGGAGCCCTTGAGTGTGGAATACGCCGCGGAGGTGATCCGCCGCGAGCGTCCTGACGCGCTGCTTTCCACGGTCGGCGGGCAGACCGGATTGAATCTTTCCGTGGCGTTGGCGGAGGCCGGCGTGCTGGACCGGTACGGTGTCGAGTTGATCGGCGCCAAGCTCGACGCGATCAAGAAGGCCGAAGACCGCCTGCTGTTCAAGGACGCGATGAAGAAGATCGGCCTGGATCTTCCGCAGTCGCAGCTGGTGACCACGGTGGAAAGCGGGCTCGAAGTCGCCGCGCGCATCGGATACCCGGTGATTCTGCGCCCCAGCTTCACCATGGGCGGATCGGGCGGCGGCATCGCCTACAATCGCGAAGACCTGGTCAATATTTGCGAACAGGGCCTGGATCTTTCGCCGGTGCATGAAGTCCTGATCGAAGAAAGCGTGCTGGGCTGGAAAGAATTCGAGCTGGAGGTGATGCGCGACCAGGCCGACAATGCCATCATCGTGTGCTCCATCGAGAATTTCGATCCCATGGGAGTCCACACCGGCGATTCGATCACGGTGGCTCCGGCGCAGACGCTGACCGATCGCGAGTATCAGATGATGCGCGATGGCGCGCTCAAGTGCCTGCGCGAAATCGGCGTGGATACCGGCGGATCGAATGTACAGTTCGCAATCGATCCGGCCACGGGCCGCATGGTGATCGTAGAGATGAATCCGCGCGTGTCGCGTTCCTCGGCTCTCGCTTCGAAAGCCACGGGGTTTCCGATTGCGAAGATCGCGGCGAAGCTGGCAGTGGGATATCGCCTGGACGAGATCAAGAACGACATCACGCGCAAGACTCCGGCATGTTTCGAGCCGACCCTGGACTACGTAGTAGTGAAAATCCCGCGCTGGCAGTTCGAAAAATTCCCGGGCGCCGAGCCGGTATTGGGCACGCAGATGAAGAGCGTCGGCGAGGCGATGGCCATCGGCCGGACGTTCAAGCAGGCGCTGGGCAAAGGGATGCGCAGCCTCGAAACCGGCAAAGCGGACGGTGCGGTGACGTATCAGGACGACCTGATTGAGCCGCGGCTGATCACGCCGAATCCCGATCGGCTGGGTTATATCCGCTTTGCATTCGAGCGCGGCTACACCGAGGAGCAGGTCCACACGCTCACGTCGATCGATCCGTGGTTCCTGCGCCAGGTGCGGGAGATGGTCGACTTGGAGCGCGACATGGGCAAACTCACCCTGGGTACGATCACGCGCGAGCAGTTTCTGGCGGCCAAGCGCGATGGCATCTCCGACTCGAAGCTCGCCCGGACCTGGAAAGTGGGGCCACTGGATGTGCGGGCGCGGCGCAAGGAACTGGGCGTCACCGCGGTGTTTAATCGTGTGGATACCTGCGCGGCCGAATTCGAAAGCTTCACGCCGTATCTGTATTCGAGTTACGAATCACACTGCGAAGCGGCGCCCACGGATCGCAAAAAGGTGATGATTCTGGGCAGCGGGCCGAACCGGATCGGGCAGGGAATCGAGTTCGATTACTGCTGTTGCCATGCGTCTTTCGCGCTACAGGAGTTTGGCGTCGAATCGATCATGGTGAACTGCAATCCCGAGACCGTCTCGACCGATTACGACACCAGCGACCGACTGTACTTTGAGCCGCTCACGCTCGAAGAAGTTTTGAATATCTATGAGACCGAGAAGCCGGATGGCGTGATCGTGCAGTTCGGCGGCCAGACTCCGCTGACGCTGGCCTTGCCGCTGAAGCGCGCGGGCGTGCCGATTATCGGGACCGATCCGATGAACATCGATCTGGCTGAGGATCGCAAGCTTTTTGGAAAACTCTTGGACGAGCTCGGCATTCCGGCTCCGGCAAATGGCTCGGCGACAACGGTGGAAGGCGCGTGCGACGTGGCGCGGCAACTCGGCTATCCGGTGCTGGTGCGGCCGAGCTACGTGCTGGGCGGACGCGCGATGGTGATCGCCTATGATGAGGACACGGTCCGGCGTTATATGCAGGAGGCGGTGATCTTCTCGCAGGATCGGCCGGTATTGATCGACCGGTTCCTGGAAGACGCTACGGAAGTGGACGTCGACGCTCTGGCGGATACCAGCGGCGCGGTGTTGATCGCCGGGATCATGGAGCACATCGAAGAGGCCGGCGTGCATTCGGGCGATTCGAGCTGCGTCCTGCCCGCCACCTCGCTTTCCGAAGAAACCAAGGCGACCATTTGCACCTATACCGAACAACTGGCGCGTGCCCTGAACGTCATCGGACTCATGAACATACAGTACGCGGTGAAGGACGGCACGGTGTACGTCCTGGAAGTTAACCCGAGAGCCTCGCGCACGGTGCCGTATGTGGGCAAGGCGACCGGGGTGCCGCTGCCCAAGATCGCCGTGGGGTTGATGCTAGGCAAGAAAATTTCCGATTTCACCGACGCGAAGGGCGTCCTCACCGTCCCGCAGTTCTTCGTGAAATCACCGGTATTCCCGTTTAACAAGTTCCCGGGCGTGGACCCGTCGCTGGGTCCGGAGATGCGTTCCACGGGAGAGGTGATGGGAGTCGGCGAGAATTTCGGCGAAGCGTTCGCCAAGGCGCAGCTTAGCGCGGGAACGCCGCTGCCCGATAAGGGACGGGTGTTCTTCACGGTGAACGATCGGGATAAACTGGTGGCCTCCGCGCTGGCGAAGAGGCTGACCGAACTGGGCTTTGAGATCACTGCCACACGTGGCACAGCTAACGCGATTCGCGCCGCGGGGATTCCGGTCAAAACCGTCTTCAAATATAACGAAGGCCGTCCCAATGCCGTGGATCTGCTCAAGGCAGGCTCGATCAGCCTGATTATTTATACCGGCACGACCGGAGCGCACGCATTTGCTGATGAGAAGGCAATTCGAAGAAATGCCGTGACCCATCGCGTTCCGTGCATCACCACCATCAGCGGAGCGCGGGCAGCGGTGGAGGCAATTGCGTCCAAGGGCCGCGATCCGATCCGCGTGTGGAGCTTGCAGGAAATCCACGGGACCACGACGGCCGCTGCGAAGCGGTAAGCGGGTAATGTGAATTGAGCACCGTTGAGCGTTGGGGGGTATGGACATGGAGCATCGGCAACGGGTAAAATCCAACGCAATGGTGCACGCTCAGGATTCCGCGAAGTTTTCGCAGGCGCGATTCACGTGGAGTGCCCAACAAAGATTGACTAGCCTCCGCTGAAGACGCGATGCCGAATTCAGAACGAATCGCAGCCAGAGACAAACTGATATTGGTTGGCTTGTATCTCTCGAAATACGATTCGATAGCTTTGAAGAAACTTGGCTTTGAAAATTTCGCGGAGGCGTTCAACGTCATCGGCTACGCGATGGGATCAAGGCCTGCATCGATTAAGAACTACCGCGATGAGTTCGACCCGTTGTTTCCGAATCGCCGAAGGGGTTGGCATAAGCGGCCGACTCGGCCCCACTGCATCAAGGTGCTTGAGGAATATAAGGGTCTGGACTTCGAGTCATTCACCGACTTGGTCAAATCCTTTGTGGGATACGACGAAAACGTTTGGAGCGAGGTTCAAGCAGAAGAGGAACGGGACAAGGGTGAATCCCATTTCGCGAAGAGGCTGATTACTGGCTTGGCTGCGGAGCAATATTTCGAATCGGTTCAATCCGTTCTTCCGGAATTCAAAGATTACGTCGCTGAGAATACGACGCGTCTTGGGTGCGGATACGACTTCCGGCTGCGGGCCGAAGCTGAGGCGGATTTCCTGGCCGTCGAGGTCAAAGGCCTGACGGAGCGAATTGGAAGCGTGTCACTGACTCCCAAGGAGCACGACGTCGCTATGATGTTGAAAGACCGCTTTTTTCTTTTCGTCGTAACGAACTTTCGGGAAACACCATCTCACCAACTCTTCCGGAATCCGCTGTCCAGTAGACTTCAGTTCAGAAGAACCGAGCGAGTAACCGTTCACGTCGCATGGCTCGCGAGCGTGTAGCAACGGAGAGAAGTTAAGGAGAACGCCGCTATGCTTGACTTGGCAATTTCAATCGATACTGATTCGAGAGGAACAACAGTCATCGAAACCAACCACGGAATCGAATTGAAGGCTCCGTCATGGCCATCAGACTGTGATTGCCAGTTGGTGGTTTTCAGTCCGTCACGCAAGCTCTGCGAAATTGTTTATGCCGAAGAGTTGGCGGAAGATATCGCCATGGCGCTCGTGACCCTCGACCGCGCGGCGGCTTTGAAAGGCACGAAGCCAGATTGGTATCGCAGACTGAAAGACTGCGCAAGGGGAATAACGCGGCCGGGGAAATAGCTTGGTTCGTTTGGCACTCGACGGGGAATGCGTTCGTCACAACGAGTACGGCGGATAGAACTGGAGGACCAGGGTGCATGGGGCGCGGACTTATGAGAGCCGGGTCATTGGGTCCGCAGATTGCCCAAACTCGGAAGGGGGATAAGGTCTTCAACATTACTCTTCGTCGCTTGGGCTGGACTGTCTTGCGGATCTGGGAGCACGAGTTGAATTCCCTGAAAAATGTAAGAGCCCGGATCCAAGTTGCTCTTGGTTAATGCGTCATCGAGCAGATGACGCAGGCCACGCCGATGCGCATCCCGATCGCGGGGAATCGCTCTGGTGCACTTCTTGTGTTCTACGGGCCGGGCAAAGCCGCACAGTGTTACCTGGCGGGTTCGGGGGCCGCATCGCGGCTGCGCTTTTTGCGATTGCGCTTGCGTGCCAAGGCGGCTTTCACGCGCTTTTTCTCGCCGGGCTTCAGATAGAAGGAGTGGCGCTTGATCTCCTTGATGATTTCTTCGCGGAGCACCAAACGCTTGAAACGACGCAGCGCGCTCTCCAGAGTCTCGCCGTCTTGAAGGTGAATTTCTGCCATTTTTCTCTTCTATCTATTAGACCAAATCCTGGGGTGCTTATTGGCGTTCATTCGCCACGGAATCCCTTAGCCTGGCTTCCTCATCCCGCTCATAGCCTTCCAATTCTTCCAGGATCGGATTCCCCTCGGCCACTTCGGGTCCGCCTCCTGGTTCCCTTGGTTGCAGGCGTTTGGCGCGTTTCTCTTCCTGTTTTTCCTTGCGCGCCTGCTCTCTTTGCCGCTTTTTAAACGATTGTGGGCCACGACCAGCCATATGTCATTGCTCCTGCTATAGATACGCCGCGCACTCACACGGAACCGGCGGCGGTGCGGCAGCGAACGTTATCTGCGAGTTAGCAAGAACACCACGACCGGCTGGGAGCAAGCGACCAGCACTCTACTACTGTACCACTTGGCCCCGATCGGCTTCCACCTGCCTTTATAATCAGCTTTTGTAGTGCGAATTCTGGTCACCAACGACGACGGCTGGGATGCTCCCGGCATCGCGGCGCTGAAGACGCTGGCGGCGGAATTTGGCGAGGCGTATGTGCTCGCCCCGCGCGATCCGCATTCCTACGCCGGTCATCGCGTGACCACGGATTGCCCGCTGGTTCTGGCGGAGACGGCCCCCCGGGAATTCACGCTCACAGGGTCGCCGGCGGACTGCGTGCGGCTGGCGGTGTCCACACTGTTCCCGGATATCGACTGGGTCCTTTCGGGAATCAATCGCGGAGGAAATCTGGGCGCCGATCTCTTCACTTCGGGAACGGTCGCGGCCGTGCGGGAAGCCGCGCTGCTGGGCCGGCCGGGAATCGCGGTATCGCAATATATCCGCAAGGGCATCGCGCTGAACTGGAAACAGGCCGGGGACCTGGCGCGGCCGGTGATCGCGCAACTGATCGCTGAGGGCTGCCCATCCAAGGGCTATTGGAACGTGAATCTTCCGCATATCGAGGCCGGCGAAAATCCTGCCGTGATCCGCTGCGACCCGGACAATGAGCCGCTGGATATCCGCTTCCGGCAGGACGGGAATTGCTTCCACTACGACGGCAGCTATGCGTCGCGACGCCGAACTCCGGGAAAAGATGTCGAGCTATGCTTCGGTGGGTCGATTACGGTCAGCCGGCTGATTACTTGACCCATTCGCCATCGTGCATGATCATTTCCGCCGACTTGGTGGTGGCATCCCGCAAAACCAGATCGGCGGGCCCACCCTCGGCGATCAGGGAGCTGCTGGGAATCGGCGTAACCAGCTTGCCGATACCCGACGTGATTTCCGCGCCCTTGGGCACGGGCGTCGATTGTTGAGGGCCCACAGCCAGGAACTTCCCATCCCGGATGACAATGACGGAATGATCGAGACGCGGCCGATCATGGCCAGGATCGAGTTGCGCCCCGACAATAACTTTCACGGGAGCACCGGCGGGGACGCCGCAGGAAGCCAGCAGGCATAGCAGCACCAACAAAAATAACTTGTTCATCCCAGCAGCATCTCCATGGAGAGCGCCCGCAAGTCCGGTACCAGAACATCGGGAGCGTGCCGGGCCAGCTCATCGGCCGATACTAAACCCGTCGCGACTGCGATGGAGCGTACGCCATTGGCACGGGCGGCGCGAATATCGTTGGGATGATCACCGATGAGCGCCACCCGGCTGGATCCGTCCATCCAGCCCTGACGGCGAGCGTGGCGAAGCGCGATGCGGACCAGCCCGGCACGGTCCGGGGCCAGCTCGGCGAACGCTCCGAACCGCAGATAGCGCTTGAGGCCGGCGCGCTCCATCTTCTTCCAGCCGATGCGGGTCAGATTACCGGTGACCAAACCGGCCGGGATGCGTTTCCGCCACAAGCGGTAGAGCAACATGCGCGCGCCGGGGCAGACGCGGCGGCGAAGGTCGGGACAAGTACGCACGTAAATACGCTGCGCGAGAGTGACCATGGCGGGCATGTGCTGCCGGATGCGCGCTCGCGAAATCCCCGCGTTAGCGAGCATGCAGGCGAGAATATCGCGATCGAGCATGCCCTGGACGGGCACTCCTTCGGTGGTGGTTTCAACGCCGGTGGCGCGGCGAACGGCGTCGATCAGAGCCTGGCGATGATGCGGACCCGCGCGGCGCACCAGCGTTCCGTCGATATCGAAGAGAACGAGATCTCGCTGCAAATGCAAAACCATCCGATATCTTAGGATACCGGCTGCTAGAATAGCCTTGTCATGCAAGTGCTCCAAGCTGGCCGGCACAAACTGTTGATGTTGGAACTGGACCCGGAGTTCATCGAGAACATCGCGCGCCAGGCGGGCTTCGAATTCAAACTCGAAGATCAGGAGCGGCGCGTGCTGCTGGAACTGTCGGCGGAAGACCGTCAGACTCCTCTGCTGTTGTTCGATGCGGCCGATCCTGCCAATCTGGGGTGGTTCTCCCGCTGCCAGTTTTACGTGGACGGAGTTTCGGGGACCGTTCTGCAGACGCCCATCCAGATCGCCAACCAGCATGACCGGGGCGGTCGCGCGCTGCCGAATGCTATCCGGCTGCAGATCAATAAGGAACTTCCCGTAACGTTCCGGCTCCCCAATAAAGCGCCGGTGACGGAGCAAACCATTTACGCAGTGCTCTACAATGTCCTCAACGCGCTGTTAAATACCGGAGTGGGCGTGTGCGGGGGCGGTGTGGTGAAGCCTCTGGCCGGTCGCACGGAGCCGCAGGCGTCACGTAATTAAGACCCGAGGAACTAAGGCAGCCGCAAATGGAAGCGAATGAACGCGAATCGGGGAAGCACGAAGAAAGTGACCCGATCCGCGCGTACGCCATGCAGAACGTGGCGCAGCAGGATGCGGTTAAGCCGCGCTCGTCGCCGGTAGTTCCTTTCCTGATTTCCGTAGTGGTCACGGCGGTGATTCTGGCAATTGCGTTTTACCTGTGGGGACGTTAGACATGGCGACCTTCGGAATGATCGAATACCAGGATGCTTCGCCCGAGGTGCGCGCGGTGTATGACGACATCATGGCCACGCGCAAGACTGACTGGGTGAACAACTTCTGGAAGGCGCTGGCGCACGATCCCGCAGCGTTGCGTCGAACCTGGGAAACCGCCAAGCAGGTGATGGGCCCCGGCTCACTGGATCCTCTCACAAAAGAAATGATCTACGTCGCGGTGAGCATGAGCAATCAGTGCGATTACTGCGTGGCGTCGCATATCGCGGGCGCGCGGTCCAAGGGCATGACGGATGAGCAGCTCAAGGAACTGATCGCCGTAATGGGGTTCGCGAACGCCAACAATCGGATCGTGGCGGGCTATCAGGTAGAAATCGACGAGCGGTTTAAAGCGTAGTTACGGAAGCTGCGCGGGTGCATTCACGTGCACCAGGTCGATGTTGTTCTCCTGGCAGACATATTCCAGAAGTTCCGTGTTGGGCTGTAGCCGCGCGCGGCCGGTGGTGGTAAACGGCTTGGTATACGCGCCCGGATCGTCGATGGTGACATCAATGGTCATGTTCCCCAGGTCGGTGCGGGTGTAACGCTCGATGGTATGGAGCTTCTCCGTATGCGGATGCCCCAGATAGTCGAACCAGAACTTGTCGTTGAATCCCACGGAATCGACCACTAGCGTGTCCTTGTCCCAGGTCCCGATGGAATGCCCGTACCAGGTCGGATCGGGATCGTCAGGATGCTTGCCGTTCATGAAAATCTGCCGGAAGCTGTGGATGTTTCCTTCGAATAATATGTAGTAGCGCTCCGGCGTTTGCACGATCCTCCAGGGATACGGAGCGCCACGGGGCACGCCGGTCGGAAGGCAATTGGCCTCCGGATCGTCCTGGGACTTCCGGGTCTTCATGAGAGCCTCGGCCCACGGCTGCATGATAACCTGCTCGCCCGGCTTGAGCCCCTTGGAAATATCGCCCGAGTTGCTGCCGCTGCCCATCCATGCGCCCGCGAGGTCGGGTGTACCGTCCGCCATACGAGGCGCTGGTCCGGTAGGTCCGGCTGGACCTCGCCCCTTGCCGCCGCCCTTCTGACCTTTAGCCTGGCCTTTGGCCGCGCCCGGGGCCGGTGCGGCGTCCTGAGCCACGGCCAGTGAAACCGCGGCGACCGTCACGGCAAGAACGTAGCCGATTACAAAACTTCTTCGCACGACTGTCCTCATTTCACATCCGGCGGAGGCGGGGCGGCCATGAATGTCAATTTCGTTCCGTCGGATTTCTGGATGGTTTGAGCGCTGGCTGTGGCGGTGCCGTCTTTGGCCTGGGAGGCGACCACGACCACCACATCGCCCTCCTTGAGCGAATGCCGGGTCCAGCCGTTGCGCTGCATCATGTTCGGACTCGCCAGTTCCAGGTTCCAATGAGCGACTTTACCGCTCGGATCGGTTACGTCGATGTAGAAATGGGCGTGCGGATTGGTCCACTCGAATTTCGTCACGACGCCTTTCAGTTCGACTTTTTTGGTCGAATCGTACTCGGCTGCAAAGGAATGATGCGCGGCGATCGGCAAGCCCATCATCAACAACCCGGCGCCTGCCACTGCGATACTCAGCTTCAGTTTCACCGCACACACCCCCAGCAGTGCATTTTTTCACATCGGGAAGTCGGGCGCAATGCGTGCGATCTTAGATGAGGCCGCTCGCTTCTAAACAAATCCTATGGCCCGGCCGCCGATCCCGACGCCAAACCACAGCGCCAGGGACAACACCGCGACCAGCCAGCCCAGGAGCATGGGACGCTTATTTTCATCCTGATGGGTGACCCAGCGGAACAGCGTGAACTGGAAGATGATGGCGGGAAACAGGACCGCCATCTTGAACTTGAACCCGTCATTGACGAAACACTTCATGGCTTCGGAAGTAAATAGCATGTAGCCGGTGGCCAGCATGATCACCAGTCCCCAGGTCATGTAGGGCTCCAGATTCTTGGCCAGCACCGCAACCGGCTGCTTCTTCATACCCAGGCCGAGCATGCGCAGGTCGATGATGACGATCGCGCCGAACATCATGGTCAGCGCCAGAATGTGGATGGTCTCGATCACCGGAAAGGCCCAGATGGTGCCTGCGATCGCCTGGCCGAGCCAGGCTTTATCGTTCCACTCAAAAAACGGTTTGAAAGATTGCCACATGTATTTTAGAAGTTATAGGCAGTGGTTCTGCCCGCGATGATCACGATGCCCCAGCTGATCAGCGAGATCCAGCCGGCGATTTTCGCGGCCCGCGGCGGATTGGCCGACCATTCCCATTCATGCATGTTGCGGTAGATCTTGGAAGAGTGAAAGATCAGCACGTTCAGCCCGGCCAGGAACAAAAACAGCACTTTCAAGCGGAACCACACACTGTTGTAGCACTTGACCGGTTCCGACCACAGCAGCAGTGTCCCGGTGACGATCATCATCAGAAATCCGACGGTGATCCAGGGGATGAGCTGGTGAAACACATCTGAAGCGGACTCCTTCTTGAAGATCAGTCCCATCATGCGGAGATCGGAGATAGCGATGGTTCCAGCCGAGACGCTGATGCCCAGAAGATGCCCTCCTTCGAGCAGCGGGAACGCCAGAATCGACTCGCGGATCGACACGCTGAACGAAGTGTCCTGTACCCACTGAGCAATTTGAAGAAGTGACATGGAAAGAAACAGCCTCTCTTCGCGTCGGGAGCGGCCGTACATGCATGTGGAGCATGCGGGCAACCTACGCCCGGTCCGGCTTTTCAGAATACACAACGGCGCTTTTCGTGTCAAATCCGGGCATGTCAAAACTACGCCAAGCATCGCTTATGATAGGAGTTTCCAGGCATGCCTTCAGCGAAACCGATCGGCTACAAACAGTCCGGCGTGAATATCGACGAAGCGGATCGCGCCGTCGCGTCCATCCGCGCCATGGCGCGGGGCACCTTCAGTTCCGCGGTGCTCACCGACATCGGCAGCTTTGGCGGCGGCTACCTGCTGAAGGGCTACAAGCAGCCGGTGCTGGTCTCATCGGCCGACGGGGTGGGCACCAAGCTCAAGCTGGCGTTTCTGACCGGAGAGCATTCCACGGTGGGCGAAGATCTGGTCAACCATTGTGTGAACGATATCGCGGTGCAGGGAGCGCTGCCCCTGTTTTTTCTGGATTACTTCGCGGTGGGCAAGCTGGATGCAAAGATCGCCGCGCGGGTGGTATCCGGAATGGCGCGCGGGTGCCGCAATAACGGCTGCGCGCTGATCGGCGGAGAAACCGCGGAAATGCCCGGCATGTACGCGCCCGGCGAATACGACCTGGCGGGTTTCATAGTAGGGGTGGTCGAGCGTAAGCGGATGCTCACCGGCAAGACCATTCGACCCGGAGATGTTCTTATCGGACTGCCGTCAACAGGTCTGCACACCAACGGCTACTCGCTGGCGCGGAAACTGTTGTTCGAAGTCGCCGGCCATCGGGCCGACACCAGGATCACAGATTTGGGCGGATCGCTGGCCCAGGAGCTGATGAAAGTGCATCGCAGCTACCTGAAGCCGCTACGCACGCTGCACGACGGGGGAATCCTCAAGGGCGCCGCGCACATCACCGGCGGCGGAATCACCGACAATACGCCCCGTATTCTTCCCAAGGGCCTGGGCGTGCGGATCGACGTGGGTTCGTGGCCGGTGCTGCCGATGTTTCAGATGCTGCGGAACATCGGAAATATCCCCGAGCAGGACTGGCGCCGGACTTTCAACCTGGGCATCGGGATGATCCTGGTGGTTTCCAAACGCGATCTGCCGGCAGCCGCGAAGATGCTCAAGAAATTGCGGGAACGTTGGTATCAGATTGGTGAAGTAGTTCGCGGCGACGGTGTGCAGTATGTATGAGTGAACGCCTGGGGATTCTGATTTCCGGGCGCGGGTCGAACTTTCTGGCGATCGCCGACGCGATCGCGCATCATCGCCTGGACGCCGAAATCGCCGTCGTAATTTCCAACCGTGCGGAAGCTCCGGGAATCGCCGCGGCTCAGGAGCGTGGTCTTCACGCCATCGTGCTGCCGTCAAAGAGTCTCGATCGGGACGCCTACGATCGCCAATTGATCGACGAGCTGCGCAACAGCCGTGTGGATCTGGTTTGTCTGGCAGGTTACATGCGGATTCTCGGCGGTCATTTCATTCGCGAATTTCATCAGCGGATCTTGAATATCCATCCTTCCCTGCTGCCGGCCTTCCCCGGGCTCGATGCCCAGCATCAGGCCGTAGAGCATGGCGTCAAATTTTCCGGTTGTACCGTGCATTTCGTCGAAGAGGGGCTCGATTCCGGCCCGATCGTCTCGCAGGCCGTGGTGCCGGTACTCACAGACGACACGCCCGAATCGCTTTCCGCTCGGATTCTGGAGGAAGAGCATAGGATTTATCCGCAAGCCATCGGTCTGATCCTATCGGGGAAATACCGAATCGAAGGAAGACGAGTAACCTCCTTGTCGGCCAAGTGAGAAAAGCACGCCCCATGCCCCACTACTAGTCATAGGATCGGTCGGACTAGTGGTCTTAGTCCTGATATCTAAGCCATGGTTACTGTCCACTATCGGCGGTGGTGTCCGCCCCAGAGCCCGCTGCGGATCGAATTTCTGCCGGAACTGCTGCGCGATGTTCGTTGGGAAGGATTTCAACCGGCGCCCCGGCTTCCGCTGCGATGGCTCCCGCGCATGAACCGGGCTGTGAATCAGTCCAGCGGGTTGCTGTTCGGGGTGCGGAATGAAGATGATGTGCGTGTACTGACGGCGCGGGCTTCGGATGGACTGTCGCCCCTGGGCACCTTTGTTTGCCGGGAGCGCGGCGAGGTCTTTCTCACCGATGACGACCTCGCGGATTTCGAAAAGCAGAACGGTATTCTCGCTTTGGTCATCGCCGGCGGCCGGGCGGGCTTTTTCGTGCGCGAGGCTGACGGAAGCGTGCAGGCGATCCGCAGCCATGAGGAGTTTAAGGTGAGCGATGCCTCCTCCCAGCCAGTTTCCGATGAAGCTGACATGGAGGCGCTGCTGCCGGTACCGGAGCCGCGGTCGTGGCGTGCGTGGAAGCTGATCGGGGCGTGCTTGGTTGTTTTGGCGATTCCAGCCGGTGCATTCGCCTACTTGCGGCCGCTGCTGCCCAGCTTGCCGCTCGCTTTGGCCATTCGGGAAGAAGCCGGCCAGCTGGTGATCGGCTGGAACGCGGGTGCGCTGGCGGAAGGCAGCCGCCTGGAAATTCAGGATGGAAGCGAGCGGACGATCCTGATGCTGCCTGCCGATGCCGCCAGCGCCACTTATGGACCGCAGGGCGATGATGTGGAGGTGCGCCTCTCGACGGACACTCGAATCGGCGGAGCGCACTGGGAGGCAGCCCGATTTGTCGCCAAAGCTCCCCGCGGGAAAGCGGCCTCCAGCGCGTTACAGGACCAGATTGGCGCGCTGAGGAAGGAAGCCCAGCAACTGCGGCTCTCGCTGGCAGCCGGGCAGGTCCGGACCAAGGCCTTGGCCGCGAAAATGGAAGCCATGACTACACCAGAACGGTAAACGCGTTCTCGGCTCGCTGCACCGGACGATACAGGGTGTCGCGCTCCACCGGCTCGCGTCCGGCCTCGGTGATCAGGCGCGTCAACTCTCCTCGGCGCAGACTTTGACTAGTGGTCGCGCCGGCGTCGTGATAAATCCGCTCTTCCACCAGCGTTCCATCCAGATCGTCCGCGCCGAAACGCTGCGCGATTTGCGCAATCCGGGGCGTCATCATTACCCAGTACGCCTTGATGTGCGGGATATTGTCCAGCATCAGGCGAGAAACCGCGATCTCGCGGATATCGTCGAAGCCGGTCGTTTTCGGAATGTGATCGAGCGCCGTATGGTCGGGATGGAAGGCCAGCGGGATAAAAGTCTGGAAGCCGCGGGTTTCATCCTGGAGCTCGCGCAGCCGCAGCAGATGATCCAGGCGGTCCTCCGGAGTCTCGATGTGGCCATACAGCATGGTGCAGTTGGAATGCAGGCCGAGCTGGTGCGCGATGCGGGCGGTGTCGATCCATTGCTGGCCGGTCAGCTTGTGATCGCAGATGATGCGCCGCACGCGATCGTGAAAGATTTCGGCGCCGCCGCCGGGCAGCGAATCCATGCCGGCGTCCCGCAGCCGCAGGAGCACTTCGCGCTCGCTGATCTTGCCGCGCTGCGCGAAATAGCCGATCTCGACCATGGTGAAGGCTTTCAGGTGCACCTGCGGAAAGCGCGTTTTCAGACCCCGCAGCATCTGGCAGTACCAATCGAGCGTCAGCTCGGGATGCAGGCCGCCGACGATGTGGAATTCGGTGACGGCTTCGCTGTAGCCCTCGCCGGCCTTATGCCAGACTTCTTCGAGCGACATGGTGTACGCCTTGGGATCGCGCTTCTGCTTGCCGAACGCGCACAGCTTGCAACTGGCCACGCAGACATCGGTCGGGTTAATATGCCGGTTGACATTGAAGAACGTCTGGTTCCCATGCAGGCGCTCACGCACCTGGTTCGCCAGCCAGCCGACCCCCAGCAAATCCGGGGTGCGGTAAATAGCCAGGCCATCCTGATACGACAGTCGTTCGCCGGCGTCGACCTCGGCGCGGATGGCTTCCAGGCGAGGGTCTTCAAAAATGGGCTGCATGTTGTTTCAGGCTAAAAAGATATCCGTGGCCCAGAATAGAAAGAATATCACGCTGACGTAACCGTTCATGGTGAAGAAGGCCGCGTCAATCCGGGAGAGGTCGTTTGCTCTTACTAGCCGGTGTTCCCAAAGCAATAGTCCCGCCACGGCGACGATACCGGCGTCCGCCACCGCGCCCAGTCCGAAGGCCCGGACCAGCGCCACCAGGCATGCCAGCATTCCCAGGTGCAGCACGCGGGCAAACCACAGCGCGCCGGAGATGCCCAGCCGCCGCGGGATGCTGTACAGTCCCGACTGCACGTCGAAGGCGTAATCCTGGCAGGCGTAGATGATGTCGAATCCGGCGGTCCAGAGCGTGACAGCGGCGGTCAGCCAGAGGATTCGCCAATCGAGCGAGCCTCGCATGGCGATCCAGGCGGCGGCCGGGGCGATTCCCAGGGAGAATCCCAGCACCAGGTGCGCCAGCGACGTGAAGCGCTTGGTGAAGGAGTAGAACATCACGATTGCCAACGCCAGCGGCGCCAGTTTCAGGCACAACGAATTCAATCCGCCCGCGGCCAGGAAGAACACCGCCGCCCAGAACACGATGAAGCCCCAGGCGAACTTCCGCGACAGTATCCCGGCTGGCAGATGCCGCGCCTGGGTCCGGGGGTTGCGTGCGTCGATATCGGCATCCAGGACGCGGTTAAACGCCATGGCGACCGACCGGGCGGCGACCATGGCCAGAACGATCAACGCCAGCCTGGCCCACAGCAGTTCGCGCGGGAATCCGGCATCCCGCCAGGCTAGCAGCGCTCCGGTGAGCGCGAAGGGCAGGGCGAAGACGGAGTGCTCGAACTTGATCATTTCGAGCGTGAGGCGAATCCGCTGGAGAAACTTCGGCAATCAGCTACTATTCTAGTGTGGTGAAGCCCTTGGCCGCGTTTGCGGTGTCTTTTTTGTTCCTGTGCGCCTGCGGTCCCAAGGCAACCGAGGTGGGGGATATGAACGCCACTGAGATCACCTTCCCCAACGGCAAAACAGTGATTGCCGAGACCATGCTGCGGGATATCGACCAGATGCGCGGCATGATGTTCCGAGATTCGCTCGCCCCAGATCGCGGCATGCTGTTCGTGCATCCCCAGGAGGGGAACGTTCCCTACTGGATGTACCAGGTCCGCATTCCGCTGGATATTATCTGGATGGATCACGACCGGAAGATCGTCGAGATCTCGGCGAACACTCCGGCTTGTACCTCCAAGTCGTCGCGCGATTGCCCCAGCTATGGGGGGCATGAGAAGGCTCGCTACGTTCTGGAACTGGCAGGGGGCGGAGCCGCGCTCTACAGCCTCAAGGTGGGGGAGACGCTCAGCTTCTAATAGGCGTTTATTTGCGTTTATTCGCGGCCGTTGCTCGGGCGGCCAGGTATTCGCGAATCGCGCTGTCCAGCGACGGTATCGGCGCGATCCCGCGATGCGGCTCCGGTCAGAACACTGACGCTCTGGAACGAACCTGCTTCGATCTTTTGATTACTGTATTGGGAAGGCACGAAAACCCATCAAGCACATCAAAATTTCCTATTGGACACTGGGTTTCAGCGACCTTAGACTACTCTTTCGCCACGCTAGCGAATCATTCGCCCTGTCCCGCGGTTCTGGAGAACTCCTCGAGTTCAAACAAGACTTGGATGCGAGCCATCCACAAGGGAGCCTTTCATTATGACAAATACTTTATCAATGGCCGGCAAGCTCACTCGATTACGAGAGCGCTTGCGGACACCGGAATGGCGTAAATACGGGCAGATCCTGCTGATGGGCAAGTTCCTGGGGATAGCGTTAGTCTTCCTTCTGGCACTCTTCATGCATCCGGAGATGATGGGGATGGGAGCCCACGCTGCCGACCCGGAACTCAAGGGTAATGACATCGTCAACCCGATCAACACGGTGTGGACCTTGGTCGCAGCGTTCCTGGTTTTCGGTATGCAGGTCGGCTTCACCATGCTCGAAGCCGGATTCTGCCGCTCGCGCGAGACCGTGAACGTGCTCATGGAGTGCGTGGTGGATACCTGCCTCTGCGGCCTTCTCTTTTACGCCTGGGGCTTCGCTTTCATGTTCAGCCATGGCAACGGATTCATCGGCATGAACTGGTTCTTCTTGAAAGGCGCTCCGGCGACTTATGAAGGCACGGGCATCGCGTTCCTCGCGGTCTGGCTGTTCCAGTTTGCCTTCGCCGATACTTGCTCCACGATCACCTCGGGGGCCATGATCGGGCGCACGGCGTGGATAGGCGATCTGCTGTACAGCTTCGCGGTATCGGGCTTCATCTATCCGATCATCGGCCACTGGGCGTGGGGACCGGACGGCTTCCTGGCCGCCATGGGTCAGCCCGGCTACTTCCTGCCTTGGGTGGGAACCAGTTTCCATGATTTCGCGGGCTCCACGGTGGTGCACACCATCGGGGGCTTCATCGCACTGGCCGGCGCGCTGGTTCTCGGTCCACGCATGGGCCGCAGGTTCAAGCGCGACGGAGGCGGGCCCATGATGCCGCACGATCTGACGATCGCCGCCTCGGGCGGATTGCTGCTGTGGTTCGGCTGGTACGGATTCAATCCAGGCAGCACTCTGTCGGCCATGGATTTCATCGGCATCGGCCGTGTCGCCGCAAATACAACGCTAGCGGCGTGCGCCGCGGGATTGACGGCCATGATTTACGCTTACATGCGGAGCAAGATCTGGGACGTCAGCTTCACGGTCAATGGGTTCCTCGCGGGCTTGGTCGCGATCACGTGTCCCTGCTATTGGGTCAGCCCGACGGGCGCCATCGCGCTAGGCGGTATCGCCGGCGTGATAGTCGTCATCGGAGTAGAAGTGCTCGAGTACCTGCGTATTGACGACCCGATCGGCGCGGTTCCTGTACATGGAATGTGCGGAATCTGGGGGACGCTGTCGCTGGGCTTGTTCGCGTCGGGTCAGTACGGGTCGACCGGTCCCTTTGCCCCCGACAATTCGGCGCCGCTGGCCGGATTGTTCTATGGCGGCGGCGTGACCGTCCTGAAGGCCCAGATCGTCGGCAGCGCGATTATTACGCTCTCAACGTTCGCGGTCGCTATGGTGGTGATGTTGACGATCAATGCGATGGGCCTGTTGCGCGTTTCGCCGGAGGGCGAGCAGCATGGTCTGGATCTGCACGAACACGGCATCTCGGCTTATCCGGAATACGTGATCGCGTCGATCGGGAGGCCAGGTGGGATGTCGTCGGAGCCGGTGATCAGCCACGGAGTCTCCTCGCTCTCGGCAAGTCCCAAGACGACCTAGTTTGGTACCCATGCTCGACTTGAGGAAGCTCCAGACGTTTCAAGTGGCCGCCGCGACGGGCAACTTTACTCGCGCGGCGGCCGAACTGGGTTGTTGCCAATCCAGCGTGACGGTGCACATCCGAGCGCTGGAAGACGAACTCGGTGTTCCGTTATTCGAACGCTGCCGCTCGTCGAAGACCGTGGTTCTAACCGAGGTAGGCCGGCGGGCGCTGGATTACGCGGGCCGACTGCTAGCCTTAGCGGAGGAAGCGAAGGTCGCTCTCCGTTCACCGCCCTGTCCGTGATCGCGCATGTCCAGCCCTTAGAAGCGCTTCTCCCGTGTATCCGTGGCTGTCAATCGGGCACCTAGATACTCCCGAATAGCATCGTCCAGCGACGGCATCGGCGCGATTCCGAGTGCTTCGATTTTCGCGTTGCTCAGCGCCGAGTACTTGGGCCGCCGCGCGGGGGTGCGAAATTCGCGCTCGTTGGTAGGCTTGAGCTGCGGATCCAGTCCCGCTGCTCCAAAGATCTTGGCTGCCCAGTCGAACCAGGAAATCGGCGTGCCGCCGCCGATGTGGAAAGTGCCGTTCATCCCATGGGTGCCGCGTTCCACCAGATCCGCTGTTCGTGCGGCCAGGGCAGGTGCATAGGTGGGCGACGCTACATGATCTTCCACCACGCGTATGGGCTTGTTCTGGGGGGTATTTTCAAGAGCGAGCCGCAGCATGAGCTCGACGAAATTACCCCGCGCCGTTTCCATTCCGCCGGGTCCGAAAACGCCTGAGGTGCGAATGATCAGCGGCGCGTCGAGATACGCCCGCGCGTACAGCTCGCCGGCCAGCTTCGAGACAGCGTAAGCGCCCAGGGGCCGGGTCGGATCCTCTTCGCGATAGGCCCGGCCGGCCTGGCCGTCGAAGACATAATCGGTGGAGAAATGCACCAGCTGCGCATCCGAATTGCGGCAGGCGATCGCCAGATTACGCACCGCCAGCGCGTTCACCTGGAACGCCGCCAGGGGCTCGGTCTCGGCTACATCTACCTGGTTGTACGCAGCAGCGTTCAGGACTACGGCCGGATCGCATCCGGTGATGGCGCGTTCGACCGCGGCGGGGTCCGTGATATCCACGGTAGAGCGTTCGAAGCAGGCGACTTCGTATCCGCGTCTCGTGAATTCGGATTTCAGCTCTACGCCCAGCTGGCCCTTGCTGCCAAACAACGCGATGCGTTTCACCTAATCGCCGGCGTCACTTTATCGCCAGTTGAGGGCCGCCCAAAGCAGCAAGCCGACTGCGCCCGGCAGCAGCAGCTCCGGCCAGTTTCGCCGCACAAAGCGAGCCAGAGGCCGCGACGCCTTGGGCGCCGGTGCGTCGCTGGGGGTGGGGGCCATGGATGCAGCCAGCCGCGTGCGAAGGGCCGAGGGCAAGCCTTGCAAGGCCCTCAGGATTTCGTTCCGCCCGCGCCGGTCGGCGATCAGAATGGTAGCGGAATTAAACCCGTTGGTGGATTCCTCCAGTTCTTTCCGTAAGCGCTGGGGGATTTCGCTGACCGACCGGTACACGCGCGTCCGGCCGCCCTTGGCGATGAAGATGGTGGAAGTTTTTACGGTCACGCGGTGCATCGCCTTTTCACCTGGCTCCCTCAATTTTCCGCCGGAATCGCCTTGGCGACCCGTTCCATGGGCCCGGCTGTCTTTGCCGGTACTCGAACCATGGTATCCACTGCGGCATTCTTGAGGGTCACTTCGATAAATCCCAGGGCGGCCTTTGACAGAGCCTTGTCCTTCCTATAGATTAACGCAAGCTGCCGCACCATTGGCTCGGGGCCCAGCGAAACCGCGGCTAATTTTCCAGAGGCCACCTCGTCCCGGCAGTGGGTGCCGGCCAGGAAGCTGATCCCCAGCCCCGCCAGCACGAAGCGCTTGATCATCTCCGTCGAGTCCAATTCCATGGAGGAATTGATGTCGTCTTCCACCGGCTCGAGCCACACGGAAAGACGCCGGCGCGTGGCCCCGGTTTTGGGCATCAGCAGCGGAAAACCGACCAGATCGCTGGGCACGATGTAGGGCTTGAGCGCCAGCGGGTGCGTTGCGGGCATTAGAGCTTTGATTTCGTCGGAGTGAATCTTGACCACCTGCAGACGCTTTTCGGCAACCGGCAACTGGGTGATGCCAAAATCCGCCTGGTTGTCGAGCACGGCTTCCACCACGCGCGCGCCATAGGAACGGTCCACTTGGATTTGCACGTTCGGAAACTGCTTCTTGAACTCGGAGAACACCAGCGGCAGGACGTAGATACAGGTGGCTTCGTTGGCCGCGATGAGTAATTCTCCGCGAGGCACCCGCTCCAGTTCGTTAATCAAGTCCTGCGCGCGGCGCCGCAGCGCGAGAATCTGCTCGGCGAAATCGGCGAAAATATGTCCGGCGGGCGTGATCGCAATCTTAGTCCCCAGCCGCTCAAACAGGGGAGCGTTCAGTTCCTGCTCCAGTTGCCGCACTTGAGCGCTCACAGCCGGTTGCGTGCGAAAACATGACTGTGCCGCTTTGGAGAAGCTCTTCAGCCGGACAATCTCGAGAAATGTGTGGAGCTGATCGAGGTCCATGGGGAAGTCCCATACTCCCTTTGCGGGGAGTCTGATCCTGATTGCTTACAGTTATACTAGCATTGCATGCACGCTAGGTTAGGCCAACGAGGCTGGAGGTATACAGGCCTGCTCGCGATGCTGGTTTTGCTTCAGCAAATCCTTGCTGCTCAGAGCGTTGCTAATGTCCTGCTGGTGGTGAATGACGCTTCGCAGCTATCCCGCGATATCGGCCGGTACTACAGTTCCAGAAGAGGTGTTCAGCCGAAGAATGTCTGCCACATCCGTAGCGCCGAGACGGAGGAGATCGATCGCGCGCATTACGATCGGGAAATCGCCCGACCGATTGGCGTGTGTCTCATGCAAAAGCAGCTCACCGAACAGGTTCTGTACATCGTGACCACCGCGGGCGTTCCTCTGAAGATTCCGGGAAGCAATGGAATGGGAGGGGATTACGCAGCGGTAGACAGCGAGCTCACGCTTTTGTATTCGGACCTGAAGCAGGGGAAAGAGCACCCTCTCGCGGGGCCGTTCCCCAACCCCTTTTTTGGCAAACGCGAGGCGAAATTCGGCCATCCCGAGTTTCCTATGTACCTGGTGACACGTCTGGCGGCGTACGATCTGGGCGGCGTCAAAGCTATCATCGATCGCAGTATGCAAGCGGTCAATCAGGGGAAATTCGTGATTGATACCGAGTCGCCCGATATCAAGGAAGGCGATTCCTGGCTCCGTCAAGCGGCCAACCTCCTGCCCAAGGACCGGGTTATCCTGGACGATTCGTACAAAGTTATCTATGACCAAACGGGAGTCATCGGGTACGCCGGGTGGGGCTCGAACGATCACCAACGGCATCGACGGTTCTTAGGATTCCAGTGGCTTCCGGGAGCGATTGCTACGGAGTTCGTCTCCACCAACGCCCGCACATTTCAAAAACCGCCGGATAGCTGGAACATCAGCGATTGGTCGCAGAAGCAACTCTGGTTTGCCGGAGCGCCGCAAACCCTCACCGCGGATTATTTGCTCGAAGGAGCCACTGCCGCCACCGGCCACGTGGACGAACCCTACCTCGACTTAACGCCACATCCCGAGTACCTGCTGCCGGCGTATTATTCGGGCCGGAATCTGGCGGAGAGCTACTATCTCTCCATCCGCGGGCTGAGCTGGCAGAACATCCTGATCGGAGATCCGCTATGCTCGCTCGGCCCGCCGGGACGGTGAAGCCTGAACTCCTTTAAACCCCGGCGTTTTAAGCCCCTGTTCCGGAATCCACACTTGGCCACGCTCGCCGGGAATTTCTGGCGTCGTCCGGAGAGTGAGAAGCAATGGCCGGTGGAAACGGTGATCTACGAGACTGAGCCGGGCGTCCGGGTAATGATTCATTCGCAGCGCCCAGCCGAAAATCCCAGAGGAGAGCTGATCCTGGTGCATGGACTAGAGGGATCTAGCGCCTCCGGTTACGCCCGCAGTATGGTGCATGCCGCGCTCGAGCGGGGCTGGGTGACGCACCGCTTCAACATGCGGGGATGCGGGGGAGCGGACGAGCTGGCCGTCACCGGCTATCACGCCGGCCAGACCAGCGATCTGCTGGCATTCCTGCGCGAGCGCCGCCGTGCGAGTTCTCTGCCGATATTCGTGATCGGGTTTTCGCTGGGCGGGAATGTGGCCCTGAAGCTGGCCGGGGAACTGGGGGAGCAAGCGGGCCGGCTGCTGACCGCCGTATGCGCCGTTTCGACGCCCATCGACCTGGCGGCCTGCGTCGCCGAGCTGCGCCGGCCCCAGAACTTCATCTATCAGGCGCGGTTCCTGAACCGGCTAAAAGATCGCATCCGGCGTAAAAATCGATTGGCTCCGGACGTCTATACTCTGGAACACTTGCCCAAGATAAGAACCATCGAGGAGTTCGACGACCACTACACCGCGCGCCTTTTCGGCTTCGGCACGGCGGCTAACTATTTCCGTACCCAATCGTCCAACCAGTTTCTGGAGCACATCCGGGTGCCTGCCCTATTGATCCAGTCCAAGGACGACCCGATGGTCCCCTTTTCCCCGGTTTTTGAGCATCCGGCGTTTGAACGCAATCCCTGCCTGACTCTGCTGGCTGTGGATCACGGAGGCCATTTGGGGTTCCTTTCGCGCGGGAAAGCCCGATTCTGGCTGGATGGGACGGTACTGGACTGGGCGGAACGGAACTTAAGCGGTGCAAACCACGTATCCTAAGACTTCGGGGTCCTTTATCGCGTGAATTCCCATGCTTCCTTCTTCGAGGCCGCCAAAGTAGCGCTGGATTCGCTGCGCGGCAGCAAGCTGCGGAGTTTCCTGACGCTGTTGGGCATCATTCTGTCCACGACGACTCTGATTTCCGTCATGGCAGTGATTCACGGGATGGACGTGGTGGTGGCCACCAGCGCTTCCACCATGGGAACCGAAGGCTTCCGGGTGGTTCGCTTCGCCTTCATCAATAACTGGGATCCCAAGAAGTTTCTGGAGTACCAGCGGAAGAACCCGCAGTTGTCTGTGGAGGAATACAATTTCCTGAAAAGCCGGGCCACGTTAGTGAAAGAGATGAGCCCGTCTTCCCAGCGCGGCGTCAAGGTGACTTTTGAAGGCGACCTGGTGGACGGAGTCGCACTGATCTCCTTCAACTCCACCGGCGCTTCTCTCAGCAATACCGAGATCGAGACCGGCCGTATGTTTACGGATACCGAAGATAATCGCCACATGGAAGTGGTAGTACTCGGGGCGGATTTGAAAAACCGATTCTTTCCGAATGTGGACCCTATCGGCAAGACCGTTCAAATCGATGGCCGTCCGTTCCAAGTGATTGGAGTGGCTAAGTCCAAGGGCAGCGTGTTCGGCCAGTCCCAGGACAATTTCGTATCTATCCCCATCCAGACTCACATCAAAATATACGGCGCCAGGAGCGGCCTGCAATACAATTTCTCGGCGATCAGCAAGGACCGTATGGCGGAAGCGGAAGACGAGGTTCGGGTGCTGCTGCGTGCTTCGAGACATTTGCGGCCGGACCAGGACGATACGTTCATGATCATTTCCTCGGATACGCTGATCGCCGCGTGGAACAGCTTAACGGGCGCCATCGCCGCGGCCGCCATTGGCATTGTCAGCGTATTCATGGTGGTGGGGGGAGTGGTGATCATGAACATTATGCTGGCGGTGGTAAGCGAACGGACGCGCGAGATCGGCGTTCGCAAGAGCGTGGGCGCGCGCCGCCAGGACATCCTGAACCAGTTTCTGGTGGAATCGTCGACGCTGGCCGGTATTGGCGGCTTGATCGGCGTGACGATTTCGTGGCTCATCGCGCTGATCGTCCGCAACACGACGCTGGTTCCCATGGAGACTCCGCTCAGCGGCGTCATCATCGGGGTAACTCTGTCCGTGGTGGTGGGGCTATTCTTCGGAATTTATCCGGCGCGGCGGGCTTCTCGCCTGGACCCGATTGTAGCGCTTCGGGCGGAAAGCTAATGTTGGCAAACGGAATCTCATGAACCTGCTGGTATCGGTAATCGGGCTGGCGCTTGCGACCCTGCGCGAGAACAAGGTGCGTTCGTTTCTCACGCTGCTGGGCGTGATGATCGGGACCGGAACCATCATCGGCGTGGGATCCATCCTGACGGGCCTGGATGGCGCGGTGACGGGTGCCATCCGGAGTCTGGGCACCAATACTGCGATCGTCATGAAAATCGGACCGAGCTTCGGCGGCGGGCGCACGCCGGAACAGCGCATGCGCCGTCCGCTCTCCTACGAAAATGCCCAGGCGATCGCCGAACGCTGCCCCTCGGTGGAACACGTGAGCCCTATCCTGCAGCCGCCCAACGGCATCTTCCGGGCGCGCTATAAGGGGAACGATGCGTTTCAGCTACAGTTATTCGGCACCTCCGAATATTACGCCACCGCGGGCCAGGCCGACATGATGGCAGGACGCTTTTTCACCGACGCTGAAGACCGCCACAGGATGTCCGTGACGGTGATCGGCCAGGATATTTACAAGCAGCTCTTCGGCAAGGAAGACGCGCTGGGGAAGACCGTTCTGGTGGCCGGCCACCAGCTGGAAGTGATCGGCGTGATGAACCCTCCCGCAACCGCTCTGCCGGGCCAGAACGACACTCGCGTGATCGTTCCGTATTTCACCATGCACAAGCTGTTTCCCACGGCCCAGGAGCATCAGTTGATGGTGCAGGCCAAGGATGGGCAACTGGCCGCCGCCATCGACCAGATGCGATCCGTGCTGCGGCAGCAAAGACGTGTGCCTTTAAACAAGCCGGATAGCTTCGATATCTCGACCGCTGACCAGCTGGTGGACCAATTCCGCTCCGTGACGTCGGTGGTAGCCCTGGTAATGGTGGTGCTCAGTTCCATCGGTCTGCTGGTCGGTGGTATCGGGGTCATGAACATCATGCTGGTCTCGGTAACCGAACGCACGCGCGAAATCGGAGTGCGCAAGGCTATTGGCGCGCGCCGGGGCGACATCATTATCCAGTTTCTGACCGAGGCCGTGGTGCTCACCGGACTGGGCGGGCTGATCGGCATGATGTTCGGCTGGGCCGTTTCGCAGATCACGCGCTTCTTCCTGCCCAATCTCCCCACGCTGGTGCCGCTGTGGGCCGTGCTGCTGGGCATTGTGGTGAGCGTAGGCATCGGCGTATTCTTCGGTATCTGGCCGGCCAGCAAGGCCGCGCGCCTGGATCCGGTGGAAGCCCTGCGCTACGAGTAACCCAATCTTTAACCTTCCGCTCCGGATCTTCCCTGGAGTAGAATCGTTGATGCGCGCTTTTGGCACGCATGCATTTTAGGAAGAGTCGTGGCTGCAGATCCGGATGACCGAGGCACCTGGTTAAGCGAGGAGTCGATCCTTCAGGCGCTGGAACAAGCTGCCAGCAGAATCCGGAAGCGGAATTTGAGCGGCGCGCTGGATACGCTGATTTATCTCAACTTCGAACAGCTCCTGCTTCCCGGTAAGGATCAGAGAACGCTTCAGATGGTGGACCGGGGTCAAGCCTTCGGGCCGGAGAGGGTGCGCGAGACCGCCGGCCAGATCCACTTGTGCGAAGCCGCGCTGCGGAATGCCGACAGCGAAGGCGCTCTAAGTGCAGCGGAAGCAGCACTGGTCCGCTGGCAGCAGCACTAATGGGATCGCGCTCAGTTCTTCGAGTCGTCTTTAGGTGGCGCTGAAGAGCTTTGCTGGAAGGGATTGATGCGCTTTAACACGCTGCCGAGTTTGGCGACAGGATTCCTGGTCTTCGCCGGGGCAGGCGCGCTCTCCTCGCTATTCTCTTCCGGTGTTGCTGTGTCCGTCTGCGACGCCTTATGACGCGGCGTCTTGGAAGCCGTGGTCCGGGCCTTTGCGTTTGCGGCCGGCGGGGCTGATTCCAGCGGCGGGGCGATCACCGGCGCGGGTGTCGCGGCCATCGCCGGGACTGATGCGGGAGCGACCAGAGATTTCCTGATGTCAGATTGAGCATTGCCGATCCTGGTGGTCACCGCCGCGACTAAAGCGCCGATCAGGATGGTGAGAACCGCGCACGCCGCGATCAAAATTGTTCTACGGTACGGCCGGGCCGCGACGGATGGAGTAATTTCCGCGGGAACTTCCCGAAGAGCCAGAAGAAGCGCGTCCGCCGATTGGAATCGCGCTTCCGGTTTTTTGGCCAGAGCGCGCAGAACAATCTCAGACAGGGCCGTTGAAATTTGAGGATTCGCCTCCATGGGCGAGGGAGGCACCTGTTCGGTTTGGGCCTTCATGATGTCGAACGCGTTGTCGCCTTCAAACGGCTTTTTCCCGGTCAGGAGTTCGTAGAGAACGACCCCGCAGGAGTAGATGTCGGTACGCGCGTCGATATCCTGCGCGCCCCGGATCTGCTCGGGCGACATGTAGTGGGCGGCCCCAATGGGCGACCCTTCCCTCGTGAGGCGCAAGTCCGTGGCGGCCTTGGCCAAACCGAAATCAATGATCTTGACCGTTCCACCCGGGGTCACAAAGATATTGGCGGGAGAGACGTCACGGTGAATGATTCCACGAGCGTGGGCATAGCTCAGCGCGTCCAAAACTTGCGACATGATCTCCATTGCCTGCCGCTGCGTGGGCCCCTGGCGCTCCAGGAGCTGTTGTAGGGACTCGCCCTCCAGCAGTTCGCACACCAGGGCCAAGTCGTCGTTGACCCAGAAAGCCGTGTGGACCACGGCGATATGGGGGTGGCTCAGGCTGGCTTGCAGCCGAATTTCCCGGAGAAACCGTTCAGCTTGATCTCCCGCATTTGCATTACTGGCTGCCAGCACCTTCATCGCTTCGCGCCGGCCGGTGATGGTGTGTTCGACCTTGTAAACCTGGCCAAATCCTCCCTTTCCAAGTTCCTGAAGGATCGCGTAGTCACCGAGGGATTGACCGACCTGAAACATAGCTGGTTGTGGATCTACAGTGCTCCCTCCAGCCTACGGAACGAACCTCAGGACCACAATAGGAGGAAAATACTAAGGCGAGGCCTTAAAACCCATGTCAGCTAAGCTCGATCATGCCCAAACGTAGCGCTGGTGTTCTGTTATTCCGGCGGACGGGGGCCGGGATCGAAGTACTTCTGGCACATCCCGGAGGTCCCTTCTGGAAAAACAAGGATGAGGGCGCCTGGTCTATCCCCAAGGGCGAGTACGGCGACCATGAGAATCCACTGGCCGCCGCGAAACGCGAGTTTGCGGAGGAAACCGGCGTGACGCTAGCGGGGCAATTCGTTCGTTTGGGCGAGGTTCGCCAGACTGGCAAAATCGTGACGGCTTGGGCCGTAGAAGGCAGCTTCGACCAGACCGCTGGCGTGCGCAGTAACATTTTCTCCATGCCTTGGCCCCCGGGGTCGGGCAAATTGCAGGAATTTCCGGAAATCGATCGAGCCGAGTGGTTTGCGCTGGAAGTCGCGCGCCTAAAGATCGTCAGAGGTCAAGCCGAGCTATTAGAGCGGCTAGCGGAACATTTGCACAGCCAATAAGACAACCTGTACATTTAGGAAGGGTTTCCCATAATGATCCAACCACTTCGCCGGTGTGTGCTGGCTGGCTTCGCCGTCCTGTTCGTCCTGTTTCTGGGAGGCTGCCAAAAAGCACAGGAGTCTCGCTCCCAGTTCGCCATGGGGGAGCGCGTTCCGGTGGGACAGATGACTTATTCGGTGATCGAGAGCGCTTGGCGGACGCAATTGGGGGAATCGTTCAAGATTCGCACTCCGGAACAGCGTTTCCTGCTGGTCAAAATTTCCGTCACCAACGGCACCGGCAAGGACGTCTCCATTCCCTTACTGACTTTGGAAGGAAACAACGGCCAGATGTATCGGGAAATAGCCGATGGCGAAGGCGTGGACAACTGGTTTGGTCTGCTGAGGACCATCAGTCCGGGGCAGACACAACAGGGGAACGTCCTGTTCGACGTGCCGCTTACTTCCTTCAAACTTCGGGTTCCGGATATCAACGAAACTGGCTTCGAAGGCTACGCGGTAGTGGACATTCCGCTGCGGATGGATTCGGATCTGCCCATTCAATCACCGATTAATCCGGACGCCTTAAAATAGTCAGTGTGGTCGCTCCACGCTGGATCATCGCCCTGACGCTGCTGTTCACGGCACGGGTTCTAACCGCGGAGTCCAAGCTGGCCTTCGAACGCTTGGCCTTGCACCAGTACGAGGATGGTCCGCTGCTGCCTGCATCGCATGACTTCCTGCCTGGGGAAACGGTGTGGTTCAGTTGCCGGATCGCGGGTTTCGAGAGCCAGCAGGCCGGCGACAACCGCACTGTAAAAATATCCTGGCAGGTGGGGATCGTGGATCCGGCGGGCGTAGCGGTGGAAGCACCGCGAACCGGACGGCTGGATGAATCCCTGCGGACCCAAGACAAGAATTGGGTCCCGAAATTTGTAGTCTCGTTCCTCTTGCCCTCGTTCGTCCCGGGTGGAAACTATCACATCCCGGTCACGGTGAAAGACGAACTGGCCGGCTCGGAGATTAGCGGCAGTCTGGAGTTTCACGTGCGCGCGGAGAGCATTGAGCCCAGCGAAACGTTCGTGATCCGGAATTTGCGCTTTCTGCGCAATGAGACCGATGCGGAGGCTCTACGGCAGCCAGTGGTATACCGGCCGGGCTCCACGCTGTGGGCCAAGTTTGAAATGGTTGGGTACAAATTCGAGGCGAACCATAAGTTTTCCGTGGATTATGGATTGGCCGTGCTCAACGCGGATGGCAAGGAACTTTTCGCGCAGCCGGAGGCCGCCGCGGAATCGAAAGAATCTTTCTATCCGCAACTAATCGTTCCGGGTGCGCTGAGCCTGCACCTGGATCCCAATGTTCCGTCCGCGACCTACACTCTGGTGGTCACGGTACGCGATAAGATCGGCGGCCAGACTACTGAACAGCGCGAGACATTTCGCGTCGAGTAGTAGGGGCGGGCACGCCCGCCCCTATAGAAAATCCAAATCGACCGAACCCACCGGTCCGAAATCGGCCGTGATGCGATCGCCGCGATCCGCCATATAGACTTCCGTAGTCACGCCGGTGGTGACGTATTGACCCGCTTTCAAACCTAGCCCGCGCGCGCTCAGGTTGTTCACCAGCCATTCCAGGGCGTGAAGCGGGTGACCGAGCACGTTGCTTCCTCTGCCTTCGCGCAGCACCTTTCCGTTTACCGTCACGCGCACAGCCTGCGCCGCGAGGTCAATATGCTGCCAGTCAGCCACCAGGCGGCCCTTGACCCAAGCCGCGTTGCAGGCGTTGTCCGCGATCAGGGAAGGCGCGCCGATACTGGTCCAGTCGTCAAACCGGCTGTCGACGATTTCGATGCCGGGCAGGACACCCTTTACGGCGGCGGCGATCTCCTCGCGTGAGCGCGGTGCGGTTGCAGAGGGCAGATCGCGGGCCATTTCGAAGGCGAATTCGGCTTCCACCACGCGCATGAAGAATTGGCCGGCTTCGACGCGGGCTGCTTTTTCAGGAGAGCTTTCGAAATAGAACGCCGACAGCAGCCGGCCGGAGAACGGCGCATCCACGTGCAACTGGCGCTGGGCCGTGACGTTGGTGCAGGCGATCTTGTAACCGATTACGCTGCCGCCATAGTGTGCCAGCAGCCGTTCGACCAGACCGTCCTGGACAACATACCCTTCGTCTGGCGTTTTCGGGCGGATCGTCGCCGGGAGTTCAGGAAGACGTTTGTGGTTGATTCTGGCCTGAGCGAGAAGTTGCGCGGAATTGGTCACCTGAATATGGTAACTACTGCCAGTAGTTTCGATCCAGGCTGCGATACTGCACGGCCTCTGCCAAGTGCTTCGCACTTACATTCTCTGAGCTGTCCAGATCTGCGATGGTGCGGGCGACTTTGAGAATACGGTCATGCGCGCGGGCCGAGAGACCCATGCGGCGGACGGCCATTTCGAGAGTACGCTCGCCGGCATCATCCAAAGCGCAGATTTTGCGTAGCTGGCGAACCGGAATCTGCGAGTTGTAGAAGCCGCGGGCTTGTTGGACGTTACGAACTCGCTCCACCCGGGCTCGCATATCGGCGGAGGTGGCGCCCGTGGGTTGGCCGCGCAACTCCTGATAGGCCACCGCGGGAACCTCGATGTGCAGATCGATCCGGTCGAGCAGCGGACCGCTAATCTTACCCAAGTAGCGTTGAATGACGCCGCCCGTGCAGCGGCAGTCGCGGGTGGGGTCGGAAAAATGGCCGCAGGGGCACGGATTCATGGCGGCGATCAGCATGAAATCCGAGGGGAATGACAGAGTCATCTGGGCGCGCGCCAGCGTGACGCTGCCCTCCTCCAGGGGCTGACGCAACTGCTCGAGAACATTGCGGGGGAATTCCGGCAGCTCATCCAGGAACAGCACGCCGTTATGCGCCAGGCTCACTTCGCCCGGCCGCGGCATGCCGGAGCCACCGCCGATCAGTCCGGCATCGGAAACCGAATGATGCGGTGCGCGAAAAGGCCGCTCTGCCATCAGACCCGCGCCCTTCGGTAATAATCCTGCGACGCTGTGGACCTGCGTGGTTTCAAGGGCCTCGGGAAACGTCAAGGGCGGCAGGATTCCCGGCAGGCGTTTGGCAAGCATGGTTTTGCCCGACCCCGGCGGACCCACCAACAGCACGTTGTGGCCGCCCGCTGCGGCGACTTCCAGAGCGCGCTTGGAAGTGGTCTGCCCCCGCACGTCGCCAAAATCAAGCATCGACGCGCTCAGTGTTGTTATCAAACCTGTTTCGCGCACGTGCGGCGTGAACTGCTCCGGGTTGTTGAGAAACGCGACCACCTCGCTCAGGTGGCGCATGCCGAATACGCGCAGATCGTCAGCCACGGCAGCCTCGGATGCATTGTCGGCCGGCACCAGCAGGTTCGCGATTTTCTGGCGGCGGGCGCAGGCCGCGATCGAAAGCGTTCCGCGCACCGGCCGGATGGCCCCGTCCAGCGACAACTCGCCGACAAAGAGATGTTGGTCGCTGGGCGCCACCAATCCCATCGCGCCCAAAATCCCCAGCGCCATGGGCAGGTCGAATCCGGCGCCCTCTTTCCGCACATTGGCCGGCGCCAGGTTGATGGTCACGCTCTTGTTGGGATAACCGAAGCCGGAGTTGAGCAGCGCCGATTTAATCCGCTCACGGCTCTCCCGGACCGCCGTGTCGGGCATTCCCACAGTGATGAAATCGCGATTCGTGCCAGGATACATATCTACTTCAACGTCTACGAGATACGCGTCGATTCCATACACGGCGGCCGAGCGGGTCCTGAACAGGGCCATGAGATGAAGTAGTGGCTGCAGCGGGATGTTTCTCGCACTGTGTTTAGATGAATAGGTGCCGCACCCGCGGCCCAAGGAGCTCTCGTGAAAGGTATTGTGCTCGCCGGAGGAACCGGAAGCCGTCTGTTCCCTCTGACCAAGATCACCAACAAACACCTGCTTCCGATTTACGACAAGCCCATGATTTTCTATCCGATCCAGGCGCTGGTGGACGCCGGAATCCGCGATATCCTGCTGGTGACCGGTGGGCGCAACTCGGGCGATTTTCTGCGCCTGTTGGCGAACGGCAAAGAATTCGGGCTGGCTCATCTGAACTACACCTACCAGGAAGGCGAGGGCGGCATCGCCGACGCGCTGGCTCTGGCCGAACACTTCGCCGACGGCGATAAAATATGTGTGATCCTGGGCGATAACATCATTCAGGGTTCCATTGCCCCGGCGGTGCAGGCTTTCGAAAAACAGGAGTGCGGCGCGCGCATCCTGCTCAAGGAAGTACCGGATGCTGAGCGCTTCGGCGTGGCTGAACTGGCGGGCGATCGCATCCTAGGCATCGAGGAA
>Ga0207694_10000429_pt1 | contig 39058 bp, 33 predicted proteins | sample KBSC34metaG_FD_184353 | JGI IMG/M metagenome (GOLD analysis project Ga0207694, IMG submission 184353) | Corn rhizosphere microbial communities from Kellogg Biological Station, Michigan, USA - KBS C3-4 metaG (SPAdes) (version 2) | ecosystem: Host-associated > Plants > Roots > Rhizosphere > Soil... | reverse complement strand
CCTGCCCCCAAAGCCATGCAAGCCATCAGAGATGCCGCGATCGTGCGACTCTTCCAATGAGCTTCCTTGCCCAGCACCACAGCCAACCCCAGCCAAAGTCCAATGAATACCGTGATGGCCATATCAACTGGAAGATTCGGCGAGGCTGGCTTTGCTGGTTGTCGAGCATAGTCAATCACCGACATCGCCGATCCACGGCTCCCTGCGGCTACCGCTGCCTCTTCTGATTCCTGCAGCAATTTCACGTAGACTGCGCGGCTCGCGTTCGCCTCCTGCCACATACTTGCGTAGGTCAGCGAGGCGCCGCTCAACTTCAGGCCAGCCACAGTCGCGGCATCCAGACTCTTGCGCACCATCGCCTCTCGATTAACAGCGGTCTTCCAGGCGCTCCGAAAGCTTCTCACCAGCCGTTCATCCACTTCACCGATCTGTCGCCTCGTATCCTGTAGCTGCTTTCGAATCTCAACCAGCCGCGGAAAGTTCAGGCCATGCTCTATTCCCAACTGCGTCTGTTCCATCTCCAGTTCGCTCCGTCGCGTATGCAACTGCTGCAACAGAGCAGACTCTGGATTCCCCGCGGAACCAGATCTCCGATCGGTCGAGAAGACTAGTTCTGGGTCGCTTGAGGTAGCTGCCCGGTACTCCGCCTCCCGCAGGATGCGGTCCGCCGTGGCATTCACCAGTTCCCGGCTAAGCGCCTCTATCGTCGTCGCTGAATCGTTGGGCCCGAGCTCCGGAAGCCGCCCACCTTCAGTTTTCGAGGTGGTCAAAATCCCATGCACCCTCTGGAATTCAGCCAGTCTTGCATCACCCTGCACCACGCGACTCTTCAGCGCATCAAGCTGTGCATTCAGCCATTCCCTGCGGCTCTGAGTACTCTGGAAACGCAAGCCCGTCTCCTGTCGCCCAAACGCCTCGATCAGTTCATTGACGACAGTTGCCGACAGCGCCGCATCATGAGAGCGAAAACGGATCGCAAGCACCAGGGTGTGCGGCAGGCTCTCGACTGTCAGCTTCTCGCGAAACTCACGCAGCAGATACTCCTTCGCGTCTGCGCTCGCTCTGTGCTGATTGAATCCCGGAAACTTCTGCTCGAAGTTCCTTGAGAATCCGCGCTCCTTGTACAAACCCAGGCGTGTGATCACATCCCACGCCAGCTGCTCGCTTTTTAGAACATTCTCCAGGGTTTCAAGCTGTACCTGCCCAGATGCAAATGACCCCGGGGGTGCTGCCTCTCGCCGGTCGCTTGCGAGCAAAGAGTCGGGTGCACTTCTCAACTCCACCTTGGCGGTGGCTTCGTATTCATTGGGGGCTGCGAGCCAGTAGATCAGGCATGCTGCAACGAGCACTCCGACCACGCCCAGGAACAACCGTCTGTTTCGAACCAGTATGATCCAAAGCGCAGCCAGCGAAGTCGAGGGTACTCCTGCTAATAATCCGCCGCTCAGCGCACTCTCAATTTCATCTGGAGCAATTACTGTCTCTGCCAACGTTCAGCGTCCTCAGTTCGTGCTCTCCGGAGGCAGACGTCGGCTCTTCATTCCAGACAGCCCCTGCGGATACACCGGTCCCTCTCGGTTATCGGCGCTCGAACATCCAACAGTGTTACCGATTCCTTCAGAGACTGTTCGTGAGACACATCACACATCAATGATGGACAAGCCGGCTCAGATATTTCCTGGAGTCATCTGCTCTGGCTCTCTGTACCAATCCACCGTTCGCCGCAGTCCCTCGCGAAAATCCACCACCGGCTTATATCCGAGCAACTCCCCGGCAAGGTGAATATCTGCCAGCGAATCCCGAATATCCCCCGATCGAGGCTCCGCATACGACGGCTCGCCGGAATAGCCGGTCAGATCTCGAAGAATCCGAAACGTGTCGTTCAGAGTGATCCGCGACCCGGTCGCAAGATTCATCATTCCCCCCGCTACCTTTGCCGCGGGAGCCTCAGCCGCCAACAGATTTCCATGCACCACGTTGTCGATATAGGTGAAATCCCGGCTCTGCTCGCCATCTCCGTAAATGGTCGGCTGTTCGCCGGCCAGCATCCTCCGGCAGAAAATCGCCAGCACTCCTGAATAGTGTGAAGTCGGATCCTGGAATGGCCCGAATACATTGAAATAACGAAACGTCACCGTCTCCAGGCCGTACACGCGCGAAAACGCCTGCATGTATTGCTCACCTGCCAGCTTCGCCACCGCATAAGGTGAGATCGGCTTCGGCAACATCCCCTCATGTTTTGGAAGTGTCGGCGTATCTCCATACGCTGAAGAGGAACCGGCATAAACCACTCGCCGCACGCCAGCCTCTCGCGCAGCCACCAATACGTTCAAGGTGGCCGTCACGCAATGCAGATTCGTACTCGCCGGATCCGCTACGGAGCGTGGAACGGATGCCAGTGCGGCCTCATGAAACACTACCTCCACGCCTTCGCATGCGCGCGCGCACTCCGCTGGATCCGTCAGATCTCCCTCGATGAACTCCATCTCATCAAGTCCCGCGAGATTGCTTCTCTTGCCTGTAATGAAGCTATCGATGCCCCGCACCGACTCTCCGCGCTTCAGCAGCGCCGCCGCAATCGACCGTCCAATGAAACCGGCCGCGCCCGTCACCAGATACTTTGCCACTTCTACCCCTTCAAACCGAGTTCGCTCCAGCTTTGCCGAAGTATCTATGGTATTCGATCCCCTCGCAGCGTCCCGCTCGGCACGACCAACAGCCCTTTACAATCTCAATATGACCACCACAGCTGGCATCTCTCTTGCCGACTTGAAAAAGAAAATCGAAACGCGCCAGGCACGCATCGGCATCATCGGCATGGGATATGTTGGTCTCCCTCTCGCCCTTCTCTTCAGTAATGAGGGATTTCGCGTCACCGGCTTCGATATCGAAGAGCGCAAAGTCAAAACCCTCAATAGCGGGGGTTCCTACATCGTCCGCATCCTGCCCTCCGCAATCCAGCAAGCCCAAAAAAAAGGTTTCTGCGCCACCTCTGACTATGCCGAGGTCGCGAAGATGGATGCCATCATCATCTGCGTTCCCACGCCACTCAACGAGTACCACGAACCCGATTTGAGCTATGTCACCGGCACGGTCGAGTCCATCGCACCGCACCTCCACTCCGGCCAACTGGTTATTCTCGAAAGCACCACCTATCCAGGAACCACCGAAGAACTAGTCGTTCCACTTATCGAGAAAGGAAACCACCAGGAGCTGAAGGTCGCTCGCAACTCAGACGAATTCGGCGTTCACGTCGCCTTCTCTCCTGAACGCGAAAATCCTGGTGAAGAAACGGTCGCTCGTCACGACATCCCCAAGGTCGTCGGCGGCTGCGGATCCGTTGCAGCCGAACTGGCAGCAGCCTTCTACGGTTCGATCTTTCGTCGAGTCATCCCCGTAAGCAGTCCCTCCGTAGCGGAGATGACTAAGCTCCTCGAGAACATCTATCGCTGCGTCAACATCGCCCTGGTCAACGAACTCAAGCAGCTATGCATGCGCATGGGCATTGACATTCACGAAGTCATTGACGCTGCCAAAACCAAGCCCTTCGGCTTCCAGGCCTTCTACCCTGGCCCTGGACTCGGCGGCCACTGCATCCCCATCGATCCCTTCTATCTGTCGTGGAAGGCTCGCCAGTTCGACTTCCGCACTCGGTTCATCGAGCTCGCCGGCGAAATCAACACCAAGATGCCTTATTTCGTCATCGAGCAGCTCAGCGACGGCCTCAATCGCCACCGAAAAGCCATCAACGGTTCGAAAATCCTTGTCCTCGGCCTCGCCTACAAACGCGACATCGACGACCTCCGCGAATCTCCATCCCTCACCATCATCGAACTTCTCCGCGACAAGGGAGCGACTGTCTTCTACAACGACCCGTACTTCCCCACCGTCGGCCAGGGTCGCCACTATGCGCTCAACATGATCAATACCCCACTCGACAACCTTGGCGGGTACGACGCCGTCATCATCGTCACCGACCACTCCACATACGACTACCGCGCCATCGTTGATCAGTCACAGCTTGTCGTCGACACCCGTAACGCCACCCGCGGCATCGACTCTCCCAAAATCCTCCGTTGCTAGGCCGCCAAGGAACACCACCTATTCCGGCGCTGAATTCTCTGTCCTCTTCTCCCCTGCATCAGCTAACATCGGCACTCAAGCCACTCAAATTCCCTTGAGGTCGAAGCCGTGAACGAATGGAAGCTTGTTCAGAGGGACCCTTCTGAGGATCTCGCCCGTCTCCACTTCTTCTCCATTAAAAAGAAACATGCCGGTGGAGTGATCGAAGCCCGCATCACCGTCAAGGAATTCGTCACCTTTAAAACCAGCGATATGGCCTTCTTCGCTTCTGCAGACGTCGAATTGAACCAGAAGGCGATGAAGTTCCAGCCCTGCGGCTGGAGCGAGACGCTTGCCGGCGCTCTTAGCGAATGCCTCCGCAATCTCCGCAAATTTGACTACGAAGCAGACGAGCAGTCCTCCGCGATACCATCAGATTGCGGACGATAAATTGCGTCGTGCCTCATCTCAGTACAGCGGAGCAGCGATCTCGTGTTCACTCCCAAACCCATCGGCTATGTTCGCAGTCCATACACGGACACGAAGGCCATACCTAAAGGCCTCGGCGTCAAGCACGACGAAAAAGGCGTCCTCGAAATCCTTCCCGAGTACGAACCCGGCCTCGCTGACATCGAAGGCTTTTCGCATCTTTTCGTCATCTGGGCTTTCGACCGCTCCGAGGGCTACGAACTCTTCGGTCCGTCCCCGGCCGACGATCGTCCCCACGGCGTCTTCGCAACCCGGTCCCCTCGCCGTCCTAATCCGATTGCCCTTACTGTCGTCGAACTCCTCAGTCGCGACGGTCCTAAGGTCCACGTTCACGGCGTCGACATGCTCGATGGCACTCCGATCCTCGACATTAAGCCCTACATGTCCAGCATTCCCGCCGAGCAACTCCGTCGCGGTTGGCTGGCCGAAGCCGAAGCCCGCAAACAGAAATAGTTTGAATTTCACTCCACTCCAGCCGCTGCTGCTTCGGCCAGCAGCTGAGGTAGCAGCAACCCTCAGACCGCTGAAAAGTCCCTGCAATTGAGCGGCCTTTTGGGCCCGGACTTCGACTTCCCACATTGTGGCAGCCTGCTCTCGATATCCACTTTCCACCGACAACTCCCTCCCGCGGCCCCGCCTCTAATCCCTCAACGGAAGAGAAATCTTCCTCAAAGGAGAGAGTTGGCCTATGGCCTTTAAGAAAATCGGCAACGATGATCGAACAAGGCAATGCGAAAACTCAATCAACAAAGGCTGTACAGGCAAAGGGAGGGAAACTCGGGCTGAGCTCGAATGAACTACCTCATCTGTATAACCGAGTTGTGATCTGGAAACCGATCCAGATCTTCGAAATTCGGAAAGCATTGGGGCGAGGTCTCGCAAGAGATCCCGCCCTTTTGCTGTCTCCAGCGCAAGTATGTCAACGGAAGGCTCTTATCTTTCCAGCTCTACCTCCCCAGCGGCAGTCGTGTCTGCGCTGGGCGCAGCTTACCTGCGCTGGGCGCAGCTTACCTGCGCTGGGCGCAGCTTACCCCTGATCGTGTATCGTGAGTGGGTTCGTATATGAGCCTTCTCTCTGCCACGCTGGCCGAACCCCAGAGCTTCGCAACTTGGGAAAAGCTGCTCTTATCGGCTCTGATCATCGCTTCGGCAATGCTCTTTTTCCGTCGCTTGGCCCCCATCCTTAATCGCATTCTCAAATCCAGAAAAGATCCGAACTTCAGCCTCGCCCCCCTCCGCAAACGCATCTGGGATTTCTTCTGGGAAGTTGTCTGCCAGGCCAAGGTCATCCGCGAACGACCCCTACCCGGCTTGGCCCACGCCTTTGTATTCTGGGGATTCTGCGCCTTCGCTCTCGTCACTCTCAATCATTTCGCCGTCGGCTTCGGCCTCGGATTCCTCGATCCCGTCGGCTTCTTCGGTCGCTTCTACTCCTGGTTCGCTGCGATCTTCGCTGCCGCCTGTGCTATCGGAATCTTCGGCCTCTTTGTGCGCCGCTTCTTTGTTCGCCCCCGCTGGCTCGGCGAGAAAATTTCATACGAATCCGGCATCATTGCCGCTCTCATCTTCATCCTGATGGTCACCTATCTCGCCGCCTTCGCGGTGAAGAGCGCAAGCCCCGCTGCTCTCGCGCTCTGGTGGATTCACTCGCTCTCCATCCTCGTTTTCCTGCCCATCATTCCTCACACCAAGCACCTCCACCTGGTGCTCAGCCCCGCCACAATCTTTCTCTCGCGCGGAGGCTTCAGCAAAATCCCCCCGCTCGTTGGCGATGAAGACTTCGGGCTCGTCACCGGCAAAGATCTCACCCAGCTCACCAGCCTTCAGTCCTATTCCTGCGTCGAATGCGGCCGCTGCACCGAGCACTGCCCCGCCAACAACACCGGCAAAGAACTCAACCCCAAAGAAATCATCCTCGGCCTTCGCGGCTATCTCAATGAGTTCGGCCCCTCTTCCGAGCAGAACATCATCGGCAAATACAACTCCATCACCGCCGACTTCCAATGCACCACCTGCGGCGCATGTGAATATCAATGCCCCGTTGGCATCGAACATCTCCCCATCATCATCGGCCTGCGCCGAGGTGCAGTGAACACCGGCGCATGGGAAGACGAACACGGCGCGAAACTCTTCCTCGCTCTCGAACGCGGATCAAACGCACTCGGCATGAGCGCCAGCGAACGCGACAAGTTCATCCAGAAACAGGCATTCCCCATCTTCGACGGAACTCAGGAGTATTGTTTGTGGCTGGGCTGCATGGGCGGCTACGATCCGAAGGGCCGCGAAATCGTCGCCGACTTCGCGCGCGTAATGAACTACCTGGGCACAAGCTACGGCGTCCTCCGCAAAGAGAAATGCACTGGCGATCCCGTCCGCCGTCTCGGCAACGACCTCCTCTTCCAGCAACTCGCCGAGTCCAACCTCGAAACTCTCGCGCAGAACAGAGTCAAGAAAATCGTCACCATCTGCCCTCACTGCGTGCGCACCATCCAGGAAGACTGGAAGGAATTCGGCACACCGCCAGAAATCGAACACCACAGCGAATTCCTCGCCCGCTACGCCGACAAACTTCCAAAGAGGTCGGAGGGAGCCGAGGGTTTCAATCCCCGGAATACCTCAACCATTCAAGAAAGGGTCTCAGCCCCGGCCGAAACGCCAGTTGCGGAACAGCGACAAGTATCAGGGCATGACTTCAGTCATGCCGAAAATATCCCCGATCCAAGCGGGGCTTTAGCCCCTGCACCTCAAACGCCAAACAACAAGATCGTCTTCCACGATCCCTGCTACCTCGGCCGATACCGCAACGTCTACGAAGAACCCCGCGCCGTAGCTTCTCTCGCCGGAGAAGTCGTCGAAGCCCCGCGATCGCATGAACGCAGCTTCTGCTGCGGCGCCGGCGGAGGACTCGTCTTCCTCGGCGAAGAAACCGGCGACCGCGTCAGCCACAACCGCGCAAACGAACTCATCGCCACCGGCGCATCCACCATCCGGCACCCCTGCCCCTTCTGCAATTCCATGTTCCGCGACGCCCTCGCCGAAAAAGGCGACGCCGCACCGCAACTGCTCGACATCGCCCAACTCACCGCGCGAGCTCTTCCGAAAAGCAGCGCTGCACAATCGTAAATCCCGGAGTCATCCCGCAATGAAAATCATCGTCTGCATCAAACAAGTCCCGGAGCGTGATGCCCAGGTTCGCATCTCCAGCTCCGGCAAATGGATTGAAGAATCAGACATCCAGTTCGCCATGAACGAGTCCGACGCCTACGCTCTCGAAGAAGCTCTCCAACTCAAGGAAAAACACGGCGGCGAAGTCATCGTTCTCAGCGCCGGCCCAGAGCGCGCCGGAACCACAATCCGAGAAGCCCTCGCGAAGGGCGCCGACCGCGCCATTCAAGTCGAAAGCGACAACCTCAACCAGCTCGACGCTCTCGGCGTCGCGCAACTACTCTCCGCCGCTGCAAAGCAGGAGAGCCCCGACCTCGTCCTCACAGGTCTTCAATCCGACGACCTCGGATACGGCCAGACCGGCGTCATCATGGCCGAACTCATGGGCCTCCCGCACGCCTCGCTCATCCTCAATGTCGAGAAAACTGACAACGGCGTCACCGTGAAACGCGAGCTCGAAGAGGGCTGGTTCCAGAACATCGATCTTTCCCTTCCAGCAGTCCTCATGATCCAGTCCGGCGGCACCAAGCTCCGCTACGCCACCCTCATGGGCATCAAGAAAGCGAAGACTAAAGAACTCCGCAAAGTCTCAGCCGCCGATCTCGGCCAATCAGCCGCGCCCGCTGCCACGCTTGAGAAGATCACGCAGCCGCAAAAACAGAAATCCACCCAGATCATCCCCGGCTCCCCCAAAGAAGCCGCGGCCACTCTGGTTGAAAAACTCAAGTTCGAGGTGCGAGTCATATGAGCGGCATCTACGTAGTTCTTGAAGATCGCAAGGGCCGCTTCGGCCGCATCAGTCTAGAAGCCATCGCAGCAGCCAACATCCTCGCCGCTCAATCCGGCTCCAAACCCACCGCCATCGTCATCGGTGCGCAAACTGAAGCTCTCGCCGCCGAAGCCGCAACCAAAGGCGTCGGCAGAGTGGTCCGCATCGAACACGCGCTCCTCGCTCCTTACACACCTGACGGCTACACTGCCGCGCTTCAGCAGTTCATCGCCGCCGAATCACCCGACTACATTGTCTTCCCGCACACCTACCAGGTTCGCGACTACGCACCCGCTCTTGCTGCCCGCCTGGGTCGTGTCCTTATCGGCGACGTTACGCAGATTGCCGAGGGCCCCGTCTTCATCCGCTCTCTAATGCAAGGCCGTCTCAGCGGCTCTTACAAATCCACCGGCATCCTGGCGATCATCTCCGTCCAGTCCGGTGCCTTTCGCGCTGAAGAAACACAATCCAGCCCTGCCGAGATCACGACATTCGCCCCGACCATCGAAGCCTCACAGATCCGCACCAAGCCCGGCGAGCCCTTCCGTGGATCCGCCCAAACCGTCGACCTCGGCTCCGCGCCGATGATCGTCGCCGTTGGCCGGGGCATCCGCGAAGAAAGCAATCTCAGCCTTGTCCAAGATCTCGCAGCATCACTCGGAGCAGAAATCGCTGCATCCCGTCCCATCTGCGACAACGGATGGCTTCCCATCGAGCGTCAGGTCGGGTCTTCGGGACAAACTGTAGCACCCAAGCTCTACCTCGCCGTGGGAATCTCCGGCGCCATCCAGCACCTCGTCGGCATGAAGGGCTCGCAATGCATCGTCGCCATCAACAAAGACGCCGAGGCCCCCATCTTCGAAGTTGCCGACTACGGCATCGTAGGCGACCTCTTCGAAGTAGTCCCGGCCCTGACCGAAGCCATCAAAATCGCCCGCCAATAGCCGCAACTCCCCAGGAACTGGGTACCCCGTCCTAGCTCTGCTAGGGCGGGAATACCACCATCGCATCACTAAATCCGGATGCTGGCATGCACTCTCATCGCGAAATGTGCGAGAGACCAGAAGACCCATTTGCCTCCCCACACCCCCTCCGCGTATCGTTCCCAGTTGCACCAAAACATCGTCACGGACATTCGCAATGTTTCTTCCAGAGACATACCAACTCACCCTCGCCCTCATGATCCTCAGCATGCTCTGCTGGGGTTCCTGGGCCAACACCCTCAAGCTCTGCCCTAACTTCCGCTTCCAACTCTTCTATTGGGACTACTCCATCGGACTCCTCTCCGGAGCGATCCTCCTCGGACTCACCGCCGGAAGCGCCGGCCACACCGGCCCCTCATTCTTCGCCGCCATCACTGAAACATCCCACGAACGCATCCTCTGGGCCTTCTGCGGCGGAGTCATCTTCAACATCGCCAACCTCCTCCTCGTCGCCGCTATCGACGTCGCCGGCCTCGCCGTAGCCTTCCCCGTCGGCATCGGCGTCGCCCTCGTGGTTGGCGCCGTCTCCAGCTACCTCGTCACCCCTGCCGCTAATCCCCTACTCCTCTTCGGTGGAGTGACGCTCGTCGCGCTCGCCATCATCCTTGACGCCCTCGCCTACCGCAAACGCGAAAGCACGGCCAAAGCAACGACGACCCGCGGCATCGTCCTCAGCCTCATCGCCGGACTCCTCATGGGCAGCTTCTATCCGCTCGTTGCTCGTGCCATGCGCGGACCCGTTGCACCCGGCGGCTCGCCCGGCCCCTACGCCATCGCCCTCTTCTTCGCCATCGGAGTCCTCATCTCCACCATCCCCGCCAATTTCCTCCTCATGGCCAAACCCCTCGACGGCAAACCTCCCGTCGACGGCTCCGGCTATTGGCGCGCCCCCATCGGCTGGCACATCGCCGGAATCCTCGGCGGAGCCATCTGGTGTCTCGGCGCAGTCGCCAACTTCGTCGCATCAGGTGCTCACCTCGTCGGCCCCGCAGTCTCCTACTCCATCGGACAAGGCGCCACCATGATCTCAGCCCTGTGGGGAGTCTTCGTCTGGCACGAGTTCGCCGGCGCTCCCCGAGCCGCCCGCCAACTCCTCGTCCTTATGTTTATCTTTTTTCTCTTAGGACTAACTGCAGTTGCACTTGCGCCACTTTACTAACACGATCATGCCTGCCAATCGCAAACCCATCGTCGTCGTAGGCAGCGTCACCATGGACATGGTCACCTGCACCCCGCAGATCCCCCGCACCGGCCAGACTGTCATTGGCACCAGCTTCACCACCACACCCGGGGGCAAAGGAGCCAACCAGGCAGTAGCCGCCGCGCGTCTCGGCTACCCGGTGCAGTTCCTAGGTCATGTAGGCGACGATATTTACGGCCCGAAGCTCGTGCAAAATCTCAAAGATGCTGGGGTTGATACCACCTTCCTGACGCCGGTGCCCGGCTCGTCCGGCCTCGCGCCGATTTTTCTAGCAGAGAACGGTCAGAACGCCATCGTCGTCGTCCCTGGCGCCAACGGCGAAGTCGAACCCGCCTACATCGACCAGCACATTGAAATCATTCGCAACGCCGGCATAGTTCTCTGCCAACTCGAACTCCCAATGCGCACCACCGAACACACCATCGCCCTGTGCGCTGAGCTCGGCGTTCCCGTCATGCTCGACCCCGCGCCCGCCGCTCCGCTCATCGACTCGATCTGGCAACGGGTCGCCTGGTTCACACCCAACGAAACAGAAGCCGCCTTCTACCTCAACGGAGACTCTGCGCCCGAACTCGTCGCGCAACATCTTCTCGATCGCGGACTATCTGCCGTCGTCTTGAAGCGAGGCTCTGAAGGCGCCTACATCGCCGCCTCCGACGGCAAATCCGGCTGGGCCAGGCCGTATCCAGTGAACGCCATCGACACCGTCGCCGCCGGCGATTGTTTCAACGGAGCTTTCGCCGTCGCACTACTCGAAAGCAAAAACCCCCTTGAAGCCGCCCGCTTCGCCTGCGCCGCCTCCGCCATCTCCGTCACCCGTCGCGGCGCGCAAGCCTCCATGCCCACCCGCGCGGACGTTGATCTGTTTCTTCGAGAAAACGCCGAAACTACTTAATTATTAAATAGTTATATGTAGCATTCCTGACCGGCGGGCGCCCATCCTAAACGCGCATTTGCGTTTCGGGTGGGATACAAGGATGTCGGTCGCTCACGCCACCACATTCTCCAGCACCCCAATCGGCTCAATCGTAATCCTCACCCGATCCCCGCTCTCCAGCGTGAACGAGTTCGGCGGCACAATCCCCGTCCCCGTCATCAGAAAAACGCCGGCCGGAAAGCTGTTATCCCGAAATAAATACTCCACCAGCGTCTTCGGATCGCGCTTCAGCTCCGTCAGCGCCACCGACCCCTCGAACTCAATTCGTTCGCCGCGCAAAATCTCCAGCACAATCTCTGTCGAATGCGCCAGGGGATTCCCCGTCACCAGGATCCCTGGGCCTAGCGCGCAGCTTCCGCTGTAGACCTTCGCCTGTGGCAGATACAGCGGGTTTTCGCCTTCGATATCCCGCGAGCTCATATCGTTCCCGATCGTGTATCCCACAATCCGACCCCCCGGGCTCACCACCAGCGTCAGCTCCGGTTCCGGCACTGACCACCTCGCATCCTGACGAATCCGCACCGTCCCGCCCACTCCTACCGTCCTGCTCGCGGTCGACTTGAAAAACAGCTCCGGCCGCTCCGCCGAATACACACGATCGTAGAAATCTCCCCCACCCGCGTCTTTCGACTCCTCCATCCGCGCGCCGCGGCTGCGGTAGTACGTTACTCCCGCCGCCCAGACCTCCTGCCCTTCAATTGGCGCCAGCACTTCCCCCTCGTGAAATCTTCCATACGAATCACCACGCGCCACAAATTCGGCGAGAAACTCCGGCAGATCATCGCGAGACAACAGCGCGTCCCAGCTATGCCCCGAAATCAGATAGTGCTGCTCTTCCTCTTCAACAAACACACCGCCTGTCGTACGAAACAGTCTCACAATGCCTCCGAAGATTCGCTTTCATCCTACACGCCGCAATCAGCCCTCCCGAGCCATCGCGGGAATGGCTGGATCAATCCCCATCACGGCTCAATCAGCCTTCGCTCGTTACAATGAAGAGCGAAATGCCTCAGTCCACTGCAGAAATCATCGAACAAGTCGGCCTCATTCCCGTTCTCCGCGCCCGCAACGCCGCCCAGGCTCATGCTGTCGTTCAAGCAATGATCGCAGGCGGAGTCACCGTGGTCGAAGTCACCATGACCGTCCCTGGTGCAATCGACCTGCTCAAAGAACTGAAGCAGGAATACGGCTCACACATTCTGCTCGGCTCCGGCACCGTCACCACCGCAGCGGAAGCGCAAGCTACCATCAACGCCGGTGCTGAATTCGTCGTCAGCCCAAGTCTCCACCCCGAAGTCATCCAGGCGACAAGAACGAACGGCAAGCTCTCCATCCCCGGAGCTCTCACACCCACTGAAGTCATCACCGCACACCGCGCCGGAGCACACTACGTCAAGATCTTCCCCTGCTCTGCGATGGGCGGCGCACCGTATCTCAAATCTCTGCTAGCCCCATTCCCGTTTCTCAAACTCATCCCCACCGGCGGGGTGACTCTCGAAACCGCAGCAAGCTTCATGCAAGCGGGCGCCCGCGCCCTCGGCGTCGGAGGAGATCTCGTCAATCTAGCCGCGGTTGACGCCGGCCATCCCGAAAAGATTACCGAGACCGCACGCGCCTACCTCCAACTGCTCTCCGATCTTCGCGCGAAGTCAACCAGCTAAGATCTCGGCTGCAACTTTACAAATAAAATGTGGGTGCCGCACCCTGACCGAGCATCATTCACCCGCTACTCGCGCCGCTTCTCGCAGATCCTCCACCAGCATCCGCATCTGCGCATGCCGCTCCTCATCCGTCTGCGCCCTCAAGATCGCTGAAGGATGCAGCGTCGCAATAATCGGCGGCATTCCGGCCACCTCCTGCACCTTCCCATGCGCCTGCGTAATCCTGAAGCTCGACCCCAGCAAACCTTGCGCCGCGGTCGCCCCCACGCCACAATCAGCTTCGGCCTCACCGTCTCCAGTTCCGCATCGAGCCACGGACGGCACGCATTGATCTCCTTCATGCCTGGCTTTTTGTGGATGCGCAGCTTGCCTCGCGGCTCCCACTTGAAATGGCTTCACCGCATTGGTCACGTATACCTTTCCGCGATCGATCTCCGCCTCTTCCAGTGCTTTGTCCAGCAACTTTCCCGCAGGACCGACAAACGGCCGTCCCTGCTTATCCTCCTGGTCTCCCGGCTGCTCTCCGATCATCATGATCGCGACCTTCGGCTTCGCTCCCCCGCGGGTTTCGATCTCACCGAACACCGCCTGCGTTGCATTCTTGTAGAGATCGCACCCTTTGCACTTCTGCACCGCCTCCGCCAGCACCGGCAATTTCCTTTCTTCCGGAACAAACGGCGCAGCACTCTCCTTCGTCTTCACCATCGCAGCCACCTGTCCCGCTTAGATGCTCACTCGTCCACCCGGTAGATCCGATCTCTTACGCGCTGCAGATCTGCTTCTCGGTCCTTGTTCCCTCGGTCTCTTGGCTCATGCCTCTCCGCGCTATACTGCCTCTGCCGCAACCTCCAAATCGAATCCGTCATGGACCTCTCCAGCACGAACCTCCATCAATCCTTTTTCTTTGCACCGGAGGCTTCATGAGTACCCTGCGCATCGCTCTACGCAACTACGCAGACTTCGAAAACGCACTCACTGAAGAAGCTCGCCTCTTCGAAGCCCACCATCCGGGAACAAAGATTGAGCTCATCTCCGTCGGTATTCACGAGCTCTACAAGTCCGCCATCACCGACGGCGGCCTGCAGCACGGTCACTTCGATATCGTTCTCCTCGTCACCGACTGGCTTGCTGAAGCTCACAATGCCGGGGCGCTCGAAGACCTAAATCCCTGGCAGCAACGCATCCACATCCACGACTGGCCTGAGGGCTGGCCTCGCTCTCTCGTCCAACCGCTCATCTTCGACGGCCACCTCAGTTCTCTGCCTTGGCACGATGGCCCCGAATGCCTCGTCTACCGCACCGACCTCTTCGCCGACCCCGAGCACCAGGCCGCATTCCGACGCCAATATTTCCGCGATCTCGAACCACCCAAAACCTGGGAAGAATTCGAACAGACCGCGCACTTCTTCACGGATCCCACCGCCAACCGCTATGGCACAGTCTTCGCCGCCTTCCCCGACGGCCATAACACTCTATACGACTTCGCTCTTCAGCTCTGGAGCCGCGGCGCAGATCTCACCGACTCCGCCAGCCGCCCATTCCTCACCACGCCCAAGGCCCTGTCCGCCCTGGAGTTCTATCGCCGCGTCGTCCGCGACCCGCAGCTCTGTCACCCAAAATCTCCACAACTTGACTCGACGCAATCAGGCGATCTCTTCCTCTCCGGCGAAGTCGCTTTCATGGTCAACTGGTTCGGATTCGCCGCCCGCTCCGGCCGCGAAGGCTCGCCCCTCGCTGGCAAAGTCGCCATTGCGCCCATCCCAACTGGCTACGGCGCACCACCCGTCTCGCTCTCTGTCTTCTGGGCCCTGGCTATGGGCAAAGGCTCACGACAAAAGGAGCTCGCCTGGCAGTTTCTCCGCTTTGTCGCCTCACCCGAACGCGATCTGGGCATCACCCGCCACGGTACGGTCGGCTGCCGTCTTTCCACCTGGCGCAATCCCGAACTCCAGTCCCGAATTCCCGTCTACCGCGAAGTCGAAGCCATCTCACTCGCCGCACGCCAGCTTCCCACGGGCCCCTCTTTGGCAGCCTTCGCCGCCATCATCGACGAGGTCATCACCCATGCTCTCACCACGAATGAACCCTCCGCAGCTATCCTTGAAACAGCGCAGCGCGAGATCGACATCAAAGGAATCCGCTTCTCATGAGCAGTTCGCAACATCCGCAATCATCTTGTCCCTATTCTTTGGAAGGTCGCCACGCCGTTGTCACCGGAGGCGCAAGCGGCATCGGCGAAGCAACCGTCAAGGAACTCGTTCGCGCCGGTGCCTTCGTCTGGATCGCCGATATCAACCTTTCCGCCGCCGAATCCCTCGCGCAGTCCATTGGCTCCTCCCAGGCTCTCCATCTCGATGTCACCAGCCCCCAATCCATCGCGACCGCCGTCACTCACCTCACTCGCCTCGACATCCTTGTCAACAACGCCGGCATCGGTCACGTCGGCTCCATTGAGCAAACCGAGCCCGAGGACTTCGATCGCCTCCTCAACGTCAACGTCCGCTCCGTCTACCTTGTTACGCGAGCCTTCCTTCCCCTGCTTCTCGCCGCTGCTGGAAACGTAGCCTCCGTAGCCTCCAGCGTGCCCATTGGCAGCAACCTGCCCGTCGGCAGCATCGTCAACATCGCATCGGTCGCCGGCCTGGTCGGCATCAAGCAGCGCTTCGCCTACTGCACTACCAAAGGCGCCATCGTCGCCATGACGCGTCAGCTTGCCGTCGAATATCCCAAAACTCTCCGCGTTAACGCCATCTGTCCCGGCACTGTCGAGACTCCCTTCGTCGAGGGCTACCTCGAGAAATTCCACAAAGACAACAAGGAAGAAGTCCGCGCCGAACTCCGCGCCCGCCAGCCCATTGGCCGCCTCGGACGCCCTGAAGAAGTCGCTTCCATGGTCCGCTATCTCGCCTCCAACGAAGCTGCCTTCATCACCGGTTCTACATTCGCCATCGACGGCGGCTGGACCGCCGCATGAGAACCTGTAAGGGAGTTCGCGCACTTAGAGTCGTAGATGATCAAGAAAGCCGCTGACTTGCTAAGCGCGAAGCACGGCTGACCCGCTGCAGTTGTTTTGAACAATCTCTTGGAGATTCGCCCTCATGAAGCTCATCTCGTTCTCAACCGCCAACACTCCCGTCCGCCCGGGCATCCTCTTCGACGACACCCGCACCGTTCTCGATCTCAGCCCCAACGGCTTCAAATCAACGCTCGAAGTCATCGCCAGCGGAACCGGCAGCACACTCGCCACTTCGCGTCTCACCCTTGATGCCGTCAAACTTCACGCGCCCTTGCCGAATCCTCCCCGCATCTTCGCCATCGGACTCAATTACCGCGACCACGCCAAAGAATCCGGCATGGAGATCCCCACCACGCCCGTCGTTTTCTTCAAACTCGCCACTGCCATCGTCGGCCCCGGCGACGCAATCGTTCTTCCCAAGAACTCCACTCAGCCCGACTATGAGGCCGAATTCGCGTTCGTCATCGGCAAGGGCGGCTTCCGGATACCCGCATCCGCGTGGCGTGAACACGTCTACGGCTACACCATCGTCAACGACGTCAGTGCCCGCGACGTTCAGTTCGCCTCTACGCAGTGGTCGATGAGCAAATGCTTCCCTACCTTTTGCCCTCTCGGACCCGCCATCGTCACCGCCGACGAGATTCCGGATCCGCACAACCTCCAGATCAGCCTCTCCATCGACGGCGAACAGCTTCAGAACTCCAACACCCGCGAACTCGTCTTCAACATCCCCGCTCTCATTGAATATCTCTCGTCCATCACGCCCTTGCTCCCCGGCGACATCATCTCCACCGGCACCCCTCCCGGAGTAGGACTCGGCCGCAACCCCAAGCGCTGGCTTAAACCCGGCGAAACCGTCACGGTGACCATCGAAGGCCTCGGCTCCCTCACGAATCCCGTAGTCGCCGAATAGAAAATAAAACGGGCCGGCTCTAACAAAGCCGGCCCATCATTTGTTCTTTGGTTCCCTCGGCCCCTCGTGCCATTGATCCCTTGTTCCCTGCCCTATCACGCCGCCGCCGCAATCTCCTCCGCATCAGCGTCCGACCCCAACCACCCATACAGCGCCACACCCACAAAGCACAGCGCTGGAACCAGGTACGACACTGCGATGCCCGTAGTGTCCGCCACATGCCCCATAATCGGCGGAATGATCGCCCCACCCACAATCGACATCACGATCGCAGAACTTGCAGTCTTCGTCCGCGTTCCCAGTCCCTTCACCCCGAGCGCAAAGATCGTGGGATACATCGCCGACATGAAAAAGCTCACGCACACAAGGCAGCACACGCCGACCCACCCTGGTTGAATCACTGCAACGCCGCAGACCACCGTGTTGATCAGCGCATACGCAGCCAGAAGCCTTGACGCTCGCACATGCCGCAGCAGCCATGTCGAGAAGAATCGTCCCGTCGTAAACGCCACCAGTGCCGCGGTCAGCAGATACCCCGCCTTCCGTTCTCCCAACCCCGTGTACGTCTGCACATAAGGAATCTGCCAGCTCCAGGCGCCCACTTGCGCACCCACAGCCAGAAACTGCGCCACCACGGCAAACACAAAATGCTTCCGCTTCCACAGCGGCTTCGACGTGTCATGCTCCAGCGTATTGCGCGAGTAATCCATACCCGTATGCGGAAACGCCGTTCGTGCTATCAGCAGCGCCCACACCAACACCAGCGATCCCAGAACCAGGTAAGGCATCACCACCCGCAGCGTCTCCGACTTCAAGTACGCCTGGTACGTCCCTGCTGCCTGCAATGCGGCTACCTGGTCTGGCTTCAACTCAATTCCGGAGAAAATAAACTGGCTTCCAATCAGCACCGCCGTGATACTTCCCAGCGGATTGAATGACTGCGAGAAATTCACCCGTTGCGCCGCCGTCTCCTGGTCGCCAATCTGAATGATGAACGGACTCGCCCCAGTCTCCAGAAACGCCAGCCCGCTCGCAATCACAAACAGCGCCGTCAGAAAGAACCAGTACTGTCCCACATGCGCCGCCGGATAAAACAGAATGCACCCCGCACCATACAGGACGAGCCCAATCACCAATCCAGCCTTGTATCCCGCCCTGCGCATAATCACGCCCGCCGGAAACGCCAGAAAGAAGTACCCCAGATAGAACGCGAACTGCACCAGTCCCGCCTGCAGCCGGCTAATCTCAAACGACTTCATGAACTGCCGAATCAGAATGTCGTTGAAATTATTCGGAATCGCCCACAGAAAAAACAGAGCCGTTACCAGCACGAAAGGCAGCATCCGGTCACGCGGCACCAGCGGCGCATCATGATCTTTCCTCGAACCCGCCGCACTAACCACCGGAGTCGCATTCAAAGGCATTCATCCCTCCCACGCATTCCCTACTGCAGCACTTCCGCTCAGAACGCGAAAAGCCACCGGCCAACCGTCCGACCAGTTCTACCGGATGACCACAACCGCAGGCAAATACAACCTGATCTGCACCTCCTACCACCGAAGCTTAGAGCTCACAGCTAAATGCTCCCTTACACTAAAAAAGACATGGAACTCACCGGACTCTCCTTCATCGGCTCCGAACGTGGCTCTCGCAACGGCTCCAGTTTCCAGGCCTTTGCTCCCAGCACCGGCGAACCCATCCAGCCCGTCTATCGCTCCGCAACCTTGCAGGAGCTCGATCGCGCCGCCAACCTCGCTGCCGAAGCCTTCCCCGTCTACTCCCAAACCACCGGCCTGGCGCGCGGCGCATTCCTCCGCCGTATAGCAAACGGTTTCGAATCTCATCGCGACGAACTCGCCCAGCGCGCCCACCTCGAAACAGCTCTTCCTCTCCCACGGCTCACCGGAGAAGTCACCCGAACCGCCAACCAGTTCCGCCTCTTCGCCGCAGTCGTTGAAGAAGGCTCCTGGGTGCAGGCTCGCATCGACCCCGCGCTCCCTGATCGCCAGCCGCTTCCGCGCCCCGACCTCCGCTCCATGCTGCGCGGGCTTGGCCCCGTCGTCGTCTTCGGTGCCAGCAACTTTCCCCTTGCCTTTTCCGTCGGTGGCGGAGACACCGCTTCTGCGCTTGCCGCCGGATGCCCCGTAATCGTCAAAGCCCATGCCGCGCATCCAGGTACTGGCGAAATCGCCGGGCGCATCATTGCCGAAGCCGTAGCCGCAGAATCCCTTCCTCCCGGTACCTTCTCCATGCTCTTCGGCGCTGGAGTCGAGATTGGTGCTGCCCTCGTCAAGCATCCGCATATGCGCGCCGTCGGCTTCACCGGTTCTCTTCGCGCTGGCCGGGCGCTCATGGACGCAGCCGCCTCCCGCCCCGACCCCATCCCCTGCTTCACCGAGATGTCCAGCGGTAACCCTGTCTTCATTCTTCCCGGCGCGCTGCGCAAAGGCCCTGCTGCCCTCGCGCAAGGCCTCTTCGGATCATTCACCCTCGGTGCCGGCCAGTTCTGCACCAAGCCCGGCATCATCTTCGTCGCTGAATCGCCCCAGGGGCTGAAATTCCGCGACGAGGTGCAGCTCATGGTTCAGCAGTCCGCTCCTTTTACTCTTCTCACCAGTGGCATCGCCCGAGAATACGATCGTGCTTCCATCGCCCGTGCCGCGCAGACCTCGGTCATCGAATCGCAATCAGCGGCACAAAGAGAGGACGGCGCCGCGCCATTTCACGCACAAGCCCGCCTCTTCACGACGACACTTGACGAGCTCACCTCTCAACCTGATCTCGCCGACGAAGTCTTCGGTCCTGACACCCTCATCGTCCGCTGCGGAAACACAAACGACTACCTAGAGGCTGCACGCTCCCTTTCCGGCCATCTCACCGCCACCATCTTTGGCGACGAAGACGATCTCGCCGCGAACCGCGAACTCATCCAGATCCTCGAACAGAAAGCCGGTCGCCTCATCTTCAATGGATTCCCCACCGGTGTCGAGGTCTCCCACGCTATGGTTCACGGCGGACCTTATCCAGCCACCTCCGACTCGCGCTTCACCTCCGTCGGAAGCCTTGCCATCTATCGCTTCGCGCGCCCTGTCTGCTTCCAGAACTTCCCGCAGTCCGTACTCCCGCCCGAGCTCCAGGACGCAAATCCGCTGAACATTCGCCGCCTTCGCGACGGCAAGCCTGAAATCGTTTCTCGCTGAGTCGATTCTGCGAAACTTTTCACGAGAGATGACAGTGCCCACCGCAGCCGAACTCATCGCCGACGGGAAAAAAGCCCGGGCACAGAATCGTCTCGAAGACGCTCGTCGACTCTACAATGAGGCTGCCAGGCTCTTCCTCGCCGACAAAGATTCATTGACTTACGCGCACGCCATCCGGCACGTCGCCGATATGTATCTGGATGAGTCGAACTACTCCGCAGCCAGGCCTCTCTACGAAGAAGCGCTCCAACTGTATCGAAGCAATCTCAACACCCGCCTCCTCGATCTCGCCAATACGGTGCGCCCTTACGCGCTCCTCCATGAGATGACGGGCGACATGACCTCAGCCCGCCCACTCTGGCAGGAAGCGCGCAATCTCTATGCATCGCTCAGAATCGAAGCAGGCATGGAGGAGTGCGACCGGCACATCGCTAATTTGACACTCACATCCTGATTTCTAGACTTGCGTACCCCTCGGTCATGCAACGTCCTTTGGTAGGCGGGTCCCGTGCCCGACTCCAATCCAGGGATCTACGTTGAGATTCTGATCCACCAGCCGCTCGAGCGGATCTGGCAGCTTACGCAGGACCCCTCCCTGCACCAGCGATGGGATCTGCGATTCACGCGCATTGAGTATCTTCCGCGTGCATCTTCATCCGAACCCCAGGAGTTCCTCTACGAAACCCGGATCGGCTTCGGCCTCGCAATCAGGGGCACAGGCGAAAGCATTGGCGAACGCATCCTCGAAGCAGGCGACGCAACTTCATCATTGAAGTTCGCCTCCGACGACCCGAAATCCCTCATCCGCGAAGGCTCCGGTTATTGGCGTTACGTCCCCACCGAATCTGGCCTGCGCTTCTTCACCTGGTACGACTATCAGGTTCGCTTCGGCATCCTCGGACGCTTTCTCGATCGACTTGCCTTCCGCCCTCTCATCGGCTGGGCCACCGCATGGAGCTTCGACCGCCTTCGCCTCTGGGCCGAAGATGATCAATCCCCTGAATCATCGATGAGCTACGCCTTCATTCACGCTGTCGCTCGGCTAGCCATCGCGTTTACTTGGATCTGGCACGGCCTTGTCCCGAAACTGATCTACAACCACATCGACGAGCGCACGATGCTCGCACAAGCCGGACTTCCGCTTCACCTGCTCCCCTGGATCGGTTTGCTCGAAATCATCTTTGGACTCGCCGTCCTGGCAACCTGGAAACGCCGCTCAGTATTCCCTGCAAACATTCTCTTCATGCTCATCGCAACAGTGGTCGTCGCAACCCGCTCTCCTGCTTACCTCAGCGCCGCTTTCAACCCGGTCACGCTGAACCTTGCCGCGATCGCACTCTCCATCATCGGCTGGATCGCAGCGCGATATGTTCCATCCGCTCGTCACTGTCTCCGCAAAGCTCCCAGGGGAACAGCATGATCTCTATCTACCAGCAGGTACTCGGCTCAGACTTCCAGAAACTTCACCCGCAGATTCAGCGCCGATTCGGATTTCACTCAGGCAGTGGACTCGCCGCCATCGGCACCGGAGTTATGGAGGAGATCTGGCACGGTGCAATCTACACTCTGCCGTTCCTCTACATCGGCACATGGCGCAGCATCATGTTCCCCGAGCAGGGCCGCAACGTTCCCTTCACCATCCAGAACTATGCCTATCGCGATCCCCTTGGCCGCGAAACCGTCACCTGGGTGCGCACCTTCTCCACCACCAAGCGCCGCCGCTTCGACGCCTACATGGTCTACAGCGAAAAGCGCAACTGCATCGTCGACTACCTGGGCACTCATCAGCACCTCGCCGTCGATCTCGAACTGAGCGTCTCCCCCAACGGTGGCCTCTGCCTCGTCTCTGGACAGCAACGCTTCTACGAGGGCCCGATCGCCTTCCCGTTCCCGCTGCTCTTCTCAGGTGTTGCAAATGTCTGCGAGTGGTACGACGACGAGGACAAGTGTTTCCGTATCGAAGTTAACGCCTCAAACCACACATGGGGACCGCTATTCGGCTACAAAGGAAAATTCCAGGTCGACTGGCTCCAGGTTCCGCCCAATCCAATCCCGGCAGACATTCTCCCGCGGCGCGTAGAAGCGCGAGATTGAAGGCTAAGAGCTAATGGCTAAAAGCTAATGGCTAAAAGCTACCCTCACAGCACTCTCGCCAGCCAATGCCCCGTATGCGAGTGCAGATTCTGCGCGATCTCCTCCGGCGTTCCCTCGGCCACAATTTTTCCGCCGCCTTCGCCGCCCTCGGGACCAAGATCGATCACCCAATCCGCCGACTTGATCACATCCAGGTTGTGTTCGATCACGATCAGGGATCCGCCGCCATCAATCAGCTTGCGAAACGCAGTCAGGAGTTTTGAAACATCATCGAAATGCAATCCCGTCGTCGGCTCATCCAGGATGTAGAGCACCCGGCTCGCCTGCGAAGGCTTGGCCGTCGCATTTGCCGAGCGCACCTGCGCCAGGTGAGCCGCCAGCTTCACCCGCTGCGCCTCGCCGCCCGACAGCGTCGTTGCCGATTGCCCCAGCCGTAGATATCCAAGACCCACCTCATCCAGCACCGCCAGCTTCTCCAGCAGCCGTGTCTGCCCCGCAAAAAATCGCAGCGCTTCCTTGACCGTCATCTGCAGCACTTCGTGAATGCTCTTCCCCTTGTACTGCACTTGCAGGATCCGCGCCTGGTACCGCGTACCGTTGCAGTCCTCGCAAGGAAGCTCCACGTCCGCCAGGAACTGCATCTCCACCGTTACCGTGCCATCACCCTCGCACGTGTTGCAGCGCCCGCCCGGCACGTTGAACGAGAAGTGTCCGGGCGTAAGACTTAACTTCTTCGCATCCGGCTGCGCGGCAAACAACTCGCGGATCAGATCGAATCCCTTGATGTACGTAATCGGATTCGAGCGCGGCGTCCGTCCGATCGGCGTCTGGTCCACCAGGACCACATCATTTAGCCTCTCCACGCCTGTCAATGACCGGAACACTCCTGAGGGATCGCCCCCATCCGTCTGTCCCAGAGCCCGCGCCACTGCGCGATACAACACCTGGTGCACAAGGGTCGACTTCCCTGAACCCGACACGCCTGTGACTGCCACCAGCATGCCCAGCGGAATCTCGACGCTCAAGCCATGCAGATTATTCGCCTCAGCGCCCTTCAGTACCAGCTTCTCGCGCCCGCGCTCGCGTCTCCGCGTCGGCACCGGAATCGCGATCTTCCCTGACAGATATCTGCCCGTCAGCGAATTGGGATTCGCCTCGATCTCCGCCAGCACACCCTCGGCAAGAATTTTTCCGCCAAACTCACCCGCCCCTGGCCCGAGGTCCAGCAGATGATCCGCCGCCCTCAACACATCCGAATCGTGCTCGACAACAACAATTGTGTTGCCGAGATCCCGCAGCTCTTTCAAAATCCGAATCAGCCGGTCCGTATCCCTCGTGTGCAGCCCGATCGAAGGCTCATCCAGGACATAGAGTGTGCCGACGAGCTGCGACCCCAGTGAAGTCGCAAGCTGAATCCTCTGCGCCTCTCCCCCCGACAACGTCGAAGCCAGCCGGTCCAGCGTCAGATACTCCAGGCCCACCGCATCCAGGAATCCAAGCCGTTGCCGCACCTCTTCCAGAATCGGCCCCGCAATCTCTTCCTGCATGGGACTCAGTTTCACGTTCGCAAAGAAGTCCTTCGCCTTGGCAATCGTAAGCGCAGCAGACTGGCAGATATTCAACTCTCCGTATTCTTCCGCCTTGATGCGCACGGCCCGTGCTTCGGCCCTCAGCCGTTGCCCGCGGCACTCCGGGCACTCCGCGTACCCGCGATACTTGCTCAACATCACGCGCACGTGCAGCTTGTATTTCTTTCGCTCCATCGCTGCGAAAAACCCGTGCACCCCTTCGAAAGCCCCTTTGCCGCGCAGCACAATTTCGCGCGCCGCCTCGCTCATCTCGCGCCACGGCACGTCCATCGGTATCCCGAGCGCGCCGGCCTGCTTCTTCATATCCGTGAACCACGACCGGTACTTCGGACGGTTCCACGGATCAATCGCGCCTTCACTCAGGCTCAGTCCTTTGTCTGGGATCACAAGATTCAAATCGTAGTCGACGGTGTTGCCGAATCCCTGGCACCGTGGGCACGCTCCAAACGGATTGTTGAAGCTGAACAGCCGCGGCTCCGGCTCCTTCCCCGGCCTGTGGCAACTCGTGCACTCATACTCCCCGGAGAACCTGCGCCGAACCCTTTCCGCATCCTCTTCGCGAGGAATAGTCTCAAAGATCACGTCGCCCGACTCGCGATAGGCAATCTCCGCCGCATCCACGATGCGAGCCCTGTTCTCCGCGCTCACCACGATCCGGTCGAGCAGCACATACACCGGCTGCGCAAAATCCACATCGATCAGTGACTCCGGGGTAGAAAATTCATAGATCTTTCCGTCCTGATAGAGCCGGTTGAATCCCGATCCGCGCAGCTCCAGCAGCCGCGCCTTCATCCCTTCGCTCAGAGGCTCCGCAACGGCAACCGCGCTCGACGACTTCTTCGCCGCCTTCGTCGACCCTTTCCCGCGCTTCACGGGTGTGGTTGATGTCTGAGGCACAGCTGGTGTTTCGTGCTTAACCGGAAACAGCGCATGCAGCCGGGTTCCCTCTCCCAGCCCCATCACTACGTCCGCAACCTCGTCAATCGAGTTTCGCTTCACCAGCCCGTCGCAATAGATGCAGTGCACCTCGCCGCAACGCGCATACAGCAGCCTCAGGTAGTCATAGATCTCCGTAGCCGTAGCCACTGTCGATCGCGGATTCCGGGTCGTGTTCTTCTGCTTGATGGCAATCGCCGGAGCCAGCCCGTCGATCTCATCCACATCCGGCTTTTCGATTCGCTCTAGAAACTGCCGCGCATACGCCGACAGCGATTCCACGTACCGACGCTGCCCCTCCGCGTAGATCGTGTCGAACGCAAGCGAACTCTTCCCCGATCCAGACACGCCGCTGACTACCGTCAACTTGCCATGCGGAATCTCACAGGAAATATTCTTCAAATTGTGGGTCCGCGCACCGCGGATGACGATCGCGTCGTTCGATGAACTCAAAGGGAAAACACCGGGATGAAATGTTCCGGCAACGCCACAGAGCGCTCAGAGAGGCTCAGCGCGCAACCGTCCATTCTTCATTATAAAGCGCAGAGCCGCCCTTGCGTCGCGCGCAATCACGGCGAGACTCGGATCCCGTTTGGGTTCAAACGCTGCTTCAGAAAAAAGAGGAAGTTGTCGCGCGCCACTCGCCGATTATCTCTCAGCATTCCCGGCTTTCTTCAAATCCCGGGCGGGCGCGCTACACAGAGAACCACAAAGAAACTAGGCAGCCAAAGCCGAACCCGCGCGAACTGTTGCCGCAGCGAGTGACGGTAAAGAAGAGTATTGCGGTTCCGCCATCATGTCTTCCTCGCGGTTCAGGATGGCCGACAAACTCATCAGCACTTCCGAAGCGCACGCGGGACATTGATTGGCATTGTTCCCAATCGCGTTGCAATCCTGGCAAAGATACGCACTGGCCAGTGGAAAATGTTGGAGCATCAGGTACGACTCAACATCGCCCGATCTTCTTGAAGCGGTGGAAAGCATATTTGTCACCTGGTGTTCTGGGGATTTGCAGGGTCTAAAGGCACCCGGCATGTGTACTGATGAAATGATGCCCCAGCATTGGCCAAAGATGCTCTCCACTTAAGTGAATCGGGGCTCACGAAAGAGGCAATTTGGGGGTTACTTGGCTCGTCTCCTCAGTTACTTGAGGACTAGTGACGCATCGCACAAAGTCTATTACGAAAGTCGTAGTACCGCTTCCAACTCTAAGTAGATCCCAGCCTTACAGACCAATTTCTTGACTGAAAGTATTTATGGCGACCGCGACCCAGGTAACCATCCCATCCTGGGGCACGGATCGCCCCGAACCTACTTTGTAAACGGCTTTTGCATATTGTCGAACTCGTGTTCCCGTTCAATACCCTTGTGCGCCAGCTTGTCGGCTTCACGCTCGGCCCGTTCCCGCTCGTTCGGGACCGGATTGATCCGCTTATCCGTATGGGTTGGCTCAGGACGATCCGGGACATTCATGTTCTGAGGATTCGTATCTACCATGCTTTTCCTCCCAGCCGTCTTCGATGCGGCTGCAGCACAGCACGGATGTACGCCCGTCACAGGCGGTTGTTAAGTCAGCCGGTTCGTCGCCGCCACCTTCCCGTACCACAGTCCCGAATCCTTGATCGTCCGCTTCTGATCCCGGTAGTCCACATAGATCAGCCCGTACCGCTCCGTGTGACCGTTTGACCATTCGAAGTTGTCGATCAGGCTCCACGCATGGAAGGAACGCACCTTCGCGCCGTCCTTGATCGCCCGCGCCAGCTCCGCCAGTTCCTGTTGAAACCAAGCAATCCTCCGCGTGTCCGGTACGCGCCCGTTCTCCTTCGCATACGGCGCGTCGAGGTAGCCGCATCCGCTTTCGGTGATCTCAATAACCGGGTGATCGTACTCGCCCGAGATCTGCATCACCAGGTCATAGATTCCCCGAGGCCAGACTTCCAGCCCCGATTCTGTGAGAGGTCCTTCCGTCGGCATCTCCGCCCGGAAGCGCGTGTATGGATCGCGCCCCGTGGCAGGGTCCGCTTCGATCTCCGTCCCGCTGAACCCTCCGCCGCTGAACGCCTGCACCTTGCTTGCGTCGGAAACGAAACGCCGCGTGTAGTAGTGGAATCCCACCCAGTCCAGAGGCGCGTGCATAATCTCCTCATCGCCAGGCTTCACGCCCATCTTGTCGTAGGGAGCCTCCCCAACAAACGCCTTCGGATAGTGTCCCTTCATTGCCGCTTCCAGCAGGAACACGTTATTCATCGCGTGATAACGAGCCGCCGCCGCACGATCTTCCTCAGAGTCCGTCTTCGGATACGCCGGACACATCCCGTATGCGCTTCCGACTGTAGCTTTCGAAGACGCCGCCTTGATCGACCGTAGCGCCTGTCCCTGCGCCAAAGTCAGCGTATGAATTGCCTTGAGGAAGTCATCGAAGTTTGCACGGCACGGCGCCAACGCACCCACACCATATCCCATGTACGCCACCGACCACGGCATGTTGAATGGCGCCCAGATCGTAATTCGATCTCCGAGATGCTTCGCCAGAATGCCCGCATAATCGGCGTAATAACCTGCCAGGTCGCGATTGGGCCATCCACCCTTGTCCTCCAGCGCCTGTGGCAGGTCCCAGTGATAGATCGTGCAAAACGGCCTGAGCCCGTTTTCCAGCATGCCATCCACAAGCCGGCTGTAATGATCGATACCCTTCATATTCGGAGCACCCGTCCCTGAAGGCTGAATCCGCGGCCATGAAATTGAGAATCGATAGCTCTTCTGGTTGAGCTTCTTCGCAAGTGCCAGATCCTGGGCATAGAGATGGTATTGATCGCACGCCACGTCCGCGTTTGTTCCGCCCTTCACCTTGCCCGGAGTATGCGTAAACCGGTCCCAGATCGACTCGCCCTTCCCGTCCTCATTCCACGCACCCTCCACTTGGAACGCCGCAGTCGCCGTCCCCCACAGAAACCCTTCCGGAAACCGCGCAGCCTCAATCTCGCTCTGCGCAATCGCTCCCGGCGCCTGTGCATGTCCCGCGCCTGCCACTTGCGGAACCCTGTTCACACTCGTCGCTGACAGAATTCGTTCACCTACGAGTGCTCCACCCGCCGCCGCCAGTGAACTCCCCAGAAACCCACGACGATCCATATTTCCTCCAGCGCGGCAAACCTAACACCGTCAAATCATGTAGTCAATCGTTTCACTAAACCCTCCGCTCCTCACGCTGAGTTTCATGATGAGCGGAGTTGCGCAGCGGATGCTGTCGAAACACCCGTGGTTGATTGAGAGGCTCCTTCGGCGTCAAAGAAAAGTCCTTCAAAAGCTTACGAAGACAAGTCCGAAGATCTCGAATCTGCTTCAAGCCTCTCGGTCCGTCTAACCCTGAGCAGCCCGATAAACTTCTATTGAGGTACCTGTGCGTCTCTTCACGATCTTCTGTGCTCTTCTCTGCTCACCGGCTCTCATCCTCTCCCAGGATCAGAAGCCGCCGCAGCCTCCCACCGCTCAATCCGAGCAGAAGGCCCAGGCAGAGCCACGCACTGCCCCCGAACTCGCCGACGCCGAAGCCTCCATCGCCACTTCCGATTGGAAAACCGCCTCCACCAAACTCGATTCCTACCTCCTCACCCACGCAAACGACTCCCGCGCCCTCTTCGACGCCGGTTACGTCGCCGACCACCAGGACCAGCTCGATCGTGCCGCCGGGTTCTATCGCCGCGCCATCGAGGCCAATCCCAACTCATTCGAGTCTCACCTTGGACTGGGCCTGCTCCTTGCACGGCAAGGCAAACGCGACGAAGCTCATTCTGAACTCGTTGCCGCCACCACCCTCGATCCCGGTGACGCCGGCCCGGTACTGAAAGCCCGCGCATGGCGCGCTCTCGCCCAGCTCGATAAACCCGACCCCAACGGTGAAGGAAATGCCAACGTCGCCTCAACCGAACTGCTCGAAGCCTTGAAGATCAGCCCGGAAACCCCCGACGACACCCTGCTCGCCGCCGATCTCGCCGAAGACACAGGCAATCACGATTCCGCTGAAGCCGCCTATCGCCGCGTCCTCGCCGGCAATTCGAAATCCGTCGCCGCGAACTCAGGCCTTGCCCATGTCCTCATCGAGCGAAAGCAATACCCGGAAGCGGAAAAGCTGGTCCGGGCCGCCTTGCAGCAGGAGCCCGAAAATCCAGTCCTCAACGCGCAACTTGCGACGGTTCTCGCAGCGCAAAACAACGCCGATGCCCTGCCGCTCCTGCAAAAGCTGCACGCAGCCCATCCCGAAAACACCGCTGTCTCGAACATGTTGGCCGACGTCCTCGCGGAATCCGGAGACACCGCTGGCTCCGACAAGATCTACACCACTCTCCTGGCCAGGAACCCTGACGACATCTCCGTGCTCGTCGCCCACGGCCAGAACCTCGTTCGTCAACAGGAGTACGCTCAGGCTCTAGTGATGTTCGACAAAGCGGCAAGGCTCGACTCCGCCAGCGCCGACGCCTGGAGTGGAATCGCATTCACCGCATCGAAACTCCACCAGCCATCTGTCGCCATTCACGCTCTCACCATGCGCTCGAAATTTCTTCCTGATGTACCGGCAACCTACTTTCTTTGGGCCACATCGTATGACACATTGAACGAGAGGGTGGCCGCTATCACCTACTACCACCACTTCTTAGAATCGTCCGGCGGCAAATTCCCTGATCAGGAATGGCAGGCCAAGCAGCGGCTCCTGGTACTCGAGAAGAAGAGATAGAAAGAACGGGCATTCATCCTAATACCTTAGTTGAGCCCGTTTCGATGGTACTTAAACGCTTGAAGCTTTTCACTTGCACATTTTCCCGGGTTGCTCCTATAGTCTGATCACCACCTGGCCAAATGCTGGCACCTGTTCAAGTTCGGGCAGATTGACAGTTCCGGGGGCCCTTTCTCTTTGAGAAAGGCAAGTGATTCTAAACACTGGCAAGGAACTGGAGTTCTGCTCTAATCCCGCTCTAGCGGAGGTTCCTCATGCGGTCTCAGGCGTGGTCGGCAACCGTAATCGCTATCGCAGTGCTGGCAATCCCTGCCTGCGCATCTTCCCCAGATGCAAAACCCATCGATCAACAGACCATTTCTGCCCTTGAGGCCCGCATCCCCACCGCTCAACCCCGTGAACAGGCTTTTCTCTATGCCGAGCTCATTCACCAGATGACCGAGTTCAGCATGAAGCAGTACGCTGCTGGCGAAACTGGTAAGGCCACCGATCTGCTTAAGCAGATCCAGAACATTACCAGAAAACTCCATCTCAGCATGGGCGACAACAATAAACGCCTCAAGAATGCCGAGATTCTTCTCCGTCACACCGCCTTCCGACTCACGGAATTCCTTCATAACAGCAGCTCTGACGATCGGGATGTGGTCGAAGCTACTCTGGCTCAAGTGAATAAGGCGGAGAGCGAGACCATGCTCGAGGTCTTCCACAAGTAAACAGCTCCACCTTCCAGGCCTGCCAGATTCACCCCGCTCGAGTTGCGCTCGTTGCCCCTCCAACCATGATGTGATTGAATGGACGCAAGGTTACTGCGCATCTCATGCGTTCCCGCATCCATCTTCCCGCCGCCATTCTCCTCTCGGCCCTCATAAGCTCCAGCGCCCTCGCACAAAAACAGCACCACGATCCCCTCACGGAAGCGCAGGTCGACAAAATCCGCGAGGCTGGAATCGATCCAAATCAGCGCGTCAAACTCTACACCGGATATATCAACGAACACGTCATCGCCGTCAAAGCTCTGACCAATCGAGGCAAGTCCGAGGCGCGCGTACACCGTCTCGATCAGGAACTACAGGACGTTGCCACGCTCATGGATGAGCTCGGTTCCAATCTCGACGAGTATTCCGACCGCCACGCCGACATGCGTACCGCGCTCAAAACTCTGGCCGAAGAATCCCAGCAATGGCTTCGCACGCTCCGTGCCCTCGCCGGCGAAAGCGGTTTCGACCTCTCTCGTAAAGAAGCTATTGAAGCGGGCCAGGATGTTGCAGATCAATCCCAGCGCCTCTTCACCGAGCAGACCACATATTTCGACACTCACAAAGAGGAACGCGGCCAGGAACGCGCCGAACCCAAGCCCGAGTAAACCCGCAAACGGGTCGCGCACTCAATTACCGCGTCGTCTTCTAACTTCCTCGTTCCCTTGGTCCCTGGTTCCCGGCGTCTCGTTTCCTGCTCCCCCCATATGCTAATTTCAGATTTGGTGACTGTAGATCTCATTCCAATTTTTGAACAGGAATATCGTGCATTACGCCCCCGGGCGCCGATCCCTCCAATCGCGGTTCGCTTTCGCCGTTTCACATCGCTGAACACCACAATCCGTCTGCGCGAAGGCAAGATTTTCGTAAGCCTCTCCGACCTGATCGAAGGCGCGCCAGAAAGTGTCCTTCGCGCGATCGCCCACATCCTGCTCGCCAAGCTCTACAAAAAGCCCATCGACGCAGCGCACAATGTACGCTTCAAGCGATTCACAACCAGCGCGGCCGTGACGCGGCAAACCGAGCTCATCCGCCACGCGCGCGGCAGCAAGCGCTACACCGGTCCTTCGGGCCATTTCTACAACCTCGAAGAAGTTTTCGATTCTTTGAACCTACGCTTCTTTAACGGATTGCTCGGTCGCCCCGATCTCACCTGGAGTGAAGGCATGGCACGCCGTTCCCTGGGCCACTACGACGCAGCTCATAACACCATCGTCGTCAGCCGAGTCTTCGATCGTCCTTCAAGTCCACGCTATGCGATCGAGTACCTTCTCTACCACGAGATGCTGCACCTTAAGCATCCAGTTCGTATGCGCGGCCTTCGCCGCTGCGTGCACTCCCGCGAGTTCAAAGCCGACGAAGCCCGCTTCCCCCAACTCCGCGAAGCCCTCGCCTTCCTCAAACGCCTCTAGTTCATCATCGTTCCGGGTAAACCGCAGCCTCATTCACGATATCTGGACAAACATAGACAATCGGCACTGAGTGCCATCTCACCCTGAAATCGTTAAACCGCATTCGATCGCTCATGTCAGCGCTGTTTTCGAGCGTTTTTGCGCTCTCCTGGCGACTTTTCGAAACTTTCTGGGTCTGCATTGTCAGGACTGGGTTCCCTCCCAATCCTCTCATCGCCAATGCTTCGCAACTCCAACATACCTAGGGGTTTACCCAGTTACGACAGGTCGCGGCATCTGCGACACTCAATGGAGACCCCAAAACCCCAACGCCCAGGCTTGAGGTTAAAGAGAGGTGTTCTTTGTCCTTTTCTGGAGGGTCTTCTCAACTGCAACCAGAACCATTGGGCCTCTCAGTCTTGCTGTTTTCGTCGCCGCGGTCTGCAGATACCAGGGTTTTGCTGAACCGGACAAGGAACAAATGGCAACGCTTCAGGCATCACGGCGCGTACTCATTCTCGACGACGAACAGATCATCGCCAACACGCTGGCTCTCATCCTTAACCGAAACGGCTTTGAGGCCCAGGCCGTCTACACCGCTCAGGATGCAATCACGACGGCGGCCCAGCTCTACCCCGACGTTCTCATCAGTGACGTCATCATGGAAGGAATGACTGGCATCGATGCGGCGATTCGCATCTCTCAGCTTGTTCCCAGCTGTCGAATCATTCTGTTTTCAGGTCAGGCCGCCACAGCAGATCTGCTGCAGCGCGCCGAGGCCGACGGTCATCACTTTGAGATCCTCGTCAAGCCCATCCATCCGCGCGTGCTGCTCGAGCGCCTCGCTGATACTGGTCAGGACGCTTAGCCGTTCGCTTCCAGAGACGTTGAAAGCAAGGGAAGAAAGACCGAGAAGACCGTCCAGCTCTTTCCCGGTTCTGTGCTGCTCCGCACTTTGATCATTCCCTCGTGCTTGCGAACAATATTCGAGCTCACCCACAAGCCAAGTCCCGTGCCCACTTCCCTCTTCGTCGTGAAGAATGGCTCGAACAGCTTCTTCCTGAGCTCCTGATCGATACCTGGACCGTTGTCGCTCACAGTAAGCCGGACACCCTGCCGCATAGCGCCGCTGCGCTCTTGAGCGCGCGTAACCCGGATCGCGATGCGACCGGCGTTCGGCACCGCGTCGATGCTGTTGTTCAAAAGGTTCGCGAAGAGCTGGCGTAGCTCACCAGGTATGCCAACAATTGTCGGATCCTGTTTGATCTGCGTCTCAATCGAGATCTGCTTGTTCCGTGCCCTCGTGGAGAACACCGACACCAGCGGGATCACCAGTTCGCCAAGCGCCAGTTCACGAGCTCCCTTGGTCTCACGATAGAAACCAAGCGTCTGTTTCGTCAGGAGCGCGACACGGGAAAGTTCCTGCTGCGCCTGCTGCAGGAACTTCTTTCCGTCTTCGTCCGTCATGCAGTTCTGAGCCAGGTAAACCAGGTTCGTCACTGCCTCGAGTGGGTTGTTGATCTCGTGCGCGATCGTCGCCGCCATCCTGCCCACTGTCGCGAGCCTCTCGGTCGTATGCAGCGCTTTCTCCACTTTCTTCTGCTGCGAAATGTCCCGCGAGATGCTCGCCACGCCCGCAATCCTTCCACCCTCATCGAAAACCGGAGAGAGCGTAAGCGAGACCTCGATGACCTCGCCATCCTTTCGTTTTCGAACCGTTTCGAAATGTTCCGTCCGTTCCCCGCGGGCCACCGCCGACATAATCCGATCCTCATCGGCAAACACTTCCGGTGGGATAATCTTCCGGATCGACTGTCCTATCATCTCGTCAGTGGTGAATCCGAACATTCGCTCCGCGCACGGGTTCCAGCTGGTTACGATTCCGTTCAAGTCTTTCCCGATAACCGCGTCGTCCGATGATTCCACAATCGCCGCAAGCCTCTGCGACGCATACAACGCTTTCTGTAAACGCGTCTGACTCTCCTCAATCTCGCGCCTGATCTCAAACTCTCCGCTGATATCTGTACTGGTTCCAAACCAGCGCGTGATCCCGCCGGCTGCGTCGCGAGCTGGCACCGCTCGTGTCAGAAATGGTCGGAATTCGCCGTTCTTGTCCCGTAATCGCGACACCATCTCAAATGGATCGCCCGTTGCAAGGGAACCGCTCCACTTCCTCAACACATCGTCCAGACCTTGCGGATCATGCACCGACCGCCATCCCCATCCGCAATTCTGATCGGGCGTCGTTCCCGTGTAGTCGTACCAGCGCTGATTGAACCAGTGCACATAGCCATCCGGGTCTGCCATCCACACCAACTGGGGCATCGCGTCTGCCAGACTACGAAATTCCTCTTCTCGTCGGCTTAAAGCCTCCTCGGCCAGCTTCCGGTTTGTGATATCCCCAACGACTCCAAAGAACCGCGACGATCCAACCATCCGGCGGCCTTTCGAGTGGTGGTAACGAATGCCCCGCTCCGGATGTTCATACCGGTACTCGAGTTCCATAGCTCCGGTCCGCTGGCACTCCGCCATCGCAAACCGCACGCGTGGCAAGTCCGCCGCAAATACCCGCGACGACCAGGTCCGATAGATCTCCTCGTCTGAGGCGTGGGAATCGGTTCCATACATGCGGTGCATCTCCGGTGACAGCGTCCTCGTGTTCTCCACCGGGTCCCACTCCCAGGTCCCGATCTCAGCAGCCTCCTGTGCTAACCGAAAACGCTCTTCGCTCTGCTCCAGAACGCGCCGGGTCACAACACGCTCTGTCATATCCACTGCGAGCACGAAAATCCCTTCTACCTCACCCTTCCCCGAAACAATCGGGTCATAGGTGAAATCGAAATAGCGATCTTCTTGTGTGCCGCTCGCGGCCTGATAGAGCGACGCCTTGAAGTCTTTTCCGCAATAGGGGGTGCCGGTGCGGAATACACCGTCCAGCAATTCGAGAATCCCCGAGCCTTGCAGTTCAGGCAGCGCCTCGCGTATCGGCAACCCCAGCAGGTCCGCCGCGCTCTCTCGCCCGGTCGCACGAACGTAGTGCTCATTCACAAACTGGTAGCGGTGTTCTTTGCCTTCGAGATATGCGATTGCGAGAGGAGCCTGCCCGAGCAACCCTCTCAGTCTGGCCTCGATATCCCTTGGTTCCCCACTTGTGAGTTCCAAGGCGTCACGGTACAGAATCGCCATCGGTCGTCGCGCTCCCTGGGGTCGTTTTAGTACGCGCGGCAATTCACCAACGCAGCTCGATCAGTGGTCTGACCGTTCTGCATTCACGACGTGCCTTGGTTGGAAAACCGGAACGGCGTCAGAATAGACCGAGGGTCAGAGAGGCGCAAACAACCACCCCAATACGCCTATTCAGCTTGGATAGACAAATCGCTTTTTCAGGTTGTCTAAGTTGCCGAACAAAGTCCGACGGGTCTCAACTCGTCCTGCCTAAGCAGCCTTCCCCACCGGAGCAGTCTTCGCATCCGGCTCGGTAACCGGGTGCCGGCTCGCCCACCAAACCAACCCCGCTCCCACCACAACCGATCCCAGGCTTGCCAGTTGAGCGTTTGATAAATCAGCCAGAACCTTCGGGTTACGCCGGATAAACTCCACAAGGAAACGGGCAATCCCGCTCAAAATCAGATACTCGCCTACCAGCGCGCCGGTGCCGTGCCGCTTTCCGCCTCGCCACCAGAGATACCAGCCGATTACCAATCCCATCGCGAATTCATACAGAGGCGTCGGATGAACTCGCACTCCCGGAGGCGTGGGTTCAATCCCATTTGGAAAGCTCATCCCCCACGGCAATTTTGTCTCGACTCCATAGCACCCGTCGCCCGAAAGGAAACACCCGATCCGGCCGATACCATAGCCGATCGCCGCCGCAGGCGCGGCCAGGTCAAGTGTTCGCAATGAGCCGATCTTTGCCCACCAACCCTGAAACAGCAGCGCGGAAATCCCGAATACAAGCCCACCGAACCACGCAAAACCCGCCGTGTCCCAGAGCACCCGCCAACCCATATCTCGAAACTCACTTGGCGTATCGATCACGTGCCAGAGCTTCGCGCCGACGATCCCCGCCAGCACCGCGATCGCCACCATCCCTACAGCGTCCGCATCCAGGCTCGCTCTCTTGAAGCTGCGATCCATCACAAAGGCCGCAGCCACGGCCGCAAGCCATAACATCAATCCGAATGTCGGAATGCTGAAATGCCACAGATGTATATAGGGAATCATTCCTCTTCAGTATAGACGCCCATCAGTTCAACGCCGTTACAAGCTCGCAGTCAACTGGACACCGGGTTTTTCACAGAAACCCTCTCGTTTCACCACCTTCTCAGGCGATACTTGATCCATGGCCACCATTACCTATCAGGGACTCGAGGTTCTCTACACGCGTCAGCAGATAGCCGAAAAGGTCGCGGAGATGGGCGCGCGGATTGCCCGCGACCTCCATGACGAAAAACTGGTAATGGTGGGCGTCCTCAAAGGTGCTGCAATCTTCCTTGCTGACCTTGCCCGCTCCGTGAATGTCGACACCACCTTCGATTTCGTTGCAGTATCCAGCTATGGAAAGGGCCAGCGATCCTCCGGCGCCGTCAAACTCATCAAGGATCTGGATGAGCCCATCGAAGGCAAAAACGTTCTCATCGTCGAAGACATCCTCGACACCGGCCTCACGCTCTCATACCTCCGCAAAGTATTCCTTCAACAGAAACCCAAGACCTTGCGCATTGCCGCACTCCTCGACAAGCCCTCCCGCCGCATCGAGAAGATCGATGCAGATTACGTCGGATTCTCCATACCAAACTTATTCGTCATCGGTTATGGAATGGACTATGCCGAGCGCTACCGCAACCTGCCCGATATCTGCCTTATGGCGCCCGATCACCCTGAATAGTCCAGCCCTGAGGCAATCCTCCATGTCTGAACGTGAAGTTCTCTCTTCCGCCTATCGCGATTTCAATGCCCGTAACATTGATGACGTAATCTCTCGCATGCACCCGCAAGTCGAATGGGCGAACGGAATGGAAGGCGGCCACGTCCATGGAAGAGATGCTGTGCGCGATTACTGGACGCGTCAATTTACAACACTTAACCCTCACGTCGAACCCGTAGCCATTGAACCCGGCCAAAGCAATAACTGGGTCGTTACCGTCCACCAGGTCGTCCACGATCTGAAAGGCAACCTCCTTGTGGATACAACCGTCTACCATACGTACCAATTCCGCGAGGGCCTGATCGCCCGCATGGATATAGCTCAGACCAGCCCAGTTGCTGGTTAAAACGCATGATCAGCCTGTTGGTTCCTTTCGTCATCTCCGTACCTCGATTGCCAATGGCCCGGCAGATACCCAGGGACTATACTCAACAGCCGGTGTAAGCACGCAAAGCCGCCGTAATCCAAAAGAGCGGTGTTGAACGAGGAGCAAGAAAATGGCATCAATTACCCCGATCCGGGATGAAGAACTAGATTTTGACCACGGAACTTTCGACTCAGCCGCATTCACAAAGCAGACGCTCTCTTCCTGGCAATCTCTTGCTCAGGTCATAGACCATACCCTTCTCAAACCGGACGCGACGCGCGAGCAGATTGAAAGCCTCTGCGACGAGGCAATCCGATATCGCTTCGCCTGTGCAATGGTCAACCCTATCTGGGTTCCTGCTGCCGTCGAAATACTCTCCGGCACCGGCGTTCCCGTCGGCGTTGTGATCGGATTCCCCTTTGGCGCTTCCCTTGTCTCGACCCTTCGCCAGGAGGCTGCTGCTCTCGCCCGTCTCGGCGCAAAAGAACTCGATATGGTCATTCCCATCGGCCAGCTCAAGAGCGGGAATCACCACGCCGTGCAGCACACCGTTCACGCCGTCGCCAACGTAGCCCATCACCACGGCGCCATCCTCAAAGTGATCCTCGAAACCGCCATGCTCAATGTCGAGGAAAAGCTTCGCGGCGCTGAGCTCGCCATTCAGGCCGGAGCCGATTTCATCAAAACTTCCACTGGATTCGGTGGAGGAGGCGCGACATCCGCCGATGTTGCCCTCATGCGCGGCGTTGCTGGCGGACGCTGCGGCGTCAAGGCCTCCGGCCGCATCCGCACTCTCGCCGATGTCAAAGCCATGCTCGATGCCGGCGCCAACCGCATCGGAGCCTCCGCATCCGTCAACATAGTCCGAGAACTCGGCGCCGAATAAAACGGCGCATTGCCTTTTGGGGAGCGGAGCGTACCTCCTGTCGTCGCATTTTCGCATTTGCAGCATCGCGATATTGCCGACAAACTCGGCTACCAGCTACATGCAAATCCTTCAGCCCTCGCCGTTCGCCGATTTCTCGTTCCCTTGTCCCCTCGTTCCCTCGTTCCCTGTCCTGTATCATCGTCTTCGTCCCCAATGTCATCCACTCCTCCCACCACGCGCCCGGAGCCTGAGTACGAAGGAGACTACCGTCCCGTCGATTCGGAGAATCCGCATGCGCACATCGACCCCGTAAACGCTCGCATCGAATCCACCGATTTGCGCTACCTCGCGCAGATCGCCGACACCCTCAACACCACACTCGACCTCCAGACACTCCTGAATCGCACTTCAGAGCTCGTTCGCTCCATCATCCCCTACAAAATCTTTTCCATCCTGCTCGTCAATGACCGCACCAGCGAACTTCGCATGCGCTTTCAGATCGGCCACACGCCTGAAACCCAGCGCATGCGCATTCCCCTCGGAAAAGGTGTTGTCGGTCAGGTCGCGCAGACGCGCCAGCCCATGCTTGTAAATGACGTCAGCGAAATTGAGGGTTACATCGACGTCAATCCCAACGTCTGCTCAGAGCTCGCCATTCCGCTCATCGCGAAGAACCGCCTCATCGGCGTACTCGACCTCGAAAGCGAACAGACCGGCTTCTTCAAGCCCGAACACCTCCATCTCCTCACTCTCACGGGATCTAGAATCGCCCAGGCTATCGAGAATGCCCGCCTCTACACCCGCGTATCTCGTCAGGCCGAAACCCTCGTGGTCCTGAACGAGATCTCGACAGAAATCATCTCCATCCTCGATCTCGATCCCCTGCTGGTTAAGGTCGGCAATCTCCTCCGCCGCCTCATCGACTACCAGATGTTCTCCATCATGCTCCTCGACGAGAAGGGCGAGACACTGATCACCCGGTACGCGTGGCGCTTCGGCTATG
>Ga0207694_10000428_pt1 | contig 39074 bp, 29 predicted proteins | sample KBSC34metaG_FD_184353 | JGI IMG/M metagenome (GOLD analysis project Ga0207694, IMG submission 184353) | Corn rhizosphere microbial communities from Kellogg Biological Station, Michigan, USA - KBS C3-4 metaG (SPAdes) (version 2) | ecosystem: Host-associated > Plants > Roots > Rhizosphere > Soil... | reverse complement strand
CGCCATCGCGACCGAACATATTCGCGAGTAGCGAATGCCGTCCGCCCCACAGGATGCTTTGACGATTGTCGTCAGACGGTCCCATGATCAATTGCATCAACGCGTAGTCGAACAGCGAGTCTGGTTCGATGGCAGGTGCTTTTGTGATTTTCGTTGCGGCCGAGTAGTTCTCTGAATTTATCCTTTCCTGCTTGGCAAACGTGTAGAACACGAGTCCTAGGAAGGCGAGCATGCCCAATAGTGCCACGACGATCAACAAGGTTGAACCTTGCCGTGCGTGATCGTTTGGCTTCGCGCTGTCAACAGATTGAATTGGTTTCATGACATACCTCGGCTGCAAAAGATGGTCTGTGCCCTGCAACCATCAAGTAATTCAATAGCGAGACGCTTCGCACGCCCGCTGATCAACAATCAAGAAGTCGACCCGAAGCTGCTTATTCTTCCGGTGGTTCTGTGGTCGTTGTCGGTGGTTTCACTCGATCAATCAGTGATTGCACAACAGTGACTTGTCGAACCATGTTGCTCGACAAGTCGCGATAATTAATCGTGATTTGAATGGCGGACAGTGGAAAAGTTTGATTTTGACCAGTGAACGTCTTCGTAACGGGGTTGTACGCCGTTGGGTTGAAGGCCGCGGGAACGAATGGCGGTTCTGTGTAAGCATAGGGAGGTGCCGGTGCTGGAGACACACCATAATATGGCGGTTCGTTGTAATATGTAGAGCCGACTGTGAAGCCACTCGGATGCCATGTGTCGAACCGATAATGGCCGTTCGCGCCATAGGTCGAGTTCAGTCGGCCACCGACAATGTTGTTATTGGCATCGAGCAGCACGCCGACATTGGGGTGAAACGGACCGCTGACTGTGCTATCCCCGATATCCACGAATTGTGAATTCACGGGATCCCACACCTTGACGTCGAATGACAACACGTTCGACATCAGGATATCTTCGCCGCGACGGAAGACGGGTGAGACATTCGAATACTCGACAACCAACCCCGTATCGGGATCCACCTGAATGTTCTGCCGATCAAACGGATTCGTATTGGGCGTCGAAGAGATCGGATCATTGGGAAGGAAACCGGGATATCCAAAGCGAGAATCCGAGCATTCCTGCAGGTTGAATCGTCCAATCGAAACCGTACCGCCTGTCGTTAAAGTGGCAGTTGTCGACGCGTCCTGCGGCAAGCCCGAATTCGTGCTGTGACCAAAGCGAAGATGCGGCATTCCCAGACTGAGCGGAAACGATATCGCGGGTCCGGGCGGCGAGGCATTCAACGGCGATTCGTTGACCATCAGCAGCGGCGATTGACTGGAATTGCTCATCGATTCTCGCGAATCATGAAAACGCACACCCGGCGCGAGGGTGCCACTCGACGTCGACTTTCCATTGAAATAAAAGGCGGAATAATCGAGGTCACGCCAGAATGTCGAAGTACCAACCGGAGGATAGTTTTCCGTTGAGCCATTCCAAAGGATCGGTACACCGGTCGACCAGGTCGGTTGTGCATCGCCTCCGCTCGCGGTGTCGCGGATCAACAGCACGCGACGATACAGGATCCCATTTCGCAGGAAGTAACACACCTCAGCCAATGCCGAAGTCCCAAGCTGGTTTCCACTGATACCATCATCGAAATCGGGATCCGATTCGGACAAGCAAACAAACCCCATGGCTGTCGGAGCGGTGTTCAATGATGCGATCGACGCGGGGGCCGTCAGATTGATGGTCGTATTCGTACCGTCAAACGAAGTACTTCCAACGGTGTACCGACCATTATTCTGGTAGCCCCTCACGATATACACGTTTGAGGCAGTCGCAATAAAGTTGGTAAAGTTGCCTGCAATTACGATCGAAGAAGTCGATGGAATCGACCCGATCGCGACCATGCTCAATCCGGCTCCGAAAGCTCCCGCCTTGCCGATGAAGGGGGTGGAATCGTTGGATTGCAGCCGAACGTTGATCGACGCGGTGAATTGCAGGACGTCATCGGTATCGTCGCTCGGATTGCCTTCATCGATCTCGAAATAACCAGCGCGACGGGCCAGGCTGCGGCCAAGCTGGCGAGTGTCTTCACTGCCGCGAAACGGGAAGACGTCGCGAAACGTGCGCAGGTCCAGGTCTTCTCGAAGCACGGTGGACAACATACGGGTGCGCTGATCATTTTCCGCAATACCGCGCTGTTGCGACAGATTCTTGGTCGTTTCGACGAAGACCTGTGCGAACAGCACCATCATGATCAACACCAGCGCGACGGAAACCAGCATTTCCACCAGCGTGAAGCCAGCAAGCTTCGGCAGGCGGTGTGAGCGGCGGAGATGTGGTCGGCTTTCCATGATCTTTTCCAGCATGAACGGTCTTGACTGACGGTCACGCACCTCTGATTTGTTTAATGCTGATTGAACGAGAGCAGCGAATGACGAACTTAAGAGAACTGAGTTACTAGTAACAGCGTCTTACTTCGTGTGGACTATCTCAGTTCATTGCGCCCCTGTTCGAATCCCCAGCGAGTAAACGTCAACGATCCCTTTCATCACGATTCCCTGCGTCACCGTTCCCCCGGGCGGGAAGCGAACATCCTGATCGAGTAGAATATTCACACTGACGGCCCCGGCCGAATCGGATTGAACAGTATTCGACGCATCTAAGTACGTCAGACCGACGATTCGATACCACTGCAATTGACTGGGTTCGAGAATGAAGCCGCCTTTCTTCAATGGCGGCTTATTCGCGAGCAGCATGTTGATCGTTCGATTGTCATCGCTTCCCAACCAGCCCACTTCCGAAGCGTTGTCGAAAGTCCCATCGCCGTCGTCGTCAACGCCACCGATGCCAGGTTTATTATCCAGGCCATTGCCGCCATTGATGGGGAATGTGATCACATGACACATTTCATCATTGGGTCTGAATGAGCGATTGAAAAACACCGCAACATTAATGTCTGCCACCCAGCGTTGATCGTCATCGGTACCCGGAAATCGCAACTCGGTCGCGTCGTCGATCGTACCGTTGCCGTCATCATCAACCCCCGTCCAACCTGGTTGCCCGTCAGGACCACAGCTTGCCGGTCGCAATTGAAGCGCAGGTGGATTCGGTCCGACAGCCAGAAACTCTAATTCAGTGCCATTGGCGACCCACTGTTTCCGAACAGTCATCAGCCAACTGAACCGCCGTTCTTGAGATTCAATCCGCACCCGCCTGGGTGTAAATCCAACCGGCATTGGCCCTACCGCAATCGGGTTACCCATGCTATCGACGTTTTGCCACGAGAGGTCATTCGACCCCAATCCATTCACAGCAGTTTGACAGATGGGACGGATCACGGCGAACTTGCCAGTGATGTCATACAGCACCATTCTGTGCGACGCATTGAACAGATTCTGACCGTTTCGCACATTCAGATCCGTGGTTGGATAACTCGTCGTCACTGTCGGAGGTGACGCCCCGGGCGCGTAATTCGACACCAGTATCTCGCGGACCAGGTTCCAGGAATCGGGCAAGGTCGCTAACCGATCTGCCAACGTCAGCGCTGCCACTTCCTGTGCTGCCGTCAACGTTTGTGCGCCTTGATAAATATTGAACCCGGACAATCCCGAAGCGCGTGGTAATCGAGTTGCAGGCGGTACGGTGCTGGCGCTCCCAAACGATACCGACGTGCTGCCGCCTGCGGACAGGAAGTAGCCCAACGGATCAACGACGGTGTTCCACGGAGTTTGAGAACTGCCCTGAAAGCTGTTGATCTGCAAGTTGTTCAACATACCCAGATTCGACTCGACCATCGCTTCGGCGTTGTTTCGGAGCATCGTTGCGGACGTGAGCTGCGTGGCTTGAGCCGTTCGCAGAATCGAAATCGGCAACAAAGTGGACAACAGGATGACGCCGATGCTCATGATGACCATCGAAACCATGACTTCTGTCAGCGTGACGCCAGCCAAACCAGCGCGCCGCACGATCCTGGGAATAGAGGAAGGCACGTGTTTCATTTTCCAGCCACCTGCCCTGTCTCGGCGAAGAAATACGGATCATCGGCCCGACTGGTGTTCGTTGAATTTGCGGGGTTCACGGGATGAACGCTAACATTGCCCGTCCTGGCTGAGATCGTCACCAGGATGTGGTCCTTCGCGACAACCGGTGTCGCACTGCTGGGGTTATCGGCCGGCAGAATCGGCAAAGTCGGGACAGTATAAACTCCTGTTCCGCGACCGCTGATTCCAGTGCCAGTGTCGTTCCACTTCGTCACATCACCGGCATCGGCAAAATGCAGATGTAACATCCCCAGCGTGGTTGCGTCTCCGACGATCGTCCCTCGTGGCGTAAACAAGATGTCCATTTGCGGTGAGTATGAGGCTGCGATCGAAGAAGGAACCCAAGTCGACGGAACCTGCGATCCATCCAGATCGATCACGACACCGCGAGGGAAGGGGACGGGCTGCGCATCACCCAGAACTCCCGGAGCAAATTCCAGCGTAAATGGAACGAAAGTAATATTCGAACTCGTACTGGCCAGATCGCGATTGGGGCGGTTCAAGGTGAGCAGTCCATTAAAAGTGCTCCCCGTTAGCCCTACTGCAGATACCGTGTACCAGGTGCCAGTGTCACTTGGGATCTGAATCCGTGAACCGATCCGCAAAAACCCTCGACGATAGACGCTGGCCCATTGTGCCCCCGCCAGTGAGACAGTTTGCCCCGTCGAATCGCCAGTGGAATTGGAATTAAACGTCAATGTGCCTGATTGTCGTTGCGGAGCCCCGATGTATTGGACTGCACTTACCGAGTGATTGTCATTCGCGTCCAGCAACAAGCGGATACCGCGAATCTCTTTCGCGTAAATCGCTTTGTCTCTCGCGCCGATCAGCAGCGATTGCAGTTGTCGCGCGCCGGAACGCATCCGGTCCCCGGCGATAGAGTAATTGAATGACGCGACGGTGACGGCAATCAGAATCAACATGATCGCCAACACAACTAGCATTTCAATCAGCGTGAATGCCTGACGCCGATGCTTCCTCGATCGCTCATGCCTTGCCAGCAACAAGTGGTTTATCATTACTTGCCTCCGGCGCGTTGGTTCAGGTTCGTGATATTGTCGAATAGGTTATTCATGGCTGCCGGAATTGCGGTTGGCGACGCCAAATGGCCAAAGTTGGCCGTATCAGAAGGTTCAAACAAACCCAGCACCTTATCCGGTCCAGCCGAGACAATCAGGGGCGTGTGGAACGTAAAGAAATCGTGTCCCAACCCGTTTTGCCGCGTCGTTCGCACAGCTGCAGTCACGTTGGTGTCAAAAAACCATGCAGACAACTGGAACGTTGGATCGTCCGGATCTGTATTCAACGGTTCTGGATCATCCGAGTCCGGAAAGCCTATCTCTCCAACATCATCGACACCATTGGCACCATCATCGTCAATCAGCGCGACGCCAGGCAGCCCATCAATGCCCTTGGCGTACGCTTGTGTACGTTCGAAACCAGGCAGATTGCCCAGCAACAGCGATGCGGGTGTCGGCCCTGGTTGCAACGAAAATGGTCGAATCGCAGGGCAACCGAATCCAGGTCCTTGCTGCGTTGTGTTCTGGTTATAGTCGTCAAATGCTCCACTATTATCGAAATTCTGTTCGCCGCATCGTAAGAGGCGAGTTGGCCAACGATAGTATCTGAGTGGTTCGCCCCAGGCATCAACTAGACATGGCAGACCACCTGTTTCGGGGCCGATCTTGACTTCCGCGGCACCGAAGGCGTCATCCCCCGGGGTGGGAGCGCCGAATGTTTCACCCTTGGTCAGCAATGCGTAGAGCACGATCCCTGATTCGTACTTGGCGAGGTACGGTGAGGCTGAAGGGATTGGCGTCGAGCCAAAAAATCTCCCTTGCAGCCCGGCATTCTGGACCTCAATGAACGATTGCGGGAATGAATTCTGGAAACGCGCCTTTCGAAGCAAGACTTCGGCCAATTCCGTCGTCATGATGTTGTCGGCGGGATTTTTCGAATTCCAGATATCTCGCGCTCGAACAGCGGCGTCCGAAAAATCAAAGTTGCGAAACGCGTTCACTCGGTCGTGCAAAATCCCGTTGGCCTTGGTGATCGTCCCGCCCGTCGCAGTCACTCTGGCACTGACAACAAATCGAAACGAAGCCCCGACCAGCAATGCCAACATCAACGAAATCACGGCCATCACGACCAGCAATTCCAGCAGCGTGAATCCGCGACGATTTGTTATCTGTCTGATTGGCATTTGCACGTTCCTGCCGTCGCAATTGACGGACAATCGACTCATTACTATGGCTGCAAGAGGCCCTGAGAGAAGTTAGTGATATTGTCTTCCTCGTACGTTCGCATCTGTCCTGTTGGTGCAGGCGTTGATCCAATGGCCGGGCACAATGGCAATCGCGTGGTACCGGATGACATATAAGTTCCACCATAGCCGTATTGATTATCGAATCCGGGAGAAATGATCTGATGACCGTTCGCATTCCAGCGTGGGTCGGTGATTGCCAGACCCTGACGATATGCGGCGGACAAACCCAATCCTGAGGCCGTCGTATCAAATTCGGCCGCGGCGCCCGTTTCTTGATATCCCAACCCATCATAGCTGCTGTAGTACACGTAGGGATTCTTCTGAGAAGGTAGCGTGTCCTTGTACTCGGGGAAGCCGTTTTTGTTGACATCCGTAAAACGAGCAACATTGAATGCGAACAGCGGAGCCTCACGGGTTCCCCCTCGGCCAAAGGGATTGCTGGGATCATTTGAGAAACCAGAACTTCCGCCGATGTAACCGGGATTATTGTTCATGCTGGTCGTCGACAGGCCGGTTGTCAGACTTCCATTCACGCCGCCGAGGAAAAACACCAGGCATTCGCCCACGGTCAACTTGATCCCAGTCGTCGAGATGGCTCCATCTCCATTGATATCTCGATCAGCCGCGAAGTTATATTGAGGCCAGATCGAGCGAATCAAAGCCCGGCTGTTCGCATCGGAATTCCATCCTGTGCCTGCGGCCGCGTTGGCCGTCCCCGTCTCGTACAGCACAATCGCGCTGGGTGGTTCCAGTCCGTGGGCGGCTTTAAATTGTGCGATTGCAGAATCAAGTTGTTTGATTTCTGCTTGCACACCAGTGATTCGACCTTGACGCATGGCGTTGGAAACTGCCGGCGCCAACAAACCAATCAACACGGCGATAATCACGATGACGATCAACAATTCAACCATCGTAAAGCCGCCTCGTCGCTGACGAGTCTGCGTTCGCAATATTCCTGACATGATTCCCGATCCCTCTGAAGTCGTCCAAAAGTCTTCGATCCAAATCACACTTTGAAATCCGACGTCCGTTTCCCCGACATGGATTACGAAAGGTCATTCAGCAATTTGATCAACGGCATGAACAACGCGATCACGATGAAGCCGACGATCAGCCCGAGCACCACCACCATCAACGGTTCCAGCAAGTTCACCAAGCCTTCCACCAGCACTCCAACTTCTTCGTCGAATACGTCGGCAACCTTGTAGAGCATGGTGTCCAAGGCCCCTGTTTCTTCACCGACGTCCACCATATTCACCACGATTTCGTCCACCGTTCGCGTTTCACGCAGCGGAATCGCCATCGATTCCCCTTCGCGAATGGCCGCAATGATGTGTTCATAGGCTTTGTAGAACACGGCATTTCCCGCGGTATCACGCGTAATGGCGAGGGCCTCAAGGATCGGCACCCCCGATGCCACCAGCGTCCCTAACGTTCGACACGTTCTGGCAATAATCGACTTTCGGAAGATCAGACCGAGCAATGGGATTTTCAGTGCAATCCAGTCGACAATGAACGCCCCTGTCTTGTTCTTCTTGATGATTTTGACCATCAGCCAGAGTGCGAACGGAATCACGGGGCCCAGATACCAGTAATTCACGACGTTGTCGCTACACTGAATCAGAACGACAGTGATGCCAGGCAATTCCGTACCGAAGTCGTCGAAGATTTTCTTAAACTTCGGAATGATGTAATACATGATGAAGCCGACGATCAGCGTCGCGACGGTGATGACCGCACACGGGTAGATCATCGCGCCTTTGACTTTTCGCTTCAGGCTTTCAGATCGTTCTTTGAATTCTGCCAGTCGCTGCAGAATGACTTCCAACGCACCGCCAGCCTCACCTGCCTTAACCATGTTCACGTAGAGGTTGTCGAAGGCCTTGGGCTGTTTGGCCATTGCTTCGGACAACGTGCTACCTGATTCGATGTCGTCAATCACACCGATCAGAGATGTCTTCAATGGACCAGGTTTACACTGGCCTTCCAGAATTCGCAGACTGCGAAGGATCGGCAGGCCGGCGTCCTGCAACGTGGACAACTGACGAGTGAACGTACAAAGCTTTTTGCCGCTCACACCACCAATTGAGAAGCCGCCACCCTTTTTCTTTCGGGCGGGCTTTTTCTTGGCATCGACCTGAGTCTTGCCGTCCCCCTTCGTTTTTCCGTCGGCTTTGGTTTTCTTTCCGCCACCTTTCTCTTTGATCTTGGTGACGTAGAAGCCCTTTTCACGAATACGAGCTTGAGCCTCTTGCTCGGAAGCAGCGTCGATGGTGTCCTTGACCTCAAGGCCCGTATTGTCCATTGCTTCGTACTGAAAAGTCGGCATTCTCCGCCTCCGATCAAATTCGCCTACATTGCCGCAGAAAAGTGTCTTAATTCGTCGCACGTCACTGATCGATGCCCCAGACGTTTGTCCGCTTTGCCCATCAAATTAAGGGCCGGTGAGACAAACAAGTCGTGGGACATCCGGCTTTTCAGCCTATTCGCCGATCGATTGATGCTGTTCCATTTCTGCTGCGGGCATCGCATCCCTGTTCAGCGCGAATCTGATCAAGGAATCTATTACACGATTCATGCCATCCGCAGCAAAACCATCACTTTTACGCTTCACATTCACCAGATCGTCACTAGTCGTACTGGCTTCTATGAATATGACGTCGAATGCACATCGCTTGAAACCCTGTTGTGGCGATCTGCATTTTATATTTAACGAAATGAGTGCAGCACCGTAGATCGACAGGACTCATCGACTTAGTCAATGAATCAAGTAATCAGGGCCGCCACCATTTCGATTATCAACCGGCATCCTCCATCACTGTCTCGCGCACGACTTCGTCAATCGTGGTCACGCCATCGAAGATCAACTTCAATCCTGCTTCGCGCAGGGTCGTCATACCTTGTCCGCGGGCGAAATTTCTAATGTCGTCAACGTTTGCATTTGAAGAAACCAAATCTCGAATGTCATCTGTGACGTCGAGCAATTCATAGATACCGCCGCGGCCCTTATATCCCGAGTTATTACATCGCTGACAGCCGCGGCCATAGTAGAATTTGTATTGACGCGCCTGAGCGATCGGCAGTTGCAATTCCATCAGCAATTCATCACTGGGCTCGAACTGCGTGCGGCATTCGGTGCAGATCCGGCGAACCAGTCGTTGGGCTAGTACAGACTCGACGGTGGCGGTGATCAAGAACGGTTCAATGCCCATATCACGCAAGCGGGTGATGGCACTGGGCGAATCGTTTGTATGGAGCGTGCTGAACACCAGGTGCCCCGTCAACGCACTTTGAATGGCCACTTCCGCGGTTTCGAAGTCGCGGATTTCACCCACCAGAATGGTGTCAGGATCATGACGCAGAATGGCTCTAAGAACGGTCGCAAAAGTAACCTGAATATCGGGATTCACTGGAACCTGGATCAAACCATCAATGTCATACTCGATGGGATCTTCGGTTGTGATGATTTTCGTTTCAATATCATTCAACTCATTCAAAGCTGAATACAGCGTGGTGGTTTTGCCACTGCCCGTCGGTCCCGTCACGAGCACAATTCCGTTCGGACGGCGAATGACCTGACGGAACCGCGACAACGTATTGGCATCCATCCCGATCTTGTTCAGGTCGAGTTGCACAACGGTTCGATCGAGCACTCGCATGACCACCGATTCACCGAACAACGTCGGCAGCACGCTGACTCGTAAGTCGACTTGGTGTCCACCGACATTCAATTCGATACGGCCGTCTTGCGGAAGTCGACGTTCTGCAATGTCGAGTTCCGACATGATCTTGATTCGCGAAACGATGGCATTCGCCAAGTGGCGGGGAGGCGGGACCAGTTCAAACAACATCCCGTCGGCTTTGATCCGAACTCTAAACTCATCTTCGAACGGTTCGAAATGAATGTCACTCGCCTGATCCTTGATCGCGAGCAACAAAATCATATTCAACAGTTTTCGAATAGGTGCTTCGTCACCATCAGGTGACAGATCGTGAACTCGATCATTGCGGCCAGAGTTTTCGGGGGCATCCTCTTCTAATTTGGTGATGATGTCTTCGATGCTCTCTTCGCGACCTGCATACTGTCGCGCGATGGCTGCATCAACATCCTTCGCATTCGATACTGCACCACGAACTTCGACGCCCAGCATGCTGCGCAAATCGTCGAGAGCGCCCAGATTCTGCGGATCTGCCATTGCGACCGTCAGAACATTGTCTTTCAGCGAAATGGGCACAATCTTGTAAACATCGGCCATCGTCTGCGGGACCAGTTCCAGCGCCTTCGCAGGAATCGTGGTCTCGGCCAAATTGACAACAGGCATTCCCCATTGCTCGGCCAATGCTTCAGTCACCTGAGCTTCATTGACGAATCCCATGCGGATCGCCACCTGGCCAATGATCTCTCCCTGAGTCTGCTTTTGCTCCTCGAGCACGTCCCACAGTTGATCTTCCGTGAGATAACCCAGGTCTACGAGAATCTGACCGAGCCGGCGCTGAGCCATGTTTCGATTCTTCTATGTAGTAGTCGTTATAAGACGTTTCGCCACACTGTTTCTGTCTTGTTCAACACCAACGCAACATGTGAGCAGTATTCATTTGTGAATGAGCATCACAGCAGATCGACGATCATTCCTCACCGCCTTCTTCATCATCTTCGTCTTCTTCATCCTCATCATCCAGCAAACCTTTCTTCGCTCGAGCGATACGAGCTTTTAGTTCGCCTGGCTGATTGGATCGGATCACAACGGTGTCCTCTTCGCAGATGTTGTTCTTCCAAAGGCTGAACAACGCATCGTCAAGCAGTTGCATTCCGAATTTGCGACCTGTCTGGATCGACGAGTTAATACGATAGGTCTTGGCCTCACGGATCAGGTTGGCGATGGCAGGCGTCACCACGAGCAACTCGTAGGCGGCAACCACTCCCTTGGGTTTGCGCGACAACAGCGCCTGAGAGAGGATGCCAATGATGGCCACCGACAACTGCGTTCGGATCTGTTCCTGTTGGTTGGTGGGGAACACATCGATGATTCGGTCGACGGTACCTTGAGCCCCTGTGGTATGCAGCGTCCCGAACACCACGTGCCCCGTTTCGGCGGCGGTGATTGCGGACGAGATCGTGGCCAAGTCGCGCATTTCACCCACGAGAATTACGTCGGGGTCCATACGCAAGGCGCGTCGCAGGGCTTCCGGGAAATCGGGAACATCGACACCAATCTCGCGCTGATTGATCGTCGATTTTTTGTGCTGGTGGTAGTATTCGATTGGGTCTTCGAGCGTGATGATGTGGTGGTCAGTTGTGTCGTTCAGGTAGTTGATCATACTGGCCAGACTGGTCGTCTTGCCGCTCCCCGTCGGACCGGTGACTAGGAACAGTCCACGAGGTCGCATGATCAAGTCGCGGATCACCAAAGGCAGGCCGAGCTGCTCGAACGACAGAAACTCGTTCGGAATTCGACGCAACACCATGCCGATATGTCCGCGCTGCTTGAAAACAGCCACGCGAAATCGCGCCTTGTCGCCGTAAGCAAATCCGAAGTCCGTTCCGCCGACTTCTTGCAATTCCTGTTGATTTCGCTCGGGAGTGATACTTTTCATCAAACCGACGGTGTCTTCAGCCGTAAGCGTCTTCGTTTCGAGCCGTACCAAGTGCCCGCTCATCCGCAACACGGGAGGCTGTCCGGTGGTGATGTGCAAATCACTGGCACGTTCGCGCACCACCGTCTCGAGCATCTTGTCGATCTGAAGTGTAGCCATTCCGACTCTTTCGCCTGGCAGTGTATCAGTACTGCGACAGTCTCGAATTCAACACCACGCTCAATGCATCAATGCCAGAAACGAATCCAAGACGGACGTGACTTGGAATCGGGAGCAATTCAATTTGTGATACCAACAAGGACGGGCAGAAGAAGACCGCCCGATTGACTGGAAATGTATTCGCTGATCCGATGAACCTAAATGGAAGATGAAGCCACCCTCCAAGCCGAATTGTTACTTCTCACCCCTCAAACTCAAATGCTTGGTCGTTAATGTCCACCTTTGTCCAACTTGTAGACCTCAAGCAGTGTGGTCTTACCGAGCAGTGATCTCGACAGGGCGTCCTCAACCAGCGTTCTCATGCCGAACAATCTTGCTTGGCGGCGAATGCTTTGCGCCGGCTCGCTGCGAAACGTCATCTCCCGCAATGTCGAATTCATCACCATCAGCTCAAACACGGCATTGCGTCCTCGGTAACCTGTATGCTGACAGTGGTTACAACCTTTTCCTCGCATGAATGTCGCGTCTGCGACTTGATCTGGAGTGATTTCGAAGTGCTGAATCTCGCCCGGATCTGGCGTGTAGGATTCCTTACATTTTGCGCAAACGACACGAATCAAACGTTGCGCCATGATGGCCATCACGCTGGATGCGACAAGAAATGGCTCGACACCCATGTCGATCAAGCGTGTAATGGAACTGGGCGCATCGTTCGTGTGTAGCGTACTGAAAACCAAGTGTCCAGTAAGGGAAGCCTGGATTGCCATTTCTGCTGTCTCGGTATCGCGGATTTCTCCGACGAGAATCACATTCGGGGCCTGCCGCAACATCGCTCGAATAATCCGCGAGAAATCGAGCCCGATGTCGTGCTTCACTTCGACTTGGTTGATCCCCGGCAGGTAATATTCGACGGGATCTTCGGCAGTAATGATCTTTCGATCGGGCCGATTCAGTTCACCTAAAGCACTGTAAAGAGTTGTTGTCTTACCACTCCCTGTTGGGCCGGTCACCAGGAAGATGCCGTTCGGCCGACGGATAATGTTTTGGAACCGCCGGTAATTCTCTTCGCTGAATCCGAGATTACGAATACCGACCTTAATGTTTTCTCGATCCAGAATTCGCATGACGATTGCCTGCCCATGATTCGTGGGCAGGATGCTGACGCGCATGTCATAGTCTTTACCGCCAGCTCGCGTCTTGATTCGACCGTCCTGCGGACGTCGTTTTTCCGCAATGTCCATACGGGCCATGATCTTAAAGCGTGATGTCAACGCAGCGAGCAATCGTCGCGGCGGACTATCTCGCTCTACCAAGACACCGTCGATCCGGTAGCGTACGCGAATGCGATCTTCGAAGGGCTCGATATGGATATCGCTGGCCCGCATATTGACGGCTTCGGAGATGATCAGATTACAGAGGCGAACTACGGGAGCATTCTCTTCGTCCTTTTCCGCCTTCGACTGAGTCGTCTCGGTTTCCGTAAAGTCAATCGCTGTTTCGGTAAACTCCATCAACATGGAGTCAACGGATTCCGTTTCAGATCCCCCATAGTATCGATTAATTGCATTCTGTATCGATTCTCGTGGGGCACCCACCGGTTCGATGTCACGATTGACCATGAAGCGCAGCTTATCGATGACATCGAGATCGTTGACGTTGGTCATTGCAACTCGAAGTCGCTCATCGTCCAACCCCAATGGGATAACAATATTCTCTCGCGCGACCGATTCTGGAATCAGAGCGATAACACTTCCCGGAATCTCCATCGTGTCCAAATTGACGAACTCATGGCCATATTCTTCAGCCTGAAGCTGACTCATATCGCCGCTGCTGATGTATCCCAGGCGTACCAGAGCATCGGCAGTTGAGATACCGATATTCGCAGCCATGTCTTCGGCTTCGCCGAGTTGGTCGTCGCTGATCGTGCCGTCGTCAACAAGCCTTCTGAGATAATCTTCAGACATAAAAACTCCTGCGACGCAGAATGTTTGTGGAATTGAGAGCGGCTAGGGAAATGACCGACCATTGTTAGCGAGCCGTACCGCCTCCGTCAATCGTCATTGTTGCAAGTTCCCAAGGCTTTGGACTTTGCGTGACATAAACCAAATTAAATCATTCAGTTTTCCGCGCTGCGGATGCTTCTTCGGCAATTATTCGAAGTCCCTCGCGAACGACTTCGGCTGGCTGTGAAAAATTCAGGCGTAAACATTGTTCTCGATGCGGCCAAGCCTGTTGCAGGCCGAAAAAGAAGTATTCGCCGGGGACAACCAACACATTGCGAGCTTTCAGGCGGCGATACAACTCCTTTGTTGGTATCACGATCCCCTTCAACCACAGCCAATGGAAGAACGCTCCTTCACTGGCATGCACTGCCCAGTCAAGCCCTGCCGAGTCGAAGAATTCGTGCATCCAGCCTAATGCCAGATTGCTCTTTTCCAGATAGAAAGGACGCAGGTGTCGGGTGCCCAGATCGAGGATCTCACCCGATTCCACCAGCGGTAATACCAATTGTTGGCCCACGTTCCCATTGGCTAACCCCGCAATCGCCGTCATTGCCGCAACGGCCGACGTGATCTGAGCCGGACCAATGACGACAGCCGTCCGGGTGCCCGGCAGACCGAGTTTGGACAGACTGAGCGTCATGATCACGTTGGGAGACCAAAATGGTTGAGCATCGGTGAAGATGACACCGGGAAATGGTGCCCCGTACGCATTGTCAATGATCAGCGGGATGTGAAATCGTTCGGCCAATACTGCCAGTTGGCGGATTTCGTCGTCGGTCAACACATTTCCTGTGGGATTCGTCGGCCTCGAAACGGCAATGGCCGCGATGTCGTTCGTCTTCAGTTCAGTTTCGACAGCCGTAAAATCAATGCGGTATTTGAAGATGTGTGAATCTGAACCGTCAGGCCAAGTAATGCGCGGTTGGCAGGCAACGAACATCTGTTGGTCGACTCCCTGATCCGCATAGCCGATGTATTCGGGAGCCAATGGGAGCAGGATTTTGCGGGATCGACCACCTTCCATCCTGCCTGCCAGCAGATTGAAGAGGAAAAAGAACGCACTTTGGCCACCATTCGTCACCGCGACGTTCTCTGCCTCAATTTCCCATCCGAACGTACGTTTCAGGAGTGTAGCCAATGCACGAATGAATCGCGGATTCCCTTGCGGCGGATCATAATTGCCGAGCATTCGATCGAAAGGAATTCCTTCAACAATGAGGCTTTCCATTCGCGTACGCCAAAGTTCCTGGACGGCTGGTACTGCGGCGGGATTACCTCCACCAAGCATCAACATGTTGGGGTTATCGGTCATCGCGCGGCCCAGGTCATCCATCAATTCAAGGATGCCGCTACGTGCGGTCAGCTTTTGACCGACGAGAGAGAATTCCGGATTCATGTAACATCCGTTGCGTAGTTAAAGTGGTCTCAAGGCAGGAATCTGGCTCGTTCCTGGGGGCTCGGCAAACGACAAGTGTCCTTTTTGCCAAACAGTCGGTACCGATTGCTCGCGACGAGTGTATAGCCAAGATTTCGTATTGGCAGCGGAATCAGCCAGAGCAATGTTCCCAGGCACTGCCACACCGGATCGAGTTGCCACAAGACTCGTACGGCAGCGGCAGACTTGCGATATGTTCTTCCGTCTACCCAAAGCACCATCGTATTCAAATCGGCGGTGTCGGCAGCTTCCAGAAGTGCCTGTGCTGTTTCACCTTGAAGCGGAGCAAACTGAAAATCACCCCGTCGATCTCGATTCAGCACGAAATCGATTGACCAATTGCACAGTCCGCATACGCCGTCAAAGAACAGGATTCGGCGCACTGCTTCCGTCGTGGCAGGAATTGCAGCAGGCACGGTACTCATCGAATCCTCTTTTCATCTGCGGAGTTCGCAATCGCTCGAAAGAGCGGTCATTGAGCATCTGGACTTGGTTAGAAGGATCGGGGATTTGATGGAATTCCTTATTTGAACCGAAAACTTCTGGAAATCGTAACCAAACGAAGTCGGTCTCGCATACCAAGAATCCGATGAGAACGGACAGGTAAACGCATGCAGTAGAATTGATTTCGACGTCAGCGCTCTCGCACGAGTGAATCTCTGTTGTCAACGTGTCGATCGACGCGCGTGCCGTTTGCGTCCAGACCCCAATACACAAGGCAGACGGCGTTATCCTCCAGACTGAATCAGATGACCGCTGGGATCAGTGATCTGCTGCAACAGAGAATGGACTTGAGGTGGAAGGTGGAATGGCAGCCATGCCGATACCTGTGATGGAATGACACTCACTCCCTGATTGGCTAATTCGCCAGACTTTGAATCGGAAAGGAGATCTCGTAATGCGTCCAGGCAGACCAAGATTTCGACTGAGGGGTGAATTGAGACCGCGCCTGATTTCTCCAAGTCTTCCAAGGATTGTCGCGCGACTTTCGCCCCTTTGGTCAGTGGAGTGCGAGGGTCACGAAACACGATCAAGGTTTCGAGTCTCTTGAGCGAGAGCTGTGTATTCAATCGTTTTAATTGTTCGGCCGCGCTGCGCATGTTCGACTGAGTACAAATACTCAGTCCGATATCACCGGTTTTGCCCACGGCGATTAGATGAACGTCGGGAAGGCGGTCATCGATCGGTTTCGATTCGATTCCCATCAATGCCATCAACTGCGGTAACCCATGACGAAGAATCTCTTCCGACAGCTCGGGCAACGAATTCTCTGCCGCTAACTCAAGCCGTTTCGGCCATTCCTCTTCGAGAAACGCCGCAAGTGAAATCGCTGTATCGGGCGCTGGTTCCGCGTTTGGTTCGATTGACCCCGCCGAGGAATGCCGTGCCCATGAATCAAATCGGTCGGCGCAGGTCGACAACAATCGCCGCGGCGTCAATTCGTCAACTGCAGCCAGGCGATGAAAGTCTTCGGGCTCAAGCGGCCACAGCGAATCGTCCGACGCCGACTGCGGCAGTTCGACATCTGCCGCGGAACGTCGCAGCGCGATCAGCTTCTCGGCTTCTGACCGTGTCAACGTTGCCAGGGATCTCGTGCCCAGGGACGTCATGCGGTCGTAGTCTGCCCCACGCGACTTGTCCTTCAATTCCGTCGCAAATGCTGACTGAACACATGACACGACAAAGACATTCGATGTCTCGTCATGCAACGTGCTGACGACCTGCCCGAATGCAAATAGCCCATCGCGATCAGTGGGGGAAGTTTGCAAAGCCTCGACCTGGTCGAGACTGATGACGATCGGCAGGTTGTCTCCTGCGAGGCGGCAGAGCATCAGAACGACGCGCCTCGCCTCATGTTCACGATCCTCATCAGTGCCGTCCTCTTGCGAGAGATCCAGCCGAGCCAAAGCCTCTTCCGGGAGCGAATCGCCCGCAAGCCAGGCGCGCAGATCCCGGTTGTGACGACCAAAGGCCAGGTGTTTGAACGCGATCGCCGTGTTGCGGTCCAGGTACAGGCTGTCGGCGACACGTTCCAGTAATTCATCGAGTCCCGAGGGATGCGTTTCGACCATGTATTCATACCATGGCTCGAGATCGCCTTCGGCAATACGGATTTCTGCAAATCGATGAAACAGGATCCGGGCGAATTGAGTGCTCTGGCCGTGCACTGGTCGGAACCAATCCTCGACAAGAGTCCGCCGGACATGTCGCCAGATCATGCGCGGACTGGCCTGAAGTCGAATCCAGACGAATAGGCACTCGTCTCGATCTGTCGCCGTGGGAGCTTGAAGAGTCAGGTGCTTCCGCAATCGAGACAGGAGATGGGTTTTACCGCTTCCTGCGCCACCGTGAATCAGCAACGCGGCTGAACGTTTCGATTGTCGAGTGTGCTGGATTCCTTGCAAACAATCGTGGAAAACACGGGCCTGAATTTCGGGAACATCGGCCGCGTTCGCGCGCCAGGGATCGGAAACAATCGTCTCACGAAATGGATTCATGCTCTTGTTTCTTTGTGGTCCCAAAATCCCGTGTGATCGCGACAGTTCCGGGGAGACTGCGGCTTTAGATCTCAACTGAAGATACGATTCTTTGTCTCTGAATTCTGCACTTCCGTTCAACCTATTATCCGACGCAGTGCCATTCCGACGTAATAGGTCCCCGCCCCATCGGTGACGAGTTCATCGCGTTCTGAAGGACTTAATCCGCTGGCGTAGTCATGCCGATGGAGCATGAGTTGCCCTTTGCGAGCCAGCGTTAACACGGCTTGGTCAAAGATCATTTTGTCCTGATTCGCGGCTCGACGTAATTCACGTGCCGTCACCAGTGCTCCTTGCTCTGCACCCGGTTCAATCTGGCGAATCAACGCCAACAGTTCCAATTCCAGGTTGACTTGGGACGCAGGTGCAACGGTTTGTGGATCGACTGAATCTTGACCAAGGCCGGCCTGCAAGAACAGTTGATCCGTCGCGTCGCGTAGATCGTCAATTGACACACCGACAGCACTCAGTTGATGGATGATCTTGGCCAGTTGCACACCGATCTCTTTCAAGTAAGCAGCAGGCGACGCAGGAGCCAGTCCGTACGTCACGACCCTGGATTTTCCAAGCGGAGGATGCTCGTAAACACGGCGGTCGTCGAGCAGTGACTGGAAGGTGGTTTTGAACTGCAATTCATCCAGTGCTTTGGCGGCCGTTTTCAGTTTTGCCTGAGCTTGCGAACCTTTCTTCTCAAGTACGCCGAGGATCAAGACTCGACCATATTCGGTGAGATCTCGATCCCAATAGCGAGGCGGGCCTTTGGCAGTCGCGGGTGGAAAGGCGTGCAATTGACCGGAAACAACAAACTCGTCCAGGATCGGCACGAGCGCCGTTGGTGAAATCTTAAACGGAGCGACCAGTAGAGTAGAAATCTTCTTCGCAGGGAGCGGCTCGGATGTTCGGCTGATCACCCTTAAAGCTTCGACCTTTGCTTCCTGCGTCGGTAGAGGTACGACCTTTTTCTTCGCCATTATTTCACAAGTGCCCGGATCGCGGAGATGGGAGTACAAGCCTTAAAGACCATTTGTGGGTCGGCCTCTTTTTTTGACTCGCTGTCTTCTACGGATGCGTTCTCGACTTTCAGATCTGCGTCTGCTGTTTGTCGCACCGCAAGCATTTGACGTCGACGACGACGACCGGAAGACTGGCCACTCGCGTACAGCGTGTAGGTTCGGCTGACCTGTCCAACGACGTTGCCGAATGTGTCCATCACTGGACCACCACTCGATCCCTGACCGAAGTCGGCCGTCACATTCATCCAGACGTGACCTTCTTCATCACGCTCGTAGTTGGCAATCAGACCTGCTGAGAAAAAGAAGAAACTGTCGCCGGGATGTCCCATGACTCGAATGGGAGTTCCGGGCGGAAGGTCCGTTGCCAGTGGCAACGGCTTAAGGCCTTTTGCGCTCGTACGAAAGAAGCAGGTGTCGGCATGACGATCCACTGCAAGCAGTTCGACAATTGGAAACACTCGGCGTTGCGAATCCATGACCACGACCGCATGGTCACGATCCTCATGATCAAAGACGTGTGCACTGGTTGCGAGTATTCCATCTTCGTGGACGACAAATGCCGTTGAGAACGCTGTTTTCCATGCTGGATCAGAGTCGCTCGGTTTTGTCAGGCCGGCGATCAGGAATACGCTGTCGGTCGCGCGGCGATACAGCTCTTGAGGAGACAATTCTTTGGTCGATGGCCGCGGCAGAGTCAACGAGAACGAGGTCCGTTCGAGGTCTTTTCGCAGATCTTCGGAATTGCGCGTCTGTTTTTTTTCGATCAACGATTCGGCCGAAGTCGTCAGACGACTGACAATCTCATCCACGAACCAGACGGGATAAGGACGATCTAGCTCCGTTTCGGAAGAACGACGCGACGCAGCATCTGGCTTCACGGTTGCCGGTACTTTCGAAGTTTTCCCGGACTCTTGCGCCGCGACGGAAAACTCAAGCTGGTTCCTGTGCCAAGCGACGCCGGCAACAATGACAAGCGAGACAGAAACGATCGTAGCCAACGATTGTTTCATGATGTTCCTTTCGGTCGATCAGAATCGGCAACAGGGTGCCAAGACGGTTCCGTTGAATCTTCAAGACGACGACACAATCAATGTCCGTTCAGCATCAGCATGATCTCAGATCATTACCTCAATGAAGGAATGGTCAAATAGCCAGAATCCGATTCACTTCAAAATACGACAGACCTTCAACATGATGAAGGCCGGATGTCTGACAGCAAACGGAATTGCGCTTCTCGAAGTCTTCCATACCGACGACGCGAATCACGTCTTGGACTCGAAACAGCTGCATGCAGGATTAAAAAGGGTGTTCAAGATTGTTTCTGCAAGTTATTTTGAATGTCAAACCGACGATTCGAACACGCATACGGAGATGCTGAGATGTCGATACGAGCATTCCTGACCATCGCCACGTTGATGTTGAGCTTAACGAACCGGGTGATGGCCCAGGAAGAACAATCAGGTCATCCTGCCGACGCCGCGTCGACCAAGTCGAATTCAAAATCCGGATCGCTCTCGACAGACCAGATCAAGGAATCGGCGAGCAAACTGGCGACTCAAACAGAAGACGAAGTCCGCAAGATCGCGCAAACCGTCGATCAAGATCCAAATGCGAAGGCTGCGTTGGCTGGGATTCTGCAGCCGATCTACATCGTCGCTGAATCACTTGCGTTTCCTGCATTTCACTGGGCGGCCTTCGCACTGATGGCAGCCGGGGTCTTCAGTTACGCACTGCAGTTGATACTTGGCAAGTTCGTCGTGTTGACAAAAATGGGATTTAGTCTGAAAGAGATTGCCTCGGACGCTGTTGGATTGGCAATCAGCGTCGTGGGACTTGTATTGACGACTCAGGCCGCGGCCGAGAACTCAAGTTTTACACGCAGTCCTGCCGCTGTGATCTCTGCAACCGTGGTCGGAGCAATCGTCGGTTTTGTACTGTACCTGTGGGGACAGTCACAAGAAATCGAGGCTGCAGCAGGTCGCAGCGTCGGTAACGGACAAAAGAAATAATCGCAAATCGACCTGTCGTCTTTCCTGATCAGGCAGAAGTCGATGGCTACTGCTGTACCAGTGCTGCGGCATACGTGACAAGATCGTTTCGTTCTTGAGAACTGCGTAGCAGCACATCAAATCGACCTGCCTTTTGGCACAATTCGGCGAAGGCGACGGCGAAATCCTGATCGACGCTGACCAAGTGCTTTTCGGCAATCGGCAGTGCCGCATCCAGTTGATCCGTGCGCGCCAAGAGGTCCACCAGGACGTAGGCAATCATGGCTTTATCGGTGGGTTCGTTGGCGTTTTCGAGTTGCAGGTTGAAAAACGCAATTACGCCGTCGCGGTTTTGATTCGCGAGGAAGTTGAAGAACTGAATGTGAGCAGGATAGAAGTCGTGAAAGGGCGGTTCACCAGGATACTGGAATTGAGAGGCGAGTTGCGCCCCATATTCCGCGAGATCGCGAGCCAGCAGTAATTCAGGCTGATCAGCAGTCAGCGATCGTGCGAACCGCACAGTTGAATGCAGGTGAGAAACATCGATGTGGTAGTTGTTTTCCGCGAACAACCACTCACGCCCTGCCGCGAGTTCACGAAGGGTCGCTGCCGGTGGATCGAACGGGATGCGCTGCCGCACTTCGCGCTGAACGAATTGCAACAGGTCATTGTGCAATGTCCTGACCAGGAGCGCTGCGCACTCGGATCGCTGAGCTGCCGTCAGATTGGCGAACGCCTGATCCAAAGCCGTGATGGTACTGCAAGTGCCGTGGGTCTTGAGCAGGATTTGCATCCCTTTCACCGGATGAACAAGCTTGTAGAACGCAACGTCGATCAGTTCCTCTGATTCCTCGCTCGATTCTCGCGGGACGGGAACCGCTTCGATCGCGTCGCGGACAGGCTGTTGTTCGCGAATGGCGTGAAAATAGACGAATGCCTGTCCAAGTTTCTTGTCCGCCAGCAACAGGTGTCCAACCTCGCGTGCAGCAGCAACATAGGCGAATTCGAATTCCTCTTTCTGGTCTGCCGGGACGTCATCGATCGAGACCGGCTTCAACAATGACGCCTTCAGTTCATGCTTCTTTTTCAGACACAGGGCGTCAAACAACTTGTGATAGTCGTGTTGCTCACGCAATGTTGCTGTCAATTGTTCAAGGACCGCGGCAGATCCGCCACTGAGATACTGCTGCTTGAGTTGGCTGAACGCGTCGTCCGACATACTGGCGATCCTTGGCATTGATGCTGACACCTGATTGAATTCGGAAATAGAGAGTACCAACGGAACCCATTCACGACCATGCCCAGGCAACTGATTGAATGCCATCGAAGTTGTGACATCGTGCAGACCCACCGGCCAGACACGGCGACGCTTCCCAAATTCTCGCGGACCAGTTCTGCTATGTGCGATCGACGGTCCTTTTGACACGAAAGTATACGCATGGATTCATTGCTTGATCGTTTCCTCCGTTACGTGCGCATCGATACTCAATCGGATGAAACGAGTTCAACCTACCCCAGCACGTCGAAACAACTGACACTCAGCAAGATGTTGGCGGACGAGTGTCGTGCGATGGGGTTGGTCGATGTGACATGCAATGATTTCGGTGTCGTCATGGCGACGGTGCCGTCCACGGTCCCACATCAGTCGCCCATCATCGCGTACGTCGCTCACGTCGACACATCGCCGGAATACTCGTCTCACCAAGTCAAACCGGTCGTGCACAACAACTACCAGCTTGGCGATCTGGTCTTGCCTGGCGATTCCAGCAAAGTCATTCGAGTTACAGAAAACCCCGATTTGAGAGCGTGCGTCGGTCACACTCTCGTGACGACGGACGGAACGACGCTACTGGGGGCCGATGATAAATCCGGAGTGGCGGCCATCATGACCGCGGCCGCAGAACTAGTCCGACGGCGCGACGAACTGCGATACGGCGCGGTACGGCTGTGTTTCACCTGTGACGAAGAGATTGGCCGCGGGACCGACAAGCTTGATTTGAAAGAGTTGGGGGCGGCAGTCGCGTATACCTTGGATGGTGGTGGCCAAGATGAGATCGATTCAGAAACGTTTTCGGCTGACGGAGCCAAGGTCACCGTGAAAGGAATCAACACGCATCCTTCTGAGGCCAAGGGGGCGATGGTGAACGCAATCCGCATTCTCAGCAATTTTCTGGCGCGTCTGCCAACGGCGTGTTTGAGTCCGGAAACGACAGACGGACGGGATGGATTCATCCATCCCTATCACGTCGAAGGTGGCGTGGCCGAAGCGTCCGCTCGTTTGATTCTGCGCGATTTTGAGACCGAACGACTGTCCGAACAGGCGCGGCTGCTCGAATCGATCGCGGCCTCGCTGCGTGCGGAACACCCTCGCGCACAGATCAACATCGAGATTCGACCTCAGTACCGTAATATGCGCGATGGGCTGACGAAGGAACCGCGAGCCGTATCGAAAGCAATCGACGCACACAACGCCTTGGGACGAACACCCAAACCGACAATTATCCGAGGGGGAACGGACGGTTCGTTGTTGACTGCCAAGGGATTACCAACACCGAACTTGTCAACGGGTGAACACAACCCTCATTCGCCGCTTGAATGGACCAGCGTCGAACAGATGCAGGCAGCGGCCGATGTTCTCGTGCAGCTGGCGCTTGAATGGGCGAAGTAGAATTCGTACGAATCAACCGAAACTGGCGGATAGACCGTGTCGCAGTTTCTCACGAGCTCGTGCGAGTGTTGGTCCGATCGAGTTTTCGGGGACGCCTAATCGTTCACCGATTTCTCGATAGGACTTCCCTTCCAGATGGAACTGTCGTACGACAATCGCGTCCTGCTCCGACAGACCGTCCAACATACGCTGAACCAGCTCTTGATTCTCGATACGTGTCAATTCCGAGATGTCGGCGCCGACGAGTTCGATCGTGGCGTTGTGCGACTTCACGTGGCCAAGCGCTTCCGACATTCGGCGGCGAATGATTTCGCGCACGACAATCCGCCGCGCAATGACGGTCAAGTACGTCGCGAGCGAACTTTCACCACGGAATCGCCGCAACACTGCGAGATTATCATCGAGGATTGCAACAAAAATCTCGGCGCACAGATCGTCGATATCATTCGCGTAGAGGCTGACGCTGCGCGCCTGGGCCGAGTGGTGAATGACGTGGACGAACAGCCCCGCGAATCGATCTACGAAATCACGCCAGGCACTGCCGTCTCGTTTCAGGCAGCGCTCCAGAAGGCCACGATCAAGATCGGTCAGCGCCACATTCCACCTGTCCATTAGCCCGATTCGGTTGTGCGGCCGATTGTCACGCAACACGCAGAGACAATTGAAAGCACGTAAAATCTACTTCGAACAATTAGCCAATCGCAAGATGATTATCTTGATCCCCAAGTTTCCAGCGTTGAACCGTGCCTGGAATTCAGATCGCGTTGGTCGGGTTCCTGTTGTCGAATTCGCATACTCTGTCAGTTTTTCATACGAGCAAAATCGGCTCTTTTTGAAACTAATATTTCGTTCAGCGCATTGGTTCACAGAACAGTGATATCTACCGAAGCCAGAACAGCATCTTTCACGCCAAACGCGAAGTTGGTGCCCGAAAGTCACAAAAATGCCCCCGCGTGAGCGTGCCTTCTGTATGACAAAACCGTCATTTATGACGGTTCTTGAGGTAGAGAATTCCGGAAATGCATTTCTTGACGGTGAAAATTCGCGGCGCTAAGATGAGTTTGAGTCGGCAGTTCAGACTGTCCGATGTTGTGTTCGCGACATTTCTCTCGTATCAATCTGGCCAAGCCTTCTTTTCAGCGAAAGTGAGCTCTCGATGACACACGTGGTGGCAGAACCCTGCTTTAACTGCAAGTACACCGATTGTGTGACCGTTTGCCCCGTAGAGTGTTTCTACGAAGGCGAAGCGATGCTCTTCATTCATCCAGAAGAATGCATCGATTGCGAAGCTTGCGTTCCCGAATGTCCGCCAGCGGCCATTTTCCATCAGGACAATCTGCCAGCCGAATGGGCTGACTACACCGCACTGAACGCAGAAATGGCCGTCAACTGTCCAGTGATCACCGAGCGCAAAGACCCGATGGGTCCCCCGATCGAGGGTCATTGATTTTGCAGACCGATCAGATTGTTCGGATCGCCTGCGAGATTACCCGCTCAACCTTGATCGGCTGCAAGGTGGTTGGAATTGAAAACGCATGGTGAGGGCGCTTTAGTCCTCGCCGTCTATTCTTCCAGAACCTTCCAGAAGTCACTTTCATCTTCCTCACCTGCACCTATGCCGTTGAATGGTACGGGTGGAGTTTTTGATTTTGCCTTGTTTGGTGGACGGGTGGCCGTCGACTCGGGATAGACAAAATCGATCGATTCATCGTCGGGTGACTGCTTGACAGTGCCGGCGGGTTTGGGTGGTGGCGATTGACGGGGCGCTGCGGGTTTCACCGTCGCAGGAGCGGCCTTGCCAGATCCCAATTTCCCTGAGACGGCAGGTTTGGCGGACATTGCCTTAGCTTCACAGTGGCTACACTTCCCCCGAGAATCGACCATCTCTCCGCACTTATTGCACAGCGGGATGGGCTGAATTGAATCTTCAAGCGTCGATCGTTTGACAGGAGCCGGTTTTGCCGGTTCAGATGTTTTCGCGGGGAGAACAGGCTTGGCTGTCAGATTTGGTTTCACCGGCTTTGCCACGATCGGTGGGGCCGCCGCGGCTGATTCTCGAACCGGAACCGCCTTGACGGCTGGTTCTGATTTCACTGCGACTTCACTACCATCGCTGAGCGCACTGACGACCAGATTCTCGGGTCGAATGATCTCCGTCTGCGCCTCTTGACCGGTTGCCAACACTTTCGCGCTGACATGCACGCGAGCCTGCTCGTCGTAGGTAATTTTCACCTCGATTTCGGTCCCTTCGGGAAGATTCTCGGGCAAGGGCTCGATCTGGCACGTCCCCAGTTCCACGTATGTCGCATCGGCGGCGGTACCGCTCTCGACGATGCGCAGGTGTACTCGACGCTGATTCTCGGTCACCGTGCCGTAGATCTGCGAGACAGCGGTGGGAAGCTGTGTACTTGCCGGCAGAATGTAGTGAGGAACCCGCTGACCTGTTTGGGTATCGCGAATCAAGACACCGAGTGCTCGTGCGTTAACACTATGCTGTTTGAACTGGGCCAGTCGCGCTGCTGCGGTTGGATTCAGGATCGATTTCGCAAACGTCGTGTTCGTCAACAACATACCAGCGTAATAAGTCGCTCCGTGTGCGATCGACTGATCCGGCGAGAGTGACGTGTTCAGCGTTCGGCCACTGAGTCGTTTCAACATCGAACGAACCATCGGCATGCGTGACGAACCGCCGGTTGTGAGAACAACATCCACCTTGGCCCAACCCATTTTGCGTTCTTCGAGAAGCCCAAGAGTCAGGCCTTCCATGCGACTTACCAGGTCTTTGGTTAGTCTCTCAAACTGCTCGACTTCAACCTGATATGTTTTCCTTTGACCGCCGGCAGCAACCGTCAAAGCGGCCTTGGGACGAACAGACAGACTGCGTTTCGCCTGTTCGGCCTCCAACGCCAACGCTTGGGCACTTTCACGATCCCGACTGGGGTCGATGCCGAATTCCTTTTGAAACTGCTTGCCAATCGCAACTTCGAGTGCCTTGTTCCAATCCAAGCCACCCAAGTGCAAGTCGCCACCGCTGGCCAACACGCTGACTTCATTCTGTTGGTATTTGACGAGTGACAAGTCAAACGTGCCGCCCCCGAGGTCAACCACCATGACAGTTTGGGCCGTCGCCAATTCGGTAAACCAGATGCCTTCCGTGCCTAACACGAAACACAACGCCGCGGCAACGGGTTCGTTGATAATGTCGACATGTTTCAGTCCCGCCCGCTTGCCCGCCTCGGCAGTGGCTTGACGCTGGACGTCGCTGAATTGCGCGGGAACCGTGATCACAGCACGCTCAACAGGACCAATTGTGTCCCGCGCGTTGTCCAGCATCGATTTAAGAATGAAGGTGCTGATCTCGACTGGAGAATAGCTTTTGCCACCGATCTTCCATCGATGAGCAGGATTCCCCATATACCGTTTGGCATGTACGACAACTCGATCTGGATGCCGGATGGAATTTCGCAATGCCTCGGTACCGACGATGACTTCGTCCCCATCAAACAGCACGACAGACGGAGTGGACAATTCGCCATCGCGGTTCGGGATCGAAATCGGTTCGCCATGTTCATTCAGGTGGGCGATGCACGAGTAGGTCGTTCCCAGGTCGATGCCGACGGCATGAGTCGGAAGCATAATTGAGTGACTCTAAAGTGTGACGGTCGTGGCGATTGGCTCGATCAATAATCAGACGAGAGGTTCCAACAGTTTCGTCTCAAGCAGTATTGCACCATGAGGTGAATTGTCTATCCCCGCAAGCGACGACGAGAGCGCAGGCTGAGGACAATCAACCCCCAACTACCGGCTGAAATATTCAGATGTTTTGCCCAAAAAATGGTAACATTCGCGTCCGACGAATACTACGGGATTTCGGGGGCCGTCGGCCGGAGATACCGTTGGAAGCTTACCGATTTTTCAGACCTTGCTGATTGCGAAAATCGTCAATTACAGAGACGCAAAGCGCAGACTCAATGCCAGATTTTGGACGTTTGATGCGTGTCGATGGGTTCACAATTCACATTATGACACTAAGAAAACCGGCAATCACGGCGATTCTGCTGATTCTGGCTGTCATTGCCAACCCGATCAGACTGGCAGCCGAAGATTCCTCTGGCAATCTGCAAACAGGTGCCAAGTTTCGCAAGGAACTGGATCGACCGTTCTCTGCGAGCTGGAGTCGCGAGCAGCTTCGCCAGATGCTGAAGCAAGTCAGTTCTGATCGGAAAATTGCGATCGTTTTGGACCGACGTACGGACCCGTCATTCGAGTTTCCGATCGATGTCGCGAACAAACCGCTGCGTTCAGGCCTGCTCGATCTAATCCGAGCGGCCGATGGCGACATCAGCCTGTTGGAATCGACCGTCTATCTGGGCCCCAGGCCGGCTGTAGCACGGTTGCGTACATTGATCGAGCTGCGGAACACCGACATGCGTTCGAAGCAGGTCGCAATTCCAGATCGCCGTCGGACCGAATTGTTACGGCGCCGCGCCGCGCAATGGAATGATCTGGACTCACCGCGAGACATTCTGAAAGTACTCAGTTCTGCTTGGAGTTTGCAGGTCGACAATATCGATCTGGTTCCCCACGATTTGTGGGCTGAAGCAGTGTTGCCAGAGACGACTGTCACCGAAGCCCTGTCGGTCGTCCTGAACCAGTTTGACCTGACGTTTGAGTGGACAGGTGCCGGAACTTCGATCCAATTGGTTCCAATCCCTGGCGACATTCGCGTCGAAAGGCGGCATCCGACCAAACAGAAAGCCGCAGACGCGCTAGCACAAATCCGACAACATTTCCCGAATGTTGACGCTCGCATCGTGAATGCCGCTCTGGTGATTAATGGGTCTGTCGAAGATCATGAAGCGATCACGAGCTTGTTGCGAGGCGACACTCCAATGCAAGCCACGACGGCACAGTCTGCACGTCCAATTCGTCGGAGATTATTCACTTTTGGTGTCGAACGACCGGTGCCGTTATCGGCCGTCATGAAAAAACTGGAAGAATCGGACATTCGATTTTCTTATGAAGCGACAGAATTTAAAGCGGCGGGAATCGATCTGGATCAAATGATCACGGTCAGTAAAGACAAGGCGTCCGCGGACGAATTCTTCAAAGCCCTTTTTGAGCCCGCCCGAATCGACTTTCAAATCGACGGAGTGACTGTGATCTTGAGGCCGAAAAAACGTGGTGCGACTCAGGACTGAGCAAGGCCGGAACGAACGTCCTGATCGCGAAAGGTCAGGCGTGCGTCGCCAACGGCAGTAACATGACAAACGTCGTCCCTTTTCCGAGTTCACTTTCGACAGAGATCGAACCGTGATGGGCATTGACGATCGATTTGCAGATACTTAATCCCAAACCATTTCCTCGTTTGGTTCCAAATCGCTGGCGAGCCTTTTCGACTTGGTAGAATCGGTCAAACACGCGATCTAACGATTCCGACGGAATACCAATTCCAGTGTCGCTCACCGTCAATCTGCCATAGCCGTTCTTCGCGTCCAAGGTCAATCCGACGGTGACAAGACCACTCGGCGAAGTAAATTTGATCGCATTGTCGACCAGATTTGTCAGGACTTGCCGCAATTGTCCTGGAACTCCCAACACGGTGACATCATCATCTGCGGGTAGAAATTTCAATTTGACCCCGCGCTCTTCGGCAACAGGTTCAAACATTTCGATCGTTCTGGTTGTGATTTCAGCCAGTCGAACCGATTCCATGGGAAGCTCGGACTTGATCGATTCGCTCTCGGCCAGTTGCAATAACTGGTTCACCATTTGCCCCAGATGATGAACTTCGTCGTTGATCTGAAAGAGAAGCTCTTCATACTCTTCGACCGAGCGTGGCTTTTCGACGGTTACTTCAACTGAACTTTGAATGGCAGCCAGCGGCGATCGAAGATCATGTGCGGCGTTCGCCACGAAATCGCGATTCTTCTGCACATGATCCGCGATCTCGTCGAGCAGAGTATTGATCTTGCCGGCCAATTGATCGAGTTCATCACCGACGCCGCGCAACTCGAGGCGCTCGTCCATGTGACTGGGGCGCAACCGTTCAGTCGTACGAATAATCCGCTGCAATGGTTCGATGGCTCGTTCGGCAAGCAGCAATCCACCCAACGGGGCCAACAACAGGATGGCCAAGCCAACCGGAGCCATGATCAACGTCAGACGCTCGACGTCCTCTTCGATAAATTTCAACAGTGTCCCCACACGAATTCTGTAGTGCGGGATCTTGGGATTATCGATTTCACGCTCAATTGAGCGGTGAACATCTGATGTCCAGATGGCGTAGTCGTGAGTTGTCGGAACGTTGATGCTGAGCGGTTTATCCGGGGCCAGAGTACTGGACCAGAGCGTGGTTTTCCCATCCGCGTCTAACCAACGGATGTGCCATTCGCGGCCCATGTGGGCTTCATCTTTGAGTCTCAATTCCGCCTCGACATCGTCGAGGTTGGGGTAGAACTTCTCGATGATGAGGATGATTTCCCTGACTTCGGCGTCCAGCACACCGTCCGTCTCGAGCAATAGGTAATAGCGCAGACCTTCGCGGATGGCGATCATCGCCACAATGACTGTGACCAGAACGACCAGCGTATTCCAAACGGTGAGCCGGAATCGAAGTGACCGGATGAAGTCGACGAATCGTTGCCACTTCAGGTTCACAGTGAAACTCAGGCTGCCAGGTTCAGAGAAAGGGAGGCCAGATCAATCATCAACAGGCCGCTATTTGTCATGCGCGGCAGTTTCGTCGGCTGCCACGGAATAACCACGTCCCCGGATCGTTTTGATAATCGATTCAGAACGTCCCTGATCCAATTTTCCCCGCAATCGATTTACATGAACTTCGATGACATTGGTCGTGCCGTCCCAGTTGAACCCCCAAACATGCTCGCACAGCATTTTGCGAGTGACAACTTGACCGGCAAATCGCATCAATAGTTCCAGCAGGCTGAATTCGATCGGTGTCAGGTCAACGTCGCCACCGGCACGAGCGACGCGTCGAGTCGACAGGTCCAGTGTCAGATCATTGACGGCCAGCATGGGCGTAGGACGTACGCTGGTTCGTCGCACAACGGCATTCAGGCGTGCCAGAAGTTCGGCGAAATCGAAAGGCTTGGGCATGTAGTCGTCGGCGCCAGTGTTCAATCCTGTGATGCGGTCTTGAACTGATCCCATGGCGGTCAACAACACGACCGGCGTCATCACGCCCGCCGCCCGGATCTCGCGCAACAGATCCAGACCGCTCATCTTGGGGAGCATTTGATCCAGCACCATGGCATCAGCCTGTTGTGACTGTGCTGCAGCGGAACCTGCCTCACCATCCTGGACCCAGATGCACTCGTGTCCGGCTTCTGTAAAACCCTTCACCAGTGCTTTTCCGATTGCTGGATCGTCTTCGATCACCAAAATCCGCATGGTCTGACTCCCCAAATGAATTCATTCAAGTGCGAGCTGCTCTCGATTGTGACTTTCGCCGATAGAACTGTATGTGAGCAGAAAAGTTGACCTTGGAACACTGAGACGATGGCACCTGACAGGGTTGTAAGTCTATCATTCATGGCCAAGGATTTCCCGGTGGCATATTGTGATGTCTGCAAGTTTGTCTGGGAACAAGACGAAGGAGCAAAGCAGAACTCGTGCAAGATTCCAATATCGAGGCCGATTCTTCTACGAGCAATCCGACAGCTTCGGCTGCAGAATTAAAACTCCTGATCGAACGTGCCGCTGCCCTGCTGCCCTCGCAGGGACCGATCACCGCGTTCGTCTTTCTAAACACTCTTCAGGCACTGGAGGATCTCCCTTTTGATGAAGGGGTTCAAAAAGGGGCGCGGCTGTTTGGCTGTGAACCTTATCTGACTGAAGACAACTACCGCGATAAGCTGGCACATGACCGCATCGAACTGGAGGACCTGGCGCTGGCCCTGCGCCGGGACTTAAAGGACGAGGCCGACGTTTCTATTGGGTCGATCACCACGCGACATCAGCTTCGGCTGGCGATCTTGCAATACCCCTTGCGCACCGGACCGACGGAAGAATTGCAGTGGTTTGTGGCGGAAACCGATGCGTTGAAGAAGGTGCGTGAAGACGCACCCACAACCGTGCGTGATCGATTCTTGATCGACACGAAACACTGGGTCATGCGAGACCTGCGGACGGGTGCCATCCATCATCCAGAGGGGTCGCCGTCCGAGCCTTCGATTGAACATCCGTTGTCGATCATCGAATTAATTGAACGGTTCGGACGCTCGTCGATCGAACGCTGGAGCGACGCAACGTGGCAGGAGTTCGCGCTACAAGCACTGTGGAGAACATGTCGCAATGGGATGTTCAGCGTTGCTCCACATGTCGAGAGTCATCTGCCTCCGATTCGACATCGGGATGCGCTGCGGCAGGCCGTCGACGTTGATACCGACAGCCTGGTTCATCCGGTGCTAATCCGGTTTTGTGCGGCATTTGTCGACCAAGGGTTTGCAAATTGGTCACTGCCTCATCGTGAAGAAGGCTTTTTCAAGTCGTTTCTTTCCGTCTACTCGCTCAAATCGGGCCCTCCTGATCGATGGATGGCCGAATTGCCTGTAGAACTGCAACGCATTCAGCAAGCCGGGCTTAGTCCCACGGATTCGATCCTGGAATCGCTAGAACTGTTGGGCGTAGAACATTCCAATCGGGAAGACTTCATCACCGCCAGCCTATTGGCACTGCGAGGATGGGCTGGACTGATCTGGCAACTGGAAGTGCGCCCCGATCGACAGGCCCATTCGGCCCCTCCAGGTTGCCTGCTCGAGTTTTTGGCGGTCAGATTGATCTTGGAACGAGTTGCCCTCTCTTATGCAGGGGAAGAGTATCTCAATCATCCGATCCCCTTGTCGGACCTTTGGGCAGTGACCACTTCGCGACTCCCCAAGATGTCGCAATCGAGTGTCGAACAGCGTGCTTTCCTGATTTTCCAATTGGCTCAGGTACTCGGCTGGTCACCCGCAGCACTCAGTCATTTGAATGCCCATCAATGGTCCGACTTGATTCACGAAATCGAAACGTTCAGCAGCATGGAACGTCGGCGGATCTTTCATCAGGCATACGAACGCTACTTCCGTGCTCAGACTCTGGATGCGATCTCTGTTCACGCTGTTCGCCCGGCGAACCGAGTTCCATCCCCCCGATTTCAAAGTGTGTACTGCATCGATAGCCGAGAAGAATCGTTCCGCCGACACCTGGAAGAAGTGGCTCCCGAAGCGGAAACTTTCGGCGCGGCCGGTTTCTACAGTGTCCCCATGTATTATAAAGGTGCTGCTGACGCTCATTTTTCGGCATTGTGTCCCATCGTCATTCGTCCGCAACATTGGGTCACGGAAGAAGTTGACAAGGCGCTGGAAGCAGAACATTTGCGACGAGCTAAAACTCGACGCGTTCTCGGTACAGCCACACACAACGTGCATGTTGGCAGTCGCAGCATCACCGGGGGTGCCTTGCTGACGGCCAGTTTGGGAGTGCTGGCGTCCGTCCCGCTGGTGGCTCGGGTCCTGTTCCCTCGATTGACCTCGAGAATCCGGCGGCGTGCCAGTCAGTTCGTCGAGACGCCACCCATTACAAGACTGCGATTGGAGCGGAAGGCGGAAAAACCAAGCTCGTCCGAGGACGGTATCGGTTTCAGCGTCGACGAAATGGCGACGATGGGTGAGCGGCTGATTCGCGACATCGGGTTGATTAACGGTTTCGCCCGCATCGTCATCTTCTTCGGGCACGGTTCGTTCTGTCTGAACAACCCGCATAAGTCGTGTTACGACTGTGGTGCCTGCTCGGGTAGTGCGGGTGCTCCCAACGCACGCGCACTAGCAGCAATCCTGAACGATTCACGAATCAGGACGATCATCAAATCGCGTGGGATCGAGATCCCGGACGACACTCATTTTATCGGGGCCCTGCACAACACGTGCGTCGACTCGTTGACCTATTTCGACCTCGATCGATTGCCTGAAACGCATCGCGAAGATTTCGAATTTGCCCGGTCGAAACTCGAGCAGGCGTGCGAACGGAATGCTCATGAAAGATGCCGGCGATTCCAGTCCGCTCCACTGGACCTTTCATTTGCGGCCGCACGCCGACACGTCGAAGGTCGGGCAGAAGACCTTGCTCAGACACGTCCGGAATTCGGCAATGCGTCAAATGCAATTTGCGTTGTCGGCCGACGCGCTCGCACACGAGGACTGTATCTCGATCGACGGACATTCATGCATTCGTACGAGCCGGAACAGGATGACGACCAGTGTACGATCCTGGCTCGAATTCTCGGTGCGGTCGTTCCTGTTTGTTCCGGCATCAATCTGCAATATTTCTTTTCCTACGTCGATTCGCCCGGTTGGGGTTGCGGCACCAAGCTGCCACATAACATTACATCCTTGTTAGGTGTAATGGATGGTGCGGCGAGCGACCTGCGACCTGGCTTGCCCTGGCAGGGCGTCGAGATTCACGAACCCGTGCGACTGCTATTCGTCATCGAAACAACACCTGCTGGGATCCGACAAATCATGGCACGCAGCGAAGCCGTCAGAAACATCTTGAAGAACGGCTGGGTTCAGCTAGCACTGCTGGATGCCAATTCAAACAAGATTCTGGTCTATCGAGATGATGAGTTTCATGTCTATGAACCCAGCGTGACGGAATTGCCCAAAGCACAAACATCGGCCGATTGGTATCGTGGTTGGCGAGATCATTTGGGATTCGCCCAGATCGAACCTTCGCACGTCTAGTTCACATCGCAAATTCGGAGTCGAATCGAGAGTCATGCCTGAGAACCCGCTCGCGTTCGCGCTCGGACTGCTGGTTGTCGGTGCCCCGGTTGCACTGTTCGCGATCCTGGGACTCGCCTCGTTACTGCTCAGCAAACCATTGAGCGAACGAACCATCGCGCGCTGTGTGCAGTCCTCAATTGTCGTTGGGTTGATCGCGTCCGTATCGATGTTAGTCGTGATGTTGACGTGGGGTGACACCCAAATTCCCATGCCGATTGGAAATTGGGTCGATGTTGAAACTCCCGTTCTGCACGCGCACTATCACTTCGTGTTCAAGTTCGAATTCGACCGCCTGTCGATTCCGTTCGTCATTCTGACATACCTGCTGTGCGGTACAGTTTCCGCATTCGCCAACCGCTACATGCATCGCGAACACGGATTCAATCGGTTCTTTGTGCTCTATTCGTTGTTCCTGGTGGGAATGGTCACGACGTCTCTGGCTGGTACCGTCGAGACCCTGTTCAGTGGCTGGGAATTGGTCGGCCTTTCGTCTGCGCTATTGGTTGCGTTCTTCCACGAGCGGCCCGCGCCGGCTACCAACGGACTCCATGTCTGGGTCATCTATCGCTTCTCTGATGCTGCGTTGCTAATGGCGTCGATCGTCATGCATCATATGAAGTTTGAAGGAGACTTTGACAGATTAGTCACCGGTGAGTGGCCCTTCGCCACCGCCCCTTTGGAATCGAACGAAGCACTCTTTGTGGGACTGTTACTGTTGATTGCGGCGATGGGGAAATCTGCGATGGTGCCGTTCTCAGGTTGGCTGCCTCGAGCCATGGAAGGTCCCACTCCTTCCAGCGCCGTGTTTTATGGAGCCTTGTCGGTCCATCTGGGTGCATTCCTGCTGCTGCGTTTCTATCCCCTGTTGTTACTGTCCGCGACCTTGCGTGGAATTGTCATTTCCGTCGGCCTGGCAACGGCCTTGTTCGCGACTTTTGCGGGCGAAGTACAGACCGACATCAAAAGTGCCTTGTCGTTTGCATCGCTCGCCCAAGTCGGTTTGATTTTCGTGGAAATTGGATCGGGCTGGGAATATGCACCCTACTTGGCACTGGTTCACATTTTGGGTCATGCTTGTCTAAGGACGTTGCAGTTTCTGCGCGCCCCTACGCTGTTACACGATTATCGAGTCATGGAAGACGCTATCGGCGAACGATTACCGCGGTTTACGGGCGCCTGGTTGAGTCATGCTCCTGACAGTGTCAAGACGTGGTACTACCGACTGGCTCTGGAACGCGGTTACCTGGATGCATTTCTGAATGAATGGATCGTCCATCCTGTCCTGTTTCTACTCAAAAAGTGCGATTCGCTTGAACGCGCCTGGACACGATTCCTGGCCTCGCCGACTCCTTCCAGTCCGCCGCCCTCTGACACAGGTGCCACGTTGGAGGAGATGTTATGAACAATCCTCTTAGCGAACTGCACGCGCCTTGGCTGGAGGCATCCGTTCTCTTCTCACTCATCGGTGCAATGTGGGTGGGACGTTTGCGTGATCCTTTTGTTGCCAGTCGACATTCACTGGTCTTCAACACGTTGACCCTGATCACAACGATCGGTGCCTGGATCGACTACGAATTCATCAACCCGGAAGGATTTCCTCCGCATGATGCCCAGGACTGGTGGAATCCACTGACCCATTTGCTGGGTCGTGAGATTCTGGTGATCGATCCATTGAGCGCACCTCTGCTATCGCTGGTTGCGCTGCTGTATTTCCTGGTTTCCTTGACCACGTTGCGGACCAAGATTCGACGCTTTTCGTTCGCGGGCACCCTGATGTCTGAAGCGATTGTGTTGGCAACGTTCAGTTGTGAAGAGCCGTGGCTGATCATCGGGCTGCTTATTGCCGGAACGATCCCTCCGTACTTCGAATTGCGGTTCCGCGGACAAAACACGGGCGTCTATCTGAAACATATGGCATTGTTCGCAGCCCTGCTGGTCGTCGGACAGATGTTTGTCGATCTGGAAGGTCGCAATAAACAAATCCATTCATTGTGGGCGATCGGCCCACTGTTGATTGCCGTGTTTATTCGCAGTGGCATCGCACCGTTTCACTGCTGGATGAGCGACCTGTTCGAGCGGGCGACCTTTGGGACATCGCTGCTGGTGGCGATGCCACTGGTGGGAGCCTATGCCGCGATTCGCCTGGTTCTGCCGATTGCCCCCGATTGGATCTTGCGAACGATCGGCTTGATCTCGTTGATCACGGCAGTTTATGCCGCCGGAATCGCGCTGGTACAGACGGATGCGCGTCGATTCTTCTGTTATCTCTTTCTCAGTTATTCGGCCCTGGTTCTGGTTGGTCTGGAAGCGGTTACACCCATCGGCCTGACCGGCGCACTATGTGTCTGGATGGCCGTCAGCGTTTCGCTGGGAGGTTTCGGACTGACTTTACGAGCCCTCGAATCTCGACGCGGGCGACTCTCACTGACGAACTATCAAGGGCTTTACAATCAGACGCCGGCACTGGCCGTGCTCTTTTTGATCACCGGACTGGCCAGCGTGGGATTCCCAGGGACATTTGGCTTCGTTGGGACCGAGATGCTGGTTGACGGTGCGGTAGAAGCGTTTCCTTATGTTGGCGTTGCCGTGGTGATCGCATCGGCCTTGAACGGCATTGCGGTGGTGCATGCCTATTTCCGGCTGTTCACAGGAACGCAGCATAAATCGCCGGTCTCACTGGGAATTGTTCGACGGGAACGATTTGCGGTGATAACGCTGACGGCATTGATTTTCGTCGGCGGATTGATTCCGCAATACAACGTGGCATCGCGCACTCGAGCCGCCAGTCACATCCTGAAGAAACGTGAAGACGTTGCCGCTCCGAAACCGGATCTCGTGGGGAACAGTGCACCAGCCCGGCAAGTCCACTGAAGGCTTCGACCAGATCAATCTGCCCTACAATTCAAATCCTTGTCGATCCAGTCTGTTCCTCAGAGTCAGTGGGTAGAGACGCGATGCACAGCATTCCCACCAGCCACCCGATCGTGGCACCGGCAAACACGTCACTCGGAAAATGCGCCGACGAGGCGATCCGTTGCATTCCCACCAGTCCGGCCATGATAGCAAAAAACCACTTCCCCCTCGGATACAGCGCAGTCAGAATCAGCGCCAGTCCTACAGCGGTGGCGGTGTGCGCCGAGGGAAAGCTTTGCATCGCGCCTCCCTGATTCGCCTCTTTCGAAAACGTGCTCCAGACAGACTCAAAATCCCAGTTGAAATCACGAGGGCGAATCCGCTGAACGGTCAACTTCATCAGATTTGCAACCAGTCCAACTCCGAGTGAACTGGACCACAGCCAGGGCCAGTACCGCCGTTTCGACGGGTCAAGCACCAGGGCAGCGATCACAATCAACGCTGCTCCAAAGCCGTGACCGAACCCCTCGCAAATCTCGAGTGCGTCTTTCAGAGTTCGATCTACAGAGGCAGGAAGCTGCTTCTCCTCAAACACACGAACGAACGGAATATCGATCGCAAGCGCAGCGATGGCCAGCACCGACAATACGACAGGAACACGCCAATTCCACTTGCGAACCAATTTGTCGTCGGGTACAGGCGAGATCGGAATGACACCACCATCCATAAAGCATCGTCTCGAGCGTGGAATAGGCCGGAGCAAACCCGAATCATAGTCAACTTCGGTTTATTCTCGAATAGTATGACGGTTCCGGTCTGTTACCGGCTGAAGTAATCCTTGCGAATCTGTCCGCCTGCCGAACCATCATTCAGCAGGCTCGCAGTGACGACAGTTATTTTTGTAGTTTTTTTATTTTAACATAAAGTAAACTTGACGCAAACAAAAAATGTGTCATAATACTCGTCGTTGCCACTCCGGTCACAACGGTTTCCAAGAAACCCGCTGGATGGTTGATCCGACATGCGATGCGCGTGTCTGACGGTCGGCCTACTGCGAGTTTTTCGTTTGAGGAGTGGATCATGACCCGATGGAGTGTCGTCGCAGGCTGTTTTGCAGCCGCGTTGCTGTGCGGGCTCGCCTTTTGGGCGATCACCGATGCGACCGTCGTACCAATGGTTGCCCGTGGAGCCGGTCCTGGCGGCGTTCAGGTGACATCCGGTGGTTGGCTGGCGCTCATGCTATCCGCCCTCGGAACGGGTGGATTCACACTGGCGGGATTGATATCGGCGATCGCCAACCGATTTGGATTGCACGTCCCTGGCGATTCGGCCGACACGCTGATTTCGGAAGTCGCTGAATTGACGGCCTCATTCGCGGCCTTAATGAATAGTCGCTCAAATCGAGCGGCCCAACGGCGATTCTTCTTCGCACTGGTTGACGCCGCCCGGCTGATCAACGGCTGTGAAACATCGCACGATGGCGGAATCGTCGTGATCAAGTACAGCGGCTACGCCGATCCGGCACCCTCTGCTCAAGCAGAAGGGGGCCAATGATGAATCAAAACCTCTTCAGCCGCCTCAGGCTGGTTGGTATTGTCGGATTTCTGCTGTTGAGCGGTTGTTCGTTAACAACGCCTTTGATGACCGACGATCACACCCAAACCGCGCACGATACAGAACGTGCGCGTTCGTCCGAGATCTGGCTGGCGCTCGCACGAGCTGTCGACGCCCGATCAATCGACACA
>Ga0207694_10000426_pt1 | contig 39173 bp, 39 predicted proteins | sample KBSC34metaG_FD_184353 | JGI IMG/M metagenome (GOLD analysis project Ga0207694, IMG submission 184353) | Corn rhizosphere microbial communities from Kellogg Biological Station, Michigan, USA - KBS C3-4 metaG (SPAdes) (version 2) | ecosystem: Host-associated > Plants > Roots > Rhizosphere > Soil... | reverse complement strand
CGTGGCCGCGGGTTCCGACTCGAACGGCTTCTGGATGTCCTTGCCGGAGCATCCGAACGGTAAATTCGCAGACACGGAAATCAGCGCGAAGACCTGGCCGCGTCGGACGCCGTTCCGCGAGTTCAAGGGCAACGTCTCGCACTCCAACTACGACGCGTTCATGTTCGACCGCAACATTGCGGCCAATAACACTTTCGGTGTGACGGGCAGCTCGCATACTGGCCTTGAAAATCCGGCTGACGCGAACAGCAATGCGCTGATATCGGTCTTCGAAAATCTCACGGCCTACAAGAACCGGAATGGCGGCATCTGGGGCCGCGGTGAGATGCACGAGTTCCGGAACGTCAAGCTGGCGGACAACGCTAACGGCTTTACGCACGCCTCCGGCGCATTCGGCCGTTACACTTTTACCTCAAAGGTGGTTGATTCGCTGTTCGTGGGCGAAACCGAGAATATCGGCAACCCCAGGACGGACGCGGAAAAGGCTTACGGCCGCACCTTTCCGAAGGTCGATCTGCCGGATTACCCGATCCACGGCTACGAGTACTACGATTACCGCCATGACGTGGTGAATACCACCTTCGTGAATTACCAGGACAACGCCACTCGCAAGTCGGGAGCGATCACTGTCCTGTTTTATGCCAGCTTCGGGGTCAGCTCCAACAACGCCGTCGATCACGTGAAATTCGTCAACGCCAAGCCGGTGTATTTCCCGCCGATGGAGCGTAAGTGGGGCAACGATAACGGAGGCAGCACGGCCTATAAGACCGCGGCAATCCGCGACCACGACGGCTCGTTCGGCGGCGGTCCGGAATCCTACGTTCTGATCAATGACGGCCCCAACGACAGCATCGCAGTCGACACAGAAGCCTGTGAGATCAAGCCCACCTGGAACGCTGCTGTGTGCAAGGGCGATGTTGGGCGAATGAACATTGGCGCCGCCGGCGGCGGTCGTGGCGGGCCTGGCGGTCTCGGCGGTCCTGTCGCCGGTAGGGGCGGCCCCGGTGGTCCTGGCGCAGCGGCCGGTCCTGGCGCTGCCGGAGGTCGTGGTGGCGCTGGCGGCAGAGGAGGAGCCGGAGGCGCTGGTGGAGCTCCTCAGCAGCCAATCGTTCTCAGCCGCAATGGCAAGGACTACTCCGTAACGAACGGCACCGTACGAGCTGGTACCGAAATCAAGGTGACCACCGAAAGGCCGACCGTGGCCCTCTCCGTGACGGAAATGGAGAAAGGCTCGTGGGTGATCTTTGATCTGCCGGGATTCACCACCGCAGCCTCGGGTACGCGGCAGGACAGCCTGGATGCACTGCGCAAGGCCAGTGAGACCTCGTACTTCAAGGACAAGGGTGAACTCTGGGTCAAGGTTGTCTCCCCCGGTGACCCCGGCAACGGCGCCCCTGGTGGCGGAGCCAGCATCAGTGTCAGCAGGGATGCGGCGGCTGTTACTGCTGCTGCTCGATAGGCAAGTTGCCCCAGCCGTGTAAGGAAGGGAATCTGGAGATTTTGAGTAGCTACAGAATCGACTACGGCGGGTCGCTGACCTAAATTGTTGGGGGCTAGAAAAGACTCGCGGAAATGGGTCCGACCGCGCGGCGCAAGTCGGCGAGATAACAGGATGGTTGCGAGCGATGAGATCGAGTCGAAGGAGCGTCTATGTCGCCACCGGTCTCTCCGAAGGCAGTGAACGCTTCAGAACAGTTCCTCGGCCAGCGCGACAATGATGCCCGCAGGGCCTCGCATGTAGCAGAGTCTGTACTTGTCCTCGTACTGAGCCACCTCGCCGACGAGTTCGGCGCCGTTGGCGCGCAGGCAAGCGACAGTGTCGTCGACGCTTTCGACTGTAAACATGACGCTCCGGAGGCCCAGCGTGTTCGGCGGTGCAATCGCCGGTTCGATGTCGACCAGTTTGGGTTTGCGAAACTTCGTCAGCTCAAGCCGCCCGTGCCCATCTGGGGTGCGCATCATAACGATGTCAACTTGGACACTTTCGAGCCCGTTGACGCGGTCCACCCACGGGCCCTCGACCGCCGCCTCGCCTTCGAGCGTCATGCCGAGCGCGGTGAAAAAAGCGATAGCGGCTGCAAGGTCATCGACGACGACGCTAACGTGGTCCAATCTATTGATCGCCATGTCTCTAGTATTGCAGCGGCTACGGACCGTCAACGTAAACGCTAGTGGACAGAGCGTTACGGATCCCTTACGCGCGCTCAATTCTTCGCTTATGGCCCGCAAATCGCCACCATTCCAGGACATAGAGCCGAGTCAGCCAACTGCAACAACTGCAAGAGTTCTGCAAGCATGAACATTCGGCTCAGCCCACCTGCCGTAACCCGGACGTGGCAGACGCCACGATGAAGCGCTGGAAGGAGCAGGGAATCAAGCGCAGTACCTCGTAGTGCGCCTGGTGTTAATTCATCTGTTCCGTTGCCAATGCCGATCCCAAAACGGCGACTCTGGCGGAGATCGTGACGACCACGAAAATCCAGACCGGATGCTAGGGATATGGCATTACGGGCGGTCTGGCAGTCCAGGACCAGGATAAAGTCCAGAAATAGCGGGCTCGGATTAGCCCAGTATCTGCTATCATCTTAGAAATTCGTCTTCGCCTTGAAGACGCCGAGTTCCCAGTTGGCACGCTCGGACTAATACCCTGTAGCCTTCGGATCGTTCCGCGGTTGACCGCCCCGTAAGCACAAGACTCCGATTTTTAACTTGGAGGAGTGCTTTGAAAGACATCGCATCCATCGCGAATCCTGTACCTTTACCCTCACGGCGGATTCGTGTGTTGATCGCGATCGACGACCTTTCTTACCGCCTCCGTCTCTCTCACATTCTTCATGCCAGAAACTACGAAGTGGAAGAAGTCCTCTCAGGCGAAACGCCGCAGGGTTCGGTACAGCGCGGTGCGTTTGATCTGATCGTGTTGGGCTTAAGAAAACGCGCCAGCGCACAGGTGATCGAAGTGTGCCGGCGGATGAGAGAACTCTCTCCCGAGAGCGGAATCGTACTGGTTTCAATCCTGGATCTTGACGATGACGCCGCCGGGGACCGTAGAGCGGACGGGTTGGAGGCAGGTGCCGACGATTACATCACGGCGGCGGTGGAATCGCGAGAATTCCTCGCGCGCATCCAAGCGGTATTGCGCCGCATTCGCCGGGCCGACTCGTCCCGGCAACTCATGCGAGCTGGCGATCTGGAGATCGATATCGAGAGCCGATACCTGCGCCGCAACGGCAAACCTATCCACCTGACGCGCAGAGAATTCGATCTGCTGGCTTTGATGATGCAGAAACCTGGAACGTCCCTCACTCACGTCCAACTGCTGCGCTCGGTGTGGGGCCCCGACTACGGCAGCGAGCTCGAGTACTTGCGGGCATATATTCGCCTGCTGCGCAGGAAGATTGATGTCGACCCCGGGCAACCCAGCTACATTCGCACCGTACCTGGCGTCGGATATTGTTTCCAGAGCCCGTTCGATTTATCGTGATTTTTTATGCGTTTTTCATATGAGCTGTGGCATCATGAACAATCAGTTAGGAAGCCACCACCCGTAACGGCGGTTTCTTACTCATTAATTCTTTTGCTCTTCTGGTTCTCAGAGGCGCAAGGGGCTCGCTCGAAGTAAGGCGAGAGCATCACGTCCATGTTCGGACGCTAATCCTTAACATCGCGAAAGTCTCCGCGGCTGCTTTGCAGTGGTGCGGGATGTTTTAGCTCACTAGGGGGGAGTGTTTCGAAATGAGATCTCTGTTCACAGCGCGCCTACGGCGCTTTCCAGCCAAGATTCTTTTGTGCGCCATCGTCGCGATGGCCAGTCAGCTTCTCCTGAACACTGCCTCGGGTCAATCGACGTCCGGCTCATTTACCGGAATCGTGCGCGACCCAGCCGGTGCCGCAGTTCCCACTTGCATCGTGAGTCTGGTGAACAAGGGTACGTCCGTCAAGCGTGACGTCGTGACGGGCGCCGACGGGGCGTATCTGTTCGTGAATGTTGACGCTGGAATGTATGACCTCATATTCCAGGCGCCGGGGTTCCAGCGATCCACGGTAACGGATTTCGAGCTTTTGGCCCGCCAATCGGCTCGCGTGGACACCAACCTAACAATCGCGGCGCAGACGGAATCCGTCACCGTGACCGCTGCCGTCGCGACGATCCAGACGGAAGTGTCGAATATCGCCGAGACCAAGGTCGGCCGTGAGCTAATCGATCTTCCGGTGGCGATCGCGTCGCGTGCCGGTGGCTCCACCAGTCCAATCACCACGCTGATAACCCAGCCGGGCGTTCAAACTGATGCGACCGGGAATATCTCGGTCGCCGGCAATAAGCCCGCCATGCTGTCCATGACTCTCGACGGCGTGAGTACTTCGAGCGCAAAGACCGGAGCGCCCATCGCCGAATTATTCCCGTCGTTTGAGGGCATCGCGGAAATCCGAGTGAGTGAGATTAACAACACGGCTGAGTTCAGTGGCGTCAGCGATATCACCACCATCTCGAAGAGCGGCAGCAACGCCTACCACGGCAGCCTGTTCGAGAATTGGCAGAACGAATTCATGAATGCCCGCGATCCCTTCGCCAAGACCCTCCCGAAGTTGGTGATGAACGACTACGGAGCGTCCTTCGGCGGGCCTTTATCGGCCCCCAAGCTGTATCACGGCAGAGACAAAACATTCTTCTTTATGGACTTCGAGGGGCTACAGCTTCCGAGGTCGACCGCGACCACCGTCAGCATACCGACCGCCGCGTTGAAGTCCGGCGACCTCTCTGTCTACCTGCCCAAGACGGTCGTAAAGGATCCTCTGGGTGGTACGTTTGCCGGGAATCTGATACCCCTGACCCGCATTTCCGACCTTTCTCAGCGAGCCATGAATTTCTACTGGCCGATGACGCCCAATACCGGCGCGCCGGGAGCAATCGCCAACAACTACGTGCAGAATTTCCCCACCACTATTGTGAACAACCAGGGCGATCTGCGCGTGGATCACAATATCACCGGCAAGCAGACCGCTTTTGCGCGGTTCACCTACAAACGCCGGCAAAACTTGACAGCCCCGACCGGTGCCACGGTGCTCGGCGGCGGGCAATCGCTCGAGAACGATTACAGCATGTCGGGCGCTCATAACTACATCCTCAGTCCGAACATGGTCAATGAAGCTCGCGTCGGCCTGAGCGGGCAGAATACCGCCACAGGCTATGGATATACATCGGGGCAGGTCCTCTCCAATTTGGGGCTCACGCTTCCGTTCCCGCCGCCTCCGGGTGCGGCCGCTACGAATTTCACGATTACCGGCTTCACCGCCACCAGCGGTGGAACAACCTCTAAGTCGCGGGCCAGTACGGCTCAGTTCCTGGACAGTATTACCTGGACCAAGGGCCGCCACACCCTCAAGTTCGGTGGCGACTTCCGTTATCAAAAGGGGTTGTACACCAACGTCTTCGCCAGCGGTCGCATGGGGACTTACACCTTCAACAATTCTTCGGTTACAAGCGGGACCATAGGCTCTCCCTTTGCGGCCTTCCTCCTGGGCGTTCCAGACCAAACCGCACTGACTACAGTAACGGCCCCGGATACCGACGGCTACGGGTACAACATGGCCTTCTATGTTCAGGACGACTGGAAGGTAACTTCGAGGTTCACGCTGAATTACGGTTTGCGTTGGGAATATCACCCGAATTACGCGGACCACTACAACAACATCTCCAACTTTCTGCCAGACTATACCAGCGTCATCAACGGCCAAACGGTGCATGGTGCCATCGTTATTCCCGACGGTTCGGAATCGCTGGTCAATGCTTCGTTCCGCGCGTCGATTGCTCCCACGCCCATCATCACCGCCAGCCAGATCGGCGTAAATCAAAGTCTTCGCTATGCTGATACGCGCGATTTTTCTCCGCGCATTGGCTTCGCCTACCGGGCGACCAAGGACGGCAAGACGGTCATCCGCGGCGGGTACGGAAAATTCATCGAGGCTGAGGCGGGCAGCGGCGTCAACGCTTCGTGGGCAACCGAAGCCAGCTACGTAGCCAAATATGCCAACTCTTTTGTAAACGGAAAGCCGACTCTGGCATTCCCGAATGCATTTCCCGCCGTCCTGGCGATACCAGGCGCCGAATCCTTCCAGCTCGCTTCCGCCTTGCACTACCACGATCCTTACGTACAGCAATGGAATGCCACGCTGGAACGCGACATCGGTTTCAGCACGGGATTGCGAGTGACCTATGACGGCAGCCATGGAAGCCTGTTGGGATATCAATTTAACGCCAATCAGATTCCCGCCAACACGCTCGGTTTCGTGGCCTCCCAAGCGGCTACTCCGTACCCGGGGTTCAGCAGCATCGCCTACGAAACCAACGGAGGGCGGAGCAATTACAACGCGGTTACTTTCAGCGCGAACCGCCGTTTTTCAAAGGGTCTTTCGTTCCAAGCCAGCTACGCCATCGCCAAGAACCTCTCCGACGCCGGCGGCGCCAATCCAACCGGATTTGCTTCGGAAGCGGGTGGCACACTGACCGACAGGTTTAATCCCGGGCTCGATTACGGCAACGTCTCCTACACTCGCCGTCGGCGCTTTCAGGCAAACTTCCTGTACCAAACATCGCTTACGGGTCACAACGCGATCCTCCGGCACGCCGTAACCGGCTGGGAGGTGGCAGGAGTCCTGACCTTTGAAACCGGTCCATTCCTCACGGTAACGACCAGCGGAGCCGATCCCGCCGGCACGGGTTCCTCCAGCACGGCCGGTGGCACGGTGCGAGCCGATATCGTCCCCGGAGTATCACCGATTCCGGTGAACCAAGGTCCTGGTCTCTGGATCAACCCGGCGGCCTACGCCGTTCCCGCGAACAATATCGGCCGTTACGGAAACTCGCCCGTCGGCTCCGTTCTGGGTCCCCCCACGCAGGCTGTCTCGCTGTCTGTGTTCCGATCGATTCCGATTACGGAACGCGTGAAGATGCGGGTCGGAGTATCCGCGGCAAACGCGCTGAATCATCCAAACTACGCTGTTCCGACCAGCTTGGTTCTTGGTAATGCCGCTTTCGGGACTATCACAGCCATGCAAGGACAAGAAGCAGGCGGCCCACGCGCCATGCAGCTCACTGGAAGAGTCACCTTCTGAGGTCTGAAATGTTATGGAGGTTTTCATGAAGAAAATCGGGATTTCGCTGGCCGTGATCCTGGGCAGTGGATTGGTCATGGCTCAGGGCCGAAACGGGCGCGGCGGCGGCCAGCGTCCCGCAGCGGAACCGGCGGCTGTGGCCGAAGAAGGATTTCCGGTCACCGACCCTTTGGTGATTCAAAAATGTGGAACCTGCCACACCAAGGATGAAAAGGGCAATCTCTCGCGCATCTCCTGGACTCGGACCACGCCGGAAGGCTGGGAAGAAGCCATCAAGCGGATGGTGCGCCTCAACGGACTGGTCATCACATCGGAAGAGGCCAAGCCAATCCTGAAATACCTGGCGACCAATCACGGTTTGGCTCCGGAGGAGGCTAAGCCGGTGATGTACATGCCCGAGCATCGACTTCAGGACGAAGACGTGCCCAATGAAGCCGTGCGCAGCACCTGCATGAATTGCCATGCCCTCGGCCGTCCGTTTTCCTGGCATCGCACCAAAGAGGAATGGACTCTGCTGACCACCTTGCATTCCGCGCTGTACCAGCAGGCTGAGTCTGCATTCCGTGGCGGCAATAGGAACGGCGCTGGCGGCGGGGGAACTGCCGCGGCTGGCTCTGCTCCGGCTGTACCGGCCGTGCCTGTGCTCGATCAAACTCTCGATTACCTCGCCAAGAACTACGGCCTGCACACACCCGAGTGGGCCGCCTGGCGAACCCGGATGCGCGCGCCTAAGATGACGGGACGCTGGATGGTTTCAGCCCACATTCTCGGAAAGGGCAAATACTACGGTGAAATGACCGTCTCTCCAGGTGCCGCAGACGATGAGTTCACCACCACCGTGAAGCTCCAGCCAGTCGGAGGCGGCCCGGCGATATCCAGAACCGGAACCAGCATCGTGTACGCCGGCTATTCCTGGCGCGGCCGGTCGAAAGGTTCTGCCCTCGCCGCCAATGCGGCGCCGGATGATCTCTCGAGTGAAATGCGCGAAGCGATGTGGATCTCTCCAGACCAATCCTATGGGCAAGGCCGATGGTTCTGGGGCGAATATCAGGAGTTCGGTGTCGATGTGAAGATACAGCGCGCGACCTCTGAGCCTCTCCTGCTCACGACCGATAAATATTCGCTCAAGACCGGAGCGAAAGCCCAGCGTGTCCGCCTTATCGGGACCAGCTTCCCGCTGGCCGTGACCGCAGACGATTTGGATTTCGGCGCCGGTGTGAAGGTCACCGCCATCGTTTCACACACTGCCAGTCAGATTGTAGCGACGGTGGATGTTGCGGCCAACGCTGTGCCCGGTAAACGTGACGTGGCCGTGGGGCGCTCCTCTTTGCAGGACGCAATCGCCGTCTACGACAAGGTCGATTACATCAAAGTACTGCCCGAGACCGCGCTCGCCCGCTTGGGCGGTGACGCGAAGAGCGTGCATCCCAAGGGATACCAGCAACTCGAGGCTATCGCGTTTTCAAAGGGTGAAGACGGCAAAATCCACACCGGAGACGATATCGAGTTGGGTCCGGTGGACGTGAACTGGTCGGTCGAGGAATTTATGTCGGTGTTTGGCGATGACGACAAGGAGTTCGTCGGCAGCTTGAGCTCCACCGGATTGTTCAGCCCGAACATTGACGGCCCGAATCCCCAGCGAAAATTCAGCCGCAACAACTACGGCGACGTTTGGGTAGTGGCGACCGCGAAAGACGAAAAAGACAAGGATGGAAAAGCGCTGGTCGGCAAGTCGTATCTGGTAGTGAGCGTTCCCACCTATATCAAGTGGGATCAGCCGGAGGTGACCAAGTGACCATAGAAAGGCCGATGGGGAGGAATGTCTGATGAAGCACCTACGAGCAATCAACAAGAAAGCACGACGAGTGGATCACTACGTCGCATCCTTGAAGGAAGACGTCGTCGGCTTGCAGAATAATCCTGTAACTCCGCAGCAGCGGCCGCATGTGCCTATGGGCTGTGCGCTGGCCTTTTCGCCCGGATGGGAAGTCGATTCGGCGGGCGGCACGGCCGGATTATGCCAGCCGGTCGAGCGCGATATCTACGATTGCTACGTGACCTGTTTCTGGCCGGCACAGGTGCCGGATCATCTCAACAATTATCCGGACTGGGCCAGCAAATGCGCCGCAGCTACTAAGGACTGGCGCAATCTGGACCTGGTTTTTCCGTAGAGGACGACGAGAGGCGACTACGAGGGAACTATGAAGCTACTAGTGTTCTTACTCATTCTGTCTTGTGTCTGCGCGAGCGGAGGCACGCTGTATTTGGGCGCCTATCCGAACATCGTGATGATCGTCGATACGACCGACGGCAAGGTTATCGAGCGGATTCCGCTGGTGACCGGTCTGCCGACGGGCCTGCGCCTGTCGAACGACAAGAAGACGATCTTCGTCACCACCAACGACCACAGCGGCGTGGAGGTGATCGACATTGCCACCCGCAAGGTTACCAATCACTTCGTCTTGAATTCCGAGACGCACCGCTACCGTCTCAACGGAGCCGCTCCCGATCCGGACGGTAAGGTTCTGTACGCGACGACCACGGAAATCATCAAGCACGCGGACCGGTTCGAGATTGGCAAGCCCAAGTATACGGTGATCGATCTGGCGCAACAAAAGATCGTCAAGAGCGTCGACTCCCCGTCGGCGCAGGGCGACACTCCGGATGCAGGCGGTGGCAACGGGGGCGGGGCATTCGAAGTCTCACCGGACGGCCAATACTTGTATCAGTTCCGCAATCAGGTGGTGGTTCTGAAAGCGGCGGACTTCAGTGTGGTCGAAAGGCTCGACCTTGGCCGCCCCGACGATCCGAGCGAAGACGGTCTTAGTCTCGGCGGGCTCCAGGAGGCTCTCAGCGAACCCGGCCAGCGCGTCACCCTCTTCAACTTTTCCGACCCGATCGTGCATAACAAGGCGTTCGGTCTGGCCCACTTCGATCTGAACACCCGCAAGTTTGAGTTCACGCCGATCGGTCCGGCGCCTGTGTCGATGACGAATCTGCGTGTCACGCCCGACAAGAAGATGGGCTACACCGTTATCACCAACGGCACGCTCGGAAACAAGCGCTGCGAGGTCTGGGGAATCGACATGGGGACCAGCCGCCTTGTGAAGACGTCTGACATCCCCTGCCGGTCCCGATTCAGCTTCGGAATGTCCCCCGACGGCAAGAAACTGTACATGTACGGGGCAGGGTTTGAAATCGACGTGTATGACGCCGCCACATTCCAGCACGAGGCGACCTGGGATTTGGGCAACGACATGCGCGGCGGCATGATTGGCGTCCCATAGTCCGCAGTCCGCATTCGACCGCTGGAGGGAATGAATGATCGCAACAGAGATTCGCACATACAGGCTGGGAGAATTTCACAAGTTCGAAGGAGGAGGCCGCCAGTTTCTATATCTGGTTCCAGCCGGAGCCATCTTCGAAGTGGACGAGGGAGTGGCCGCAGTTCTGGATGCACTTTCAGCGGGGGAAGCGCATCTCGATGACCTGTTGGCCACCCTCGCCGATCGAGGTTATGGGTTCGACGATTCCTCCGAGCTCCTCCGCGAGATGCTCTTCTCCCGCGCGATCGTAACCGGAGAACCCGCTCCCGAACCCGTCGAAAGCGCGCCCGCGAAATTCCCTCTGCAGAGTCTGGTGATGAACCTCACCAACCAGTGCAATCTCGCGTGTACGTACTGCTATGAATTCGGCGAAGACAAAGTCGCGACGCCCGAAGGCAAGCCGAAATTCATGGACCTCGAGACCGCCAAGGCTTCCGTGGATTTCCTGCTGAAGGAATCGGAGGGCAGGAAATCGATTCACATCACCTTCTTCGGCGGCGAGACGCTCATGAACTTCCCGCTGCTGAAGGAGGTGGTGGCCTACGCCAGCGATCGCGCCGCCTCCGAAGGACGATTCATCGACTTCAGCCTCACCACCAACGCGACTCTGCTGACGCCGGCGATCATTCAGTTCCTGTCGGATAACAGCATCGGTGTCACAGTCAGCATGGATGGTCCGCCGGAATTGCATGACAAACTTCGCGTATTCGCCAATGGCCGCGGAAGTTACGACATCATCGAGCCCAGGGTAAAGGCTCTGATTCAAGGGCATCGCACGCGGCCGATCACCGCGCGCGTGACCCTGACCAACGGTGTAACCGATGTGATCCGCATCTATCGCCATCTGAAGAACGAGCTCGGATTCGCCGAAGTGGGCTTTGCGCCCGTGACGACCTCGCCGGACCGCCTGTACGCGATCAATGAGAAAGGTATGGGCGGCGTCCTCGAGCAGTTCAAGCTCCTGGCGGATGAATATCTGGAGTATGCCTTGCGCGGCGAATTGCACGGGTTCTCGAATGTCAGTGAAACCATCGGCGAGCTGTACCAGGGCGTGAACAAGTCGCATCCATGCGGCGCGGCGCTGGGTCTGCTCGGCGTCGGGCCGTCCGGCGATATCGCACCGTGCCACCGCTTTGTGGATTCCGATACGCATTCTCTGGGCAACATCGCAACCGGCGTCGATCGCGAAAAACAGAGTGCCTTCTTAGCCAAGGGGCACATCGGCGCCAAGTACGATTGCCATAGTTGCTTCGCGCGGCCGCTGTGCGCCGGCGGATGCCACCATGAGGCCTTTGTCCGGTATGGCGACACCGGCCACGCGAACCTGCACTTCTGCGATTGGATTCGCGAATGGACCCACACCTGCCTCCGCATCTTCGGCACCATCAGCGCCCAGAATCCTGGGTTCCTGGAGCAGTTCGCGGAGAGAAAGGGCCTGGACTAAAGCGTGTTGTTGAGGGCTGCGGCTCTTGCCATTCTCGCAACGCTGCCGGCGTGGGCAGGGGAGCCCATCGCAGGAAAGTGGCTCCTCAAGCATCAGGAAGTTGCCGGAAAAGAGACTACTTCGAATCCGCTGACTCTCGCTATCACTCCTGCCGGCAAAGCGTTCGACTTCGCGTTCATCGTCACCGTGAACGAAAAACCAGTCGTCTCGCTCAAGTTCACCACCCCTTTGGATGGAAGCGTAGCCGAGGTCACTGGCGGCGACGGCAAGCAGATGGGCACCGCAAAAGTCTTTCGGGACGGCGAGTCTTATAAGGTGTTGATGGAAGGCTCGGGTCGTCCCGCCGTAACCACCCATATGACCGTATCGCCCGATGGAAAGACTCTGACGTCTGAGTCCGACGTCACCACTCCCAGCGGCGTAAATGTCCACACCGAGCAGGTCTTCAGCCTGCAGTAGCCTGGAGTTCGAAGCCGTTCAGCTGGTAACGGAAGTCCCGGCGATCTCCGATCTGCTGACCGCACCACATCATGCCTTCTTCGAGCGATTTTAGCTCCTGTTCCCACCACGGTCCGCGATGTCCCGTTTTGTAGAACTGCGAGCACAGCGCCAAGTGTCTTCCAAATCCCGCCAGCAATCGGGTCTCATAGTGCGAACGTAGCTCCTCCTCGTTCTCCCCATTGGCTGCCGCTTGGATGATCGCCGCCGCCAGGATTGCTTCCCTGACCGCGTGCGACGTTCCATCGCCGCAGAGTGGATCGAACGCCATGGCAGCGGTCCCGCACGCCAGCCAGTCCTCTCCGCACAAAGAGGAAACGATTCGTGGATGCGCTGGAAACTCACCGCCAAGCTCGCCACATTCCGCGATCTGAGCAGCGATCAGGCGGCTGGAGTCGATCATTGATTCCGTGCGGTCTCCCACTGCAAGAACGAAGGCAGATTCCGGCCCGTTCGGGATCAGGAACAACCATCCGTTCTCGAGGGATTCGATCCAGCAGGCGGAGGCATCGGCCTTACCTTTCAATTTCACCGGAACCACCGACGCCGTCCGCGTCCCGAACCGCTGCTCGATGGTTCCCTGCGGCAGAGGGCGGGATGCTAAAACCGTCCAGTCCCCGTTACCAGGCTGTTCCTGATCCAGATCCACGCGCGACCACAATGTCGCCAGCAGCTCTTGCTCCGAGACGACTCGCGCCAAGTGATCCACCGTGACAACCTGTGCATCTGGTCCCCAGGCGACCACGCGGCTTCGAATGGCATGGCAATGGCCGAACGAAAGGTCCCCGAAAACACCCTGGATCAGGTTCAACGCAGCATCGCTCAAAAGGATCGCGGGTAATCTGGGACGCTCGCCGCGCCTCACGAAGACCCCAAACCCAGCTTTTTTAAGGAGAAACGCGCAGCAGCATGCCGCGACTCCGTCTCCGGATATAAAAATCTTTTTCATATCTTTTGTACTAAACTGTGGGTGCTGTGCCTCGTGTTGCACACATCTTCGCCCTCGCCGGCGTGCTCAGCGTGAGCACATGCGTTTGCCGCTCGGAGTCTCTGCCTTCGCGCGAGAAGACTTTGGTCGTCTTTCTGACGTCGGATTTCAGCGTCGCGCCTGCAGCCTCTTCCGAAATCAAGCAGGAGCTCGGCCATATTTTTCAAGCCGCGGCGATTCACGTGAAGTGGCAGGATCCCGCAACTGACCGGAGTGATTCCGAAAACGACTATGCGGCTGTGGTTCGCCTGCGAGGCTCGTGCCGTCCTCCAGAACCGGGCCCTCGTTTCGAACACTCCATCAGCGGACCATTCACGCTCGCCTCGAGCGCCGTGGCGAACGGAGTGATTCTCCCTTTTGGCGATATCGACTGCGCAGCCCTGAACTCTTTCCTCGGACCTTCGTTGTGGAAAGAGTCCGATCAAACCCGGGAGTTTATCTACGCTCGCGCCGTAGCTCGACTGATCGCTCATGAGCTTTATCACGTGATCGGACAAACTCACGATCATGCTCGTGGTGGCGTCGCGGAACCGTCCTTTACCGTAGCCGAGCTGTTGTCGGATCATTTCGAATTCACCGAACCCGCGCTGAGCGCGCTTCATGCGTCTCCTGACGTCGCGGAATACTCCGGACGAATCGATTCCGACGACGCTTCGGGCAAGTAAATCGCCCGCTCGATGAGCGCGCTCCAGATATCCTTGTCAGGCGCAGCCTCTCGAACCTGAGCGGCCAGTCCGGTCATATTCGCGACCGCAAAACTCACCCCGTTCAGGTTCTGCGACCTGGGAACTCCCGGGATGGGGCGGGGAAACGGAGATGCATAGAACACTCCATCTTCATAGCGGAATACGTCGCGCGAACAGGTCTCGTCGGAATCCACTCCGACTACGGATGCCAAGCTCCCAGGCAGCATATGAGCCGCACTGACCACCATCATTCCGGGCGCAAGCGCTTCGAGAAACCGCGCTCGGTGGTCCGGATTTGCCGTGCCGAGACTTAGATTCACGAAATCCATGCCTTCGTTCCGGCACCAATTCAAGGCACGCAAGACAGCTTCGATGTTCGCCGATAGCCGCCGGTCGAATATCTTCACCCCGAATAAATCTGCCTGCGGCATCTTTTCGCGAATCGCGGCTGCAACCGCCGTTCCGTGTCCCAGCCGATCTACGGGATCGTCGCCCCAGCCCGTCGCGGTCGCATGAACCGATCCCGCCACGCGCCCCACGTGTGGATGGCCCTCGTGAATGCCGCTGTCAATAATCGCGATTCTCATATCAACTACGATCCCGACTGCCTAAAGTGATCACCTGGTCGGCGATGCGAGCTAGGGAAGGACGGTGCGTAATGATAATGGCCGTGCGTCCCGAAAGAGCCGTTGACAGCGTCTCCGCGATGGTTCGCTCATTCTCTTCGTCGAGCGCCGAAGTTGGCTCGTCGAGCACTAGCACCTTGGGGTTCGCCAGCAAAGCCCGGGCCAGCGCCACGCGTTGGCGCTCCCCGGCTGAGAGTGTTTGTCCGCGCTCGGCCAGCGCCGTGTCGTATCCGTTCGGAAGCGCCATGATTCTTTCGTGGATGGCCGCGGCTCGCGCCGAAGCGATAATTTCGTCTTCGGTCGCGTCGGGCCGGGCATACGCGATATTCTCACGCACGCTGGACTGGAACAGATACGGCGCCTGATCCAGCAGCATCACCTGCCGGCGCAGATCGGCCAGCCGCAGCTCGCGGAGATCCGTGCCATCCAAATGGATCGCGCCTTGCTCGGGGTCGTAAAAGCGAACCAGAAGATCGGCCAGCGTCGATTTGCCCACGCCGCTCGGTCCGACGATCGCGCAAATGCTTCCCGCGGGCACGTGGAACGATAGCCGCTCGAATACGGCGTCGGCCGAGTTGTAGCGGAACGAAATGTTGACGCATTCGACATCGCCGCCGCCTTTGGAACACGCCGTTGTCAGCGATCGTTCAGCGACTTCGGGCGGCGTGTCGAACAACTCCCAGACCCGCGCCAAAGACGCGCCTCCCGAGACCAGATTGGTGTACAGACTCATCAGGTTCTGTACGGGCGACAACAGCCTGGCATGGTAGGCCATCAGCGCCACCAGCGAACCGGTCGTCAGAACGCCGTCGATCACCAGCTTTCCGCCGTAAAGAAACAGAGCGGCGGTGCACAGCGTCAGCATGGTTCCCGGAACCGCTCCCGACAGGAACGACGTAAGCTGCATCTTCAGCAGCGCGTCCAGGAAGGTGTTATTGCGTTCGCGGAAGCGGGCGACTTCGCGCTTCTCCGCGCCCGCGGTCACCACCGCGCGAATTCCCAGCAACGTTTCCAGCAGGAAACTGCCGATGTCCGCACTGCTTTGCCGAACCGCTTTGACGCGGCCCGCAAGCTTATTCTGATAATGCCGCAGCGCCCATAGGCTAAACGGCACCACTGCGATACTCAGCAAAAACAGCCGCAGGTTCAAGGACGCCATAATGACCGCGCTGCCGATGAGAAAGACTACGTTCGAGAGGACGCTCAGCAGGCTGTCGGCCGCGACTCTCTGCACTTCTGAAATATCACTATTAATCCGCGACACCACATCGCCCAACTTGCTCCGCGCCCAGAATCGTGGCGATAACGATTGCAGATGCCGGTACAGCGCCACGCGCATGTCGAAGAGAACAGCCGCCGAGACCCTCACGTACTGATAGCTCGACAAGATATTCAAGGCGAAGCTCAAGGCGGTGGCCGCGACCATCAGCAGGCTGATCATCAGGAGCGCATGAAAATCGCGGCGGAGCAGAGCTTCGTCAATCAGGAGCTTTGAAATGTACGGCTGCGCGAGACCGAACGTCGACGCCGCGACTCCGGTGAGCAGTATGAAAATCATTCGCCAGCGATAGGGAATCAAGAAGCGCGCCACGCGCCGGTATCCGGCGAACAGAGCACTGGTCTCGTTCGGGCTTCTCAAGTGACGACTCCTTTCGGCGGCCGGCTAACGGCACAGACGACCGGAATTGGTTCAGTCTACTTGGGGGCGTCCAGAACGAAGGACTGAGATCGGGCGAATCAACTAGAGATCCGCGTCCCTTTATTATAGGTTATCTAGCTTCAAATGCGTTAGACTTTTATGGAACGGGTTTCCACGTTACGTGCAGCCCTTTCGACCCCGCCGGTCTCACCTACTCCGTTGTTTCGTCTGGTTCTCAATCCCAAGAGGAAACGGAGAAGCAATGACCTCAACACTTCGAAAGCTGTCCGGCAGTTTGATCTCTTGTGTTGTGTTTTCCGCCGTCGTCTGTGCCCAGTCCGAAGAAGGAATTCCGGTCACCGATCCATTGGTAATCGCTAAGTGCGCAAGTTGCCACACTCGCGATGATCGTGGAAACATGCAGCGCATCTCCTGGGCGCGGACCACGCCGGAGGCCTGGCAGGATTCACTGAAACGGATGATCCTTGGGTACGGCGTTTCTGTCACACCGCCCGAAGCTCGCTCGATCGTCAAGTATCTCAGCACCAAAAACGGACTGGCGCCCGAGGAAGCCAAACCTGTCCTGTATGACACCGAGCGCCGGATTCAGGAGGAAACCACTCTGCCGCGTGGCGGCCTCGGGACCGCCTGCACCAAGTGCCATACCTTTGCCCGGGCACTTTCCTGGAGGCGCTCTGCCGACGATTGGAAGCAATTTGCTGCCTTGCACGCGGCACAATACAAAGTCCCCAACGAGGCCACGGCAGCATTTCTCGCCAAAGCCGCCCCGCTTCATACTCCTGAATGGGACGCCTGGACCGCCCGCAAGTCCGCCCTGAATCTTGCAGGCCGCTGGATGGTGACGGCCTCGATATTAGGCCACGGCGAATACTTCGGTGAGATGCAGGTGGACCCCGCCGGCGACGGCGAGTTCAACACGCACGTGACTCTGACATCCGTCCGCGACGGCTCGAAGATTGTCCGGTCCGGACACAGCGCTGTGTATGGGGATTACGCCTGGCGCGGGCGTTCCAAAGGCGACGGTCCCGCGACTGGCGTCCCGGACGATCTCGCCAGTGAAGCCCGCGAGGTTCTCTGGATCGCACCAGATCAATCGACTGCACAAGGCCGCTGGTTCTGGGGAAACTACCAGGAATTCGGTTTCGATGTGAAACTCCAGCGAGCCTCGTTGAATCCGACCCTCGTTGCCGTCGATCGTATGTCTCTCAAGGCGGATTCCCAAGCCAACCGTATTCGCCTCATCGGTTACAATCTTCCGGCACAGATTACGCCTGCCGATCTGAGCTTCGGTCCTGGCGTGACGGTGCGCGCGATCGTGTCCCACACAGCAACCGAAGTCACCGTAGATCTAGACGTCGCGGCGAGCGAAAGTGCCCTGCTCGGCAAGCACGACGTGGCCTTCAAAGGATCACTACTTCCTGGCGTTCTGGCGATTTACGATCGCGTCGACTATGTCAAAGTGAAACCCGAGTCCGCTCTTGCCACGTTCGGCGATGCGGCTCACCCCAGGGGCTACCAACAGTTCGAGGCGATCGGTTATCAGCGCGGCGCCGACGGTAAGCTGCACACCACCGACGACGTCGAACTCGGCCCGGTCGATGTCACCTGGTCGCTCGAGGTGTTTTACGTTGCGGCGGGAATCAGCACGGATTTCGTCGGCAAAGTCAGCCCCACTGGTCTTCTGACACCCGCGTCCCCCAGCCCTGGTAACAACTTCGACGTCTGGGTAGTCGCTACGGCCAGGAATGAGAAAGATCAGAACAGCAAGCCGCTGGTTGGCAAGTGCTACCTCGTGGTAACGGTTCCTTTCTACACATTCGCTGGACGCGAATATGTTCGGGATCTGGATAAATGGGTCGACAACGGGCCGGTATCAACCGCGCAATAGGAGCAAACCATGAAACACATTTTATTGACTTTGGCGATCGCGGCGGGATTAGCCGAAGCACATCATGGGTACGCCGCCTTCGACACCAAGTCAGAAACGACGTTCACGGGAACCGTAACCGATTTCCATTGGACCAATCCGCACTGCATCGTCGACTTCGACGTTAAGGACGACAAGGGGCAAGTTCGCGCATGGCACGGCGAGCTGACCAGTCCCGCGCATTTGGCTCCCCGGGGATGGACGGCCACTACGCTCGAATCCGGCGACAAAATCACCCTCACCGGTTATCCCGGTAAGAACAATGTGCCTTCCATCTGGATCACCAGGATCGTCTTGCCGGATGGCAAAGAGCTTAAGGTCGAGGCTGAGAATTAGTCGACCTAACTACTTCGTGTCCACACCGTCGCCTGGACCAGACGATCCCAGGAATAGATCCCGCGTGTGCGTGAGGTTCGCCGTGATCCTCGATGCGCATTCGAGGAAGGTCGTCCGCTGGGAACTCGATCAGACGCTCGCTACGCGTTTACCTTTGAACGCGCTGTTACGGGCGATCGGGAAACGAAAACCGGGGTCAGGCGTGGTGCATCAATCCGACCGCGGCGTGCAGTACGCCTCGGGCGACTACGTCGGCGTGCTTCGCAACGCCAGATGATCCCGCGCATGAGCCGGCCTGCCAATCCCCACGACAACGCGAGCTGCGAGAGCTTCGTCAAGACACTCAAGCGAGAGGTGTATGCGACCGAGTACCGCGATCTCGAACATCAACGAGCGAATATCGAAGGTTTCATCGACCGATATTACGATCGCTCGCGGCTACGCTCAGCACTCGGCTATCAGTCGCCGAAGGAGTTCGAACGCGCGCTGCCGAGGCGTTTCGTGGAGGCGACGATGAGTTTTTCAGGCATGCGGAGATCTATCGATCCGATAGAAATCGTGGGAGAAGAAGGAAGCCGACCCATCGTCTCGATGAGTCTCCGGCTGGCTATTCCTTGGCGGGATGCTCTCCAGCAGGGCCCGCCGCTTCGCCAGCCGAGTGTAAGCTTGACGAAGGAAAGTCTGTTTGAGGAGAACAAACCATTTAACGGCAGGTGTAGCTACAGAAAACTGTCTCACCGGAGCGGTCCCGCCCCAACGAGTGTAGTCAAAATTGTAGCTGCTCTGCGGGCCCAGATGCCCCCAAACGCCACAACTTACAGGTGGTCACGAGCCCCTGCGCCCAAGGCAGATTTCGGCCCCTCGCTAGAAACCCCTATTTTCTGATGCTTATGTTTCAAGCAGATGTGGCAAGCCTATTGAGGCTTGTTGAATGGTTTGGAGTCTGGAGGTTTTGGACAGCTACAAAATTGACTACATCTGAACTCGGAGCCCGGCAAATGCATTAGGTCCGAGCTTGCCAGAATCAGACTTCTGGCCGCCTCCCCTCTTAATGGCGGGCGGGTAGTCTAAACAGATGTACTCACGAGTCGAACTCGCCGAGGGCTTTCGAAAGCTTGGGGTTATTCCCGGAGACGCTGTCCTCCTGCACGCGTAACTATTTCTTCATTTTGTCCCCGGCAGCTTTGTCCATCGCGGCTTTGTCCATCTTGTCCCGGTTGCCGGTCGTCATCCTTTCATACATCATTGCCTTGTCGTCGGTCGACATTTTGTCGGTCATCGCCATCCGGTCTTGGGCGCTCATCTTGCTCATATCGTGACCGGCCATCTTCGTCGCCTTCATCTTATCCGCATCCGACATTTTGTCGAACATGGCGGCCTTCTCGTCCTTGGACATCTTGTCGATCGCCATCATTCGGTCCTTGTCGGACATCTTGGACATTTTCATTTTCGAATCGTTGTCGGACTGGGCGGTCGCCGGCACGACGCTCAGACCTAGCGTGACCCCAGCTATTGCCAGAACGGTTTGAATTGTCTTGTGCATAGAAGTTTTCTCCTAAAGTCCTGTTGGTTTGGCCCATGGTTGCAGAGCCGGAGTTGTCCGTCGCATAAGGTTTCGAGTTGCACTGGAACAAAGTTACGGTTTAACGAAGGAATCGGAAGAAGGATGTGCCAAACTAAGGCTTCGGAGTTGATCCGTCCGGTGACCGTAACTTCGCACGGCGCCCGAGCGAATACTTGTGATACCAGCGTATCCAGTTGCATGACAGCCCGTGGCTGATCTCGAAGTTCTCATGTCGCGGTACCAGCAAGCGGATCCCGCCGCCACCTCGGCCCTGATCCGCCAGGTAAGTCCTTTGCTTCTAAGATTTTTCGCGGGCCAGCACGGTAGCCGTCCAGATGCCGAGGATCTGCTGCAGGACACCTGGCTCCAGATTCACAAATCCCGCCATACCTACCGCCCCGGCGAGCCGGTCCTGCCTTGGATCTATGCCTTTGCCCGGCATGTAAGAGTCGATGCTTATCGCCGGACGCAACGCATTCGTTCGCGGGAGCAGGTAATGTCCCCCCTTCCGGAACCGGCGGCTAATGTGAGGCGCGAGCCCAGCCCGAGCGCCGCCCCAGATTTCGATACGCTGATCGCGGTTCTGCCGCCCAGTCAGCGGGAGGTCGTTAGCATGTTAAAGGTAAGCGGGATGAGCCTCGAAGAAGTGGCTTGTGCCACGGCCTCCAGCGTCGGCTCCGTAAAACTGAAGGCGCATCGCGCCTATGAGAAACTGCGGGGCGTGCTGAAACGCCAAGGATCGGGACGGCCTTGGAGGAGCGGCGACGATGTCGTGTGACGACTTGGACAAGCTCCGCACCCAATCGGTTAGCCGCCATTCATCCACGTGGCCGCTGGAAGCGCGGGAGCATCTCGAATCGTGCGAAAGCTGCTCGCAGCTACAGAAGTTGCTCGACAATTCTGTCCAGTCAGATGTTCCTGACGCTATCTTGGACCGGGTTGAGGCGGCGATTCTGCCCGGTCTGCTCCCCGTATCACCGTTACCGAGCGTGTCGCGGATCACGGGCGCACTGCTGCTTTGCTTGATCGGCGTCATCGCGGCGGCGAACTGGCACTTGGGAGTCGCTGGCTGGAACGCCCGCGACAACTTGCAGATTTCTGTAAACTTCAGTCTTCTTGGCATCAGCGTAGTAGTGCTCGCGAATATCCTGGCTCGTCAAATGATGCCCGGATCCCGGCGAAGCGCCCCCGTGTTCGTCTATATCGCCGTGCCGTTAATTGCATTGGTTGCGGCCGATGCCGCCTTGTTTGGCTACCATTCCAATCCTGACTTCGTGCCCCTAGCCCTATCCTGTTGGGAGATCGGAGTCACCTGTGCGGCCCTCTCCGCTCCTCTCTTCTGGCTTGCCCTGCGCAGAGGCTTGTCGCTAAATCCAATCGGCCACGGAGCGACTGCGGGACTTCTGGCTGGACTTGTCGGCGTGACGGTATTGGAAATCTATTGCCCGTACTTGGATAGATGGCACATTACGGTTGCGCACATAGGCGCCGCAATCGCATCCACGCTGGTGGGTGCGGTGATAGGCAGCATTAAAAGCAGAATCCAGCAGCACGGACCGTAACTTGTGCGGCACTTGAACCGAACTAGATGTCAGAAGGACTCTAAAGTGCGGCTCTCGATCACTCTTTTGTCCCTGGCCGGTTCCCTGTGGCTGGGTTACTCCGCCATACCCGCCAGCACACCTCCAGACGGACCACGCCGAGCAGTCATCGTCGAATTGTTTACCTCTGAGGGCTGTTCCAGTTGCCCTCCGGCCGACGCGCTGCTCCAGAAATTGGACCAAGCACAGCCCGTACCAGGCGCGCTGGTGATTGCGCTGAGCGAGCATGTCGACTACTGGAACAACCTGGGATGGAAGGACCCCTTTTCCTCAGCGGTTTATTCCCGCCGCCAGGAAGCCTACGGCCGCCGATTTCGTCTAGACAGCGTTTACACTCCGCAGGTCGTCATCGATGGGAACGCAGAAGCCCTGGGTAGCGACGCCCGCCAGGTTCAAGCCGCGATTCGGCAAGCTACAAAAATGGACAAGCTCGAAGTTCGGATTTCGCCGATCTTCAAGAACGCGAGCGGAGTCGCAACCGTGCACGTCGAAGTGGACCCTTCAGACACGTTAGCTACACAAAGCAGAACTCGAGTCATACTCGCGCTTGCTGAAAACGCGGTCGTTTCCCGCGTTCTGCGCGGAGAAAACAGCGGACGTAAGCTGGACCACGTCGCTGTAGTCCGAAGTCTGATTGACGCTGGCCGGCTGGATCGCCGGCCGTTCAGTCTCGATATTCCCCTGACCGGTGAATTGGACCAGTGGAGCGGAAAGCGGATGATCGCCTTCGTCCAAGAGCAGGACTTCGGCCGAATTTACGGTGCCGCCTATCGGGTTCTGCCCGCCTCGTTGCCCAACTAAAACTAAGCAGCACAAATAACCTAACCTGTGCATGAGGAGATTCTGATGGTAAAAAAAGGTTTGTGGGTTCTGGTGGAAGCGAAACCAGGCAAGGAAAATGCGGTGGCCCAATTCTTGAGCGGCGCACTGCCACTCGCCGAAAAAGAGCCAGCCACTATCGCGTGGTTCGCGCTCCAACTCGGCCCGTCCAGGTTTGGCATCTTCGATGTATTTCCCGATGAGGCGGGACGACAAGCCCATCTCTCGGGCCCTATTGCGGCCGCACTGATGGAGAACGCTTCTGACCTACTTTCTCGGCCGCCAACGATTGAACAGCTGGATATTTTGGCGGCCAAGCTCAAAGGTTGATTGGTGGTGCGGTCGGACGCTGGCCATTCCGGCATGTTCCTCAAGATCGCCATTATTATCTCTAGCCAACAATAAAGCAACAAAATCGAGTGGCTTCCCGTAACTTTTCCGGCACGTCCAAACGAACTCCTAAGTGTTGGCGGACGTTCTCTGCGCACATCGCGTCCGAGGGCTGGATTCCAACTACTTTAAGGAGAACAACTAATGATGAGCAGAATTCGAAGGAAGAGCATCCACTGGGCGAGCGTACTTGTTCCGCTTCTCGGAGTCGCCACTGCCGTTCAGGCGGCGGATCCTTTCGTGGTCACCGCATCCAACGCCGCGGCGAATCAGCTACTGGTGTACAACCCCCACGGCCAACTACTCCAGACGTTGTCTACGAAAGGCGCGGGCGGGGCAACGGGAAACGCAGGTGGCGTCCAGACGAGCAACGGCTTGGTTGCAGTTGTGAACTTCGGGTCTCAATCCGTGTCCATTTTTCAAGTGGGACAGAACGGCTTGTCTCTTACTCAGGTGGTACCCACGGTCGCCAACCCGGTCAGCGTTGCATTCAGTGAAAACCATCTTTACATTCTCGGCGGTACTCAAGTTGAATCGCACGCAATCTTCGGAGACTTTGTAAATACCAATCCCGATGGCGTCTCGACGCTGCTGGTGGCAGATGGTTCTGCGGCCCAGGTCGGTGTTCTGACCGACCAGATCATCGTCAGTGAAAAGTCCAACGTCATCGAGACCTTCGACCTGCTTAAGGACGGAGCGGTCAGCGGGAATCCTACGCTGGTCGCGGGCATCCCTTCTGACGCTGGCATACCGGTGAATGGTAATGAGCCTTTCGGAATGGTTACGTTCGGTAAGGACGCCTATGTCACCATCGCTCACCTGAACCAGATCGCTCTGGTGCGAAAAGATGCGATTGTAAACAGTGGCTTCACTACTCAAAACGCACCTTGCTGGGCAACGCTCGCGGGGCCGTTTCTCTTCACCAGTAATACCGCCAGCAAGAACCTTTCAAGGTTTGTCGTCCACGGACGTAACGTCGTGCTGGACACCGCCGTTGCCACCCCGCAGAACTTCGCTGGCAACGTGACCGATGATGCATCCGGATCAGATCTGGTCGCGGCAATTGATAGCGCTGGCGGCTTCACTGGGACCTCTCATCTGACGATCTTCCATATGGATGAAGATGGCAACCTAACCAACGCGGGCATTTCGGGCGTGATCCCAGGTGCGATTAACGGCGTGGCAATCGTTCCGAGCCGGTTCTAATCGAACTCTCAATTACCCACGGCCCGGAGGATTTCTCTGGGCCGTTCTTGACCAGCGTTGAAAGCCTAGAACTTGCTTGGATACAGCGCCGAACCTCACTAAGAGAACCCATTTTGGGGGGTACTGTCTCTTGGCGTTAGCAGTTCAACGCACATCGAGGCTCTGTTTGGGGCGGAGCTCGGTGCACCTGCGCGACTTAAGGTCTTCGCTAACCAGTTGGTTGATTATTGCTGACCGCGTTTGCAACATGAGAACACGCGCCGTGCGAAGCTTGACGAGGGGGTGTTGGTCGGAACGGCCATCCAACTCCCGCCGCTTTACCGCGGTTACGGGTAGGAGTGCCATTGAGCCCCCACGCAATCATATTTGACGCTTATGGGACGCTATTCGACGTTCACTCGGTTATACGGAACAGCGGCGTCGGTATCTCGGGCAATCTTGAAGCTCTTTCGCAACTGTGGAGACACAAACAACTCGAATACACTTGGCTGCGAGCGCTTATGGACCGGTACGAAGACTTCTGGCATATCACCGAAGATGCTTTGCGCTCCGCCCTCCGGCAGCTTTCGATTGAGGCGACAGAAGGGCAGCTTGCAAACCTCATGCAGGCGTACCTCGTCCCCACTGCGTTTCCCGAAGTGGCGTCCGCCCTGGAAGCATTGGAAGGATTACCGCTAGCCGTTCTCTCGAATGGATCGCCGGCGATGTTAGACTCAGCCGTCCGTTACAACTCCATGGAGTCGTATTTCGCCGAGATCATTTCCGTTGACAGGGTGAAAACCTACAAACCCTCTCCTCGCGTCTATGCGCTGGGATCGGAGATCTTGAACCTACCTGCTGCGGAGATTCTTTTCGTCTCTTCCAACTTATGGGACGCTGCGGGAGCCAAGGCATTTGGATACCCGGTTTGCTGGTGCAACCGATCTGGAGCGGCCATGGAAGACTGGGGGTTTGCACCCGACTTTACAGTGTCCCGACTGGATCAGATCGGAGAGATGAAAGGAAAGCCTCCAAGCTAGACTCGCCAGCTACAATCGATCATGGCTTCACAGCCCAACCCTATCCCGATCAACCCGGGACGCATACACCAGGCACTCACTTCCTATCAACTTGCCATGGCCCTCAAGGGAGCCATTGAGCTCGAAGTTTTCACCCACATCGCCGCCGGAGCAACAACTTCGGACACGATTGCGCCCCTGTGCCAAGGCACAGAGAAAGGCGTCCGAGTGCTTTGCGACTATCTCACTGTCCACGGCTTCCTAACCAAGGCTAAAGGTACTTATGGTCTTGCACCCGATACCGCCGCGTTGCTTGACAAGAATTCGCCTTCATACATGGGATCTGTCGCTGGTTTCTTCACACATCCGGTGATGGTGAACAAATACCATGACGTGGCCGCTCTGGTTCGCAACGGCGGCGCCAGCGATCACACACTCGCTCCGAACGACAACGTCTGGGTCGAGTTCGCTCGCTACATGGCTCCCATGTTCGCCGTTTCTGCGAGCATCGCCGCGACGCACGTCACTACTCCAGGTGAGCCGGCAAAGGTTCTCGATATCGCGGCCGGACATGGTCTGTTCGGCATCCATGTTGCCCTCTATAACCGCGCTGCGGAAATCACTTTCCAGGACTGGGAAAACGTTCTTGAAGTTGCGCGAGAAAATGCTACGAAGATGGGAATTACGGGGCGTTTCGGCGCCATTCCGGGTAGCGCATTCGAAGTGGACCTTGGTACCGGCTACGACGTAGCGCTCCTACCGAACTTCCTGCACCATTTCGATTTCACGACCAACGTAACATTACTCAAAAGAGTCCGGACGGCGCTGAAGCCCGGTGGCCTCGTCGCCGTGATCGAGTTCGTGCCGAACGACGATCGGGTATCCCCGCCCGACGGAGCCCTCTTCGCCATGCGAATGCTCGGCACGACGCCAAACGGCGACGCGTATACCTTCGCCGAGATTGACCGCATGCTGCACGATGCTGGCTTCGGCGCCGCCGAGTCCCGCAGCCTCGCCCCGGCGCATCAGCAGCTGATTCTGGCACGAAACGCCTAGTGCAATGGGCTCGTCAAGCCTACGTTCGATGAAACGCGCGGACGCCTTACGAGTCCAAAACATCGCGCAGGGTCACGACGCCTTCCAACTTGTGCACATCAGCACGGCTCACCACCGGCAGCAGTTCGAGCTGATTTGCGCCCATGCGCTCAAGTGCCAAATCAAGCCCTTGGTCGGGGTGGACGTGGGGAAAAACAGGTCCATCCACGAGCTCACCTAACGTTTGTATATCGTTACCCTCCGCTATTTCGCTTGCGAGCGTCGAGAGGTTTGTAACGCCAACTAACCGTTGCCGGTCAGTCACCAGCCACGTCTGAGATTCGCCTGAACGGATTCGTTCCCGGGCGTCTCTAATCGTAAGCTCGCTCGGCAGTAATTCGGTTGCTGCGCGCATGACTCGGGTTACCTGGCGCTCACGACGATAGTGTCGCGTTTCCACCTTAGGGAGGTGTATACCGTCTTGCACTGCTAGGGCCTCGTAGATGGGTTGCCGTTGTAGTCGTGAAGAAATGAAAAGACTCACCAGATTCGCGATCATCAGTGGGACAATGACAGCATAGTCCTCGGTCATCTCGAAGATCATCAGCACCGAGGTCATAGGAGCGCGTACAATACCGGCGAAGACAGATCCCATTCCGACGAGAGCACAGGCGCCAGCCGTAGCCGTGTAGGTTGGCAATAAACGACGTGCCGCGGTGCCTACGACCCTCCCAACATGGAGCCAATAAACAGGGATGGGCCGAAATACCGCCCGCGTTGCCCGAAGAACAACTCATGGTCACGGCCAGAAGCTTTAGCACGAGCAACAGAAGCATCAGGTTCAGCGCAATGTTGCCATTCAAAACATCTCCGACGTATCCATAACCCACACCCAAAACCTGCGGCACAAACCATCCCATCAATCCCACTCATAAGCCACGGGCCACGGGCTGGAGCCAAACTGTTTTCTTGGGGAAACGCAGGAAGCGTTCGCGAATGCCGAGCAGAAGTGTCGTGAAGGCAACAGAAACCAGCCCACCGGCCACGCCAAACATTGCATAAATGGCAAATTCCAGGGTATGAATCAGTTGGTATTGCGGGACTTTGAAGAGTGGGTGATTTCCGAGCAGCAGTCGGAGTACCATCCATGAAGTCGCCGAGGCCAATACTACCGATCCCAACACAGGGGCGTGGAGGTCGCCTACAATTTCCTCCAGCGAGAAAAGGCGGCCGCCGCGCCCACCGGCAGAAGAGCCTTCACTCTCTCAGGTCGAAGCCCCAAGCGGCGTCCCAGTACGGAAGCTATGCCGGAGCCAATTTGAACTGAAGGCCCCTCGCGCCCAAGTGGGATTCCGCTTGCCGGTGTTGCCGGCGTGCAAAAGAACTTGCCCACCAAGTTCGCATCGTGATGCGGCCTCCACGGGCAAACAGGGCTGCCTTGGTTTGAGGCACTCCGCTACCGCGAGCGCCAGGGAAAAAGCGGTGCAGTAAATAGCCGATCCAAGCGATCCTCCGACGGGGAACACCAGGCGTCGCCACCGAATACCGTCGACCGGATACAGCCGCATGCCCGCTCGTTCCGTCAGTAGGATGAACGCCACCACCGTTAGACCGGTCAACGCGCCTATGACTAGTGCCAGCACGAGAAATACCTGATCTTCACGCTCCTGCAGTCTGGCAGTTAGATATGACAGCGGAGTTCTCCACCGACGTCCGCTTGTCGTCTAGTCGCCCTCACTGACCTCTCTATGATCCAACAGTTATCCGAGACGGCCAGCAAAGAAGGCTTCTTGCGGTGATAACGCCTACTCTCAAACTATAAGCTCAAAGAACTGGTTTACCCGGAAGTTGGAGAACCCTACGCGAGCGTAGTGAATTTCGTTTCCGTCGGTCGTCGCTTTCTTTACTAGATATTCGGGTTGGAACTTCGGTGATAGATTATCCGATGGCAACACACGAACACGCCCGTAAAAGCGAGGAAGGCAGGGACAAGTCCTAAGACGGCCCATAATGCTTCCGTATACCAACCGAATCTCCCGAAATGGAGCTGGGCGAGCCCGAGCAGAATTCGGTCAGCATATTTGTCGCCGGGATCAACCCATGAGGCAGGGATATTGAATGCTTGAGGAAAAGAAAAATAGATGCCTGAGATTCCCCACATCAGGATGAAGAAAAAGCACCAGAATCCCAGTGCGCTGTGCGTATCCCAAGTAAACCGCGCAAAACGTGTTCCCCAGCTAACTTTCAAGCTACGACGCCAGTTCTTCAGTCCCGGCCACCAGATGATGGCTCCTGTTACACAAACCATCGTTACGCATATTGCCCCGATGCCGTTCACGAGACGACCCTTCTCTCCTAGCAGCAGGTTCTCGTGGAGGTTCACGAGCCGCTCGACGGAGAACCATCTCGACAGCTCGTCGCGGAACACGATGACACTGCCCGTCAAACTCATCAATACGACATACAAACCAACTCCTACCCCTACCCACAAGTGAATCTGGAACAATGCTTTCCGCATCCAAAACCGCTCGGGGTGCTGCAACCACAGTTGCCAAGCGGTCGGTGTTTCTGCCGGGTGTTCATGAACGCGCATTTGCTGGGCCAAGCGCTCCGTTTGATTTGTGATGTCCATACCGTCAATCCCAACCCGAAGTTAGAACAGTAAGCGGCCTAGCGGAAGCGTGGCCCGAAGCGACGAAGACAATCGCCGACCAGTACTCCTGCCAGCGTTGACAGCAGAAGGACGCCGCCGTGCCACACCAGAAGATGCCCAATGTCCTGCAGGTCACAGGTGTACTGAAGCACGGTTACTCCAAGCAATCCCGCGATCGCTCCCAAAGTCCCACCCAGCGACCGAAACCCGAGAGGTGCACCGCGGCGGACAAGGAACCAAAAAACGAGCGATACCGGCACAGCCAGGATTAACCCAGCGCGCAAGCATCGCCAGCCACGAACGACAAAGGCATCGGGCGTTTTCCACGGAAACAACAACACAATACCCACGAACAGACCTGCCGCGAGCATCACGACCGAAACCCATTCCGGAACTCGGCGCAAACTACCCGGTCGCATCTGCCACGCCAGTGACAGCGCAAGGAGCACGACTCCAGAAGTAAGAATCGTGCTCATGCCCATCAGCTGCGTCAAAGTCATTACCTCAAAGCCGATAACTTTCATCCTGCTGATGACGGCCGCGGAAAGCAGAAGAAACACGACGATGAGCTGTGCGGCGATCGCCGCCGTCGAGCGCAGCCGGGAGACCGGCGCAAGAGAACCTTGCATCACCTGGATGATCTGCTCCTCCGCCTCCTGCGAAACGGTGTCAGTCAGGATTTCTTCGGCAAGATAGCTGTAAAGCGATCTGCAGCGATTGCACTCATCCAAGTGTCGCTGCACATCAAGCGATGGCTGCGAACCGCGGCCAGCAAATTGCCGATCCAGGTCCGCGTCGACCAGTTCGCAGCCCGTCTTGATTCCCGCGAGCATCACGTGCCCTCTTTCTCGATTATTTCGCGTAGCCTGGCATACGCTCGATGAGCTTTCTGCTTGATAGCTCCCACGGTTGAAGAAGTCGCTCGCGCCACTTCCTCCAAACTCATACCCGACACCTTCAGCATCAGGACCACATCCCTTTGACCGTCGGGCAGGCGTTCGAGCAGCTCCGGAAACCGGGTTGGATCCGTTACCGCAGGCGCGACGACTTCTGGGGGCGTTGCCACGAGGGTTTCTCGAGATTCGCGTCGACGCCTACCTCGGTAGCCGTCGAGTCGCGTGTGTTGGGCTATGGCGAAGATCCACGGCAGGAGCGGGTCTGTCGGCCGATAGGTGTGCCGAGAACGATGAATTCGAACCCAACAATTCTGCAATAAGTCCTCAGCATCGCTCTGGGAAATGTGTGGCGACGAAAAGTAACGCCCCAGCAGCGGCGAAAGAGCTCGGACTAATTCCTCTACCGCATCTGAATCCCCACACTGGTAGCGAACCATGAGGCCGCGCAACTCGTCTTCGCCCAGCCGTTCATACCATCGCATAGCGACACCCGGAATCCTCGTACGTCGTGTCCCAGATGTCATGACGCTGCATTCATCGGCGCCGCCGGGTCATTCGCTCTCAAGCTAAGCGTACGTGATCCGCAGCGGGCTCGGCGCGGCCCGCTGTTGGAAACGACCGCGCTCTCATAGTCCGCGTGCCTCGTGGGTCTATTTCTTCGTTACTTTAGCTACCGTAATCGTGTCACCTTTGAGGTCGCCCGTTACAGTCACGGTCTCTCCCGCATGCTCGGTGAGCGCCGCGAGCTTTTGGTTGGCAACAGTGTAGACCTTTCCGCCCGAAACGAACACAAATTTGCCGCCAGCCTTGACGCACGCCAGCGTGCAATCCCGGTCGGTCATCTTGGCGTCCTTATGTTCTTGCATCATCTTCGCGTGACTGGCACCGCACGCGCTATCGCTGATCATACCGTCCATCGTCATCGTCGCCGCGCCAGCGAACGAACCGAGGCCAGCAAACAGCCCGATGACTCCCAATCCTCCAAAAATATGTTTCATCGTTGCTCTCCTATCAGGTCCATGTAACAAGACCTTCTCTCATCTTGTTCCTTCGATACAACTCGCCTTTAGTTACGCTGCGACACGGATTTTTTCTCCCGGACCCGAATCGTCTTGGAGCACCAGACGTCAGAACTCCAGCTCGCCCCACAGAGCGCACCTGTCCCCAAGGCAGGTGCTGTCCTAGACCCGTCTGGAGGAACTCACTTAAATTCTGCAGTTTACGGGTATGGCTCAACGCGCATGAGCCAAAGTGTAGTCGAAACTGTAGCTAAAGGTTTCCTCAAGGTTGAACAACCTTGGTTTCTAAGTCATTGAATCTACAGATCCACCGGAAGGGAGCGCACCTGTGTCCAAGGCAGATTTCCAGTGCTTTGCCGAAATCGCCTATTTTCTAATTCTTAGGTTTTAAGTAGTTACGAGAAATCTGTTGAAAGTAATTGAACGTTTTGGAACTTTGGGGTTTTGGCAGCCTCATTTCTATCTACGGCGTCCTGGCCTGCGGACGATTTCTTGGAGCTTACAGGATTTCGAGAAGTCGAGAAAAGCGGCTATTAAGCGTGCCACTCCCGCAAGGATCTTCCACGCTCCGTTAGACTGCTCAGCTTCTTATTTGCCAATTCGAGTTGACTTTCGATCGCCGCCCGACCAGTCCTTCTTAGTATGGGAGTCCACGGGAGCCCCCATCAGAAATTTCTATGGGTCGTGAGTTCAGACCTGCGTGATATACTCCAATTCATCTAACAGACACGTTAATCTTTAGACGTTGAACTCACAGTCGACCTTGCTCCGTCGACTTCGTTCGATTGCCTAGCCGCGACCCGGCTTCCCTTTTCCGGGAAGTAACGTGTGTTGCCCTCCTAGGCGCGAACGTTCCCCCCACGTTGGTTGTATTTTCTTAAAACGAACAAATCACAACAGGTGCTTCGTGCGCCACAGGAGAAAAATTCACTCATGTCAAGACGATGTGTCCGCAATGAACGGCTGTTCACTGCGCGACGATGTGTCCCGGTTTCGCTTTTGCTGTGGGGATTTCTTTTAGCTGCACCGCAGTCACGGGCGCAGGTGACCCTGGGCCCGGTTACACTTGGCGCCGGATTGCGAACGAGCTACACCCATAGCGACGGGGACGTCGGAAATTCCACCGATTCATTCGCAGTCAACGACGCCCGTCTCTACGTGAATGGACCCGTCACAGACAAGATCAAGTTCATGTTCAATACCGACTACGACGGAGCCACCGACCACGTGGCCATATTGGACGCGGTGGCACGTTTCGAATTTTCTAAAAAGTTCAACATTTGGGCTGGCCGCTTCCTGGAGCCCAGCGACCGCGCGAATCTGTACGGTCCGTTTTACGCGCACAATTGGGCCGTATATACAGATGGCGTCCAGAACGGCCAACCCTCGGTCTTTCAAGGCCGCGACAACGGCGTCGCCTACTGGGGTGACTTCGGCAAGAAAACGAAAGTGAAAGTCTCGGGCGGCGTATTTGACGGCCGTTCCGCTGACGGGAATCCCGATGTCATTTCGGCTGCCCGCGTCCAGATTGACTTTTGGGATGCGGAGGACGGTTATTACTTGAACGGCACCTACTACGGCGACAAGAACCTGCTGGCCATCGGCGGGTCGACGCAGATTCAATCCGGCAATACTGCAAACACCTTCGATTTCCTGCTTGAAAAGAAACTGGGCAACGGCGGCGCGTTTTCCATCGAAGCTGAGTATGCCGATTACAACGGCCTGGGCGGCTACCTGCCGGGCGCCAAAAAGAGTCAGGGCGCCTATGGACTCGGAAGCTACATCTTTCCGAAACCGGTCGGCATGGGTAAGTTCGAAATCCTAGGCAAGTTCGCCAAGGTGGAGTCCATGGGGCAAACACTGACCGTGACCCAGAAGACCACGGAAGTGAACTTGAACTACATCATCAAGCAGTTCAACGCGCGCATCGCGACGTTCTACAAAGATGTCAGATTCAATAAGACGAATCCCAACACTTGGCAAGTTGGAGTCGGCCTCCAGATCCAGATGTAAGGTATCTTTCTCAACTTTCAGAATAAAGGAGTCAACTATGAAACGTAAAGCAAGTTTTATGACCGTTTGGCTGCTGATCGCCGGGATGGGATTCTCCAAAGTCGCGGCAGCCCAGGACACTATCAAAGTGGGCGTGTTGCATTCACTTTCAGGCACTATGGCCATCAGTGAAACCACACTGAAGGACACAGTCCTGATGATGATTGACGCCCAGAACAAGAAAGGCGGATTGCTGGGCAAGAAGCTGCAGGCAGTGGTAGTCGATCCGGCGTCCGATTGGCCGCTCTTTGCCGAGAAAGCCGCGCAGTTGCTGGAGAAGGACAAAGTCGCAGTGACGTTCGGATGCTGGACCTCGGTATCCAGGAAGTCAGTCCTGCCGGTCTTTGAAAAGGATAACGGCTTGCTCTTCTATCCCGTTCAGTACGAAGGAGAAGAGTCCTCTAAGAACGTTATCTACACGGGTGCCGCGCCAAACCAGCAGGCCATCCCCGCAGTGGATTACCTGATGAAGGACGTCATGGTGAAGCGGTGGGTACTTGAAGGGACCGACTACGTCTATCCGCGTACGACGAACAAGATCCTTGAAGCTTACCTGCTGGCTAAAGGCGTGAAGCCCGAGGATATCTCGATCAACTACACGCCCTTCGGATTTTCCGACTGGCAGTCGCGCGTAGCCGCCATCAAGAAGTTCGGCTCGGCCGGCAAGAAGACCGCGGTGGTATCGACCATCAATGGCGACGCAAACGTGCCCTTCTACAAAGAGCTCGGCAACCAGAAGGTTTCGGCGGAGGATATTCCGGTCGTGGCGTTCTCGGTCGGCGAAGAGGAACTCTCGGGTCTCGACGCCAAACCACTGGTCGGCCACCTGGCGGCTTGGAACTACTTTGAAAGCATCAAGACGCCGGCCAACACAGCTTTCATCAATGAGTGGCACACGTTCATCAAGAACCCCAAGCGGACCACCAACGACCCAATGGAGGCGACCTATATCGGCTTCAATCTGTGGGTGAAGGCCGTGACGAAAGCCCAATCGACCGATGTAGAGAAAGTGCTCGCCGCGCTCGTAGGCACGGAGACTCCGAATCTGACGGGTGGTATGGCCAAGGTGCTCCCGAATCACCACATCACCAAGCCAGTCTTCATCGGCGAGGTGAAGGCGGACGGGCAATTTAACATCGTCTCGAAATCCCCAGGTCTGGTCGCGGGCGACGCCTGGTCCGACTTCCTGCCGGGCAGCAAGGACATTGACGCGGATTGGGTGACACTGAAGTGCGGTAATTATAATAGGGTCACCAAGAAGTGTTCAGGGCAAAACTACAAGTAATGAGATACCTCCCGTTGGGCGGGCAGTGGCTACGGTTCATGCTGCTGTTCGCTCTTTCGGGTGCAGTTCCGGGACATGCCCAATCTCCGCCGCCGTCTTCACCTGACGCTACTTTCCTGGCGACGCTAGGAGAGTTGCGGGAAGCCGATTACTCCGCTAAAGCCAATATTGTCGAACGGCTTAGCCAAGGTGCCCATCCCAGCGTTCGCGCAGTTCTGACGGCGTTCATGGAAGACCGGCTGTATTTCCGCAATGACGATCAAAAAGTTTTTATCGCAAAATTGGCCGACGAGGACCCCCTCGATTTAATCGATCCGGTGTCGCTGAAAGATGCCGGATCCGTCCCCGGGGATGCCATGACCAAGATCGGCACCAACAATGGTTTGCGGCGCACGTTGAGAACGACTGTCGCGCACTTCGCGTTGGCGAGCCCGGATGCGTCGGTGCGGCTAGACGCGGTAAGAGACATGTTGCGGTCACTCGACGACGGGACGGTCGCGCTTCTGCGCGAGCGGATGAGCGTGGAAACAAGCTCCAGCGTCAAGAAGGAGATCGCGGCGGGCCTGGCGCTCGCCGCCTTGGACGACGCCGACACCAAGGCGCGTCTTGACGCGATCGAAACGCTCCGTAAAAGCGTCAGCCAGGATGTGCGCAACAAGCTGGCCACTCTGGCCGAGAACGAAAGCGATGCCAAGGTGCGGCTGGCCGCTGCCGGCGCGGTGGAAACCATCGACCATTGGCGCACTTTCTATTCAGGCATCGAGACATTGTTCTTTGGCCTGAGCCTGGGGTCGGTCCTGGTTCTGATCGCCATCGGACTGGCCATTACCTTTGGGGTTATGGGCGTCATCAACATGGCTCACGGCGAGTTGATGATGCTCGGCGCCTACACTACCTACGTGGTCCAAATGATGATGCCCTCACACATCGGTATCTCGATCCTGGTGGCGATCCCCGCGGCGTTTATCGTTGCGGGGTTGGCGGGTATTGTTATGGAGCGCACGATCATCCGATTCCTGTACGGAAGACCTCTGGAGACGCTGCTCGCGACCTTCGGGATGAGCCTCATCCTGCAGCAGGCAGTGCGGTCGATCTTTTCGGCGAACAACCGGTCTGTGGTGACTCCGGAATGGATGAGCGGCTCGCTACGGCTGAATGACGCGCTCTCGATCACTTATAACCGGCTCTACATCGTGATCTTCACCGTGATTGTCTTTTCCCTGATCCTGATCGTGTTGAAGCGCACCCGACTCGGTCTGGACATCCGGGCCGTTTCGCAGAATCGGGCCATGGCCAAGGCGATGGGTATTCGCACGGAGTGGGTGGACGCGATGACGTTCGGCCTGGGATCGGGAATTGCGGGCGTGGCTGGCGTAGCGCTGAGCCAGTTGACCAACGTCGGTCCGAATCTCGGACAATCCTACATTATCGATTCGTTCATGGTGGTGGTTTTCGGAGGCGTTGGAAATCTGTGGGGCGCTCTCATTGGCGGCATGTCGATGGGGGCCGTCAACGAGTTGCTGGAACCCTACGCGGGCGCCGTGCTCGCAAAGATTTTCGTTCTCATCGGTCTGATTCTTTTCATACAGAGGCGTCCGCGCGGATTGTTCCCGCAAGCCGGACGGGCATCGGAGGATAAGTAGAGGGTGTTTGCTCTGTGGAGCGAAAGCAAAGGCAGCGGTTTCCGTAAAGACAGAGGCGGCGCGTCGTTTCTGACGATACTGGCCGTGGTAGCCATCGCGGCGCCCATCCTCAATCAAGTTGTGCCCGCTTCGTCCTCCTTTCACATTTCGGCCTTCGGAATCACTCTCATCGGGAAGTACCTGTGTTACGGGATGCTGGCGCTGGCGGTGGACCTGATCTGGGGCTACTGCGGCATTCTAAGCCTCGGGCACGCGGCCTTTTTTTCCCTGGGCGGCTACGCCATGGGCATGTATCTCATGCGGCAGATCGGCCCCAGGGGCGTGTACGGCGATCCGATCTTGCCCGATTTCATGGTGTTTCTGAACTATAAGTCGTTGCCCTGGTTCTGGCACGGCTTCAACCATTTCCTGTTCGCGCTCGCCATGATGATCCTGGTGCCGGCCCTGCTGGCACTCGTATTCGGCTGGTTTGCGTTTCGGTCGCGCGTTACGGGCGTCTATTTTTCGATCATCACGCAGGCGCTCACCTATGCCTTAATGCTGGCGTTCTTCCGCAACAACATGGGGTTCGGCGGCAACAACGGCTTCACCGATTTCAAGGACATCCTGGGCTACAACTTGCATTCCGACCGCACGCACGTGGTGCTGCTCGTGATCACCGCTATCGCGCTCGCGGCCAGCTACATGGCGTGCCGGGCGATCGTCGAATCGCGAGCCGGGCGGGTGGTGCTCGCAATCCGCGATGCGGAGAGCCGGACCCGATTTCTGGGTTACCCCGTGGAATCTTTCAAGCTTTGGCTGTTCGTGTTTTCGGGAATTATCGCGGGCATCGCCGGCGCTCTGTATGTGCCGCAAATCGGGATCATCAATCCGAGCGAGTTTGCACCGATCAATTCGATCGAAGCCGTCATCTGGGTGGCCGTCGGGGGCCGCGGTACGCTGTACGGTGCGATCGTGGGTGCAGTGCTGGTGAACTACGCGAAGACCTATCTCACCGGTGCGTTTCCCGAGGTATGGCTGTACGCGCTCGGCGCTTTGTTCGTGCTGGTGACGGTGTTTTTGCCGCGCGGGATCATCGGTCTTGTGCAAGCACGGGCCAAAGACAAATGATGGGCCAGAAATGAGCGTTAGCAAGCGACTCTATCTCGAAGATCTTACCGTCAGCTTCGACGGGTTTAAGGCGCTCAACGAGCTCTCGCTGTACGTCGATCCGGGGGAGATGCTCTGTATCATCGGGCCCAACGGCGCTGGCAAGACTACCATGATGGACGTCATCACGGGGAAAACGCGGCCGGATTCGGGAACGGCGTGGTTTGGCGACGGCATCGATCTGCTCAAATTGTCAGAGCCCCAGATCGTGGCCGCCGGCATCGGACGGAAGTTTCAGAAACCGACCGTCTTCGAGCAGTTGACGGTATTCGAGAACCTTGAGCTGGCGCTGGCCGGCGCCCGGTCATTCCTGAAAACGTTCCGTGCTCGTATCATGCCCGAGCAACACCAGAGGATCGACGAGGTTCTGGAGATCATCGGCCTCTCGGGGCAGCGTGGGTCACTCGGAAGGATACTCGCGCACGGTCAGAAGCAGTGGCTTGAGATCGGCATGCTGTTGATGCAGAACCCGGAATTGCTGCTCGTCGACGAGCCGGTGGCCGGCATGACGCCGCATGAGATCGAGCGCACGGCTGAGCTCTTGACGTCGCTGGCGGGCGAGCACTCGGTGGTGGTCGTCGAGCATGACATGGCCTTTGTTCGGTCGATTGCCAAACGCGTCACGGTGCTACACGAAGGAAGTGTCATTGCGGAAGGGAATATGGACAAAGTACAAAACGACCCTCGCGTCAGGGAAGTCTATTTGGGAGTCTAACCGTGCTTGCAGTCAAAACCCTCAACCAGTTTTACGGTGGTAGCCACACGTTGTGGGATGTCGATCTGGATGTCACTCCCGGCGCGCGCATGTGCCTGATGGGGCGCAACGGAATGGGAAAGACGACGCTCCTCAAATGCATCATGGGTCTGCAGGCCGCGAAATCCGGCGGCATTTCCTTCGACGGGAGCGATCTACTCAAACGCCCTGCAGACCAGCGGGCCGGTCTGGGCATCGGTTACGTACCGCAAGGGCGCGAAATCTTTTCCCATCTGACCGTGGAGGAAAACCTGCGTGTGGGCCTAGGTGTACGAAAGAATGGCCCCAAAACGATTCCGAGCCGTATCTACGACCTGTTCCCGGTGCTGAAACAGATGCTGAACCGGCGTGGGGGCGACCTTTCCGGAGGACAGCAGCAGCAACTCGCCATCGGCCGCGCGCTGGTGCTGGAACCGAAGCTGCTTATTCTGGACGAGCCGACCGAAGGGATTCAGCCCAATATTGTCCACGAGATCGGCGACATCATCTTGAGGCTGAACCAGCAGGAAGGACTCACCGTGCTGCTGGTCGAGCAGAAGCTGCCGTTCGCCCGGCGCGTTGCTAGCGAGTTCTGCATTCTTGATAAAGGCCGCCGCGTAGCGGCGGGACCCATTGGCGATCTAACGGACGAAGTCGTGAAGGCGCATTTGAGCGTTTAAGTTAATGTGAGTGGTCCGGAAGCGCATGATCGTGATGCGGATGGTCGTGATGATGATCGTGTTCATCATGACTATGGCTGTGCGGAATAATCGGCGGTTTTCCTGAGGCGGTGAGGCCGTGGGATCTCTGGTGCTCCAGCCAGTCCATGACCTTATCCAGTCCCTCATCATTCTTTAGATTCGTGAACACGAAGGGCCGGTCGCCCCGCTGCCGGCGCGCATCGCGGTCCATTACCTCAAGCGAAGCCCCTACATGCGGCGCGAGGTCGATCTTGTTAATCACCAGCAAACCGCTGCGCTTGATGCCGGGTCCACCCTTGCGCGGGATCTTGTCGCCGCCAGACACGTCGATCACGTAGATAAAGGCGTCCACCAGTTCGGGGCTGAAAGCCGCCGCTAGGTTGTCGCCGCCGCTCTCGACGAAGATCAGCTCCATGCCGGGGTGCAGCAGCTCCAGCTCGGCGATGGCCTCCAGGTTCATGGAGGCGTCCTCTCGAATGGCCGCATGAGGGCAACCGCCGGTCTCGACTCCCAGGACACGGTCGGCTGGCAGGGTGCCCTGGCGGATCAGGAACTCGGCGTCCTCTTTGGTATAGATGTCGTTAGTGACGACGCCCAAATTCACGCCCGGCCAGAGCCGCTTGCTTAAGCGATCCACCAGCGCAGTCTTTCCACAACCCACGGGTCCAGCGATTCCCACTCGAAATGCTCGCATGTGTGATTCTCCTTAGAACAAGAAATAGCGTTGCGCCAAAGGCAGGACCTGAGCCGGTTCGCAGGTCAACAACTCCCCGTCCGCCCGTACTTCGTAGGTCTCCGGATCGACCTCGATGTTCGGCGTAGCCG
>Ga0207694_10000425_pt1 | contig 39177 bp, 36 predicted proteins | sample KBSC34metaG_FD_184353 | JGI IMG/M metagenome (GOLD analysis project Ga0207694, IMG submission 184353) | Corn rhizosphere microbial communities from Kellogg Biological Station, Michigan, USA - KBS C3-4 metaG (SPAdes) (version 2) | ecosystem: Host-associated > Plants > Roots > Rhizosphere > Soil... | reverse complement strand
GTGGCCTCGGCCGCACGCTGGCCGAAGCGGTGTTGCGGGCGGGTGGGCGGGTCGTCGCGGGTGCGCACGACCGTGGCCGGCTCGCCGCGCTGACGCGGTGCCACGGCGCACGTGTACGCGCCGTCGATCTCAACGTGGCCGACGAAGCGAGCATCTACGCCGCGGTCGACGAGGCGCTGATCGCCTTCGGCCGCATCGATGTCGTCGTCAACTTCGGCGGCCAGGCCGATGGCGCCGCCAATGAGGAAATGAGCGACGCGGACCTGCGCGCGCAGTTCGAAGGAAATTTCTTCGGCGCCGCCGCGGTCGCCCATGCCGTACTGCCGATCCTGCGCGAGCAATGCGGCGGACGCTTCGTGCAGATCGTCGCGCACGATGACGCGGCGGACAACGCTGCCCATCGCGCCGCGCAGGCGGCGCTCAAGAGCTACTTCGAAGCGCTGGCCAAGGACATGGCCGCCGACGGCGTCGACATCGACGTCGTCGAGCCCGGCGCGATGCTGGCCGAGACGATCGGACGCGGCGTATCTTCCGCCCGCGTGGTGAGATTCTCCGCACGACCGGAGGCGGCCTAGGACGACGTCATGGGTGCCGATCTGATTCCGCTTTCCAAAGTCTCGCGCCTGCGCATGCGCGAGCTGGGCATCGACGAGGCGCGCGTGCTCCGGCTCGCTGGCATTTCGCCCGAGGTCTACCGCGCGCCGCGGCCGCGTTTCAGCACACGCCAGTTTTTCGCCCTGTGGCAGGCGATCGGCGAGGTCAGCGATGACCCAGCACTCGGCCTGCGCATGGGCGAACACCGGTCCGCCGAACACGTTGAAGTCATTTTGCTCGTCGCGATGTACTCGGCGAATCTCCACGAGGCGATGGAAAAGATCGCGCGCTACAAACGCCTGGTCTGCCCTGAGGAAATCACGGTCGAATATCGCGGCGCCGAGGCGATCGCCCACTATCGCTGGACGGCTGCGGAAAACCACGCGCCGCCGACGTTGACCGATGCGATGTTCGCCTCCGGGCTGCATCTGGTCCGCCGCGGTACCGGCAACGCCGCGATCACGCCGCGCCGCGTGGAGTTCATCCGGCGTAAGCCGACGGCGGAATGCGTCGCGATGTACGAAGCGTACTTCGGTTGCCCCGTACGCTTCGGCGCCGCACGCGATCTGCTCGTTTGGAACGTTGCGACGATGCACGAGCCGTTCCTGACCCACAACGAAGACCTGGTCGATCTTCTGCTACCCGGGTTGGAGGCCGCGCTGCGCGACTACGCCAAGGCGCAGTCGCTGTCCGAGCAGGTCGGCGCGATTCTCGGCCGCAGCATGCATGGCGAGCGGCCGAGCGTGGAGGCGGTGGCCAAGCAACTGCACATCAGTCCGCGCACGCTGCAACGCCGGCTGGCCGACGAAGGCACGAGCTATCAGCAGCAGCTCGATCTCGTGCGCCAGCAGACCGCGCGACACCTGCTCACCTCGACCGATATGGAGGCGGGCGAAATCGCGTTCTTTCTCGGCTTCGAGGAGATCAACTCGTTCACCCGCGCTTTCCATCACTGGGAAGGCACGACGCCGAATCGCTGGCGCGAAGCGACGCGGCCTTCGTAACACCGGACCGGGATCAAGATCGAGATCGAGATCAAAAGACGTCGACACGAAGAACACGAAGAAGAGCGAAGAACACGAAGAAGAGCGAAAAGCTTTTTCGTTATTTGATTTTCTTCGTGGCTTCTCTTCATGTTCTTCGTGTTCTTCGTGGTTCAATCTTCCGCTCTTCAGTTTATTTACCGAAAGCGCAGATTCGTGCGTGACAATTGTGCGACCGATGTGCACCCCATCAAGCGCATATCGCGTTCGAGTTCAATGCGCATCAATTCTAGCGCGCGCTCGACACCGGCCTGGCCGGCCGCGGCGAGGGGAAAGAGGTAATAGCGGCCGAGGCCGACCGCCTTCGCGCCGAGCGACAGCGCTTTGAGCACGTGCGTGCCGCGATGCACGCCGCCGTCGATCATCACATCGATGCGATCGCCGACCGCATCGACGATTTCGGCGAGCTGATCGAACGCCGAGCGCGAGCCGTCGAGCTGGCGGCCGCCATGATTGGACAGCACGATGCCGGTGCAACCGATGTCCGCCGCGCGCTTCGCGTCGGCGACCGACATGATGCCCTTCAGGCAGAACTGGCCGGACCAGTGTTTGACCATCTCCGCCACGTCGTCCCAGTTCATCGATGGGTCGAGCATCTCGGTGAAATATTTGCTGATCGACATCGTGCCGCCGCCCATGTCGACATGCTCGTCGAGCTGCGGCAGGCGGAAGCGCTCGTGGGTGAGGTAGTTGATGCCCCACGCGGGCTTGAGCGCAAACTGCGCCATGCCGGCCAGCGTCAGCTTGAACGGAATCGAGAATCCCGTGCGCTTGTCGCGTTCGCGATTGCCGCCGGTGATGCTGTCGACGGTCAGCATCATCACCTCGATGCCGGAGGCTCGGGCGCGCTCCAGCATCGCGCGATTGAGCCCGCGATCCTTGTGGAAATAGAACTGGTAGCACTGCGGGCCGCCGGCGCAGAGTTGGCGTGCTTCTTCGAGACTGACCGTACCAAGCGAGGACACGCCGAACAGCGTGCCGTATTTGCCCGCCACCGCGGCGACGGCACGCTCACCTTGATGGTGGAACAGGCGCTGCAGCGCCGTCGGCGAACAATACACCGGCAGGGCGAGTTTCTGCCCCATCACCGTGACCGACAGATCGACGTTGCCGACACCGCGCAGCACGTTCGGCACGAGATCGCACTGCTCGAAGCTCGCGGTGTTGCGCCGGTAGGTGACCTCGTCTTCTGCCGCACCGTCGATGTAGTTGAAGATCGGGCCGGGCAGCCGGCGCTGGGCCATGCGGCGGAAGTCGTGGAAGTTGTGGCAATCGCTCAGGCGCATGCGGGGTGTTCCGGAAGGCGGGTTCGCAAGGATGGCGGATTATTCACGAGGAACTGCCCGCGCGTCGATGCGGAACCAAAGAAGTCACGCACGCAGGTCGGGAAACGCGTCGAGCACGTCGAGCACGCGCCCGCAGTGTTCTGCGTTGTAGCCGGGCAGGGCGTTGGCTATCTTGCGGAATTCGTTGCTGCGCAAGATCGCGAGCACGCGGTCGAGAACCTGGGTTTCGTACACGGCGCGCGGGCAGAGGAAGAAATACCGCTCGCGCACGATCGGAATGTAGTCGAGGCCGAAGCGCTGCGCCGGGGTTTCCAGGCCGAAGCCTGCATCGGCCATGTCGCTGGCGACGTAGGCGGCGACCGCGGCGTGAGTGAATTCGACGTTGTCGTAGCCTTTGATCGCGCGGCCGTCGATCTTGGCCTTGGCGAGCAGCAGGTCGAGCAGAGCGCGTGTGGCCGAGTCGTGTTGACGATTGACGAAACGCACGCCGCGGCGCGCGAGATCGCGCATGCTGCGGATCTTCTTCGGATTGCCGCGCGCGATCATGATGCCCTGCCGGCGCGTGACAAGATCGATGACGACGAAGGCGCCCTGTTTCAGCGAAGGTGAGTAGAATTTCAACATCGGTGCCTCGAACTCGCCGATTGGCAGATGCAGGCCGGCGAGATCGCAGCTGTCGCGCATCAGCGAGGCGAGCACGTCCATGCTGCTGCGGTACTTGAGATCGGCGGTGATCTGCCGCCGGTTCAGAAAACGATGCAGCGATTCGACCGCGAAGCCGTGCGTGGCGTGGATGCGCAGGATGCGCTCGCTCGGCACGAAGGCGTGTTCGAATTCGACCTCGATCTCCGACGACAGGCTGTCGAGCAGCGGCGACAGGCGCGCGGCGATGCGTTTGTCCGCCCAGACCAGTTTCTCGCCGAGCGCCGTCAGCTGCGCGCCGCTCCCGCGTTTGGACTCGACCAGCGTAGCGCCGAGGGTTTTCTCGCCCGCGCGCAGCATGCCCCAAGCGTAACGATAGGAAATGTTCGCGCGCGCGCAGGCGCGGGCGAGGCTGCCCGTCTCGTGAATGCCGACGAGCAATTCGACCAGACGCAGCAGCGCCGGCTCGCCGCTCGGCGCTTGCACCTGCCACTGCGGTTTGATCGTGACCTTGTACATGTTCCGAATTTGTCCTGAATCTGTCCAACAGGCGTATTCTGTCTTCTATATGCTTTTCAAAGCATATTCTGTCATTGACCGCTCGGCTATGGTGCGAAGAGGCAGCCGGCAAGTGTTCGTCAGGAGGCGATGGTTCGTCGTCTACGCGAAAGCGGTAACGACGACGAGGCGGTTTGAACGTGTTCGAAACTGAAAGCGAGCGATGAAGCCAGCAAAAATCAACGTGCTCGTGGAGAGCTCACATCGTGCGCCGCCGACCTTGCCTGAGCCAATGCGAGCGGCGGTGATGCGGGCGATCGACGCGAATCGGGTCAAGCCCGGCGCACTGTTGCCGATCCTGCATGCCGTACAGGACGCGGTCGGCTACGTGCCGCCGGAATCGCTGCCGCTGATCGCGCACGAGCTCAACCTCACCCGCGCTGAGGTGTATGGCGTAGTCACGTTCTATCACCACTTCCGCAGCGCACCGCCGGGACGCCGCGTCGTGCAGATCTGCCGCGCGGAGGCATGCCAGGCGCTCGGCGCGCGCGCGCTCGAGGCGCACGCGAAGCGCACGCTCGGCGTCGATTTCCACGAGACGACAAGCGACGGCGCGATCACGCTGGAGCCGGTGTATTGCCTCGGTAACTGCGGCTGCGGGCCGTCGGTACTGATCGGTGACGACGAACTGCACGCGCGGGTGACGCCGGCGGCGTTCGACGAGCTCGTCAAGGCGGCGAGGGCGGCGACATGAGTGCCGTGAAAGTGTTCGTCCCACGCGACGCAACGGCGCTGGCGCTCGGTGCCGAAACCGTCGTGCACGCAATCGCGCACACGGGACGTGCGCGAGGTATCGATATCGACATCGTGCGCAACGGATCGCGCGGTATGTTCTGGTTGGAACCGCTCATCGAAGTCGCAACGCCGAACGGACGCATCGCTTATGGTCCGGTCAAGGCCGCCGATGTCGCCAACCTGTTCGACGCGGATTTCCTGCACGGCGGCGCGCACGCGCTGCGCCTCGGCTCGGTCGAGGACATTGCCTGGTTCAAACAACAGGAACGCCTTTGCTTCGCGCGTGTCGGTGTCACCGATCCGCTCAGCGTGGCGGACTACATCGCGCACGGCGGTTATCGCGGTCTGCGCAACGCGCTGACGATGAGCGGCGCCGATATCGTCAAGGCGGCGACCGACTCCGGCTTGCGTGGCCGCGGCGGCGCGGCGTTTCCGACCGGGATCAAATGGAACACGGTGCTGGGTGCGGAGGGCGCGCAAAAATACGTCGTCTGCAACGCCGACGAAGGCGACTCAGGCACGTTCTCCGATCGCATGCTCATGGAAGGCGATCCGCTGTGCCTGATCGAAGGCATGACGATCGCCGGCGTGGCGGTTGGCGCAACGCAGGGCTACATTTATTTGCGCAGCGAGTATCCGCACGCGCATCGCGCGCTCAACGCGGCGATTGCGAACGCCTACGCTGCAGGCTGGCTCGGTGCGGACGTCGGCGGCAGCGGCAAACGCTTCGATCTCGAAGTGCGGCTCGGCGCAGGCGCTTACATCTGCGGCGAGGAAACCTCGCTGCTCGACAGCCTCGAAGGCAAGCGCGGCCAAGTGCGCTTCAAGCCGCCCCTGCCGGCGATCAAGGGTCTGTTCGGCAAGCCGACCATCATCAACAACGTGATTTCGTTTGCGTCCGTACCGATCATTCTCGACAAAGGCGCCGGGTTCTATCGCGACTACGGCGTCGGCCGCTCGCGCGGCACCTTGCCGATTCAGCTCGCCGGGAACCTCAGGCGCACGGGCCTGGTCGAAAGAGCATTCGGTGTGACCCTGCGCGAACTGCTTTACGACTTCGGCGGCGGTTCGTATTCCGGCCGGCCGATTCGCGCGGTGCAGGTCGGCGGTCCGCTCGGCGCCTATCTGCCCGAATCGCAGTTCGACACCGTGCTCGACTACGAAGCCTTCGCCGCCGCCGGCGCGATGCTCGGTCACGGCGGCATCGTCGCTTTCGACGACACAGTGAGCATGCTCGAACAGGCGCGCTACGCGATGGAATTCTGTGCGGTCGAATCCTGTGGCAAATGCACGCCGTGCCGAATCGGGTCCACGCGCGGGGTCGAAGTGATCGATCGCATCCGCGCAAACGTCGATCGTGAGAAGAATTTCGCGCTGCTCGACGATTTGTGCAACACGATGCGCAACGGCTCGTTGTGTGCACTCGGCGGCCTGACGCCGGATCCGGTCGTCAGCGCGATCAAGTATTTTTCCGAAGATTTTGTCTGACCTGATATAGATCAGGGCAGAGCAGCGAGGTGTGGTCATGTTGTCCATCGTCGAACTCGATTTCGGTACGCCCAAGTCCCCGTCCACTCAGCCCGTTGCGCTGACGATCGACGGGCGCGACATCACTGTGCCCGCGGGCACGTCGGTGCTGCGCGCCGCGGCCGAGGCGGGCATCCGCATTCCGAAACTCTGCGCGACCGAACTGCTTGACGCGTTCGGCTCATGCCGGCTGTGCCTGGTTGAAATCGAAGGGCGCCGCGGTTATCCCGCCTCCTGCACGACGCCGGTCGAAGCCGGGATGAAAGTCACGACGCAGTCGACGCAGCTGCAGAAGATTCGCCACGGCGTGATGGAGCTATATCTGTCCGATTACGCGCCGAGCAACGACGTGCTGCCAACTGAAATGCGGCAGATGGTCGATGCGGTCGGCATCACCGAGGTGCGTTACGGCTTCGACGGTGTGGGCCATCGGCAGGCGGCGAAGGACGAATCGAATCCGTATTTCACCTTCGATCCGGCGGCATGCATCGTCTGCTCGCGCTGCGTGCGCGCCTGCGACGAGCAGCAGGGTACGCTCGCGCTCGCGGTCGAAGGTCGCGGCTTTGCCTCGCGCATCGTCGCGAGTCAGGACGAGGGCTTCATGCAGTCCGAGTGTGTGTCGTGCGGCGCCTGCGTGCAAGCGTGTCCGACCACGGCGCTGAGCGAGAAGTCGTTGCTGGCCATGGGTCCGTCCGAAAACAGCACGATCACGACCTGTGCCTACTGCGGCGTCGGTTGCTCGTTCCGCGCCGAAACGCGCGGCGAGGAAGTCATTCGCATGGTGCCGAACAAGGACGGCAAGGCGAATCATGGCCATTCCTGCGTGAAAGGCCGGTTCGCGATCGGCTATGCGACGCACAAGGATCGCATCCTCAATCCGATGATCCGGGCGAAGATCAGCGATCCGTGGCGCGAGGTGTCGTGGGAAGAGGCGATCAACCATGCCGCCTCCGAATTCAAGCGGATTCAGGCGAAGTACGGCCGCGATTCGATCGGCGGCATCACTTCGAGCCGCTGCACGAACGAGGAAACCTATCTCGTGCAGAAGCTCGTGCGCGCCGGCTTCGGCAACAACAACGTCGACACTTGTGCGCGCGTCTGCCATTCGCCGACCGGCTACGGGCTGAAGCAGACGCTCGGCGAATCGGCCGGCACGCAGGATTTCGATTCGGTGATGCAGGCCGATGTGATCATGATCATCGGCGCGAATCCGACCGACGGCCATCCGGTGTTCGCCTCGCAAATGAAGCGGCGTCTGCGCCAGGGTGCGAAGCTGATCGTCGCCGATCCGCGTCGCATTGATATCGTGCGCACGCCGCACGTGCAGGCGGACTATCACCTCAAGCTCAAGCCGGGCACCAATGTGGCGCTGCTGACCTCGCTTGCGCATGTGCTCGTCAGCGAAAGCCTGATCAATGAGGAATTCGTGCGCGAACGTTGCGAGGCCGATGCATTTGCGAAGTGGCGCGCGTTCGTCGGCGAAGAGCGCAATTCGCCTGAGGCGATGGAGGATGTCACCGGTGTGCCGGCCGCCAGCGTGCGCGCCGCGGCGCGTTTGTACGCGACCGGTGGCAACGCGGCGATTTACTACGGCCTCGGCGTGACCGAACATTCGCAGGGTTCGACCGCGGTCATGGGCATCGCCAACCTGGCGATGGCGACCGGCAACATCGGCCGCGAAGGCGTCGGTGTCAATCCGCTGCGCGGACAGAACAACGTGCAGGGCTCCTGCGACATGGGTTCGTTTCCGCACGAGTTCCCCGGCTACCGTCATGTCAGTGACAACACCGTGCGCGCGAGTTTCGAACAGGCCTGGAACGTGCATCTGCAGAACGAGCCGGGTCTACGTATCCCGAACATGTTCGAAGCGGCGCTCGACGGTGAGTTCAAGGGCATCTATATCGAAGGTGAGGACATCGCGCAGTCTGATCCCAACACGCAGCATGTGACCGCGTCGCTGACGTCGATGGAATGCGTCGTCGTGCAGGATCTGTTTCTCAACGAGACAGCGAAGTTCGCGCACGTATTCCTGCCGGGGTCGTCCTTCCTCGAAAAAGACGGCACGTTTACGAATGCCGAGCGCCGTATCTCGCGCGTGCGCAAAGTCATGCCGCCGAAAAGCGGCTACGCCGATTGGGAGATCACCCAGCTGCTGTCGAATGCGATGGGCTATCCGATGAATTACGCGCATCCGTCCGAGATCATGGACGAGATCGCGCGGCTCACGCCGACCTTCGAAGGCGTCAGCTTCGCGAAGATCGACGAGTTGGGCAGCATTCAGTGGCCGTGCAACGCCGCCGCGCCGAACGGCACGCCGACGATGCACGTGCACGAATTCGTGCGCGGCAAGGGCCGCTTCATGCTGACCGAATACGTGCCGACGACGGAGAAGGTCAACGCGAAATATCCGCTGATCTTGACGACGGGGCGTATTCTCTCGCAGTACAATGTCGGCGCGCAGACGCGACGCACCGAAAACAGCCGCTGGCACAGCGAAGACCGCCTCGAAATCCATCCGCAGGATGCGGAGGATCGCGGCATCGCCGAGGGCGATTGGGTCGGCATCGAGAGCCGTGCCGGCCAGACCGTGCTGCGCGCAACGATCAGCGAGCGCATGCAGCCGGGTGTGGTGTACACGACGTTTCATTTCCCGTTCTCCGGCGCGAACGTGATCACGACCGACAATTCCGACTGGGCGACGAACTGCCCCGAATACAAGGTGACGGCGGTGCAGATCATGCGCGTGACGCAGCCGTCCGATTGGCAGCAGCGCTACCGCGCGTTCAGCGAGCGGCAGCAGGAATTGCTGCAGGACGCCGTGGCGGCGAAGTGACGGACGGCATGGCCGAGAAATCTTCCCCGATCGATACGTCGCGCCTCCCGCGCGGCGCGGTCGCGCGTGATGTCGAACGCCATCGCGGCGGCAGTGTCGCGCGCGTGCGCGATGCGGTGGCGGAGGAGATTCCCGTCGCCTTCGTCTACAACGATCGTCCGCACGCAGTGATGATGGCGACGCCGGCCGATCTGGAGGATTTCGCGCTCGGCTTTTCGCTGAGCGAGGGCATCATCGACCGCGCAGCGCAGTTCGAAAAAGTGGAGACGGTCGAGGCGCTCGCCGGTATCGAGTTGCGCATCGACATTCCATCCGCGAAGGCCGCGCTTCTCGAAGACCGCGTGCGCGAACTGACCGGACGCACGGGCTGCGGACTGTGCGGCGCGCAGACGCTCGATGCGGCCGTGCGCCATCCGCCGGCCGTAGCCGAGGCCCCGACGGTTGAGGCCGTGGCGTTGCTCGCTGCACTGGGCGAAATGCAAAGCCTGCAGACGGTCAATGCTGCGACCGGCGCGGTGCACGCGGCGGCGTGGGCCGATCTGAGCGGCCGCATCGTGCTGCTGCGCGAAGATGTGGGCCGTCACAACGCACTCGATAAGCTTATCGGCGCAATGCAGCGTGCCAACGTCGATCCGCGCGCCGGCTTTCTCGTTGTCACCAGCCGCGCGAGCTACGAGATGGTGATGAAAGCGGCGACGGTCGGCATCGGCTTCCTCGCCGCGATCTCGGCGCCGACCGCGCTTGCGATTGCCCTCGCGCAGGAGACGAACCTCACCCTCGTCGGCTTCGCCCGCGCCGACGGCTACGGCGTCTACGCCCATCCGCATCGTCTGCTCTCGACGAATGCGTCACCCGATGAAGGAACCCGCCATGGAAAGCCGACCGCCACTGCCCCCGTTTACTGAAGAAACCGCGCGCCAGAAAGTGCAGGCCGCCGAGAACGCGTGGAACAGCCGCGATCCCGAACGCGTGTCGCTGGCATACACGCCGGATTCCGAGTGGCGCAATCGCGACCAGTTTTTTTCCGGCCGCGCGGCGATCGTCGAGTTCCTCACGCGGAAATGGCAGCGCGAGCTCGACTACCGCCTGCGCAAAGAACTTTGGGCGTTCACCGGCAACCGCATCGCCGTGCGCTTCGAATACGAGTTTCACGACGCGTCCGGCCAGTGGTTCCGCGCGCACGGCAACGAGATGTGGGAGTTCGCCGAGAATGGCCTGATGCAGCGGCGCTATGCCAGCATCAACGACGTGCCGATCGCGGCGAACGAGCGCAAATTTCTCTGGGAGCGCACGGCATGAGTGAAGCCGCGCATGATTCGTCGGTGCAGTTGGTACGTATGGCCAACGACATCGCGAATTACTTCCACGCCGAGGGAGACCGCAACGCCGCGATCGAAGGCGTGGTCGGCCACATCCGGCGTTTTTGGGAGCCACGGATGCGCAAGAAAATCCTCGCGTATCTGGCGGAGCATAACGGCGAAGGGCTCAACGAACTCGCGCACGCGGCGATCGCGAAACTGGCGGAAAGCCAGCAAGCGGCGGTTTGAGCGGCAAATTGACGGTTTTTCCCGAAAAAAACGTCTGATCACTACAAAGCTTCGGCGTCGGCGGCGTTTTCGTCGTCCGTGAGGGTGTTCGCCGTCGGCGGTTGAGTTAAAGTTACTTTGAGTGATCGGGGGAGAAACAGGATGTCGAGCCAAATGCCTCCTGCGGAGGCCGAAATGGAAAATCCGTACGCCGCGCCGACGGCGCATGTCAGCGATGTCGCACAGGACACACAGCTGGAACTCGCGTCCCGCGCAACGCGGCTTGGTGCATTTCTTCTCGACAACGCGCTCATGTTGGGTCCGATCTTTATCGTGCTCTTCTACGTCGGGTTTGCAACGGCCTCGCACAGGCTCGACCAGTCCAAAGTCACCGCCGACATGTCTTGGATGTTCGCGGTAGTGGGTCTGATTTTCCTCGTTCTCGCTGTCGTCAATTTCGTATTTCTCTACAACAACGGGCAAACCATCGGTAAGCGTTGGCTCGGCATCAAGATCGTGCGCCTGGACGGCAGTCGCTGCGGATTGGCGCGCATCCTCTTTCTGCGCAGTCTGCCGCTGGGTTTCTTGGGTGGCATACTCAATCGCGTCGTGCCGCCGCTGGGCTATATCGTCACCCTGGCCGACGGGCTTTCTATCTTCCGCAACGACCGCCGCTGCCTGCATGACCTGATCGCCGACACCAAGGTCGTCAAAGTCTGATTCGCGCGATGCTGGATACCATCGCGCAAGTCGAGACGCCCGAAGGCATCGCCTTGGAGCTGCGCTCGGCGGGACTCGTGCCGCGCGCGCTGGCATGGGCGATCGACGCGATGATACGTGCCGTCGCGGCCTCGGTCGCCGCCGCGGTGTTTGTATTGCTCGGCGAAGGCGGCACCGGACTCTACCTCATCCTCGCCTTTGTGCTGTTCTGGTTCTATCCGGTGTTGTTCGAGGTGCTGCACGATGGGCAGACGCCGGGCAAGCAGGCGATGAGCCTGCGCGTGGTCAATGCGAACGGCACGCCGGTGACCTGGCTCGCCTCGATCGTGCGCAACCTGCTGCGCACCGTCGACATGCTGCCCCTCTTCTACGCCTGCGGCCTCGTCGCGATCCTCGTCGACGCACACAGTCGCCGCATCGGCGACATCGTCGCGGCTACGCTCGTCGTCTACACCGATCCGCCCGCCAAGCAGAGTGTGGCGCCGCTCGTGCCGCCGGTTTGGCCGCCGGTTCCGCTGCGTGCCGACGAGCGCGCGGCGATCGTCGAGTTCGCTGAGCGTGCCGAGCAGCTCACACCGGAACGCCAGGCCGAACTGGCCGAACTGCTGTCCGTGCTGACCGACAGCCGCGGCGTGCAGGCGGTGCAACGCCTGCACGGGATGGCCGGCGCGTTTCTCGGCCGCAAGGCTTTGCAGTGAATCAGGAACTCTTCCAAGTCAGCCATCAGCAAGAATGGGCCGCGTTCGAGCGCTGGCTCGATGTGCGTGCGCGGCCAAAGTCGCGTCCGCGTCCGCAGCGCGACGAGGGTGTGTTCGACGACGCGCAGTTTCCCGCGGCCTATCGGCGCCTCTGTCAGCAGTTGGCGTTGGCGGAAAAGCGTTGCTACAGCGTGCCGCTGATTCGTCGTCTGCAGGATCTCGCGCAGCGCGGGCATCTGGTTCTTTACCGTCCGCCGGCACCGCGGTTGCACCGCGTTCTCGATTTCTTTGCGGCCGAGTTTCCCTCGCTCGTGCGCACGCAGTGGCGCGCGATGACCGTTTCGGCGTTGCTGTTCTTCGTGCCGCTGATCGCCGCCATAGTGGTGCTGCAGTATCGGCCGGAGTTCGTGCATAGCCTGTTCGGTCCGGAGCAGATCGGCAAGTTCGAAAGCATGTACGACCCGGCGTCGAAATCGCAGGCGCTCGGTCGTGAAAGCGGCACCGACCTGAAGATGTTCGGCTTCTACATCATGAACAACGTCAGCATCGGCTTTCGCACGTTCGCGAGCGGGCTGCTGGCCGGCGTCGGTGCGGTCTTCGTGCTCGTGTTCAACGGCGTCTTCATCGGCGGTGTAGCGGGGCATTTGACGGCGATCGGCTACGGCGGGCCGTTCTGGCGTTTTGTCGTCGGCCATTCCGCGCCCGAGTTGCTCGCCATCGTCATCGCTGGCGGCGCGGGTCTGCACATCGGCATGGCCTTGATCGCGCCGGGGCGGCGTTCGCGCTCGCGCGCGCTGGTCGAAGCGGGCACGGTGGGGGCGAAACTCGTGCTCGGTGCGTTCGCGATGCTCGTTTGCGCGGCTTTCATCGAAGCCTACTGGTCATCGATCATCTGGGTGCCGAATCCGGTGAAGTTCGGCGTGGGATTCGCGCTGTGGTCGGGCATCCTCGCGTGGTTTTGTCTCGGCGGACGCGGGCGCGATTTCACGGAAGCCAAGGAATAGACAGCCGACATGCGCTTGGAGGGAGTCACCATTGCATTGCGCGCACGCTCAGCCTGGGAAGCGGTCGATCTCGGTGTCGCGCTCGTGCGCGCAAATGCGGCGCGTATCTACACGGCGTGGCTGCTCGTCACGTTGCCCGCGTTCGTGCTGATCAATGTTACCTGCGCGCTGATCGGCACGATGTGGCTGGCGCCTCTGATCCTGTGGTGGCTCAAGCCCGCTTTTGATCGCATTCCGCTGTTCGTGATCTCGCGCGCCGTGTTTGACGAGGCGCCGTCGCTCGGCGAAACGCTGCGTGCGCAGCGCAACTGGGGCTGGCGTGCGCTCGCGTCGTGGCTCACGTTCCGCCGCCTGCATCCCGGCCGCGCGATGCTGCTGCCGGTCGATCTGCTCGAAGCACCGCCGCGCGAGACGCGGCGCAAGCGCATCGATGCGCTGATGCGCCGGGATTCCGCGCCGAACATCATGCTGACGATTGTCGGCGTGAACATGGAGGCGATCTTCGCCTTTTCCGTGTGGATGCTCGTACTGATGTTCGTGCCGATCGAGTTCTTTTCCGATTCGCTCAAGGCGATGTGGGAAAACCTGTTCGACAAGCCGCCGCTGTGGGGCAAGGCGGTCGTCAATCTCGTCGGCTGGTTCGCGATGACGCTGGTCGAACCGTTTTATGTCGGCGCCGGCTTCGGGTTGTATCTGAATCGGCGCGTGCAGCTCGAAGGCTGGGATATCGAGCTGGCCTTCCGCCGCCTTGCTTCGCGGCTGGCACAGCCGCTGGCTGCGGCGCTGCTGGCAGCTATCGTCCTGTTCCACACGCCCTTTGTGCAGGCCGACGAAACGGCATCGAAGGAACCGGCAACGTCCGAGATACAGGCCAAAGCCAAGGCTGCGCTCAAGTCGACCGACGAGAAGAAAACACAACGGCTCGCCGAGATCTTCGGCGACGAATATCGCAAGGACGACGGCAAATTCGTCGCTGCCGTGAAGCAGGCTTATCTCGACGAAGATTTGAATCCGAAGCAGAAAGTCGGGCGCTGGAAACCGCGCCTGCAGGACGAAACCGAGCAACCTCGCGAGTCAAGGAAGCCCCCGTCGCTGGTGAACGTTTTCGGCGAAATGGTCGCTTTCGTGGCGAAATTTGGCCTGTGGATCCTTGCCGCTATCCTGCTGATCATACTTTTACTCAACCTGCCGCGCTGGTTGCCGTGGGCGGTCTCGCGCCGCGCGCGCGTGCGTTCGCCGGATGCGATCGAGGTGCACGATATCGAAACCGCGGCAGTGATCCCCGACGATATTCCGACGGCCGTGCGCGCGCTGTGGGAGCGCGGCCGCGCGCGCGAAGCATTGTCGCTGCTGTATCGCGCCGCCGTGATGCGTCTCGCGGATCGCCTCGGCACGCCGCTGCCTCCCGGCGCGACCGAAGCCGACTGTCTGCGTCACGCACGCAAACTGGGCGGGGATGCGTACGTGCCGCTGTTCGCGCGCATCGTGCGCTGCTGGCAGGCCGCGGCATATGCACAGCGCTTGCCGGCGGCGCAGGACGTCGAGGCGCTATTGCGTGCATGGCAAGCCGAATCGGCGCCGAGCGGAGCGACGGCATGAGCTGGCGCAACGTTTGGATCACTGCGATCGTACTCGCCGGTGTTGGCATCGCCGTCGGCTGGTTCTTCTACGCCTTCGAGTACGTGGAAACCGACGTTCCCGCGCCCCTGCATGGCGAGGCGCGCTACAACCCGTTCTATGCCTTGGCGAAAGTGCTCCGCGCCGAAGGCGTCAAGGTCGAATCGCGCGGCAGTCTCAATCTCAAGACCATGCATCTGGCGGCTGCCGATACGCTCGTGCTCGGCGCCGACGTGCGCACACTGAGCGATGCGGATGCCGACAGCTTGCTCGACTGGGTCGACGAGGGCGGCCATCTCGTCTTCGCGTTGCCACCGGGCGGCGAGGGGCGCGGCGGCAAGCTCCTGCGCGATTTCGGTTTGAAGGTGGTCGACGCCTGGGATTGCGTCATCTGGCGAACCTCGCGCAAGAAGGAATCGAACTACTACTGTTCGCAATTCGGTTTCAAGCTTGTCAGCACCGACGACGAGGACGCGAGCACCGCGTTCGATCTGCTCGTCGGCGATGCCGAGAACGGCTATCGCATCGGCCGGCAGAGCTGGGGCGACGGCGGCTGGCTCATCGCCAGCGACTTGAAGTTTCTGCGCAATGCCGCCTTGAGGGAGGAAGGTAACGCAGAATTGGCCTGGCAGGTGCTCGCTCCGGAATTGCAGGGCGGCACCGTGCACTTGGTCTACGCAGTCGACGTGCCGCCGTTCTATGTGCTGTTGATCAAGCGTGGCTGGCCCGTCCTTGCGCCGCTGCTGCTCGCGTTGCTCGCCTGGCTGTGGGCGCGCAGCCAGCGTTTCGGGCCGCTGTTGCCGCTCGCACAAGGACATCGTCGCGCGCTGCTCGAACATATCCGCGCGGCCGGCGAATTTACTTTCCGTCGCGGCAGCGCCTACGCTCTCTACGCGCCGCTGCGCCACGCGTTCGACGACCGCTTGCGTCACGCTGATCCCAGCACTGCGGCGCTCGACGGCGAGCAGCAGGCCACCGTTATAGCGAATCGCCGTGCGCTGCCGCTGACTCAGGTGCAGCAGGCGCTGGCGCCGGTGGGCCTCGGCCAGCAGGAAACCTTTGCCGCGACGATCAAGACTTTGCAGGAACTCTAATCGAGACACGCCATGACCGACACCAACGACCTTCCCGCCAATGCCTCACCCGCGGCCGCGCCGCAAACGATCAGCGGCGAAGCGCTGAGCGAGCGTTGCCGCGCGATCCGCCAGCAGATCGCCAAGGCCTTTGTCGGCCAGGACGAGATCCTCGATCAGTTGCTCGTCGCCTTGCTCGCCGGCGGCCACGTGCTGCTCGAAGGCGTGCCCGGACTCGGCAAGACCTTGCTCGTGCGCTCGCTCGCGAGTGCGCTCAACTGCTCGTTCTCGCGCGTGCAGTTCACGCCTGACCTGATGCCGAGCGACGTCAGCGGCCACGCTTTCTACGATCCGAAGACCGAAAGCTTCAAGATCCGTCGCGGCCCAGTGTTCGCGAATCTGCTGCTCGCCGACGAAATCAATCGTGCGCCGGCGAAGACGCAAGCGGCGCTGCTTGAAGCGATGCAGGAGCTGCAGGTGACGATCGAGTCGCGCAGCTTCTCGCTGCCGCCGCCGTTCCTCGTCGTCGCGACGCAGAATCCGATCGAGCAGGAAGGCACCTATCCATTGCCCGAAGCGCAGCTCGACCGTTTTCTGCTCAAGGTGTTCATGCGCTATCCGACGCAGGAAGACGAGGTGCGCATGGTCGAGCAGATCAGCACGGGTCGCACGGCGAGCGATTTCGATCTCTCCAAGGTGCGCGCCGTCGCCACGCCGGCGGATATTCTCGCGATGCAGATCGGCACCTCGCAGATCCGCGTCGACGCCGCAGTGCTCGACTACGCCGTGCGCATTGCCCGCGCGACGCGCGAAGCGCACGGCATTGCCGCCGGCGCCGGTCCGCGCGGCAGCCTCGCCCTCGTGCGCGCGGCGCGCGCGCAGGCCGTGCTCGACGGCCGCGACTTCGTCACGCCCGACGACGTACGCGCAATCGCGAAACCGGCGCTGCGCCATCGCCTCGCGCTCGCGCCGGAAATGCAGATCGAAGGCCGCCGCGTCGACGACGTGCTCGACGCTTTGCTGCTCAAGGTCGAAGCGCCGCGGCAGTGAGGCCGGCGCCGTCTTTCATTGCGGGGTTGTGCGCGGTCGGCGCGGTGGGTGTGCTGGTCGTGCTCGGCTGGATTCCGCTCGTGGCGTTCGCCGTCGCCTGCGCCGCGTTACTCGCCGTCGCGGTCATCGACGCGTTGCGCTTGCGCGCGCTGCCGACGCCGACCGTCGAGCGCGATTTGCCGAAGATCGTGCCGGTCGGCGTCGAGCGCCAAATTAGTTTGCGCCTGCGTCATGACGCAGCGCGTACGCTGATGGTCGACGTCCACGATCTGCATCCCGGCGACTGGCCGGTGTTCGGCCTGCCGCGCCGCGTTGAGCTGCCGCCGAATCGCGAAGTGGATCTGCCGTACCGGATCACACCGAACGCGCGCGGGCGTTTTCGTTATCCGGGCTGCGCGTTGCGCATCGCCTCGCCGTGGCGGCTGTGGCGGCAGCGCCGCATCGTCGCGGCGGAGCAGAGCGTGCGCGTCTATCCGAACTTTGCGCCGCTGACCAAGCTCGCGCTGATCGGCGCGGAGCAGGCCTCGCGTGTGGTCGGCGCGCACTTGCGCCGGCGCCGCGGTGAAGGCACCGAGTTCCAGCAACTGCGCGAGTACCGGCTCGGCGATACGCTGCGCCAGATCGACTGGAAGGCGACGCAGCGCGCGCGCAAGCTGATCTCGCGCGATTATCAGGACGAACGCAACCAGCAAGTGATGCTGTTGATCGACACGGGCCGGCGCATGCTCGCGCGCGATGACGGCTTGAGTCATTTCGATCACGTGCTCAACGCCGCGCTGATGGTCGCCTATATCGCGTTGCGTCAGGGCGATGCGGTCGGCCTGCTCGCCGCGGGCGGCGACTCGCGCTTCATGGCACCGCAGCGCGGCCTCGGCACCGTGGATACGCTGCTCAACACGGTGTTCGACCTCAACGCGTCGGCGGTCGCGACCGATTATCTCGAAGCGGCGACCGTGCTCGGCGCGCGACAATCGCGGCGCTGTCTCGTGTTGCTGATCACCAACGCGCGCGACGAGGACATCGACGATTTGCTCGCCGCCGTGCGGCTGCTGCAACGCCGGCATCTGGTCTGCGTCGCCAGCCTGCGCGAGGCCGCGCTCGATCGCGAGCTCAAACACGTCGTGAACGGATTCGACGACGCCCTCATGCTCGGCGCGATCGCGCAATACGTCGAACAACGCACGCGCACGCACGCGCTGCTGCGCGCGCAATGCCCGGATCTGCTCGACGTGACATGTGCGCAACTGCCCGCGGCGCTGGTCGAGCATTATCTTGCGATGAAGCGTTCGGCGCGCCTCTGACTGCGGCGGTCAGGCGTCCTTCGAGTCGAAGATCAGCACATCGACGCCGGCCTGGGCGAAGTTGGCGAGATCGGCGACGGTGGCCTTGCCCTCGGGCGTACCGAGTCCGTCGAGCAGGGCCTGTTTCGAGTCGAACCCAAGAATGGCGATCTGATGGAACGGCGAGTCGCCCGCCGGGGTGGCGACACCACCGGTCGAGACTTGAAAGCTGTGCAGGCCGGGGATTTTCTTCGCCAGCGGCGCGTGCGTCGCGACGTAGTAGCGGTCGAACGCGGCCGCATCGGCGGGCTTTTTGTAGAGCGCGATCAGCTTGGCCATGAATTTCTCCTCGATCCGGTCCGTAGAGTCTATGGCGGCCGGATTTCGGCGCAATGCGGATCGCGCCAATGTGCCGAATACGCGACAATGCGCCGCTCATTCTCTTTCGGCAATGCGAGGTTCCGCCTATGTCCGCACTGCAACGAATCGATACGAAGCGCTGGTATGCCAGCGCCGCGGCGGCCGTCGCCTGGTTCGCCTTGCTGTTGCAGCTGTGGCTATCGATCGAACTGGGGCGCCAGAACGGGCAAGGTGTGTTGCATGGCGTGTGGATGTACTTCGCCTTTTTCACGATTCTAACGAATCTATTGGCTGCCGCGGCCCTGGCTGCGGCGGCAACGAACCGATCCGCGACGTTTTTGACCATGCCCGGCGTAGTGACCGGCATCGCCGCGAGCATCATTCTCGTCAGCATCTCCTACAACCTGCTGCTGCGAAACACCTGGAATCCGCAAGGCTGGCAGCTGGTCGCCGACCTGATACTGCACGATGTCACGCCGCTGTTGTTTGTCGGTTGGTGGTGGCTGACTGCGTCCACGCAGCCGCTGCGCTACGCGGAAATCCTGCCATGGTGCAGCTACCCGATCGCCTATTTCGTCTACGCGATGGCACGCGGCGCAGTCACCGGGTTTTATCCCTATCCGTTCATCGACGTGCCGGCGCTCGGCCTCGCTCAGGTGGTCATCAACGCGCTGGCGATACTGCTGAGCTTCGTCGTGCTCGCCGCGCTGCTGATTGCGATCGCGCGGTTCAGGTCGCCGCGCGTCCGCGCTTGAACAACAGCGCGAGCAGCGGGGGCGTGACGATCGAGGTGAGTAGCGACATCGCCACGATCAATGCGTAAGTGCGCGCCGAGAACACTCCCGCCGCGAGACCGAGGCTGGCGATTACCACGCCGACTTCGCCGCGCGGCATCATGCCCACGCCGACGATCAGCGCGCCGCGTTTGCCCAGGGCGAGCGCCCCGAGCGCACCGCCGATCAGCTTGGATACGAGCGCGATCGCGGTGATCACGGCGAGAGTGAGCAGTGCCTCCGCCGAAGCGAGCTGCTGCAGCTCGATCTTCGCCCCGGTGAGCACGAAGAAAAACGGTGTCATCAAAGCCAGCAGCGGTTGCGTCTGGTGTTCGAGACGCTCGCGTTGCGGCGTTTCGGATGCGACCATGCCGGCGAGAAACGCGCCGATGATCGCGGCGAGGCCAAACTGCGTCGACAGGAATGCGAGGCCGAGGCAGAGAGCGAGCGCATAGGGCAGCAGGTCGACGCCGTCGGTGTTCAATCGCTTTGCCGAACGGCGCGCAAGGCGGGTGCCGAACAGGCCGATCACGACGACGAATCCGATCGCCTCGGCGAGCACGACGGCGAGCTTGCCCAGATGTACGTCTTCGCCCGCCTGCAGCGCGGTGACGATGCCGAGCAGCAGCATGGCGAGGATGTCGTCGATGACCGCGGCGCCGAGGATCACGCGGCTCTCCTCGCGCTGAAGAACACCGAGTTCCTGCAGCACGCGCGCCGTGATGCCGGCCGAGGTGGCGACGAAGGCCGCGGCGATGAACAGCGACTTCGCCCAGTCGTAGCCCGAGCCGTGGGCCCACAGCGAGCCGAGCACGAACGGCACGATCACGCCGAGCACGCCGACAAAAAAAGCACTGCGGCCGACGCGTTTCATCTCATCGATGCGTGTTTCCAGACCGACCGCAAATAACAACAGCACAACGCCGATCTCGGACAGCACTTCGAGCGGTTCGGACGGGGCGATCCAGCCGAGCAGCGACGGGCCGATGACGCAGCCGGCGACGATCTCGCCGACGACGCCGGGCAGCTTGAGCCAGCGCGCGAGCTGGCCGGCAATCTGGGCGGCGACGAAGATGATGAAGAGGCTGAGCAGGATGTCGTTGCCGTGCTGCATTGCGTTTGCCTTTTCCCCGGGTAGATCGGATGCTACCGCAGCATAATAAAAAGGGGAGGGGCAATGCCGCCAGCATTACGCAAAGCGCGTGAAGCCATGTCGAAGGTCGACACGGCCTGGCTGCGCATGGAAAGTCCGACAAACTTGATGATGATCACCGGCGTGCTGATCTTCCGCGCGCGCCTCGATACCGGCCGGCTCAAGCACCTCCTCGAAGAACGTTTTCTCGCTTACCGCCGCTTTCGCCAGAAGGCCGTCGATTCGATGAATTCCGCGTATTGGGAAAACGACGCCGATTTCGATATGAACTGGCACATGCGTGTCGCCGCGCTGCCCGGCAAAGCCGACAAAATCGAGCTGGAGAAATTCGTCAGTGAGCTTGCCTCCACGCCGCTCAATCACGCCAAACCGCTGTGGCAGTTTCATCTTGTCGAGAACTACGCACCCGACGGCGGGCGCGGCGGCAGCGTGCTGATCGCGCGCATCCATCATTGCTACGCCGACGGCATGGCGCTCGTGCAAGTGCTGCTGTCGCTGACCGATGCGAACCCGTCGGAGGAGAAGCGCGCCGAGTTGGCGAAGGTCTGGTTGAAGAAGGATCAGGGCGGCGTGTTGCAGCGCTTGCTCGAACCGGCCGGGGCGGGGTTGTCGAAGGCGCTCGCCCTCGGTGAAAAGGCGCTCGACAAAGGCAGCGAGCTGATGGCGAATCCCGAGCTCGCTGCCGCGCTGGCGAAGGACGGCGGTGAAATCGCGCGCGAGCTCGCCGTGGCGCTGACTCTTTCGGACGATCCGCAGACCGCGTTCAAGGGCGAGCTCGGCCAGGCCAAGCGCGTCGCCTGGGCCGATCCGATGCCGCTCGAGGAGGTGAAAGTCGTCGGCAAGGCGCTCGGTTGCACGGTCAACGACGTGCTGCTCGCCTGCGCGGCGGGAGCGTTGCGAGCGCATCTGCGCGACGTCGGCGAAGAGGTCGATGGGCTGACGATCCGCGCCACCGTGCCGGTCAATCTGCGCCCGCTTGAACACGCGCAGAAACTGGGCAATCACTTCGGCCTGGTCTTTCTCGACCTGCCGGTCGGCGAAGCCAATCCGCTGCGTCGCCTCGAGCGCGTCGCGGCGAACATGCGCGAGCTGAAGAAATCGAAGCAGGCGGCGCTGACGTTCGGTCTGCTTTCAGTGGTTGGCATGGCGCCGGCGGCGATCCAGCGCGTGGCGCTCGAACTGTTTTCGCGCAAGGCGAGTACGGTCGCGACGAACGTGCCCGGCCCGCAGATGCCGCTCTATCTCGCCGGCTGCGAGGTCCACGAACTGATGTTCTGGGTGCCGCAGAGCGGGTCGATCGGTATGGGTCTGTCGATCCTGTCGTACAACGGCCGCGTGCATTTCGGCCTGATCGTCGACGGCAAGCGCGTGCGCGATCCCGAGCCGATCGTGCAGCGCTTCGCGCCGGAGTTCGAAAAACTGGCCCTGATCACGCTGATGGAAGACTGGGAGCGCGACATCGCCGCGACCGATGCGGAAGCGACGCTGGCGCACTACAATTCGCGCACCTGATTTCAGCCGGAATTTCCATGAGCGACACGCCTCCCGACCGCCTTTCCAACGATCCGCGCAGCCAGTTCTACGACGAGGCCGTTCTTGCGCGCGGCATCGGCATCCGCTTCAACGGCGAAGAGAAGACCACGGTCGAGGAATACTGCGTCAGTGAAGGCTGGGTGCGCATGGCCGTGCCGCGCGCGCTCGACCGTCGCGGTCGGCCGATGACGTTGAAGTTCAAGGGTACGGTCGAGCCGTACTTCCATGAGGCCACCGCGCCGAAAGAGGAATAAACGCGGTTGAGCTTTGCTCCTGGTGCCACCATTATCTGTTGCGTAGACGTAGCTGTACGAGTAGGAGATAAGCATGGCCACGGGTTGGGCAGGTGACGGCGCCGTGCAGGATCAGATCGATGCGACCGTCGCCGATGCGGTCAAACGCGCACGCAGCCGCGTGCCGCGCGGACCGAGCCTGAAACATTGCGAAGAATGTGACGCCAGGATCCCGGAGGCGCGCCGCCGCGCCGTGCCGGGGGTGCGCCTGTGCGTTGCCTGTCAGTCGAAGCACGACGAAGTCGAGGCGGCGTTCAGCGGCTACAACCGCCGCGGCAGCAAGGACAGCCAACTGCGCTGACGGCGGCCGAAGAAAATGTCGACTAGGCCGCCGCCGAACGCGGCAGGCGGTAGAACACGGCCGACGACAGCATCGTGATGATGCCGAGAATCGTCACCGTCGTGCGGAAGGCGGTGACATAGTGTTCGCCGAGCGCCGAATCCTTCGGCATAAAGCACGCCATCAACAGCGATCCGAACGCCACGCCGAAGCTGATCGACAGGTTCTGCGCCGTGCTCGACATCGACGAACCCATGCTCGCCTGCGCCGGCGTGAGGTCGACGAAACCGAGTGTGTTCACCGCGGTGTATTGGATCGACATCACCATGCCGAACAGGAACACCTGCGTGCACAAGCGCCAGATCGGCGTATTCACATCGAACGTGGCGAACGAAAGAATCATCAAGCCGGCAAGCACGGTGTTGACGATCAGCACGCGCCGGTAGCCGAGGTGGCGGATGATCGAGGCGACGAAGAAACGCGTCGACAGCATGGCGATCGCCTGCGGCGTCTGCAACAGGCCGGCCATGATTGGCGAGTAGCCGAAGCCGACCTGGAACAGCAGGGTCAGCAGAAAGTAGATGCCGCCAACGCCCAGTCGCGTGCTGAAACTGCCATTGACGCCGATGCGGAAGCTCGGCACACGCAGCAGATGCAGGTCGACGATCGGATAGGCGATGCGCAGGCTGCGCATCGCATAGACGACGAGCAGGGCGATCGCGGGCAGGCCCACGAACGCCGCGGTCGCGTAGTCGGTTTCGATCACCTGTTCGAGCGCCCACGACAGACCGCCGATACCGAGGCCGAAGAGGATGAAGCCGCCCAAGTCGAGCGGCGCGTGCACCGTCGCGCGATAGTCCGGCATATGGCGCAAGGTCATCCACAGCCCGGCAAGGCCAAACGGCAGATTGACGAAGAAGATCATGCGCCAGGAGAGGTAGGTCGAGAACAGACCGCCGAGGAACGGCCCGATGGCCGGTCCGATCAACCCCGGGATCGTGGCGAACGCCATCGCGCCGACGAATTCGGCTTTTGGAAAGCTGCGAAGGATCGCCAAGCGCCCGACCGGAATCATCAGCGCGCCGCCAATGCCCTGCACGACCCGCGCGACGACGAGCATCGGCAGGTTCTGCGCCAGACCGCAGGCGAGCGAGCTCGCGGTGAAGATCGCGATCGCGCTCCAGAACACCCGGCGCGTGCCGTAGCGGTCGGCGAGCCAGGCGCTCATCGGGATGAAGACGGCGAGGCTCAGTGTGTAACTGATCAGCGCGGATTTGATCGACAGAGGAGTGACGGCGAGCGCGGCGGCGATGCTCGGCGCCGCGGTGTTCACGATCGTCGAATCGAGCATCTGCATGAAGAACGAAGATGCGATCAGCCAGAGCAGGGTGCGCTTCGCGCGGGCGTCGAGGGCCGGGTATTCGATGGCTACGGCGCCGGGGGTGCTCGGTTGATCCATAGCTGCGCATTGTCGCACGAGACGGCTCTGGGGAAGTTTTGTTTTGGCGCTGTTGACATCGTAAAAACATATCGTAAGATATAGTTCACGATATACGGAGAACAGCCATGCATCACTTTTTCCATCACCGGTTTCAACAGCATTTCCAGCGCGTCGCGGACGATTTCGGCGACGCCATGTGCAGCGGCCGCATGCGCGGCCGGCACGGTTTCGGCGGCTTCGCTGGCGGTTTCTTCGGCGGCCCTGGCTTCGGCGGCGCGGGATTTCGCACCGGCCGCAAGCTCGCCTCGGGAGAGTTGCAATTGGTCCTGCTCGCGCTGCTCGCCGAACGGCCGAGCCATGGCTACGAGCTGATCAAGGCACTAGAGGAACGTTCGGGCGGTTTCTACGTGCCGAGCCCGGGCATGATCTATCCCGCGCTGACCTGGCTCGAGGAAGTGGGTTATGCCAGCGTCGTCGCCGACGGCGCGAAGAAGCTGTATTCGATCACCGACGCCGGACGCGAGTATCTCGACGAGAACCGCGAAGCCGCGGACGCAATGCTCGGCCAGCTCGAACACATCGGCCGCAAGATGGGCCGCGTACGCGAGATCTTTTCCGGGCACGAGGACGACGACGAGCAGCGCGGCGGCATCTGGCGCGACGCCTGGCTGGCGCGCCGCGAATTGAAATCCGCGCTGCGTGAGAAACGCCACGCCGGCCTGAAAGAGGCCAAGCGCATCGCCGAGATTCTCCGGCGCGCGGCGGCTGAGATTCGGGGAGAGGAATAATGGCGATACTCCATCTTGCCGGCGGCGTGGACGCGCCGGCTCCGGCACAGAGTGCGCTGCATGACGCGCGAGTCGAATCGGTCATCGCACGCATGCAGGCGGCGTATCGCCGGCCGGCGAATGGCGGACCGAACCGCAGCGCCGAGCGTGATCCTCACGCGTATGCCGAATACGGTTTCTCGATTCATCCCGATCAGGGCGAGCTGATCTATTTGCTCTGCCGTTCGCTGCGCGCCCAGCGCGTGGTCGAATTCGCTACCTCGGTCGGCCTGTCGACCCTGTATCTCGCCGCGGCGATGCGCGACAACGGCGGCGGCGTGGTCATCGGCTCGGAGATCGTTCCGGAGAAAATCGCCGTGGCCAAGCGCCACCTCGCCGAGGCCGGCTTGTCCGACTACGTCGAAATCCGCGAGGGCGACGCGCGGGAGACCTTGGGCAACCTTGGCGGCGACGTCGATTTCGCCCTGATCGACGGTTGGCCGGGCGATGAGGGCCCGTCTCTGGCGCTGCAAGTCATGCATTTGATCGCGCCGCAGATGCAGGGCGGGGCGATCGCGCTCAACGACAACGCCGAGCCCGACTATCTGGCCTGGATCCGCGATCCGGCCAACGGTTTCCGTTCGATGAGCCTGCCGCTCAAGGGCGGTACGGAATTGTCGGTGCGGACTCGCGACGAAGCGGTGATTTGACCGGCGGATCGCGTCGCGCCGCTTGACGAACGGCAAATAGTTTGTTGCAGTGCAGTAGCCGACGTGACCTTGCAGTTTGGCGTGGAGGGCGCGCAGCGGCGTTCCTACGCACAGCAAGGAGACGCATGCCGGTCAGCTACGACGAGATGCTCGATATGGGAGGTGCGGCGCGGCCGCACTACGGTGCCTTCGACGGCTGGCTGAAGGCCACGCCTGCGGCGCGCCTCGAACAGAAACGGCGTGAAGCCGAAGTGTTGTTCCACCGCGTGGGCATCACGTTCGCCGTCTATGGCGAGAAGGAAGGCGCCGAGCGCCTGATCCCGTTCGACATCGTGCCGCGCATCATCCCGCGCGACGAATGGCGCATGCTCGACGCCGGTCTGCGCCAGCGCGTGAAGGCGCTGAATCTGTTTCTCAACGACGTCTACCACGGCCAGGAAATCCTCGCCGCGGGCAAGGTGCCGAGCGATCTCATCCTCAACAACGCCGAATACAAGCCGGTGATGCGCGGCATGGACGTGCCGGGCGGCATCTATTCGCATATCTCCGGCGTCGACATCGTGCGCGCCGGCGCCGGCGAATATTACGTGCTCGAGGACAACCTGCGCGTGCCCTCGGGCGTGTCCTACATGATCGAGAACCGGCGCATGATGATGCGCCTGTTTCCGGAGCTGTTCGCCGCACACTCCATAGCGCCGGTCGAGCACTATCCCGACCGCCTGCTCGACGTGCTGCGCTCGGTCGCGCCCGAGGCCGCGGACGAACCGACCGTGGCCGTGCTCACGCCGGGATTCCACAACTCGGCGTACTTCGAGCACGCCTTTCTCGCCCAGCAGATGGGCGTCGAACTCGTCGAAGGGCAGGACTTGTTCGTGCGCGACGATACGGTCTACATGCGCACCACACAGGGGCCGCAGCGCGTGCACGTGATCTATCGGCGCATCAACGACGATTTCCTCGACCCGACCGTGTTCAATCCGGATTCGATGCTCGGCGTGCCGGGCATCTTCGCCGCCTACCGGGCCGGCCGGGTGACGCTGGCGAACGCGATCGGCGCGGGCATCGCCGACGACAAGTCGGTTTATCCCTACGTTCCGGAGATGATCCGCTTCTATCTCGGCGAAGAACCCATTTTATACAATGTGCAAACGTATAAATTGCGCGATCGCGACGATTTGAAATACGCGCTCGATCATTTGTCCGAGCTGGTCGTGAAGGAAGTCCACGGCGCCGGCGGCTACGGCATGCTGGTCGGACCGGCGTCGACGAAGGAGCAGATCTCCTCGTTCCGCGAACGCATCCTCGCCGAGCCGTCGAAATACATCGCCCAACCGACCTTGGCTCTGTCCACGTGTCCGACGTACGTGGCCTCGGGTCTGGCGCCGCGGCACGTGGATTTCCGGCCTTACGTGCTCAGCGGCAAGGACATCCACATCGTGCCCGGGGGGCTCACGCGCGTCGCGCTGGCGGAGGGCTCGCTCGTCGTCAATTCCTCGCAGGGCGGCGGCACCAAGGACACCTGGGTTCTGGAGGAGTAAGCATGCTGTGCAGAACCGCCAACGACCTGTACTGGACCTCGCGCCACATCGAGCGCGCCGAGAACACTGCGCGTTTGATCGACGTGACTCATCGCATCGCGCTGCTGCCCGAGCGCCTGGACCCGTGGCGCCACGATTCCGGCACCTGGCGCCGTGCGCTCGATGCGCTCGGCCTCGTGCAGGAATACTCGCGGGTCAACGGGCCGATCGTTGCGCCGAAAGTGCTGCGCTATTTGTGCCTCGATGCGACCAACCCCTCGTCGATCTACTCCAGCATCCGCGCCGCGCGCGAAGCGGCACGTGCGCAGCGCGGCGCGATCACGCTGGAGATGTACGAAGACCTCAACACCTCCTGGCTCGAAATGCGCAAGCTCAGCGCCGAACGCTTCGAGGACGAAGGCGTGTCGCGCTTCGTCGAGTGGGTGAAGACGCGCTCAGCGTCGTTCCGCGGCATGACGGTCGGCACGATGGGGCGCGACGCTGCCTATCATTTCCTCCAGCTCGGCACGTTCCTTGAGCGCGCCGACTGGGGCGTGCGCCTGATGGACGTCAAATATTCCGAGCCGTCGACCGAGGAGGCGGGCGATGCGCGTTCCGCGGTCGGTTACTACCAATGGAGCGCATTGCTGCATGCGCTGTCGGCGATGGAAACCTACCGCCGCCACTATCGCGAGACGATTACGCCCGAGCGTGTCGCCGAATTGATGATCCTCAATCACGATTCTCCGCGCTCGCTCGCCACGTGCACGCAGGTTGTGTACAAAACGCTGATCGAATTGACCGGCGCCGGCAACCACGAAGTTGTGCGCCAGGCCGGCGCCCTGATGGCGGAAACCCGTTATGGGCGTATCGACGACGTGCTCGAACAGGGCATGGAAGGCTGGCTGCAGCGCGTGATGACGCGCCTGTTCGCGCTTTCGACCCAGATCGACCGCCATTTCCTGCTCAAGCCCGAGGTGGTGGAGCAGCTCCAGGAGCAAAGCCAGGGTTGACGCGCCGTCGCCGCGTCGCGCAAAGCCGGTGCCAAAAACAGGTGGTTCGTGATGTATTTTGCCGCGGGCTGGTAAACTTCGCGCCCCATTGCTCATTTGTGTTTCGATGACTTACTGCGTTGCGATGAAGCTCGATGCCGGCATGGTGTTCGCGTCCGATACGCGCACCAACGCGGGCGTCGACAATATTTCCCGTGTCGACAAGATGCATGTGTTCGCGAAACAGAGCGACCGCGTGATCGTCGCGCTGTCGGCCGGCAATCTGTCGATCACGCAGAACGCGATCAACCAGATCGAACGCACCGCGAAGGAAACGCCGGATGTCGCGAACATTTATTCGGTGACGTCGATGTACGACGCCGCCGAGCTGGTCGGTAACACACTGCGCGACGTGCGTCAGCGTGAAGGCGAATATCTGCGTCAGCAGAACATCGACTCCTCGGCGAGCTTCATCGTCGGCGGCCAGATCGCGGGCGAGGCGCCGCGCCTGTTCCTCATCTATTCCGAAGGCAACTTCATCGAATCCTCGAGTGAAGCACCGTTTTTCCAGAACGGCGAGATCAAGTACGGAAAGCCAGTGATCGACCGCGTGATTTCGCCGAGTCTGTCGCTAGCGGAAGCGATCAAGCTGACTCTCGTTTCGTTCGATTCGACGATGCGCTCGAACATCTCGGTCGGTTTGCCGATCGATCTGCTCGTTTATCCGGTCGACAGCCTCGATGCGGGACAGCAGCACCGCATCGAGGAAACCGATTCGTATTTTCGCGAGCTCGGCACCCTCTGGAACGAAGGCCTGAAGCGGGCCTTCACCAGCATTCCGGTGCCGGACGAATTCGCGCGCAAGTCCTGAGACGAGCTTCCACGCGGGCGATCAGTGCGCCTGCGCTGCCTTCTCTTTGGCGATGCGATCGTCGAGCATCTTCTCGTACTTGCCCGCGAAGCGGCGGCACGCCTGTGGGTCGATCATCGGGTTCGGCTCGCGCTGTTGGGCAAGTTTTGCCAGCCGCTCGTCGGTGCCGGAGGCATCGGGATGCGTCGAGATGAGGATATCGCACGGGAGGTTCGCGACCGTTTGGATGCTCCTGCGGAACGACGGTGTGAGATCGCCGTGGGTGGAATCCGCCAGAAAATGGAATCCATCCGAGGCATAGGCCGAGATGCTGTCCGAATAGACGATGTCCAGGCACTTGTTGTTCTCGCATGACGTCCAGGTCCAACTCGTGCTGCCCGGCGTGTGACCCGGAGTGAAGTGTGCGGTCACCGCGACCTTGCCCAGACGCACGGCTTCGCCGTCACGGATTTCGCGTACTCTGGCGACGGCAGGAAAGCTCGCCCCTTGCGTATCCGAGGCCTGCGGATCGTCCGGAGTGACATGGCCATCGCGCAAAGCCTTCGCGCCCGACGGGCTGGCGATCGCGGTCGCGCCGCTGTCGCGCACGAGGGCGGCGATGCCGCCTGCATGATCGAAATGCGCGTGCGAGTTGAGCACATATTTGACGTCCTTGATCTGGAAGCCGAGTTTGGCGATGTTCGCCTCGATCAGCGGCACCGACTGCGGCAGGTCGCCGTCGATGAGAATCAGGCCGTCGTCGGTGCGAATCAGCACCGAACTCAAGCCGGCGACGCCAACGTAGTACGTTTCGCCGTAGATGCGCTGTGGTGCGTGCGGGCGGTTCCATTGTTCGGTGTCGCCGTAGACTATCGGTTGTGTCAGCGGATCGGCAGCTGTGGCGAAGGAAGCGGGGGCGACTGCGAGGCCGCCGAGGATCATCGCGAAAACTGGCATGGTCATAAACGTCCTGGTCGAAGATGGGCAACGAGTCGGGAATCCTAGATAGCGATTGTGGCGAACGAAGGGCGCAATCGGGGCAACGACACGCACGCGCGAGGTGTGAAATCCTCAGCGGGTTTCGTTGTTACGCATGTGGAGCGATAATGCGCCGAGTGCAAAACCGGATGGCAATGTTCTTCGAAATCTGTCGATCCTTATGCCGCCTCGTCCGCTCGCATGGATGGATGCTGGCGACGTGGGTGATCGTTTTCCAACACAGCGCTTCGTGTTCAGCCGCGGCTCCAACCGGGCTGCAGAACCCAGTCGTCTTCAGCGAATATTCCGCGCTCGCGACGAACGCGGAGTTGATCGACCGCTTGTTTCGTCCGTTGCTGGCGCAGCGCTTGCACACGGAAATCGCGGCGACGGGGCAGAGCGCCGATGCGCAAAGCGTCGATCTCGCCCACGAACACTTCGTTCTGTATGTGCCTGGCAATATACCCGCGTCGGGCAAGTACGGCTTGCTCGTGTGGATCGCGCCTATGGACGATGCCGTGATTCCGCCGCGCTGGTTCGCGGTGCTGGACAAGTACGGCGTGATCTGTGTGATGGCGGCGGGTTCGGGCAATGCAGCGAACGTGTTCTCGCGGCGGATTCCGCTGGCCTTGCTCGGTTACGCCAATGTCGCCAAAGCGTATCCGATCGATCCCGCACGCACGTACATCGGTGGATTGTCCGGTGGTTCGCGCGTCGCGTTGCGCATCGTGTTGGGATTTCCCGACGTCTTCGACGGTGCGCTGCTCAACGCGGGCAGCGATATGTTCGGCAGCGCGGCGCTGTCGCCTCCGAAGCCCGAGTTATTCCGGCAATTCGAGGAGGGAGCGCGCCTGGTCTACGCCACCGGCAGTCGCGACGAAGAGCATTTGGCGATGGACGCGCACAGTCGCGAGTCGGCGCGCAAGTTGTGCATCACCGACCTGCAGACTGTGGAAATGCGTGGCCGTGGCCACGAGCTGCTCGATACCGCAGCGCTCGACCACGCCCTCGCAGCGCTGTCGGCGCCACGCGAAGCGGACGCCGGACGCACATCGTGTCGCGAGCAGCGCGCTCGGGAAATCGATACGCAACTTCGTCGCGTGCAGGCATTGATCGACGCCGGCGACAAACGCGAGGCGCAAAGTCGGTTACAGGAGGTCGACGAGCATTTCGGCGGCCTCGCCGCGCCGCGCAGCATCGAACTCGAGCGCGGCTTGTAAAAGCGGACGTCGCAGCTTCCGTGCTGCGCGCCTCACGTCACGAAGAAGTCCGCCCCGGCGTTGCCGCGAGTTTGATTGCCTTCTTGATGGCATCGACGACGGCATCGGGCTGGTCCATTTCGACTTCATGCGACGAATGCGCGACCGGAACGATCTCGCCGCGTGTCGAGGTCCCCGCGATGGCCTTGTGCGTCGCTGCGCTTGCGGCGTCGAGTGCTTTGCGATCGTCGGGCGGAGCATCGTTATGGCTGCCGTCCGGCGCGAGGATCAGCAGCGGAATCGCGCCGTGATTTTCCTGCGGCGGGACCGGCTGCGAATACAGCTCGCCATTGCCCTCCTGCACGGCGAGCACGCTGTGCCAGAACGCGGGGCGCAGCTTCGAGGCGCGCTGGGCCGCATTCAACGCCGCGCTGAACGCCGGATTCGGGCCGCGCAGGCATTGTGCGAGTTCGGGCGGAGGCGATCCCAGCTTGCCGTCGCGTGCACCCTGCGCACAGGCGCGAATCATCGGCAGCGAGGCGGCGCGGCTTTCGTCTTCGGCTTTCGCCCAGGCGGGAGAAAACCGCGCGACATCCTGCTCGGGCGGATCGAGCAACACCATCGCGGCAACATCCGCGGCATGCTTGCTCGCATACGCGCGTACGATGTTCGTGCCGAGCGAATGCCCGACGAACACGGCGGGCATGGCAATCTTTGCAGAATGAATGAGCGCGTGCAGATCGTCGACGCTGCCGTCAACGTAGCGGGTGGAAGCGCTGCCGTCGCTGAAGCCGTAGCCGGCACGGTCGTAGGCGCAGACCCGAGTGAAAGTCGCCACCTGCGGCTGCACCTTGAACCAGGCGAGCGAATCGGCCATTGCGCCGCTTTCGAGGATCACCGTCGGTGAACCCTTACCACTGCAACGGAGATTCAAATGGTGGCCCGCGCCAATGCTGATTGATTCACCGGGTTTGGCATACACATCCAGTGCGGCGTCCGGTTGAGCCGGGCCGTCAGCGTGAGATGTTGCGATCGAAATCGACGCGACTACAATTGCGGCAAGGGTTTGTCTGAACATGAATATGCGCCTCGAATCGTTGGAAATCCGGGTGACGGTACGGTGGTTCGGACAGGAGCAAGTTGCAAAATTTGCGCGGAGCCCTTGTTGGTCATAAATTTGCGAAGCGCATTCTGGACAAGAATAGATGGCTGCCGAATGAACGCGAGGTGGAGCGGTGATTGTGCAATCGAATGACGATGCCGCCGCGGCGATCCGTCTCGATATCTGGCTGTGGGCCGCGCGTTTCTTCAAGACACGCGCGCTGGCCAAGAAGGCGATCGAGGGCGGCAAGGTGGAATTGAACCAGGCTGCGGGCAAACCGTCGAAAGGCGTGCGCGTTGGCGATCGATTGAGCATCTCGCGCAGCGAAGAGCGTTTCGAGGTGGAAGTGATCGCGCTTGGCGATCAGCGCGGTTCCGCTGCCGTCGCGCAGACGCTTTACCGCGAAACCGAAGCGAGCCGCACGGCGCGCGTGGAGTCAGCGGAACGGCGGCGTATGGAACGCTCAGGTTACGCGAAGCCGCCGACCAAGCCGGACAAGCGCGCGCGGCGCCTGATCATTGCGCTTGGCGACATCGACGCGATGTAGAAATCAATGCGGCTTGCAAGCCGGATTCATTCGCCGACGGGCGTCACGGTGACACGCACGTGCAACTCGTGTTCGCCGCCGCCGAGAATGATGCCGCGCAGCGGCGAGACGTCGCCGAAGTCGCGGCCGAAGGCAAGCGTGATGTGGCCGAGGTCCGGGCGCACGTTGTTGGTCGGATCGAAATCGACCCAGCCGTGCCGCGGACAATGCACGGACACCCAGGCATGCGAGGCGTCGGCACCGATCAAGCGCGGCTCGCCGGGCGGTGGTGCCGTCAGCAGATAGCCCGACACGTAGCGTGCGGCGAGGCCGAGCGAGCGCAGGCTGCCGATCATCAGATGGGCAAAGTCCTGGCAGACGCCATGGCGTTTCTCCAGCACCTCGGCAATCGGCGTGGCGACCTGAGTGGCGTCGGCGTCGAAACGGAACTCGTGATGAATGCGCTGCATCAGGCCGGCGCAGCCGCGCAGCAGCGGCGTGCCGGGCGCGAAGCTCGCGCGCGCGAAGCGGGCGATGTCGGCGTCATAGTGCACGTAGGGCGATTCGACGCGATAACGGTTGGCGTCGAGCGTCGCCGCGTCGGGAAGCCGTCCGCCGAGATAGGCGAGCGCGGTCACGACATCTTCCCACGGCGGTGAGTCGTCGAGCTCGAACGCTTCGGCACGCGATTTGACTTCGACGTCCATTTCCGCGGCGACCAGCAGTTTGCGATGCGGTGTATCGATTTCGAGCCGGGTGAGCGGGTTGCCGAAACAATCACGCTCGTCGATGCGATGCGTCGGCGAAGGTTCGATGTGCAGGCGGTGATCCAGGCAGCGCTGATGCGGCAGCGCCTGCGGCGTCAGATGCAATGCCTGATGCGAGACCGAGACGATGTTGCCGTAGTGGTATTCGGTCTCGTGGTGGACGCGATAGCGCATGGTCATGTCGACAGCGTGGCGTGCGATGCCGCAGCGACATGCACGAAATGGTGGAACGCGATCGCATCGGCCGCCTGCCGCACGCGCGCGGCGATGTTCGCGAGCAGCGTGGCGAAACTGGCGATCGCATCGAGTTGCCCGGCCTTGCCGAACAGCGCGGGTTCGAGCGCGGACAGATCGCAGGCATCGAGTTGCGCTTCGAGCTCGACGAATTCTCCGGCACTGGAACTGCCGAAGGCATCGTCGACCGCCTGCAGATGCGCGCGCAGCTCGTGCACCTGGAAGCGCAATGAGTGCGGGTTGGCCGGATCGCAGACGATCAGATCGAGCACCGGAATGAGCTGCGGCGCCGACAGATAGCGCATGCGATAGGTGATCGTCGAGTCGGCGAGTTCGAGCAGCCACTCAAGCGTCGCCGCATCGGGAGCCTGCGCGCGCGCGAGCACATAGGCGACCACGTCGGCGAGGAACTGCAGGCGCTCCAGACGTCGGCCGATCATGAGGAAGCGCCAGCCGTCGTCACGCGTCATATCGTCGAGCGCGAAGCCCGACAATGCGGAGACTTCCATCAGCAGTCGATTGAGCAGCTCGAGGACGTTGCCGAAATCGAGCTGCGTGCGATCGAGCGCGCGCGCCTCGCGCTGCACTTCGAGTAGGCCACGCCAGTTTTCGCTCGACAGACGTCCACGTACTTGGCTGGCGGACCAGAGCAGTCGGCTAAGCACACTGGCGAGGCTGTACGGCGCCGCAGCGTCGGTCAGGGCGTCGATCAGTGCCTCGCGCGTCGACGCCGCTGCACCGTCGATCAGCCGCACCTGCCGGCACGCGCCGAGCGCGACTTCGAACGCTGCGGTGTTCGCTGCGCTCGCGTCGATGTAGCGCGACAACACGATGCGCAGCAGACGCGTGTAGTCGTCGCTGCGTTCGGAGTAGCGGCCGACCCAGTACAGGTTTTCGATCAGGCGCGAAGGCAGAAAATCGTCGCGGCGCACGATGTCGGCGGCGCCCAGTTCGCGCCGGCGCGGCGTGTCGATCGGCGCCTCGACGTCGGCGAGCACCCAGGTGTCCTTGCTGCCGCCGCCGCGCTGCATCGAGACGATGCGGGCGGCGGCCTTGGTCGCCACGCGCGACAGCGCACCGGGCATGACCATGTATTGACCCTTGCCGGTCGCGACCGCAAACACGCGCATGCTCACCGCGCGCGGCACGATATGAGCATGCGTCGCGCTGCGCTGCCAGACCGGCGCCTGCGAAAGATCAACGAGTTCTTGCGCGACCCAGGCTGTGGGTTCGGCCTCGATTCGCGCGCGAAGCTCGGCGAGCCGGCTGCGCGGCAGACTGGGCCCGAACAGTGCGTCGGTGCGGCGCGACGGAAACGCGGGCTTGATCACGAGGCGGTCGAGTTCGACGAGTGCTTCTTCGCGCACCGGCGCTTCGCCGCACCACCAGGTCGCGACCGATGGCAGCATCAGCGGCTCGTCGCGCAGGCGTTCGCAGATCTTTGGGAAGAATCCGAGCAGCCCGGGCGATTCGAGCACGCCGGCGCCGAGCGCGTTGGCGACGAGCACGCGCCCCGCGCGTGCGGCGGCGGCGAGGCCGGGTACGCCGAGCGCCGATTCGCCGCGAAATTCGAGCGGGTCGCAGTAGTCGTCGTCGACGCGGCGCAAAATCGCATGCACGCGCTTCAAGCCGCCGAGCGTCTTCATGTAGACCATGTCGGCACGCACCGTCAGATCGTAGCCTTCGACCAGCGGCATGCCGAGCGCGCGCGCGAGGTAGACATGCTCGAAGTAGGTTTCGTTGTAGCGCCCCGGCGTCAGCAGTACGGCGAGCGGGGTTTCGCCCGGATCGACCGGCGCGGCGTTCTGCAGCGTGGACTGCAGCGCACGCAGCGCGCCCGACAAATCGCGCACGCGCATGTCGTGGAACAGATCGGAGTAGGCGCGCGAGATGATCTGCCGGTTCTCGATCGCATAGCCCATGCCCGACGGTGCCTGGGTGCGGTCCGCGACCACCCACCACGCACCGTCTGGTGCGCGCGCGAGGTCGACAGCGTAAATGTGGAGAAATATACCCGAGGGCGGCGCGATGCTCTGGCACGGCCAGAGGAAATTTTCGTGGCCGAAGATGAGCTCGGGCGGAAGCAGGCCCTCGGCGAGCAGAGTCTGCGGTCCGTACAGGTCGGCGAGGGTCGCATCCAGCACCGCCGCGCGCTGCGCCACGCCGGCGGCGAGGCTGGCCCATTCGGATGAGTCGATGATCTGTGGCAGCAGGTCGAGTTCCCACGGCCGGTCGGTGCCCTTGGCGTCGGCGTAGACGTTGTAAGTGACGCCGTTCTCGCGGATCTGCCGCTCGACAAAGTCGGCGCGCGTGCGCATCTGTTCGGGGTCGGCCTTCTCGACCAGGTCAAGCATGCGCCGCCACGACGGGCGCACTTTACCGTTGGCGTCAAGCAGCTCGTGGTAATGATGCGGATCGCGGCGGTAGGCGTTGAGCAGGCTGGGCACGGTGTCTATGGCGTCGGTCGGCGCGATCATTGCGCGCGCACTTCGCTCCACGGTTTGATCTTCGCGAGCGTCTTGCTGAGCGCATCACGAGCGACCGATGCCTCGTAATCGACCTGCAGTCCGACCCAGAATCCGTCCGACATTCCGAAGAAACGCGAAAGGCGCAGTCCCGTGTCGGCGGTCACTGCGCGCGTGCCGGCGACGATCTCGCCGATGCGTCGCTGTGACACGCCAATTTCCTTGGCAAGACGATACTGGGTGATGCGCATCGGTTCGAGGAACTCGTGCAATAGGATTTCACCGGGGTGTGGATAGGGAATCTTACGCATAAATCTGCCTCAATCAGTGGTAGTCGACGATGGCCACGTTCTTAGGCCCGTTGATGGTCCAGACGAAACACACGCGAAACTGATCGTTGATTCGAATGCTATGCTGCCCTTTCATGCCGCCCTTGAGTGCTTCGAGCCGATTGCCCGGAGGAACGAGGAGGTCGGCGAGCACCGCGGCTCGGTTGAGCATTGCCAGCTTGCGCATGGCGGCGGCTTCGATGTTGACGAAACGCTTGACGCGATCGCCGCGAAACAATGCTTCCGTGTCAGTGTCATCGAACGACAGTATCGCCATCGCTAGATACTATCGCTTCGCGTTAGTATCGTCAACCGTAAGTATCGGCAAAGTCAGCCGTTGCGCAGATCGAGCGTGAATGGGAAGTCGGTGCTCGCCGTTGGCGCTTCGGTGTGGATGCTTGCCGGCGTGTGGCCGTAACGATCGAAGCGCGCGAGACGGCGGCTCTCAGCCTCGAACGCATTGACCGGGAACGTCTCGTGGCTGCGTCCGCCCGGATGCGCGACGTGGTAACGGCAGCCACCGAGCGAGCGTTGCGACCAGGTGTCGACGAGATCGAACACGAGCGGCGCCTGCGCCGGAATCGTCGGATGCAGCGCCGAGGGCGGCTGCCAGGCTTTGTAGCGCACGCCGGCGACGAATTCGCCGACTGTGCCGGTCGGGCGCAGCGGGATGCTCTTGCCGTTGCAGGTGACGATATAGCGGTCGGGTGCGAGGCCGGTCAGCTTGACCTGCAGGCGCTCAACCGAGGAGTCGACATAGCGTACCGCGCCGCCGGGCGCGCCTTCTTCGCCCATGACGTGCCAGGGTTCGAGCGCATGGCGCAGTTCGAGCGCGATGCCGCGCGTTTCGCAGTTGCCGACCATGGGGAAGCGGAACTCGAAGTGCGGGGCGAACCAGTCGCGTTCGATGGCATAGCCCGAATCGCGTGTTTCGCCGATCACGTCGGCAAAATCCTGTTCGACGAAGTAGGGCAGCATGAAACGGTCGTGCAGTTCGGTGCCCCAGCGCGCAAGGCGCGCGGGCCGGTACGGCGTCTGCCAGAAACGCGCGATGAGCGCGCGCAGCAGAAGTTGCTGGGCAAGACTCATTTCGGCATGCGGCGGCATCTCGAAGGCGCGCATTTCGAGAAGGCCGAGTCGTCCCGATGCGCTGTCGGGCGAGTACAGCTTGTCGATGCAGAATTCGGCGCGGTGCGTATTGCCGGTCACGTCGATCAGCAGATTGCGCAGCAGCCGGTCGAGCAGCCAAGGCGGCACGTAGCCGCCGACTTCGGGAAATTGCTTGAAAGCAATTTCGAGTTCGTACAACGAATCGTTGCGCGCCTCGTCGACTCTCGGCGACTGCGAGGTCGGGCCGATGAAGAGGCCGCTGAACAGATACGACAACGAAGGATGGTTGTGCCAGTACGAGAGCAAGCTGCGCAGCAGATCGGGCCGACGCAGGAACGGTGAATCGTTCGGCGTGGCGCCGCCGAGCACGAAATGGTTGCCGCCGCCGGTGCCGGTGTGGCGGCCGTCGAGCATGAATTTCTCGGCGATGAGTTTTTCCTGGCGTGCCGCTTCGTACAGATGCGTAGTGCGGTCGACGAGTTGGTTCCAGTCGTCGGAAGGATGGATGTTCACTTCGATCACGCCCGGGTCGGGAGTGACGCGGAACGAGTTCAGGCGCGGATCGCGCGGCGGTTCGTAGCCTTCGAGCAGCACGGGCGTGCCGAGCGCGGCGGCAGTGTCCTCGATTGCGCTGGTGAGTTCCAGATAATCCTCGAGGCGGGCGAGCGGCGGCATGAAAAGGTATAAATTTCCATTTCTTGCCTCGGCGCTGAGTGCGGTGCGCGTGATCCAGCCGGCGGATTCGCCGTAGAGCGGCACGCGCTCGCCGGCGGCGGTGTGTTTTGCGGCGTCGCGCGAGCCGGGGCGGAAGCGCGCGGGCAGCGGCCGGTCCCAGTCGTCGAAACCGGCGCGATCGACGTTTTCGCGCGCGTAGTCGGTGACGTACTCGCGTGCGCGATCAGGCGCTTCGTTGCGGTAGCCGAGCCATTGCCGGCGGATCTCCGCCGCGCGCGGCAGCGGTGGAGTCGTCTGCGCGGGATCGAGCGCGTGCGTCCACGGGTAGTCGCCCTCGCTGACCCACGGCTGCGAATCGAGCGGCAGACGCCAGCCGAGCGCGGAATCACCCGGAATCAGATAACAATGTTCGGTGCGCAGAAACCACGGCCCGGTCTGCCAGCGACCGAGCGGCTTGGCGAGCGGGAACACGTGCCCGACGATATGCGACAGGCCCTGGGTGAACACGCGCATCAGACGCTCGCGCTCGAGCGGATCGGCCATGCGCGGGTCGAACGGATCGACGTTGTCCGGCAGGCGGCGTTCGCGCCACATGTAGTAGAACAGGTCTTCGTACGCCGGGAACACGTAGCCCGCGTCGAGTTCGAGCCGACCGGCGACTTCGGCGAGAAACGCCGCGCCGAGTTCGGCATCCGCACGGCCGTGCGCTCTCTCGTCGGCGATCAGCGATGGATCGGTCCAGATCGGCTCGCCGTCGCGGCGCCAGAAGCAGTTGAGCGACCAGCGCGGCAGTTGTTCGCCTGGATACCACTTGCCTTGGCCGAAATGGACCAGCCCCTGCGGCGCGTATTTCTCGCGCAGGCGGTGATAGAGGCCGGCCGCGCGCAGGCGTTTGGTCGCGCCGAGCGCGGCGGTGTTCCACTCCGCGCCGTCGGGA
>Ga0207694_10000424_pt1 | contig 39415 bp, 43 predicted proteins | sample KBSC34metaG_FD_184353 | JGI IMG/M metagenome (GOLD analysis project Ga0207694, IMG submission 184353) | Corn rhizosphere microbial communities from Kellogg Biological Station, Michigan, USA - KBS C3-4 metaG (SPAdes) (version 2) | ecosystem: Host-associated > Plants > Roots > Rhizosphere > Soil... | reverse complement strand
CGCGTACCGGATCGGTTTGGCCCCACGGCATGTCCCCTCCCTGTTTGGGCGAGATCAACATTACCGTGTCAACCATCCTGCCGGTCTATTCTGTCAAGGATCAACCCGGTCTATACCGTCTCGGCCCCTTCGGGCGCGCATCCCTCACGCGTCTCTCGCGCCCGCGCCCCCCCGTCTGCCGAGATCCCGTCCGGCGCGCGGAGCCCCTCCCCTCCCCCCGACCCTGCCGCGTGCAGTCCGCGAAGGCGGACTTCGTGTTGTTGTAGCCCGGGTTTCCAACCCGGTCCTCCAACCCCGTCCTCCAACCCGCCCCGCCTTCACCCCGGCCTCGACCCGGTGCTTCGCCGGCTCTCTCGAGGCGGCTCCCCGCGCCGCGCGCACGCAGCGTGCAGGGCCTCTCCCCGTCCGCGCGCCGCCGTCCGTACTCCAGCGCCCGCCCCCATGCGCCCATCCGCAGCCCTTCGCTGGATACCTGCCCTCGCCGCGCTGGCCCTCGCCGCCGCCTGTGCCACGCTCCCGGCCGGCCCGTCACCCGCGGCCGAGGCGGTGCCGGCGCCGCGGCGCGAGCTGCGCGGGGTGTGGGTGGCCACGGTGGCGAACATCGACTGGCCCTCGCGCCCCGGCCTCCCCACCGACAGCGCGCGCGCCGAGCTGCTGGCCATCTTCGACCGGGCGGAGGCGCTGCACCTGAACGCCGTGATCTTCCAGGTGCGCCCGCACGGCGACGCGCTCTACCGCTCCGGGCTGGAGCCCTGGTCCGAGTACCTCACCGGTGCCCAGGGCCGCGCTCCCGACGTGGACTGGGATCCGCTCGAATTCGCCGTAACCGAGGCGCACCGGCGGGGGATGGAGCTCCACGCCTGGTTCAATCCCTACCGCGCCTCGCACCCCATCGCGAAGACGCCGCCGGCGGCCACGCACATCAGCCGCACCCACCCCGAGGTGGTGCGGCAGTACGGGCGCTACCTGTGGATGGACCCCGGCGAGCCGCTGGTGCGGGAGCACACCCTGCGCGTGATCCTGGACGTGGTGCGCCGCTACGACGTGGACGGGGTGCACATCGACGACTACTTCTACCCCTACCCGGAGAAGGACTCGGCCGGCGCGAACCTCGACTTCCCCGACGAGCCGAGCTGGACCCGCTACCGCGCCGCCGGCGGGCGCCTGGCGCGCGACGACTGGCGCCGCGAGAACGTCAACCAGCTGGTGCGGCAGCTGGACCACGAGATCCACCGCGCCAAGCCGTGGGTGAAGTTCGGCATCAGCCCCTTCGGCATCTGGCGCCCGGGGTACCCGCCGCAGATCGTCACCAGCTTCGACCAGTACGCCATGCTCTACGCCGACGCGCGCAAGTGGCTGCGCGAGGGGTGGGGCGACTACCACTCGCCGCAGCTCTACTGGCCGATCGCGCGCACCGGGCAGAGCTATCCGGTGCTGCTGGACTGGTGGGTGCGCCAGAACGTGCACGGGCGGCACCTGTGGCCGGGAAACTTCACCAGCCGCACCTTCGAGGGCGACCCGGTGCCCTGGACGGCGAACGAGATCATCGGGCAGGTCTACGTCACCCGCGGCCGCCCCGGCGCCACGGGGAACATCCACTTCAGCATGAAGGCCTTCGCGCTGGACAGGGACAGCCTCTCCGAGCGGCTGGCGCGCGAGGCGTACCGCGACCACGCGCTCCCGCCGGCCACGCCCTGGCTCGCGCACGGCCGCCCCGGCCGCCCGCTCCTCGCCGCCACGCGCGACTCCGCGGGGGCGGCGGCGGTCACGCTCCGCGCCGGGGGCGGCACCGCGCCGACGTGGTGGGCGGTGCGCGCCCACGCCGCCGGCCGGTGGACGGTGGACGTGCTCCCCGCCGCGCGCGCCGCCTGGACGCCGCCCGCCGGCGCCGACCGGGTCGCCGTCTCCGCCGTCGACCGCCTGGGGATGGAGGGTCCGCTCGCGACGCTGCAGCTCGGCGCACCCTGATCCGCGGCGCCGCGGCCGCGGGAGACGAGATGTACTTCGCAACCGACGAGGCGCTGCGTCCGCGCTACCGCCGATGATGCGAGGCTTCCGCGTGGCTGCGCAGGTGCCCCTCCAGGCGCGGGTCGGGGACGAGCCAGATCAGCGCCACCAGCACGTAGAGGGCGTCGGAGATCCAGGGGTTCACGAACGCGAGGCCGATTCCCGAGGCGTAGAGCAGGGGCGAGATCTTCCCCTTCTTGTCGGGGCCGATGGCGGCGGCGAGGCGGGAGCCGGGGCCCTCCTCCGCGATGATCGCGTTCTGCAGGATGTAGTAGGCGATCGCCGGCCCGAGCAGCGTGATGCCGTACACCGCGGTGGGGAGCGCGTCCAGGTGCCCCTCCCCCAGCCACGCGGTGGCCGAGGGGACCAGCGAGAGCCAGAAGAGCAGGTGCAGGTTGGCCCAGAGGATCCGGCCGTTGATCCGGTCGGTCATCTGCAGCATGTGGTGATGGTTCACCCAGTAGATGCCGAGGTAGATGAAGCTCAGCACGTAGCTGAGGAACGCCGGCAGCATCCCCCGCAGCGCCTCCGCGTCCGTCCCCTCCGGCACCTTGAGCTCGAGCACCATGATGGTGATCAGGATCGCGATCACCCCGTCGCTGAACGCCTCCAGCCGTCCCTTGGTCATCGGGTCCGTTTCTCCGGTGGATAGACGGAGCGCGACCCGGAGCGGGCCGCGCTCCGGGTCGCGCCTCCTCGGCGTCCGGCGGCGGCCGCCGGGTCGCGCTTCAGCAGACGAGAGCGCACGTTTCGTCGTAGCAGGTGAGGCAGCTCCCGTAGCACGACTCCCAGCAGGTGTACTGGTCGCAGGTCTGGCAGGTGTTCTCGCAGGTTTCCCAGTCGGTGTACGTGCACCCGTAGTACGTGCTCTGGCACAGGCCCGACTGGCCGTGCACGGTCCCGCCCGCGGGCGTCTCCTCGTCCGTTGCGAACGACTGCACGTCGAGGCTGTCGAGGTCGAGCCTGAGCTTGCGCATGGGCGGCTCCTACCGGTAGGGTGATTCGCTCCGCGGCGGAGCGGTCCTCTCCCCGCCGCGCTTCGTCCCGGGAGATGGCATCCTAGCAGCCTGATTTTGAGAATTCAATGAAATCGTTCAGCGCCGTCTCCCTCCTCTTCGCCCTCCTCGTCGCCCGCGGGCCGGCTTTCGCGCAGGCGGGCGGTCCCGCGACCGCCGGCGCGGCCGCGACCGCCGACACCGCCGCGCCGCCCGAGGTGCTCGCCGGCGCCGTGCTGCGCCAGTGCCGCGGGCTCTTCGGCACCCGCGCGCGCTGCGTGGAGCGGGCGCTGGACGGCGTGCTGGAGCGCTCCGGCGTCGCCCGGGCGATGGCGGTGCTCGACGCGGCCGTGGCGCGCGATCCCGGCCTGACGCCGGAGGCGCACGGGATCGCGCACGGGCTGGGGATCGCCGCGTACCGCTCCCCCGAGACGGTGGCGGCCACCTTCGCCAGCTGCCCCAACACGCAGATCGCCGGGTGCATGCACGGCGTCATCCAGGGCTACTTCCTCGACGTCGCCCGCCGCACCGGCGAGATCTCCGCCGCCGACCTCGACGCGCTCTGCCAGCCGCACCGCGCCACGCCGCCCCTCTACTTCGAGTGCACCCACGGGATGGGGCACGGGCTGATGGCCGCGTACGCCCACCGCCTCCCCGACGTGCTGGCGCGCTGCGACCAGCTCGCCGACCCCACCGCGCGCGACAGCTGCTGGGGCGGGGCGTTCATGGAGAACATCGTCGGCGCGCTGCACCCCGGGCACACGGCCGAGGCGCACTCCGCCGTCTCCCACCACGGCGCCGCCTCGCCCGATCACTCTACGATGGACCACTCCGCGCACGGAGGCTCCGCCGCCGACCACGCCGCGATGGGGCACGACGCCGCGCCCGCCGCGCGCTGGCGTCCGCTCGACCGGCGCGACCTGCTCTACCCGTGCACCGCCGTCGACGCGAAGTACCACCAGGCCTGCTACACCATCCAGACCGCCGCCATCCTGGCCATGAACGGCGGCCGCGTCGGCCACACCGCGCGTGCCTGCAGCCGGGCGCCGCGGGAGATGGTGCCCGTGTGCCACGCCAGCCTGGGCCGCGACCTCACCGCCTACGCCCGCCGCGATCCGCGGCGCACCGCCCGCCTCTGCGCGCGCGCCGGCGTCGCCGCCACCGACTGCCTGCGCGGCGCCGCCTACGCGCTCTACGACGTGGCCGCCCGCCCCGCCGACGCGCTGGCGCTCTGCCGTGCCGTAAGCCGGGAGGCGCAGAAGACGGCCTGCTACGAGGCCGTCGCCCGGCGCGTGAAGATCGGCACCCCCGAGCCCCGCACCCTGGCCGAGGTCTGCGCGCTGGCCGAGCCCGGCTACGTCGCCGCCTGCCGCGCCGCCGCCGGCCTCGACGCCCAGACCCAATGATACGAAAACAGCAGGCTTCGCCCCTGATTGCGCGGCGGCGCGCGGGTTGCGAGCTTTCCGAGAAGCCGGACCGAACGTGAGAGGCACCGCAACCGATCGACCAACGCCATGCGCTCCAACCTGAAGAGCCTCGCGCTCGTCGCCGCCTGCGCGGCGGCATCGCTCGCCGCGTCGCAGTGCGCGTCGCCCAAGAACGGCCGCTCCGCCACCGCCGCGGGCGGCGACACCCCCAGCGTGGGGCGGCTGGAGCCCGCCACCTGGACGGCGCGGTCCACCCCGGAGGAGATCGCCGCCTGGGCGCGCCGCGGCTGCGGCGGCGGGGTGGTGCACAAGGACGACTGCCTGGAGCACGCGCTCACCTCCGTGCTCCCCACCGCCGGGGTCGACAAGGCGATGGCCGCGCTCCTCATCCTCTCGAAGGAAGACGAAGACGTGGCGCGCGACGGCCACGTCTTCGCGCACGGCATCGGCATCTCCGCCTACAAGAGCCCCGAGACGGTGGCGCAGACCTTCGCGCTCTGCACCACCGACTTCCAGTCCGGGTGCTATCACGGCGTGATCCAGGCCTACTTCGCCGACAAGCGCGCCGGCGAGGGCGTGACCCCCGGCAAGCTGAACGCCCTCTGCCAGCCCTACCACTCCCCGGAGAAGCGCTGGCTGGAGTTCCAGTGCGCGCACGGCATCGGGCACGGGGTAATGGCGGTGGAGTCGCACAACCTCCTCCACGCGCTGGACTCGTGCGACCTGATCACCGACCGCTTCGAGCGGGAGGCGTGCTGGGGCGGCGCGTTCATGGAGAACGTGGTCAACGCCACTCAGCCGCACCACCAGAGCGTGACCCAGGTGGGCGAGCACGCCGAGCACGGCGGGGACCACCACGACATGGCCGGGCACGACATGGCGGGCCACGACATGGCGGGGATGGACCACGGGGAGCACGGCGCGGGGGAGCCGTTCATGGCGCTCGACCCGCGGGAGCCGCTCTACCCGTGCACGGTGGTGAAGGAGCAGCACCGCACCGCCTGCTACCTGATGCAGACCTCGGCCATCCTCTACCGCAACAACGGCGACTTCCGCGACGCCGCCCGGCAGTGCGCGCGCAGCCCCGAGGAGTACCACAACACCTGCTACATCAGCCTGGGGCGCGACGCCAACTCGTGGGGGCGCGGCAGCCAGGAGCGCGCCATCGAGTACTGCACCGCGGCGCCGGAGGCGGGGCAGCCGTGGTGCATCGTGGGGGTGGTGAAGAACATCGTCGACGTCACCGCCGACCCGCGCGACGGGCTGAGCTTCTGCCGGCTGGCGCCGGACAACACCAGGCCGGCGTGCTACAACGCCGTGGGCCAGCAGATCGCGATCCTGCAGCCCACCTGGCCGGGGCGCGAGCAGGCCTGCCGCGCCGCCGACGCCGGCTACGTCCCCGAGTGCCGCCGCGGCGCGGGGCTTCCGCTCATCCCCGGCAACGGCTGACTGCCGTCTCACCCGGCGGAATGGAGACGCGGAGGAGAGACGACGCGCCTCCGCGTCTCCGCGCGATGTTGGTCCGTGGCTTGCGGTTGGCCCCGGCGGGTGACTCAGGGAGCGAGAGAGGGGATGCGCACGATACGGGACAGGGACGGGCGGAGCTGGCGGGTCTGGCACGTGGTGCCGCAGAGCCAGGTGCTCAGGACGGCGGCCCCGGGGATGATCGGGGGATGGCTCTGCTTCGAGTCCGACGGCGACAAGCGCCGGCTGGTGGCGCCGCCGGTAGGGTGGGAGCAGCTGCACGACGCGGAGCTGGTGGAGATGCTCGGCCGCGCCACCCCCGTGCGGATACCCGTCTCGTAAGCGGCCAGGGAGATCGATGAACGGCGGCGACCCGGGATTCCCGGGCCGCCGTTTTCGTGCTACATCAATCCTGTCGACACGATCTCCCCATCCGGAACCAGGCCGCGCCATCGAGTCCGCGAAGGCGGACTTCGGGCCGTTGTTGCCGCGAATTCATTCGCCTGTGGACTGTGGAAGAGCCCATGGCCGACCTGGAAGAAGCGATCCGCATCGCGGTGGAGGCGCACCGGGGGCAGCAGGACCGCGCCGGGGCGCCGTACATCCTGCATCCGCTGCGGGTCATGCTGCGCGTGCGGACCGACGCCGAGCGCATGGCCGCCGTGCTCCACGACGTGGTGGAAGACACCCCGTGGACGCTCGACGACCTGCGCGTCCGCGGCTTCCCCGCCGAGGTGCTCGACGCCGTCGACGCCCTCACCCGCCGCCCGGGCGAGGACTACGACGCCTTCGTGGAGCGGGCGGCCGCGCACCCCGTCGCCCGCCGCGTGAAGCTCGCCGACCTCGAAGACAACCTGGACCTGCGCCGCCTGGACGCGGTCGCCGCGGACGACGTGGAGCGCCTGGGCCGCTACCTCCGCGCCCACCGCCGCCTCTCCGCCGGCACCGGAACGTGATGCCCCGGGCGGCGCGTGTCGTGACGCGGAAGGGTCGCGCGTTCTCCTCCCCGGAAGCAGCGCGTCCCGTCCTCGAACGAATCCCGCCATGATCCCGCGAACCCTCCGCCTCCGCCTCTCCGCCGCGGTGCTCGCCCTCCCGCTCGCGATCGCCGCCTGCAACGGGTCGCCCAGCGGCCCGAGCGCCGCGGACAGGGCGGCGTTCCTCCGCGCCAGGGCCCAGTGGGCGGCGCTGGGGGCGCGCAGCTACACCTTCGTGGTGGGGATGCGCTGCTTCTGCGGCCACCTGGAGATCCGCACGACCGTGGTGGACGGCGTGGCGACCTCGCGGACGTTCGTCCACGACGGCTCGCCCGTTCCGGACAACCAGTTCCGCACCCTCGAGACGGTCGACGCCATGCTCGCCCACGTCGAGAAGGCCATCAACGACCGCGTCGCCGAGCTCGACGCCACCTACGACGAGCGCGGCGTGCCGGTGAACGTCTACATCGACTACGAGGCGAACACGATCGACGAGGAGTTCGGCTGGGACGTGACGAGCCTCACGATTACGCCGTAGCGCACCCGAATTCTTGCGCACGAACGCGGAGCCGCGGAGAACCACCAGGGGTTCTCCGCGGCTCCGCTTCTACGATACCCGGCCTCCTCGAACGTTTGTTCTATCGCACCTTCTCCAAGGACGTCATCCTGACTCCAAGGACGTCATCCTGAGGCCGGCCACGCTGACCGTCAGGCCACGAAGAATTCAGGCAGGCCGAAGGATCTATAGCCGGCGCTCGGAATCAAGCCTCGGAAACGCCGCCGGATCTGGACAGAATACGAAGTGGTCGCGCTTCGGCGTGCCGGCTCCGAGGGTTGGGGATAGATCCTTCGGCCTTCCAGGTGTGGGTGCACCGCGGCTGGGGCGTAACCGGCCTCAGGATGGACGGTCTCCTGGGGTTCGGGTGCGAGGGTTTCGAGTGGATTCGGTTAGAGGGCTCACGAACGCGGAGACGCGGAGAGGCCGCCGTGACTCTCCGCGTCTCCGTGTCTCTGCGTGAGATTTCTTCAGCGGGCGATGAGGATCACGTTGTTGCGGAGCTGCCACATCACCGTCTCGCCCCCGGTGAGCGCCACCGAGTTCGACGCCAGGTAGTCGCCCTGCGTCTGCGACGCCACCCGCGCCACCAGGCGGTAGTTGCCGGTGACCACCCCCGCCCGGTAGGTGAGCCGCGTGGTGCGGTTCGGGCTCACGGTGCCGATCATCTGCCGGTTCCCCACGTCGGAGACGATGTAGATGGTGAGCGGCGTGGGGACGGCCAGGTCGTTGTTCACCTCCACGTCCACGATCTCGCCGCGCGTGGAGTGCCGGAACGCCGAGCACCCGGGGATCAGCGGCAGGGCCAGCGCGAGCAGGACCAGGGCGATGGAGCGGGCGCGGCGCATGGCTGGCCTCCGGATGGAACGGGGTGGGGATGGACGTGCGCCCGAATGGTAGCGATCCGGCTCGGACGAGGCGAGAGCTACGCGGCGGGAGCGTCTTCGCCGGCGTCCGGCTCCGCCTCGGGGAAGAGGAGCGAGCCGAGCGTCTCCAGCAGCTCCTCGCGCCCGTCCCCCTTCGGCGCGGAGAAGGGGATCGCCTGGTCGGGATCGATCTCCAGCGTCTTCACCGCCTTCGCGAACGCCTTCGCGCGCTCCGTCCTGGTGAGCTTGTCGGCCTTGGTGAGCGCGAAGAGCACGGGAACGCCGAGCTCGGCCAGGTAGTCGACGGAGCGGAGGTCCTCGGGGGTCGGCCCGGTGCGCAGGTCGACGAGCTGCACCACGCCCGCCAGCTCGCGGCTCTTCGAGAGGTAGCCGTGGATCAGGGGCTGCCAGCGGTCGCGCAGCTCCTTGGGGACTTTCGCGTAGCCGTAGCCGGGGAGGTCCACCAGGCAGAAGTCGCCGGGGTCGGCGCGCACGTGGTAGAAGTTGATCTCCTGCGTCTTCCCCGGCTCCTGGCTGACGCGGGCGATGGCCGTGCGCGTGCGCCCCAGCAGGCGGTTGATGAGGGAAGACTTGCCGACGTTGGAGCGGCCGGAGAACGCCACCTGCTTCAGCCCGCTCACCGGCTCGGGCTGGGCCTGGCCGATCTGGCCGATGGCGCCCGCGAACTCGACGGATTTGATGCGCATCCGCGTAGCTTCGCACGCCTTCGTGCGTGCCGCAAGTAATGGTATCCGACGCAGAGACGCAGAGGAACCGAGAGAACTGCTCCCGGTTCCTCTGCGTCTCTACCGTGAAACGGCGGTTGAATCAGCCTGCCGCGTCCTCGTCGAGGAGGGCGCGCACCCACTCCGGGAGCGGCCCCGCGTCGGCGTAGCTGCGGGCGACGGCCTGGACCAGGCGCGCATGGGCGGCGCGGCGCTCGGATTCTTCCAGCAGCCCGCCGGTGAGAACGTCGAGCGCCCCGGCGGCCGTCCCGACGTCGACCTCCGCCAGCTGCGGCGCCACGCGCACGTACCAGTCGAGGAGCTTCTTCCGCGTCTGGCTGCGCAGCACCGTCTCCTTCCCCTCCACGAACGCGTTCAGCCACGACGGCGCCATCCCCATCTGCGCCGCCACCGGGCGCAGCGCGCTCGCCGCCACGGCGCGCTTGGCGGCGTAGCGGATGGCCTCCACGGACGGACCACGGGGCGGCGCCACTCAGCTCCGCCCCGACGGCCGCCCGGGCCGTTCTCTTTGTTCACTACCGGTTGGAGTACACTCGAAAGATTACCGGTCCGCCCGCGATCCTACAAGAGCGCACTCAATCGGCCCTTTGATCACTCCGTTCACTTACGGGATGGAAACACGGGAACTCCGCGACAAACGCCTTTTCTCCACCCTCCATCGGCCGTTCGTCCCGTGGCCGAAAAGTCCCGCAAAAAGCAGCGGAGCCGCGGAGATTCTTCTCTCGCGGCTCCGCCTTCTCTCCGTTCCTCTGCGCCTCTGCGTCAGGCGGTTGCCGTTGCCGAGGCGGCCTACGCTTCCTTCTTCTTCCTCGGCTCCGCGGCGAGGATGAGCAGCGGCGGCACGGCGTCGGTCACGCACTCGGGGGTGACGACGACCTCGCGCACGTCCTCGCGGCTGGGGATGTCGAACATGATGTCGCGCATCAGGTTCTCGATCACCGCGCGCAGGCCGCGGGCGCCCGTGCCGCGCTCGATCGCCTGGCAGGCGATGGCGCGGATGGCGCCCGGGTCGAAGATGATCCCCACCCCGTCCATCCCGAAGATCTTCTGGTACTGCTTCACCAGCGCGTTCTTCGGCTCGGTGAGGATGCGCACCAGTGCGTCCTCGTCCAGGTTCTCCAGCGTCACCGCCACCGGGAGCCGGCCCACCAGCTCGGGGATCAGCCCGAAGCGCAGCAGGTCCTCGGGCTCCACGTCGCGGAAGGGGTCGCGCTTCTCGTCCGGCGTGCGCTCCGAGGCGCTCTCGCCCGCGAAGCCGATCTGCCGCTTCCCCGTGCGCGCCTCGATGATCTTCTCCAGCCCGTCGAAGGCGCCGCCGCAGATGAAGAGGATGTGGCGCGTGTTGATCTGGATGTACTCCTGCTGCGGGTGCTTCCGCCCGCCCTGCGGCGGCACCGAGGCGGTGGTCCCCTCCAGGATCTTCAGCAGCGCCTGCTGCACCCCCTCGCCGGAGACGTCGCGGGTGATCGACGGGTTCTCGCTCTTGCGGGCGATCTTGTCGATCTCGTCGATGTAGATGATCCCCCGCTCGCACTCGGCCACGTTGAAGTCGGCGGCCTGGAGGAGGCGGACCAGGATGTTCTCCACGTCCTCGCCCACGTACCCCGCCTCGGTGAGCGTGGTGGCGTCGACGATGGTGAAGGGCACGTGCAGCACCCGCGCGAGCGTCTGCGCCAGCAGCGTCTTCCCCACGCCGGTGGAGCCGATGAGCAGGATGTTGCTCTTGTCGAGCTCCACGTCGTCGACCGCGCCCTGGTGGTTCACCCGCTTGTAGTGGTTGTAGACCGAGACGGCGAGCGCCTTCTTGGCCTGCTCCTGCCCCACCACGTACTGGTCCAGCACCTCCTTGATCTCGGAGGGGGTGGGCACGGGGGTCGCGGCGGTGGCCGCCTCCTTGATCTCCTCCTCGGCGAGGATCTCGTTGCAGAGCGAGATGCACTCGTTGCAGATGTAGACCGAGGGCCCGGAGATGAACCGCTTCACCGAGTCCTTGGACTTTCCGCAGAAGGAGCAGCGGAGGTGCTTGTCGCTTGCCATTGGGCTTACTGCCGGGGTGAGGTCGGGGTCGCGCCCCCGGCCATCGGGCCGGGGGCGCGGGACGGACGCGGGCTCAGGTGACCAGGCCGGTGCCGGTCTCGGGCTCGGCGTGCTCCACCTCGACCACCTGTCCCTTGTGCTGGATCACGTGGTCGATCAGCCCGTACGCCTTGGCCTCGTCGGGCGACATGAAGCGGTCGCGGTCGAGGTCCTCGGCGATCTTCTCGGGGGTCTGCCCGGTGTTCTCGGAGTAGATCGAGTTCATCCGCTCACGGATGTACAGGAGCTCGCGGGCCTGGATCTCGATGTCGGCCGCGGTCCCCTGGCTCCCCCCCGAGGGCTGGTGCATCATGATGCGCGAGTTGGGGAGCGCGAAGCGCTTCCCCTTGGTCCCCGCCGAGAGGAGGAAGCTCCCCATGCTGGCCGCGAGCCCCATGCAGTAGGTGTTCACGTCGCAGGCCAGGAACTTCATGGTGTCGTAGATCGCCATCCCGGCGTACACCCCGCCGCCGGGGGAGTTGATGTAGAGGTAGACGTCCTTCTCCGGGTTGTCGGCCTGGAGGAAGAGGAGCTGGGCGATGATGACGTTGGCCACGTCATCGTTGATCGAGTTCCCCAGGAACACGATCCGGTCCATGAGCAGCCGCGAGAAGATGTCGTAGCTCCGCTCGCCGCGGCTGCTGCGCTCGATGACGTAGGGCGCGTAGATCGGCATTGTCCGTGGTTACCGTTCGTCTTGGGTTTGGAAATCCGCCCGCGGCCGCCGGGGCACGCGCCCCGTACCCCGGTCAGCCCACCGTGTTCTGCGACCGCAGCCACTCGAAGACCTTCTCCTCGGTGATCTCGGCCTCGAGCCCCTGCAGCTGCCCCGTCTTCTCCAGCTCCAGCCAGACGTCGCTGGGCGAGCGCCCGTGCGCCTGCGCCAGCAGCTCCACCCGCTGGTCCACCTCGTCCTGGGTGGCGCGCAGCCCCTCGCGGTCGGCCAGGGTGTCGATCACCATGATGCGCTTCAGCGCGGCCTCCGCCTGGGGCCGCATCATCTCGCGGAACTGCGAGAAGCGTTCCTCCTGCTCGGCGCTGCGCTTCGGCTTCGGCGCCCGCCCCGGCTGCCCCTCGCCCATCATGTAGTCCAGGTAGCGCTCCACCATCGAGCGCGGGGCCTCCACCGGGTTGGCCTCCAGGATCTGCCCCACCAGCGCGTCGCGCACGGCGGCGTCGGCGCGCCGGCGGGCCTCCTCGCGCAGGTCGGCCGAGATGCGCGCGCGCAGCGCCTCCATGCTCTCGAAGCCGCCCACCGACTGCGCGAACTCGTCGTCCAGCGCCGGGAACTCGCGGCTCTTCAGCTCCACCACGCCGATGGTGAGGGGCTGGGTGGTGCCGGCCAGGTTGGGGTCGTCGAAGTCCTCGGGGTAGGTGATGTCGAACGCGCGCTCCTCGCCGGGCGTCAGGCTCATGATCGCCTCTTCGATGGGGGCGATGGCCTGCCCCTCGCCCATCACGAAGCGGTACTCCTGCGGCTCCGGCTCGCCCTCCTCGTCGGCGGGGCGGGGCGCGGTGATGCGCACCTGCACCTCGTCGCCGAGGTCGGGCGTGCGGTCGTCCACCACCTGCAGGGTGGCGCGCTCGCCGCGCAGCCGCTCGATCACCGTGTCGACCTCCTCGTCGCCCACCGAGTCGGAGGGGCGGGCGACCACGAAGCCGGAGGTGCGGGCGAGCTCCACGGTGGGCTGCACCTCCACGTTCACGTGGTAGTGCAGCTCGCCGCCCTGGCCATGGTAGTGCACGTCGGCCACCTCGCCCTGGGCGATGGGGTTCACGTCGCCCTGCTTGAGCGCCTCGGGGTAGGTCTCCTGGATCACCCGGTCCAGCGTCTCCTGGTCGATGGCGGGGCCGAACTGCTTCTCGACCAGGTGGTCGGGGAGGTGCCCCTTGCGGAAGCCGGGGACGCGCGCGTTGCGGGTGAGCTGGGCGCGCACCGACTGGCGGATGCGCTTCACGCGCTCGGCGGGAACGGTGATGGAAAGGCGCCGCGCGTACGACGAGGGCTGCTCCACGGTGACCTGGAGACCGGCGCCGCCGGTGGTGGTGTCCGACATCTATCGCCTGCTGGTTGCGTTGCGTGCACGAAGGAGGTGCGAAAGGGGGGACTCGAACCCCCACGGCCGGGGCCACCGGATCCTAAGTCCGGCGCGTCTACCATTCCGCCACTTTCGCCCGGAAACAATTGCTGAATATAGACCGCGGGCGGCGGACGGGAAAGAAGTGCATCTCGCCGACCGCCGGTTTGCATCCTTGGGAAAGCAGGTCGACGGCCATTTGACGCAGAGGCGCAGAGGGAACAGAGAGAACCACCCGGCCGCACGGTTGACGCCGCCGCGGTGCACGAACCATGTTCCGTCTGGCACTGATATCCCCGCACACAACACTCGGAGAGGACTGATGTCGAACGAAAACCTGGCCGCGGACCCACAGCCCGATCCGCAGGTCACCATCCTGGTGCGGCACAACGGGCCGCTCGTGGTCGAGGGGCCCTTCCGCCTGACCGACGCGGACGGGACCGAGTACGTGCTGGAGCCGGGGAAGAAGTACAGCCTCTGCCGCTGCGGCGGGTCCACCCGGAAGCCCTTCTGCGACGGCACGCACTCCAGGATCGGCTTCGCGGCCGCCGAGCGCGCCGTGCGCGAGGCGGACCAGGGCGGCGCGTCGTAGACACGTTCAAGGACGGGAGGGATCACCTATGGCCGAACCGAAGCCGATCGAGGCGCGGGGATACGCGCACCCCGAGGCGCTGGTCTCCACCGACTGGGTCGCCGCGCACCTGGACGACCCCGCGGTGCGCATCGTGGAGAGCGACGAAGACGTGCTGCTGTACGACGTGGGGCACGTGCCCGGCGCGGTGAAGGTCGACTGGCACACCGACCTGCAGCACCCGCTGCACCGCGACTACCTGGACGAGGAGGCCTTCGCCCGGCTGATGCGCGAGAAGGGGATCGCGCCGGACACCACCGTCGTCTTCTACGGCGACAAGAACAACTGGTGGGCGACGTACGCGCTCTGGGTCTTCCGCCTCTTCGGCCACGACCGGGTGAAGATCATGGACGGCGGGCGGAAGAAGTGGGACGACGAGGGGCGGCCGACGTCGACCGACTACCCGTCGTATCCCCCGGCCGACTACCCCGTCCCGAAGCGCGACGACGAGACGGTCCGCGCCTTCCGCGAAGACGTGCTGGGGCACGTACGGCGGCACGGGCAGCTGGTGGACGTGCGCTCGCCCGAGGAGTTCCGCGGCGAGAAGCTGCACATGCCCGAGTACCCGCAGGAGGGCGCGGTGCGCGGCGGCCACATCCCCGGGGCGAAGAGCATGCCCTGGGCGCGCGCCGTGAACCCCGACACCGGCGAGTTCCGCTCCGCCGACGAGCTGAAGGAGCTGTACGAGGGGCAGCTGGGGCTGAGCCCGGGGGAGGAGACCATCGCCTACTGCCGGATCGGCGAGCGCTCGTCGCACAGCTGGTTCGCGCTGAGCTACCTGCTCGGCTGGCCCAACGTGCGCAACTACGACGGCTCGTGGACCGAGTGGGGGAACTCCGTGCGCCTCCCCATCGAGCGTCCCTAGCCCGGCGGGATGGAGCGCATCGCCATCATCGGCCCCGGCGGCGCGGGGAAGAGCACCCTCGCCCGCCGCCTGGGCGAGCGCCTGGGGCTCCCGGTGATCCACCTGGACGCGGAGTACTGGCGTCCCGGCTGGGTGGAGCCTCCGAAGGCGGAGTGGGTGGAGCGCATGCGCGAGCTCACCGCCGGCGAGCGCTGGATCACCGACGGCAACTACGGCGGGACGATGGAGATCCGCCTGGCCGCGGCGGACACCATCATCTTCCTGGACTTTCCCCGCTGGCTCTGCATCTGGCGCGTGCTCAAGCGCCAGCTGCGCTACCTCGGCCGCTCCCGCCCCGACATGACCGAGGGGTGCCCCGAGCGCCTCTCGCCGCAGTTCGTCCGCTGGATCTGGGAGTACCCCCGCACCCGCCGCCCCGGCGTGCTCGCCCGCATGCGCACCGCGGGCAAACACGCCGGCCACGTGATCCTCAGGTCACCGCGCGAGGTGGAGGCGTTCGTGGCGTCGGCGGGTTAGAAACCCGCCGCTGGAACGGCACGAAGTCCGCCTTCGCGGACTATGCCGCGGCATCTGCGCACGGAGTCGCGTGCGCCGCCGGGTCAGTGCCGCAGTTCTCTCAGTTCCTCTGCGTCTCTGCGTGAAACGGCCGTTAACTGAGCCTGTCGCGCGTCGCGAACCAGATGTACAGCGGCGTGCCCGCGAGGAGGATGAGGAACCCCCAGAGCACCACCTCCGCGCCCACCCCGTAGACGGTGTAGAGGATGAAGACGAAGGCGATCGGCGCCACCCACTGCGCCCGCTGCCGCTCCCGCGCGGTGTAGCGCGCGGGGTCGCGGCGGGCCAGCATCAGCTCGGCCGCGGCGGCGTAGAGGTGGGGGATGAGCGTGGTGAGCACCGACAGCAGCACGATGAAGTTGAAGACGCCCAGCAGCGACTTCTGGAAGTAGAGCAGGCAGGTGATGCTGGAGATCGCCGTCCCCACGATCAGCCCCACGTGGGGCGTGCCGAAGCGCGGGTGCACCCGTCCCAGCCCGCGGAAGAAGATCCCGTCGCGCGCCGCCGTGAAGGGGATGCGCCCCGCCATCAGGATCCACCCGTTCAGCGTCCCGATCCCCGCGGCCATCGCGCACACCCCGATCATCGCCTCCGCCCATCCCCCCAGCGTGCGCCCCGCGGCGACGGCGATGGGGCGCGCGGAGGCCGCGATCTCGGCGTTCGGCAGCGCGCCGGTGACGGCGACCGAGGCGACCAGGAAGATCACCGTCGCCAGCGCGTACCCCAGCAGCGTCCCGCGGCGGATGGTGCGGTCGGGGGACTGCACCTCCTCGGCGGGGACGGTGGCGGACTCGATGCCGGCGTAGGCCCACACCACCAGCGCGGCACCCGCCGCCAGCGACCCGTAGCCCTTCGGCGCGAAGGGGACGTAGTTGGCGGCCCTGGCGAAGGGGAGCATGGCCAGCGACACCAGCAGCATGGGGATGGCGCTGGTGCACATCACCACCACCTGCAGGCGCGCGCTCTGGCGGATGCCGAGCACGTTGAGCGCGCACAGCCCCCAGAGCAGCGCCTGCGCCAGCGCGAACTGCAGCCCCACGCTCCCCGCCAGCGGCCGCGAGAAGCCGACGGCGTACCCCACCACCGCGGTGACGATGGCCGCGTTCCCCACCACCGCGCTGATCCAGTACGACCAGACCGACTGGAAGCCGATCACGGGGCCGAACGCCTCGCGCGCGAACACGTAGGGGCCGCCGGTCACCGGGTAGCGCGTGCCCAGGCTCGCATAGACCAGCGCCACGAACAGGTACCCCGCCGCCGTCAGCACCCAGGCGACGACGCCGAACGGCCCCGTGGTCTGCGCGAGCGAGGCGGGGAGGGTGTAGACCGACGTCCCCACCATGTTCCCCACCACCAGCGCCACGGTGCCGAGCAGCGTCAGCCCGCGCACGAGCGATGCGGCCTGCGCGCGCGGCGGGCGCGACGTCTCTGCCACGGGAGCGGAGGAGGACACGGTGGGCAGGGGATGGGGATGGATGGGCCGCGCGGGAGACCGGACGAATGTGCGCCGCCGTCCGGCCGATCACAAGCTCGGTCCTGCGGAGAGCGTGCCACGCCTTCGCAGGGGTTGACCCGGAACGTGCGCTGGAGCCATCGTTCCGTTCCCGTGCGGTGCCGCGGCCGCCGCGCACCGATCACCCCTCGCCGCACGCCCCATGGACGCGCCTCCTCCCGCCGGCTCGACCATCCATCCCGCGCCACGTGCCGACATCCTGGGCGATCCGAGCACACCAGGGTCGGGTGCCACCGGCAAGCCGGCAGACTCCGAGTACGGGTACGTGGCGGGATCGGTCGTGACGCCGTGTACCCGCGAGGAGCTCCTTGCCCGGTGTATCCGCACTCTGCCGGACCGGGTCTGGACTCCCGCGGACGACCGGCTCGTGGCTCCGTACGACGTCGCCTGGATCTTCGACGGGGTGATGGAGCCGGCGCGCAAGAAGGCGCATGAGCACGTGCAGGCCATGGGGTTCTTGCTGGGCCTCTTCTCGCTGGTCGGCTTGCTGGCCGTCCTGGGCGGCGGCGTGAAGGCCCTGTCGTCGGGGCCGCCGCCGCTGCTCGCCCTGTACGCGGTATTGTTCGCGCAGGCGCTCGTGGAAGAGCGGCGGCTGCGCGCCATGACCCCGGCTCTCCTCGCGGCCCAGGTCGCCGAGCTGCGCGCGCTGCCGCCGGCGCGCGCCGGGAAGCCGTGGTTCACCTGGGCGCTGGCGGCGGCCGTTGGGGCGGTCGCGCTGGCGCAGGTCGCCGCGCCGGGGTCGTCGGTCGCAGCCGCGGGGCTGGTGAAGGAGGCGGTGCGGAACGGGGAATGGTGGCGCCTCTTCACCGCGCCGTTGCTGCACGGCGGGGTGCTCCACCTGGTGATGAACGGCGGCGCCCTGCTCGCCCTGGGGCCGGCGGTGGAGCGGCTTGCGCATCGCGCGTACCTCCCGCTGGTTTTCCTCGCCGCCGCGCTCGCAGGCGGGGCCGGGTCGATGCTGGGTTATCCGCACACCACGTCGGTGGGCGCCAGCGGCGGGCTGTTGGGAATCATCGGGTTCCTGGTGGTGCTCGCGTTTCGGCGGCGCGACCTGCTGCCGCGGGACCTGGGGAAGGACCTGCTGAAGGATGTCGGCTGGATCGCGGTGCTCGGCCTCGTCGGGTTCGCGTTCATCGACAATGGCGCGCATGCCGGTGGGCTCCTCGGCGGCGTTGTGCTCGGCCTGCTGCTGGTCCCGCGCGGCGGAGCAACGCCGCATTGGGATCCGTCCGCCGCCGTCCGCGCGGCCGGCTGGACCTCTCTCGCCGTCATCTTCGCCGCGGCCGCCACGGCCGTGCTCACGATCCTTGCCGCGCCGGTGGTGTAGCCATGCATCCGCGCGCCGAAGAGCTCGTACGCCGCCTCCGCCTGGAGCCGCACCCCGAGGGCGGGTTCTACCGCGAGGTCTTCCGCTCCGCGCTGCGCGTTCAGCCGGATGACGCTCGTCCGCCGAGGGATGCGCTCACCCTCATCTACTTCCTGCTGGTGGACGGGGGATGCAGCCGGTGGCACCGCGTGGCCTCGGACGAGGCGTGGAGCTGGGTGGAGGGCGACGCGCTCGAGCTGCTGCGGATCGACGCGGGGCTGGCGGCGTTCACGCGCGAGCGGCTGGGCGCGCCCGCGGAGGGGCGCGAGGCGGCCGCGGTGATCGCGGCGGGCGACTGGCAGGCGGCGCGCACCACCGGCGCGTACACGCTGGTGACCTGCGCGGTGGGGCCGGGCTTCGACTTCGCGGACTTCGCCATGCTGTCGGACGTGCCCGACCTCGCGGACGAGGTTTTGCGCCGTCACCCCGAGGCGGCTGCGTTCGTCTGACTCCGCAACGGCCGTCTCACGCAGAGGCGCAGAGGCACGGAGAGAGATCAGAAGAGCGAGATCTGCTCGCCGATCTCGCGCGGGTGGACGGGGCGGATGCCGAGGCGGCGCTGGAACTCGCGCGCGGAGGCGGGGCTGTGGCCCTCGAAGTGGTTGTTCACGTAGCCGTAGACGTCGATCTCGAGCGACGAGAGCTTCGCCAGCACGGCGGCCCACTCGTCCACCTCGGCGGCGCGCGAGACCTGCACGTGCGAGAAATCGACGAGGTCGCGGTTGGGGCCCATCCACCGCAGGTAGTGGAAGTCGGCCGTGGGCGCCGCCGCCAGCTCCAGCACCGTCTCGCGCGGGAGCCAGGGGCCGTCGCTGAGCGCCAGCGCGATCCCGTGGTCGGTGAGGAGCGAGAGCAGGTCGAGGAGCACGGCGTCGTGCGTCCACCGCGCCTGCCGCACCTCCACCGCGAAGCGCAGGTCGCGCGGGAGGCGGGGGACGAAGTCCGCGAGCGCCTGGAGCTCCGAGGGCGCGAAGTCCGGCCCGAGCTGCACCAGGATCGGCCCCAGCTTGGGCCCGAGGAGCCGCGCGCGCTCCAGGAAGAGCTCCGTGTCCGCCTCGGCGTCGCGGAGGTGGCGGTCGTGGGTGATGTCGCGCGGGAGCTTGAGCGCGAACACGAAGCCGTCGGGCGAGCGCTCCGCCCACCCGAGGACGCTCTTCGCCGGCGGGATGGCGTAGAAGGTTGAATCGACCTCCACCGTGGGGAACGCCTCGGCGTAGCGGGTGAGCATGTCCGCCGAACGGGTGCCCTCGGGATAGAAGGGCCCCACCCACCCCGCGTAGTTCCACCCCTGCGTCCCGATCAGCACTCGTCCGCCCACCGCCGCTCCCCCGATCTGGTCCGTCCCCAACCGCGGATCACCGGGTTGGAAATCACCGGGTTGGAAATCACCGGGTTGGAAACCCGGGCTTGAACGACACGAAATCCGCCTTCGCGGATTCCCCCGCGACGTCCCGGTGCGAATTCGGGTGCGCCGCACGCGTGCTGGCGAACTGGCCGCGTCCCCGAGATCACCGCTCTCCGGGGCGATGCCGACGGTGCAGTCCGCGAAGGCGGACTTCGTGTTGTTGTAGCCCGGGTTTCCAACCCGGTGCTTCCACCCGGTCTCGCCAACCCGCGGCTTCCACCCGGTGCCGCCAACCCGGTGCTTCCTCGTCCACTTCGTGCAGCTTTCGGGCCGCCGGCGGACGCTGAAACTTCCGCGCGGCGGGCCCCGTAGGACCATCCGGCCCGGCGGAAACCGCCTGCACGCGCAGCCTCAGAAACACGGGAGCGTTGAAATGTCGGAGAACACGACCAAGCTGGAGACGATCCTCAAGTGGATCGTGCTGGTGATCGCCGCGATCTTCGTGCTGAAGCTCGCCTTCGGCGTGCTCGCATTCGCCTGGGTGATCGGCGGCATCCTGCTCACCAAGGTCCTGCCCCTGGTGCTGCTGGTGTGGGTGGTGCTCAAGCTGGTGGAGTGGTGGAGGACCCGGAACGGCACCGTCGTGCCCGACGACAACTCCTGATCCACCGGCGGGACCGCCGGCCAGAACACCGAAACGCGGAAGCCGCGGAGAGATCGCCCGATCTCTCCGCGGCTTCCGCGTCTCTGCGCGAGACGTCGTTGTTAGAGGCCGAGCATCTTGTTGACGCGCGCCTCGAGCGAGGGGAGGGTGGCCCCGGTGATGGCGCTCTCCAGCAGGTCCACCAGCTCCTCGGCGAAGTCGTCGGGCTTGCGGCGGGTGACGCGCACCAGCGGCGCGAAGGCCAGCAGCACCGTGCGCTCCCCGTCGGCGTCGCCGGGGCCGTCATCGCCGCGCCAGGAGTCGTAGTTGGCGCTCGACCGCCAGGGCTCGGCGTCGTCTTCCTCCTCCTCCAGCTCCTCCGGCACCATCCCGTCCGGGAGGCTGTGCACCGGGATCGAGATCCCCACCATCGCCTTGATCTCGGCGGCGGGCTCGTCGGGCTCCTCGGCCAGCAACCCCAGGTGCACCGGCTCGCGCAGCGTCTGCCGCAGCAGGTTGAGCGTGTCGGCCGGGAGCATGGCGCGGAACGACGGGCGCTGGTTGCCGTCGACGTAGAACGCCATGGGCACCAGCTCGGCGTCCGGGGGAACCAGTCCCTCGGCGTCCACCTCGCGCATCTCGAGCTCGACCGGCTCTTCGCGGATGTAGACGTGCATGACGGTGGATCTCCAGAGAGGGGAAGGGCTTACACGGTGCGGTGGTCGCAAGCCGGGACGCCGCACCCTTTTACAGGCGGCCGACCCACAGGTTCCCGTGGTGGCGTGAGGGGCGCGGGAATTGCCGCCTCACCGGGCCTTCGTATCTTGACGGGCGCCGGCCGCGGGGGTCACCTCCGCCCGTCGAGCGCCGTCGTCCAAATGTAGCCGCGCCGCTCGCGGAACGCACGAACTTTCGCGCGGGCCGCCGCCACCCCGCACCCCGGGCCCCATGCTTCCGGTCGTCAACCCCGACCCCCGCGCCGCGCGCCTGGAGCGGGCATTGCGCGAAAAGGTGCGGGGCGAAGTCCGCTTCGACGCGCATTCGCGCCTCCTCTACAGCACCGACGCCTCCCTCTACCAGTTCCTCCCCGTCGGCGTGGTCGTCCCCCGCGACGCGGACGACGTGGTGGCGGCCGTGGGTCTCGCGGCGGAGCACGGCGTCCCCGTCCTCCCGCGCGGCGGGGGGACCTCGCTCGCCGGGCAGACGGTGGGGGCGGCGCTGGTGATGGACTTCGGCAAGTCCATGAACCGGGTGCTGTCGATCGATCCGGACGCGCGCCGGGCGAAGGTGCAGCCGGGGCTCAGGCTGGAGCGGCTGAACCGCGCGGCGGCGCCGTACGGGCTGCAGTTCGGCCCCGACCCGGCCACCATCCGCCAGTGCGCGCTGGGCGGGATGATCGGCAACAACTCCTGCGGCGCCCGCTCCCTCGTCTACGGGAAGACGGGCGACCACGTCCATTCGCTGGACTGCGTGCTCGCCGACGGGCGCTGCGCCCACTTCGGCGCCCTGCGTCGCGACGCGCTGGCCGGCGCGGCGGGGGCGGAGGGGGCGCTCGCCCGCGCCGTGCTCGCCATCCTGGAGCCGCACCGCGCCGCCATCTCGGCGCGCTATCCCCGCATCCCCCGGCGCGTCTCGGGCTACAACTTCGACGCCATGCTGGAGGACGAGGAGCTGAACCTCGCCCGGCTGATCGTGGGCTCCGAGGGGACGCTGGCCACGGTGGTGGAGGCGGAGCTGGGGCTGGTCCCCATCCCGCCGGCGCGCGCCCTGGTGCTGCTCAGCTTCCGCGAGCGCTTCACCTCGTTCGACGCCGTCCCCGCCATCCTCCCCGAGCCCTCGCTGTCCGCGCTGGAGATCGTCGACTCCCGCGTGCTGCGGGGCGCGCGCGACCTGCTGGAGTTCCGCGCCACCGCCGCGATGGCGGCGGAAGACGCGCTGGGCGTGCTCTTCTGCGAGTTCTCGGGCGGCTCCGCGGACGAGGTGCGGGGGCTGGCGGAGGACTTCGCGGCGCGGGCGCCGGCGCTCCCGGGGGCGCCCTCCGCGCGCGTCTACCTCTCCGAGCGCGAGCAGGTGGCGGCGTGGCAGCTCCGCCAGGCCGCGACGGGGCTCCTCTACCTCACCACGCCGTCGAAGGACATCAAGCCGCAGGAGTTCGTGGAAGACACCGGGTGCCCGCCGGAGCGGCTGGGCGAGTACACCCGGCGCTTCGAGGCGATCGTTCAGCGCCACGGCACGACCACGGGGTTCTTCGGACACGCGGGGCAGGGGTGCCTGCACATCCGCGTGGACCTGAACCTGAAGCGCGGCGACGACCGCGAGCGGATGCAGCGGATCGCCGGCGACATCGCCCAGCTGGTGGTGGACTTCGGCGGCTCGCTCAGCGGCGAGCACGGCGACGGGCTGGCGAGGAGCGAGTTCCTGCCGCTGATGTTCGGCCCCGAGATCATCGACCTGCACCGGCAGGTGAAGGCGGCGTTCGACCCCGAGGGGCGGATGAACCCCGGCGGGAAGATCGTCCCCCCCTACCAGCGGATGAGCGACAACCTGCGCTTCGGGGAGGACTACCGGGCCACGCCGCCGGAGACCTTCTTCCACTACCCCGAGGGCGGGTGGGACGTGGCGGTGGAGAAGTGCAACGGGATGGCCGTCTGCCGGAAGCTCGACACCGGCACCATGTGCCCCTCGTTCATGGTGACGCTGGAGGAGATGCACAGCACCCGCGGCCGCGCCAACTCGCTGCGCGAGGCGATGACCGGCGCGCTGCCGCGGATGAAGAGCCACGAGGTGCTGGAGGCGCTGGACCTCTGCCTGGCCTGCAAGGCGTGCAAGACGGAGTGCCCCGTCGGCGTGGACATGGCGCGCTACAAGGCCGAGTTCCTGGCGCAGCACCACCGCGAGCACGGCACCCCACGGGAGGCCCACTTCTTCGGCCGCGTGCACGACCTGGCGCGGCTGGCGAGCGTCGCCCCCGGCGCGGCGAACCTGGGCCAGCGCCTCCTCGGCCGCGCGATGCAGGCGGCGGCGGGGATGGACCCGCGCCGCCGCATGCCGGGGTTCGCGAAGGAGCCTTTCCGCCGCGGATTCCTCAAGCGGAAGCGGCCGGCGGGGGATGGACGGCCGCGGGTGATTCTCTTCGACGACACCTTCCACAACTTCTTCGAGCCCGGCCCGCTCTCCGCCGCCGCCGCGGTGCTCGACCGCGCCGGCTACGACGTGCGCCTCCCGGCGAAGCAGGTCTGCTGCGGGCGCGCCGCCGTGTCGAAGGGGCTGCTGGAGTATGCGCGCGACCGGCAGACCGACCTGCTGGAGACGCTCCTCCCCGAGGTCGATGCCGGCGCGTGGATCGTGGGCGTGGAGCCGAGCTGCATCCTGACGCTGCGCGACGAGCTGCCGGACCTGGTGCGCGACCCGCGGGCGGCGCGCCTGGCGACGGCGGCGGTGACCTTCGAGGAGTTCCTGGCCGCGCTCCCCGACTGGCGTCCCGGGCGGTTGGAGCGGAAGGCCGTCGTCCACGGCCACTGCCACCAGAAGGCGATCGTCGGCATGGGCCCCACCACCGCGGTCCTGTCGCGCGTCGAGGGGCTGGACTTCACGGTGCTGGATTCGGGGTGCTGCGGGATGGCCGGCTCCTTCGGCTACGAGAAGGGCCACTACGAGGTGTCGCAGGCGTGCGGCGAGCGCGTCCTCTTCCCCGCCGTCCGCGCCACCGCGTCGGAGGACCTGGTGGTCGCCCCCGGTTTCTCCTGCCGCCACCAGATCGCCGACTTCTGCGCCGGCCGAAAGGCGATGCACACGGCAGAGTTGCTGACAATGGCGTCCAACGTGTAGCTTTCAGAGCATGGTCTTCCAACGATTCCACCTGCCTCAGCGAAGATGCCCCGGCTCGAGATCAAGGCGCTATCGAAACGTCATCACGCCATCACGCCCTCCATCGCAGCCGATTTCTATGAGGCTGCGTGCGTGTGCCTGCATCGGCATCATACGTCGCCACAGACCTTCGACCTCACTGATGAAAGAGCCGTGGGACCAGTCGAGATTGAATGGGACGCGCCGGGTGCACGGATCATCGCCGCGCGAGCGAGTGAACGGCCAACTACCGAGGCGGGTGCATCCGCAATAACCATCGCGGCGGTCGAGCATGCGCGCGGACTCTTCGCGACCGCGCGGGCGGAGGTTGGGAGCGGAGTCGATTACTACCTATTGCCCGATGGCGTGCCGTTTGATGATCTTGAAAAGGCCGTGAGGCTGGAGATCTCGGGTGTAAGCAATGGCGCGGCTGGCCGCGTGCGGCAAAGGCTGAGGGAGAAGGTGCAGCAGGCTCTTCGCGGCGACAGCAACCTTCCCGCGCTTGCCGGTGTAGTCGGCTTCGAGGCCAAGCTGGTCCTATTACAGGAAGTGGAGGTGGTCCTGTGACTTGGCTGGAATACCATACTGCGAGCAGCCGGGCAGCCTCCGAAGGAGAGGCTGCGGCACGGGCGAGTGCGACCGAGCGAGCCCTGTTGCTGTATCGTCAGGCTGCCGAGGCAGAGGAGAAAGCGCTCTCCGTCCTCGATCCTGCAAAGCGGAGAACGCTTGGGATCACAGCGGTCAGCGCTGTTGCGCTGTGGTGCAAGGGCGGGGATTTGGATCGGGCGAAGCAGTTGGCAGATCGCCTCGTGGACAAGGATCTTCCATCGTTCGCAACGCGTCAGATCGGCGAGATTCTCGCGACAGTCACGACTGAAACCGAGCCACAGCACCACGAACGCATTGCTTCGGCTCCTGCCCAAGCGACCTCCTCAACATTTCTATAGGGTTGCGGAGAGCGCGACCTCTTCCCGCTGTGCACTCGGAGGAGAGCTGGTGGTCGCCCCCGGCTTCTCCTGCCGCCACCAGATCGCCGACTTCTGCGCCGGCCGCAAGGCGATGCACACCGCCGAGCTCCTGGCGATGGCGAACGGCTGAAACGGCGTCTCACGCAGAGACGCAGAGACGCAGACGCAGAGGCGCGGAGGGAGGCAGGGTGGCTCTCTCCGCGCCTCTGTGTCTCTGCATGAGATTTTTGCGCCTGCATTCCGCCACCGCAGGAACGCTCGAAAGCATTGAATTCATGGTGGATCTGCTTACTGTCGGATCAGCTTCGATCGTCCCTCACAAATAGGCGGAACTGAACGCGATGCGATTCAACACGGGGTTCTACACGCCGGCGGCCGCGGCCGCGCTGCTGCACGAGGACACCCGCACCGTGCGGCGGTGGGCGTTCGGGTACCGGCGCAGCCGGCCGGCCGGAGCGGTCCAGCATCCGCCGCTCATCCGCACCGAGCTGCCGGAGATCGAGGGGGAGCGGGCGCTGACGTTCGTGGAGCTCGTCGAGCTGCTCTACGTCCGCGCCTTCCACGAGCTCGGCGTGTCGTGGAAGACGATCCGCGACGCGGCGGACACGGCCGCGAGGCTGTTCGACTCCGAACACCCGTTCGCGTTGCGCGAGGTGTACCTCGATCCCGAGAGCGTGCTCTACGGCGCCGTCGCCGAGGCGGACGGCACGGAGGCGCTGGTGGAGCTGAGCGGTCACGGCCAGCAGGCGTTCCCGCAGGTGGTGAAGCCGTACCTGGAGCAGCTCGAGTTCGGCGTCGGCGGCCTCGCGGCGCGCTGGTGGCCGATGGGGAAGGATGCCGGCGTCCTGGTCGACCCGCGCATCGCCTTCGGAGCCCCGGTCCTCGAGGGGACGAGGATTCCGGCGAGCACGCTCGCGGAGGCGCTGGAAGCGGAGCGGCCGGCGTACGGCGAGCGCGCGCTGGAGCGCGTCGCCTGGATGTACGAGGTGGAGCCGCGGCACGTCCGCAACGCGCTCGAGTTCTCGCGGTGGCTGCGGCGCGCGTAGCCTTCCTCTTCGACGCGAACCTCCCGCCCGGCCTTGTGCGCGCCCTGCGCGAGGCGCTCGGCGAGAACGCGTACCACGTCGGCGACCTGCTCCAGCCGGGCGCGCCGGACGAAGAGGTGCTCCGCTATGCCGGCGAGCGCGCGTGGTGCACCGTCAGCGCCGACCGCCGCATCCTGCACCGGCCGAACGAGCGCGCCGTGATCTCGGAGCTGGGCATCGGCGCGTTCTTCCTGAACGACTCGGTGAAGGGGTTCTGCACCATCGTGCGGACGGTCGTGCACAACTGGCCGGAGATGAAGCGGATCGCGGCGACGCAGCGCCCGCCCTTCCTCTACCTGGTGCGGCCGCGGAACCTGGTCCCCGTCAGGAGAAAGCACCTCGGCTGACACGCGGAGGCTGATCCAGGCTCTCGCCGCGGGTGGAGACCGGGAGGCGTATAGCTCCAAATCTGCCGCGACGTTCGGCTGCTGCGAGGGTGGGGCGCGAAATTTGTTTCCGGATGTTATTCTGTTCCCTTCCGAAAACCGGAGGCCATCCACATGGGCGTGTTTGCCGGTCCCCGAGCCAATCACCTGGCGACGTATTCATCCGCCACGAAGCGCATGGAACGCACACGATTCATCGAGCACGGCGGGAAGCGCATCCTCTTCCTCGAGTACACCGATCTCGGCTCGGACCTCGGCGAGCTCCTGCGGGAGATCGAGAAGACGAAGCGCGTGATCGCCACCCAGCCGCCGGGCTCGGTGCTCACCCTCACCGACGTGCGCCGCTCCAGCATCACCCCCGCCAACGTGCGGGCGATGAAGGAGCTGGTTGCGCACAACGAGCCCTACGTGCGCTGGAGCGCCGTGGTGGTGGGGCTCACCGGCGTCTACCTGGCCGGCTTCCGCGCCATCCAGGCGCTCTCGCGGCGCCGGAACCTCCTCTCCTTCGGCGACCTGGACGAGGCGAAGGACTGGCTCGTCTCGCAGCCATGAGCGGACCGGCACCCGCTTCGCCCTCCGCCACCATGCCCTACGCCGGCGTTCAGCTCGTCAACCCGTTCGCCGGGAACCACGTGGTGAGCAGCGACCCCCGCGAGCTGGCGGCCTCGATCGAGGCGGGGGAGCGCTCGCGGCGCGAGTTCCCGTACTTCGAGGCGCGCTACGGCGAGCGCGGACGGCGCTTCTGCCACAGCGACGGCGCGTGGCTGTCGCTCGCCGCGCGGCAGGGCGCGGAGCACCTGCGGCGCGAGGTGCTCTGGCTGGGGAGGGTGCTCTCCGCCCGGGGGATGCCGCAGTGGCTGCTGGAGCGCCACCTCGAGCTCCTCCACGAGGAGCTGGTGAAGGCGGTGCCGGAGCGGCGCGAGGCGTACGACGATCTGCGCTCCGCCGCGGAGCTGCTGCGCGAGCGCCGCCTGCAGCGGCTCGCGGAGGACGACTTCCGCGCGCTGTCGGCGGCGTTCGACGCGCGCGTCGGGCCGGAATGGAGCGCGCGGCTGCCGCACGTGGGCGCCATGCTCGCCGCCGCCGTCGCCGACGAGCGCAACGGCGTGGAGCGGGCCGTCGCCAGCCTGGAGGAGTGGGTGGCCGATCCCGCGCGCTTCCCCCCGGGATGGTGCAACGCCGTCCGCGACACCATCGCGCGGGCGCGCAACCGTTCACTGCGGTAGCGCCGCGGCGGCGGGGGTTGGGCGCCGCCGGGGATCCCGGCGGCGCTTCGCCGTACGCCGACTTCCCTCGCCGCGCGCGGTGGTGCTCCGCTTGCGGGGAGGACGGCGCGGGATAGTATCCCCGGCGAACGAAACGGGTATCCGAGAGACACCGACGCGAAGGAGCAGGTATGACCTCCCCGAGACTCATCGCCGCCGCGGCCGCGCTCGCCCTGCTGGCGGGGTGCACGCCGCCGCCGGCCGACACCGCCGCGCCGGCGCCCGCCGCCGGCTCCGCGCAGACCGACATCGGGCAGCGGCTGGCGAAGTACACCCCCGTGCGGCTCACGGCGGACGTCTCGCGCCTCACCGCCAACGAGCGGCGGATGATCCCGCTGCTGATCGACGCGGCGCGCGAGATGGACAACATCTTCTGGATGCAGACGTACGGCGATCGCGACGCCCTGCTGCGCAGGATCCAGGACCCGCAGCTGCGCCGCTACGTGGAGATCAACTACGGCCCGTGGGACCGGCTGGCGAACGACGAGCCCTTCGTTCCCGGCGTCGGCGCCAAGGCCGAGGGCGCCAACTACTATCCCGCCGGGATGACCAAGGCCGAGTTCGACGCCGAGGTCGCCCGCGGCGGCGCCCGCGCGGACTCGCTCAAGAGCCTCTACACCATCATCCGCCGCGACGGCGCGGGGCGGCTGATGGCGGTCCCCTTCCACGTGGCCTACCAGGAGCCGCTGCGGCGCGCCGCCGGCAAGCTGCGCGAGGCCGCCGCCCTGGCGGAGGACCCGGGCCTCAAGCGCTACCTGGAGCTCCGCGCCGACGCGCTCCTCTCCGACGACTTCCAGGCGAGCGACCTGGCCTGGATGGACATGAAGAACAACACGCTGGACCTGGTGATCGGCCCCATCGAGACGTACGAGGACGCGCTCTACGGCTACAAGGCGGGGAACGAGGCGTACGTGCTGATCAAGGACCAGGAGTGGAGCCGGCGCCTGGCGCGCTACGTGTCGATGCTGCCGGGGCTGCAGCGCGGCCTCCCGGTGGAGGAGCAGTTCAAGCGCGAGACGCCGGGGAGCAACTCGGACCTGAACGCCTACGACGCGGTGTTCTACGCGGGCGAGGCGAACTCGGGGGCCAAGACCATCGCCATCAACCTCCCCAACGACGAGCAGGTGCAGCTGCAGAAGGGGACGCGCCGCCTGCAGCTGAAGAACGCGATGCGGGCCAAGTTCGACGCCATCATGGTCCCCATCTCCCGCGAGCTGATCGACGCGGACCAGGTGAGCCACGTGACCTTCGACGCCTTCTTCGAGAACACGATGTTCCACGAGGTGGCGCACGGGCTGGGGATCAAGAACACCATCGACGGCCGCGGCACCGTGCGCGAGGCGCTGAAGGAGCGCTACGGCGGGCTGGAGGAGGAGAAGGCCGACGTGCTGGGCCTCTACATGGTGACCGCGCTCAACCGCCAGGGCGAGCTGCCGGGCGAGGACGTGCGCAACAACTACGTCACCTTCCTGGCGGGGCTCTTCCGCTCGGTGCGCTTCGGGGCGAGCGACGCGCACGGGCGCGCGAACATGGCGACCTTCAACTTCTTCGCCGAGCAGGGCGCGTTCGCCCGCGACGCGGCCACGGGGAAGTACCGGGTGAACTTCGAGCGGATGCAGCAGGCGGTGGACATGCTCGCCGGCAACATCCTGCGCCTGCAGGGGAACGGCGACTACGCGGGCGTCGGCACCTTCATGACGGGCTATGGGGTGATCCGCCCCGAGCTGCAGGGCGACCTGGGCCGCCTCTCGCGCCTCGGCATCCCCGTCGACGTGGTGTTCGAGCAGGGCGTCGACGTGCTCGGCCTCCACTGACCGCCGGTACTCACCCCTTCTCCCGCGGACGGGGAGAAGGGGTGAGTGGCTGCCGGCGGGTTCGAATGTGATACAAAAATGGACAGAATGGGCAACGTGGCCACAATACCGCTTCGTCGTCACGCATGAACGACCTGATCGGCGCGCGCGGCGAGTCACGCTTCCTGGTGTTGATCACCGAGCCGCACGATGGCGAGCGGCCGATCTTCCGCGCGCAGCGGCTCGGCGAGAAGTGGCCCGCGACCGACTTCCTGGTGGAGCTCGTAGGGAGCGAAGACGTCAGCGGTTTCTTTTTCGTCCAGGTGAAGACCACGCGCCAGGGTTACACGGAACGCGAGCGGAGGTTGAAGGTCACCGTGGCGCCGCACACTGTTGCACGCCTTGCGTCTATCCCGGCGCCGACGTACGTCGTGGGAATCGATGACGTCGGCGGGATCGGCTATATTGTCTCGGCGCACGGAGAGCGGCTCGCCAACGTGGCGAGCGTACCCAGCCACTTCCCGATCGACCGGGAGAACCGGGAGCGGCTCTGGAAGGAAGTCCGGGAGTACTGGAGCTCGAGGCTGCCGGGATCGTTCATATCCGTGTTCACCGACCCAGCGTTGGGATAGAGCGCATGGAATCTCCGCAGCCGTGGTACGTCGGAATGCGTGCCGAAGCGCACGCCGTCCTGCGCCTGACGAGCAGGGGCGGCCTGGAGGTGGCACGGCTGCCGGGGAAGGCGGGCGTCGACCTGCTGCTGACCCTCGCCACTAATGGAGAGCCGAGCGGCCGTCACCTGGGCGTCGTGATCAAGCCGCGGGCGTCGGAGGCGGAGGTGCCTCGGCTCACGCCCCGCGGCGTGCGGCGGGAGCGAGCCCAGTTCGCGTCCACGACCTTCCCCGTGTGCATGGTGTCGTTCTCGCCCGCGGGAGAGCTCGGCTACTTTCGCTGGATCATCGAGCCGTCGGTCGAAAACGGCAAACCGGTTCTCGGCTACGCGCAGCGGACTCACTTCGAGCCGATCACGGACGCGCTTCTCGACGGAGTCTTCGCCCAGGTCGATTCCTGGTACAACGCGCGCCGCGCGGCTGGCGGTGGCCCCTGACGTGCTCGGCCTCCGCTGAGCTGGTCTTCAAGCGGCGGCTCTTTCCGCGTTCTCTGCGGCTCTGTGTGAGCTTATCTTCCGCGGGACCCGCGCCGCGCCGGTAACCCGAATCCCCACCCCGTGCACTTTCCCGTCTACATCCACCTCGGCCCAGTGACGCTCGCGCCGCACCAGCCGCTCGAGGTGCTGGGCTGCTTCCTGGGGTTCAGGCTCTACCTGGCGCTCCGCCGGCGGAGCGGCGACGTGCTCCCGGCCGAGCGGCGGCTGGTGGTGTTCGCGGCGGCGGTGGCGGGGGCGGCGGTCGGGTCGAAGCTGCTGGCGTGGCTCTACAATCCCGCCCCGGTGCTCGCCCACCCCTCGCTCGCGCTCCTGCTCAGCGGGAAGACCATCGTCGGCGGGCTGCTGGGCGGGCTCGCGGCGGTGGAGGGGGTGAAGTGGCGCATCGGCGAGCGCACCCCGACGGGCGACCTCTACGTCTTCCCGCTCATCGTCGGCATTGCCGTCGGCCGCGTGGGCTGCTTCCTCACCGGGCTGGCGGACGACACCTACGGCGTGGCGACCACGCTCCCCTGGGGCGTCGACTTCGGGGACGGCATCGCGCGGCACCCCACGCAGCTCTACGAGATCGCCTTCCTCGCCGCGCTCGCGGCGGCGCTGGCGTGGCGGGCGCGCCGGCCGTACCCGCGTGGGGACCTGTTCAAGCTGTTCATGGCGGCGTACCTGGGGTGGCGCCTGGCGGTCGACTTCATCAAGCCGGCGCACGCGACCGTCCTCGGGCTCTCCGCCATCCAGCTCGCGTGTGTCGCGGGGCTGGCCTGGTACGCACCGCATCTCCCCCGCCTCCTCGGCCTGCGCCGGGCGGGTGGATCGCCCTCTCCCGAAGCCACCGCCGCCGCAGCATGACCGACAAGGTGAGGCCGTACCTCTACTACGACGTGGCGCTGGCGCTCTGCTCGCGCTGCCTGCGCAAGGTGGAGGGGAAGATCCTGTTCCAGGACGGGAAGGTGCTGCTGGAGAAGCGCTGCCCCGACCACGGCCGCGAGCGCGTGCTGGTGGCCGACGACGTGGAATACTACAAGCGCTGCCGCGAGGTCTTCATCAAGGCGCCCGAGCAGCCGCTGCACAACCAGACGCCGATCCGCTACGGCTGTCCCTACGACTGCGGGCTCTGCCCGGACCACGAGCAGCACTCCTGCCTGGCGCTGATCGAGGTGACGGACGCGTGCAACCTGCGCTGCCCCGTCTGCTACGCGGAGAGCGGGCCCCATCGCCCCGACTTCCGCCCGCTGGAGCTGATCGAGCGGATGATGGACGCGCTGGTGCGCTCCGAGGGGAGCCCGGACGTGGTGCAGATCTCCGGTGGCGAGCCGACGCTGCACCCGCAGTTCTTCGAGATCCTGGAGGCGGCGCGCGCGCGGCCCATCAAGCACCTGATGGTGAACACCAACGGCCTGCGCATCGCCGAGGACCGCGAGTTCGCGCGCCGGCTGGGGGAGCACGCGCGCAACTTCGAGGTCTACCTGCAGTTCGACTCGTTCCGGCGCGAGGCGCTGATGGAGCTGCGCGGCGCCGACCTGCGCCGCATCCGCCGGCGGGCGCTGGAGCACCTGAACGAGCTCGGCATCTCCACCACGCTGGTGGTGACGCTCAAGAAGGGGCTGAACGACGGCGAGGTGGGGGAGATCATCCGCTTCGCGCTGGAGCAGCCGTGCGTGCGCGGCGTCACCTTCCAGCCGGTGCAGGCCGCCGGCCGCCTCGACCACTTCGACCCCGCGACGGACCGGCTCACCCTCACCGAGGTGCGGCGCGCCATCTACGAGCAGTCCGGCGTCTTCACCGCCGACGACGTGGTGCCCGTCCCCTGCCACCCGGACTCCCTGGCCATGGCGTACGCGCTCAAGGTCGACGGCCGGGTGATCCCGCTCACCGGGATGATCGACCCGAAGATCCTGATCGAGGGCGGGAAGAACACCATCGTCTTCGAGCAGGACGCGGGGCTGCGCGAGGCGCTCTTCCGCGCCTTCAGCACCAACCACTCGCCGGAGAGCGGCGCGCAGTCGCTGCGGGAGCTGCTCTGCTGCCTCCCGCTGGTGTGCGTGCCCGAGGGGTTCGGCTACGCGAACGTCTTCCGCGTGCTGGTGGTGCAGTTCATGGACGCGTACTCGATGGACATTCGGTCGGTGAAGAAGAGCTGCATCCACATCGTGCACCCCGACGGGCGGCTGATCCCCTTCGACACCTACAACCTGTTCTACCGCGACGGCCGCGAGGCGAGCTGGAGGCCGCGGATGGCGGACCCCTGGGCCGAGCGCGGCCGCCTCCCGCTCCTCACCGTCCACGGCGGGATCGCGTAACGGCGTCTCACACAGAGACACGGAGACGCGGAGGAGGCACGGCGGCCTCACCGCGGGAGCGACGACAATGAGCGACGAAACTCCGCGCGATCCTGTCCGCGAAACGCCCGCGCCACGGCTGGAATCGGGCGAAGCGGCGGACTCGGGGCCGATGCGGAAGGGAATCTGGGCCGCCCTCGGGTTCTTCGCGGCCTCCGTGGCCGCCGAGGCGGCGGTGATCGGACTGGTCCTCGCCGTGGCCGACACCCCCGAGGGCGCCGGAACGGCCTTCAATCTCGCGCTGATCGTTGCGGCGCTGGCGCTCGTGGCGGCGGTGCTCGTCGCCCGGCGCCTGCCGCGGGCGTCGCGCACCGCGTTCTGGGCGACGGGGATCGTGTGCATCGGGTTCGTGATGACGGTGCTGATCGGCGTCTGCGCGGTGCAGTTCGCCAGGACCAGCGGATGACTCCGGGAGAGGAGAGACGAGGCGGATGAGCGACGAGACCCCCGCGGGCGACCCGCGCCAGCCGGAATATCCCGCGGCGCCCTACCCCGGCGAACCCCCGCCGCGCGACCCCGACGCGACCGGACGCGGCGTGCGCGCGGCGCTGACGATCTTCGGCGTCGCGGTGGCGCTGCACCTGGCGCTGCTCGCGTTCGTGAAGCTTTCGAGGAACGACGAGAACGTCTGGCTCTTCCTCCCCGAGGGGCTGCTGGTGATCTTCTTCGGGCTGGTCTCCGCCATCATCGTCACCATCAAGCTGCCGCTGGAGTCGCGGGCCCCCTTCTGGCTCGCGGGGATCGCCTGCATGTTCGGGTCGTTCATCGTCTGGGGCGCGACCTGCGCGCTGGGGATGTAGGCCGCCCGCGGACGGATAAGACCTCGTTTCCGAGAATCGTTCTGGTTCCCAACTCCCAACGGAAGGGTGAGCCATTCTGTTTGGATGACGTGATCTGGATCGAAGCTCTGCAACGTGGTATGAAAACGAGCCGGGGCGCCTCGCGCGCCCCGGCTCGCTTGGTCGTGGATCCCGCGGCTCAGGCTGGGGGGGGCGGGGCGATGACGGCGGGGACGGTGCTCTTGAACTCGCCGGCGGCGAGGACCTGGATGTTGTGCGCGACGTCCTTGCTCTCGTGGGCGCGGATCATCCGCACCAGGATGCCGTCGCTCAGCACCACGTCGGCGAGGAGCGCGGCCCCGGTGTCGCGCGCGGCCATCCGCGCGACCTGCGGCAGGTGGCGCAGCGGCGCCAGCTCCCGCGCGAAGGCCCAGGCCGTGTCGCGCGCCTTCTGCATGGAGAAGCCGATCAGCTTCAGCTCCAGCTTGGGCGCGAGCCGGGTGAGCTCGCCGAAGCCGGGGGAGCACACGTCGAGCTCCTGCTCCACCACCGGCGTGAGGCCCGCCAGCAGGGCGTTGATGCGGTCGAAGTCGGGCTCCAGCCCCGGCAGCTCGCTCCCGGCGCAGGTCCGCGCGGCGGCGATGCCCAGGTCGAGGTTGATGTGCGCGTTCATCCCGGCGAGCAGGTGCTGGAGCACGATCGGGCCGGGGCCCTGCGCCGCGTTGAAGGCCTTGAACCACGCGGTCGACGGCAGCTCGCCGGAGCGGTAGGCGTCGTACGCGGCGATGTAGCGGGTGGCGAAGGTCACGTCGAGCCGCTCCATCCGCGCGCCGTCGTCGAACTCGCCCTTCGCGATCCCCTCCTTCACAGCGATGGTCACGCGGTTGTACAGCGCCGCGAAGTAGCCGAGCCGGTCCTGCCGCGCGATGCAGTCCCGGATGATCGCTCCGAGGCGCTCGATCACGCCGTCGATGTCGGTGGGGAGGGCGGTGGTGCTCATGGATGGTCTCGCGAGAAAGGGAGGAGGGCGATGCGGAGGCGCGTACGATAAACGAATCGCGCGAGGGGTTCAACCCGGGAAGGGCGATTGAAATCGCGGCAACAACGGCCCAAAGTCCGCCTTCGCGGACTCGCTGGCGATGCACGGGCGTGTTTCAGCAGCCGGTGTGGCTGGACCGAATACGCCATGGGTGGAACGCCTCGTCACTTTTGTGGAATCTTCGGCGTGCGTTCTGTACGGATGTACGTAATGCCCTAGTTTCTTGAAGAATGGAAAGGCCGCGTGTCTACATCTGGAGAAGGACCATGAGTGAGCACGAGGCGCCAGATCCGCTGATCGACGAGATCTACGAGATCCGAAAGCAGATCTCGCGAGAGCATGGCGATGATCTGGATCGACTCTTCAAGCACTACGCCGAATACGAAGGGCAGTTCAAGGGTCGGCTCATCTCACGTACGATGACTCCCAATGAGGAGCTCGCCCTTCGGAAGGGGCTGGAGGAGCTGCGTCACTGCGACCCCGATGATCTGGATTCGCTCGCTGACGAGGTCCACGAACCTGTTCGTTCCACGCATTGTCGCTCCGCCAGCCCTGATGGAGGAGGATCGTGAGTGAGCACGAAGATCCGGATCCGATGCTCGACGAGATCCGTGAGATCCGCGAGCAGATTTGGCGAGAGCACGGCGGGGATCCCCACCGTCTCTACGAGCACTACGTCGAGTATCAGAAGCAGTTCAAGGGTCGGCTCATCTCCCGCACGATGACTCCCGAGGAGGAGCTCGTCTTTCGAAAGGGGCTGGAGGAACTGCGCCGCTGTGATCCCGGTGATCTGGATTTGCTCTCTGACGAGGTCCACGAACCCGTAGCCAGCGAGCAGCCGGCCTCCACCCGCAAGCAGGATAGGTCCGCCGCTTGATCGTCTCACGCAGAGACGCAGAGGTGCGGAGAGAGGCCGCCGCGCCTCCTCCGCGTCTCTGCGTCTCTGCGTGAAATGAAGTTGCCGTAGCTAGGCCCGCGCCGCCTCCACCCCGTCGAGCATCGCCTGGATCGTCTCCAGCGAGTCCGCGTCCTCGGGCTTCTTGTCGGTGCGCCAGCGGAGCATGCGGGGGAAGCGGACGGCGATGCCGCTCTTGTGGCGCGGGCTGCGCTGGATCCCCTCGAAGCCGAGCTCGAAGACCAGCTCCGGCTTCACCGCGCGCACCGGGCCGAAGCGCTGCAGCGTGTTGCGGCGCACGAAGCTGTCCACGCGGCGGATCTCCTCGTCGGTGAGCCCGCTGTAGGCCTTGGCGAAGGGCACCAGCTCGCCGCCGCTCCACACCGCGAAGGTGTAGTCGGTGTAGAGCGACGCCCGCCGGCCGTGGCCGCGCTGCGCGTAGATCAGCACGCAGTCCACGGTGAAGGGCTCCACCTTCCACTTCCACCAGTCGCCGCGCTTGCGGCCCACGCGGTAGGGGCTGTCGGCGCGCTTCAGCATCAGCCCCTCGCGCGAGCTCTGGCGCGCCTCGCGGTACGCCTGCCGCACCTCGTCCCACCCCGCGGAGGGGACGAGGGGCGAGAGGAGGAGGCGGCCCCCGGTGTGCACCGCGCCGACCAGCTCCTCCAGCCGCTCGCGCCGCCAGGCCAGCGGCTGCTCGCGCACGTCCATTCCCTCCAGCTCCAGCAGGTCGTAGGCGAGGAGGACGACCGGGACCTCGGAGAGGATCTTCGGCCCCAGCGTGGTGCGCCCGATGCGGCGCTGCAGCTGGGCGAAGGGGAGCGCGCCGCCGTCGCGCCAGGGGAGGAGCTCGCCGTCGAGCACGGTGCCGTCCGGCAGCAGCGACGCGGCGGCCGCGAGCTCGGGGAAGCGCTCCGTCACCAGCTCCTCGCCGCGCGACCAGACGAACACCTTGCCGGCGCGACGCACCACCTGCGCGCGGATGCCGTCCCACTTCCACTCCACCTGCCAGTCGGCCGGGTCGCCGAGCTCGTCCGGCTCGCCCTCGAGCGCGTGCGCGAGGAAGAAGGGGTAGGGGCGGCTGGCGTCGGTATCCGCGGTGTCGGCGCCGAGGAGGCGGCCGTAGAAGTCGGGGGATGGATCCCATGCCCCCATCAGCCGGTGCGCGACGGCCGCCTCGTCGACCCCGCTCACCCGCGAGAGCGCGCGCACCACCAGCTTCTGCGACACGCCCACGCGGAAGGAGCCGGTGATGAGCTTGTTCCAGACGTACGCCTGCTGCCCGTCCAGCTCCGCCCACGCGGCGAGGATGGCTCGCCGCTGCGTCTCCTCGCCCTCGCCGCGGAGGGGGAGGAGCCGCTCCTCGACCCAGGCGCGCAGCGGCAGGTCGCTGGACGCGCCGGAGGGCGGCAGGAGGAGCGAGATGGTCTCCGCCAGGTCGCCGACGGACTCGTAGCACTCGCCGAACAGCCACTCGGGGGTGCCGGTGAAGTCCATCGCCCACCCCGCCAGCTTCCGCGCGCCCACCAGCCGCTTGGGCCGCCGCCCGCTCAGGAAGTGCACCGCCCACGCCGCGTCCGCCGGCGCCACCGACGCGAAGTAGCGGGCGAGCGCGTCGACCTTCTCGCCCGTCTTGGTCGTCTCGTCCAGCGCGGCGTACAGCTCGGCGAAGGCTTTCACCGCGGAGCCCCCACCCTGGCGCCGCGCGCCGGTCCCTCCCCCGAGCTGCGGGGGAGGGACGGGGGCTCGCTTCGCTCGCGGCTGGACCACGTCGGCTCCGAAGCCCGTCGCGCGCCGCTTCGCCGCCGCGCATCCACGGCCTGTAGTCCGCGAAGGCGGACTTCGTGTAGTCGTTGCAGCGAATTCATTCGCCCGTCCCGCAGTGGCTGCCCGCGCGCGCCGGCGGTGGCACACGCGGGACGGGTGCAATCGACGCGCCCGGCGGCTCTCCTGCGTCTCCGCGTCTCTGCGTGAGGTCCAATCTCTTCCGTCACGCCGCCTCTCTCCACCTGTCGCCCGGCGCCTTCACGTAGTGCCGCCACACGTATCCCCACGGCAGCACCAGCGGCACCAGCACCACGCCCATCAGCGTGGCCTTCATCGTCTCCGCGACATCGGCGTCCAGCCGGTGGCCGAGCCAGAGCGGGAGCCCGAAGGCGGCGACCCAGATGGCCTTCCACGCGAGCTCGAAGAGGAGCAGCGGCAGCATCTTCACCGGATAGCGAAGCCCCAGCGCGGCGAGGAGCGACACCGCGAGCAGCACGCAGCGCACCACGCTCTTCATGTGCTCCACCCCGGTGGGCGGCTGGAGGAACAGGGGCCAGATGGTGAGGGCCAGGCCGACCAGCATCAGCAGGTACATGGCCCTGAGCAGGTTCAGGCGAACGGTGGAAAGCTCCGGCATCGGCCGCTCCTGTGCCCGGTGCGCGCCGAACCCGGGTGAGAGAGGGGGATGAAGGACAGCGCCTGGAGACGGTGCGTTGGTCTGCATGTTCACCTCGGTGGATGGGGTTGGTGGAGTCGTCGTCAGTCCTCGTCGTGCTCCGGGCCCGGGACGAACTCCAGGATGTCGCCGGGCTGGCACTCCAGCGCGCCGCAGATGGCGGAGAGCGTGGAGAAGCGGACCGCGCGGGCCTTGCCGGTCTTCAGGATCGACAGGTTGGCGAGGGTGATCCCGATCCTCTCCGACAGCTCCGTCAGCGTCATCCGCCGCGCGTAGAGCACGTCGTCGAGCTTCACGATGATCGGCATGGTCAGACCGTCCCCTCGAGATCCTCGCGCATGGCCGTGCCGTGCTCGAAGACGCGCGCCAGCACGAAGAGCAGCAGCACCGCCACCCCGCGGGTGAAGGTGAAGCTCCAGCCGATGTCGAGCGGCTGCGCCGCGGACGAGGCGGCGGCCGCGACCGCGCCGACTGCCAGGTGCATCAGCTCCAGCCCCAGCACGGCCCAGGCGATGGCGCGCAGCCGAACCGCGTTCTCGGCGACGAAGGGATCTCCCTCGCGGACCGTGTCGACCACGTTCAGCAGCCGCCGCAGCACGAGGTGGGTGAGCGGGACGGCGGCGATCCCGAGCACCATGATCAGGCGCATGCCGAGGATCAGCGATCCTTCCCCGCCGCCGCGGCGCACGCCCAGGGCATCCATCACCAGGTCCGGGGCGACCAGGCTCGCCACCAGCAGCGCCAGGATGAGGAACCCCATCACCAGGTTCAGTACGATCAGCGCCCGCAGGATTCTCCGCGTCAGGGCGAGCGCGCCGGGGTACGATCGGGGCATCGAAGGTCTTTCTGAAGACGAAGGGTAACTGGTCGTACATCTCGATTATCAATAATATGCGTATCGAATATCGTCAAGTATCTTGTTGTTCTTCGAAAAGACGGCGCTCCTCCAGATCCGCCGCCTCCGGGAATGCGGCGGGGGACATCCTGGGGCGTGCGGCGGGAGATAGCGTTGGACGGGGCAGGGGTAATCGCGGCGAGGAGAGGGAGGGTAATCGCGACGAGGCGAGGGGAATTGCGACGAGGGGAGGGGAATTGCGACGAGGGGAGGGGAATTGCGACGAGGAGGCGATCGCGACGAAGCGAGGGGGTAATCGCGACGAGGCGAGTGAACTCGCCGCGTAACCGTTCAGTGGGTCTTGGTCCAAAGTGTAGCTTTTTGGACGGGGAGCTACTACATATTGTAGCTCATGTCCATTGGCGAGCAATTGGAAGCGGTCGGCGCAGTCCTTCCTCCTCCGGCGCGCG
>Ga0207694_10000423_pt1 | contig 39483 bp, 17 predicted proteins | sample KBSC34metaG_FD_184353 | JGI IMG/M metagenome (GOLD analysis project Ga0207694, IMG submission 184353) | Corn rhizosphere microbial communities from Kellogg Biological Station, Michigan, USA - KBS C3-4 metaG (SPAdes) (version 2) | ecosystem: Host-associated > Plants > Roots > Rhizosphere > Soil... | reverse complement strand
CCAAGCCGCGCAGCTCCGCCACGGCGTCGGCCGCGTCGGCCCGCGGCGGGTCGGCGAGGGCCAGGGTACCCAGGAAGGTCATCTCCCGCTCCGCCGCCGGGCCCGCGGCCTCGTCCGCCGCGAGCTCACGCACCGCCACGCCCAGGCAGCGGAAGCCGTCGCGCGACAGCGCCTCGAAGCGCACCTCCACGCCGTCCAGCACCTGGGCCAGGGGGACGACCGTGCCGTCGCTCTCCTCCGCCCGCGTGCAGGCCTGGAGGACGGAGGGGAGTGCGCCCTTGGTCACCAGCAGCCGCCGGCCGCGGTGCTCCGCCAGCACGCTCAGGCGCTTGCGGGTGAAGTCGTACGGCACCTCGCCGAGCTTGCTCCAGGCGGAGAGATCGGGCGCGCCGTGGGCGCGGATGGCGGCGTCGAGCGGGTTGGCGAAGGCGCTCTGCAGCGCCGCGTTCACGTACGCGTGCACGAACACGCGCCCGCTGGGCCGCCCGCGCGCGTCGAGCGCCGCGTCCAGCCGCACGCTCCCTTCGGTGAGCGTCCCCGTCTTGTCGGTGCAGAGCACCGTCATCCCCCCGAAGTCCTCGATGGCCACCAGGCGGCGGACGATCACCCGCGCCGCCGCCATCCGCCGCGCGCCGTGCGCAAGGGTCACGCTCACGATAGCCGGGAGGAGCTCGGGGGCGAGGCCGACGGCGAGCGCCAGGGTGAAGAGGAGCGACTCCAGCGGCGGGCGCCCGCGCAGCAGGTTCACGGCGAGCACCGCCACCACCAGCACGAGGGTGATCTCCAGCAGCAGGTAGCCGAAGCGGCGCACCCCCCGCTCGAAACCGGTGGGCGGCGTGGCGCGCGCCAGGTCGCCGGCCACGGAGCCGAACACGGTGCAGTCGCCGGTGGCGGCCACCAGCGCGGTGCCGCTCCCGCTCACCACGTGCGTGCCGGCGAACACCGCCCCGCCACGCGCGGCCAGCGGCGACTCGGCGGAGGAGGCGCCGGGCGCCTTCTCGGCCGGGAAGCTCTCGCCGGTGAGGGCGGCCTGGTCCACGAAGAGCGAGTTGTCCTCCAGCACCCGCGCGTCGCCCGCCACCTCGCTCCCGGCCGAGAGCACCAGCAGGTCGCCGGGCACCACCTCCTCGGCGGCGATGTCGACAGTCCGTCCGCCGCGGATCACCGTGGCGCGGGTGCGCAGCCGGCGCAGCAGCTCCTCCACCGCCCCCGCGGCCCCGCGCTCCTGCCAGAACCCCAGGAGCGCGCTGGCGATCACGATCGCCAGCACCACCACCGCGTCGCCGGTGTCGCCCAGGAAGCCGGCCAGGAGCGCGGCGCCGGCCAGGAGCATCGACGCCGGGCTGCGGAACTGCCGCGCCAGCAGCGCCAGGCTCCCCGACGACGACGCGGCGCCGGGGCGGTTGGGCCCGAGCGCCGCCAGCCGCCGCGCCGCCTCGGCGCCGGAGAGCCCGCCCGGCCCGGAGCCGAGCGCGGCGAAGAGCGCCTCCGCCTCCCCCGCCCAGAACGTCTCGGGAACGTCGGGACGGTGGATGCGGTGCACCTTCACCTTCGGGCGCCGCCCCCGGGCGCGCAGCTCGTACGCCGCGGCGGCGGGGGTCGGCAGCGGATGGCGGGATGGGGATTTCGCGGCGGGCCGCTCTTCGCGCATGGTCTGCTCTCTGTGTCTCCGCGTCTCTCTGCGTGAGACGGTCTTTTCCGGCCGCCTCGCTCAGGGCGCGGCGAAGGCCGGGTGGAGCGCCGTGTGCGCCGCCTCGCCGCCCGCGGAAGCGCCGGAGGCGCGCAGGAGCGCCTTCACCTCCTCGTCGGAGGTCTGCGGGAAGTCGCCGTAGAGCTCCCCGACCGCGCGGAACCACGCCGGCGTGGTCACGCACACCACGTGGTCGGCCACCTGCTCCAGCGCCTCCAGCGCCCGCGGCGAGGCGACCGGCGCGGCCACCACGATTCCCGCCGGGCCCAGCGTCCGCAGCGCGACGACCGCGGCGCGCACGCTGGCGCCGGTGGCGATCCCGTCGTCCACCACGATCACCGTCTTCCCGGCCACGGCGTGCGGCGGCCGGCCCTCGCGGTAGGCGCGCTCGCGCCGCTCCAGCTCGGCACGCTCGCGATCCGCCTCGCGCTCCAGCACCCGGTCGGGGAGCTGGAGCGAGGCCGCCACCCCGGGCTCCACCACCACCGTACCCGCCGCGATGGCGCCCATCGCCCGCTCGGGGTGGCCGGGCACGCCCAGCCTGCGCACCACCAGCACGTCGAGCGGCGCGCCGAGCGCCTGCGCCACCGGGAAGGCCACCGGCACCCCGCCGCGCGGGAGCGCCAGCACCAGCAGGTCGCCGCGCCCGGCGTAGCCGGCCAGCTCGGCGGCCAGCCAGTGCCCCGCCTCTTCGCGGTCGCGGAACAGCGCTCTCCCGCTCATCTCTCCCCTCCATGATCTCCGTGGAACCGGTCAGGCCGCCGGCGCCGCGGCGCGCCTCCGCCCGGGAGGGTGCGCGACCCGCGGCGCGGACGCGGCCGGCGGCGGCGGCGGGGCGGCCGTCTCCTCGTAGATCGCCAGCAGCTCCAGGAAGTACGAGAGCGCCAGCGGGCCGAAGAGCACGCCCAGCAGCCCGAACACGCGCATCCCCGCCAGCGCGCCCACCAGCGTGACCATCGGGTGGATGCCGGAGACGCGCCTGTAGACGATCAGCCAGACCACGTTGTCGAGGTTCGCGACCACGATGGCGCCCCACGCCAGCATGAACGCCGCGGCCCCGTAGCGCCCCTGCGCGGCGAGCCACGCGGCGGCGGGGAGCCAGACCAGTGCGCTCCCCAGCACCGGGAGCACGGCGGCGCACGCGGTCACCATCCCCCAGAACACCGCCGCCTGAAGCCCCACCATGGCGAAGGCGCCGCCCACCAGCGTCCCCTGCAGCGCGGCGGTGAGGAAGGTGCCGATCAGCATGGCCTCGGTGACCGCCACGAACCGCTCGCGCAGCCGCTCGAAGATGGCGTCCGGCACGGGGAGGAGCCGGCGCAGCCGCGCGGCGAAGCCGTCACCCGCCACCAGCAGGTAGTAGAGCCCCAGGAGCGCGATGCAGAGGTTGAGGGCGGCGCGCGTAGCGCTGCCGAAGAGCGCCACCGCCTGCCCCGAGATCCACGAGACGAATTGCGCGGCGCCGCTGGAGAGCTGCGCGCCCCAGTCGAGGCCGCCCACGCGCGCGCCGGAGAGGCGCTGGAGCGCGCCGCTGCGCTCGACGGCCCGCAGCGCGCCGGAGGCCTCGCCCACCGCGGTGGAAACGAGCCAGCCGCCGGGGACGAGCAGGAGCACCAGGAGGAGGATGGAGAGCGTCGCGGCCGAGACGCGTGGCGGGACCCTGCGGGCCAGCCACCGGTGGACGGGCGCGACCACCACGTACAGCACCGCGGCGCCGAGCAGCCCGGCGAGGTACGGCGCCAGCGTCAGCAGGAGGACGGCGCCGAACGCGGCCAGGAGCAGCGCCACGCGCCGCCCGTTCGCCGCTGGTTGGGGATGATCGACCGCGTCCGCCATGCGCGCCTCGCCGCCGGGGGGATGATCCACCCTGCAAGCTAGGCGGATGGCGGGAGGATGCTGTCAGGCGTACGCCGCGCGCGCGTGCAGCCGCATCCCCACACCGGGACGGGCGAATCCGGAACGACTCCACCGCCCACGCCCCTGCACGCATCCCCCACTTACCAGGCGGCGCCTTCCTCCCCCGCTCGCCGCGGAGCACGCAGGAGGGTGCAGGCCAGCACCACCATCCAGAGCAGGAAGACGCCGACGTCGACGCGCTCCCACACCCCCACCCACGGCGTCGGGAGGTTCGCCGCGACCCTGGGAGCATCGATCCCGGTCAGCGCCCCGAAGACGACCAGCACCCCCAGCGTCGCGATGGAATAGAGGTGGAACCGCCGTCCGAACGCCGCCGCCCCGAACCCGATGGCGACCATCATCAGCACGACCGTCGCCACGGTGAAGGTGATGTGCAGGGTGTCGGTGAGCGTCCGCTCCGCCCCGCGCAGGTGCATCGGCGGCCAGAAGAGGCCGAGGACGCCGTACGCGATCAGCGATCCTCCCACCACGCGCAGGGCGCGGCTGCTCCCCGCGGAGCCCAGCACCCCGCAGCCGAAGAGCGCCGCCAGCACGGTGTAGAAGGCACCCGGCCATTCCCGGAGCGCCCGGGTCGGAGCGCCGATCGCGGAGAGCTCGCTGATCGTCTGCGAGGTGGAGCTGTATCCCGCCCACCCCGTCGGCACGAACACCAGCATGGCGGCGTAGAGCAGCGAGGAGAGGACCCCGCAGGCGAGCAGCGCCTTACGCAGCCCGGCTTCGCTCCGAGCGGGCTGCACCAGCGGACGGATCCGGGCGTGTTGGAGCCCGAGCGTGGTCATGGTACCCTCCCCTGGATTGCGCCCGCGTCCATTCGCGGGGCCTTCCAAGGTCGTCCGCGCCCACGTGCGCCGCAGCGGGAAGAAGCAGATGATCTGTGGGGAAACTCGTGACGGGCCGGGTGCAGCGCCATCCGCCGCAATCCCCACACCTGGACGCGGAAAAGGCTTGGCGGCGCGACCCTGGGTGTGGCGACCGTCTTCGCGACGTGCGAGAATTAGCGTCACCCGCACGTCACCACGCGCTCCGCCGGGAGGCGCCAGATCGGACAGAGCGGTGGACGGCACACTGCCGGGGCCCGGAGTCGAGAGATCAGCCATTGTATACGCCAATCGTCGAGATCGACCGGGGCCGGGTGACCGTGATCGGCACCGGGCCGCGGGGGCCGCGTCGGCGGTCCGTCCAGAGCGGGCGAGGACCGGCATGAGCCCGAGCCCCGAACAGAGGGCCCGGCAGGACATCGACGCCGCCCTCGCCGCCGCGGGGTGGATCGTCCAGGACCGCGCCGGGATGAACCTTGCCGCCGGCATGGGCGTGGCCGTCCGCGAGTTCAAGATGGCTCCCGCCCACGGCTTCGCCGACTACCTGCTCTTCGTGAACGGCAAGGCCGTGGGCGTGCTCGAGGCCAAGCCGGCCGGGTACGCGCTCGGCAACGTCGAGCTGCAGGCGGACAAGTACGCCACCGGCCTCCCGGCGGGGCTCAATCCGCCGGTGAATCCCCTCCCCTTCCTGTACATGAGCACCGGGGTCGAGACGCGCTTCATCAACGGCCTCGATCCCGACCCGAAGACGCGCGCGATCTCGGCGAACCTGCCGCACATCCACCGCCCCGAAACGCTGGCCGAATGGCTCGCGGCCGAGACGCTGGATGCGTGGGTCCAGCGGCTGCACGCCGAGGGAGATACCCTCTACACCGCCGCCGACGACACGCGGCCCTCCTCCTTGCGCGGGCGCATCACCACGCTGCCGCCGCTCCAGGCCCCCGCCCTCTACCCCAACCAGCGCGAAGCCGTCACCAAGCTGGAGCGCTCGCTCCGGCGCAACCGACCGCGCGCGCTGATCCAGATGGCCACGGGGTCGGGGAAAACCATCGCCGCCATTACCGCCATCTACCGCCTGATCAAGTACGGCGGCGCGCGCCGCGTGCTCTTCCTGGTGGACCGCAGCAACCTGGGCGAGCAGGCCGAGAAGGAGTTCCAGGGATACCGGGTGCCGGACGTGAACCGGAAGTTCACGGAGCTCTACAACGTCCAGCGCCTCACCTCGAACTCCGTCATGGACTCGAGCCGGGTGGTCATCTCGACCATCCAGCGCGTCTATTCGATGCTCAAGGGCGAGCCGGAGCTCGACCCGGCGCTGGAGGAAGCGTCGCAGTTCGAGACCGGCGGCGCGGCGGTCCGGGAGCCGATGCCGGTGGTCTACAACACCGCCTACCCGCCCGAGTACTTCGACGTGGTGGTGATCGACGAGGTGCACCGCTCGATCTACACCCTGTGGCGCCAGGTAGTGGAGTACTTCGACGCCTTCCTCGTCGGGCTCACCGCCACCCCCAGCAAGCAGACGCTCGGCTTCTTCAACCGCAACCTGGTGATGGAGTACGACCACGAGCGCGCCGTGGCCGACGGCGTGAACGTGGACTTCGAGGTCTACAACATCCGCACGCGGATCACCGGGCACGGCGCGACGGTGGAGGCGGCGCCCGACACGATGCTCGGCTTCCGCGACCGCCAGACGCGCGCGATGCGCTGGGAGGCCCCGGACGAGGACCTCCGCTACGACCCGAACGAGTTGGACCGCCGCGTCGTCGCCCGGGACCAGATCCGCACGATCGTCCGCACGTTCCGCGACCGGCTGCCCGTCGACATCTTCCCCGGCCGCAGGGAGGTTCCCAAGACGTTGATCTTCGCCAAGGACGACAGCCACGCCGAGGACATCGTGGAGATCGTGCGCGACGAGTTCGGGCGCGGCAACGCCTTCTGCCAGAAGATCACCTACAAGGTGACGGCCGCGAACCCGCGCGACCTGATCCAGGCCTTCCGCAACCAGTACGAGCCGCGGATCGCCGTCACCGTGGACATGGTCGCCACCGGTACCGACATCAAGCCGGTCGAGATCGTGATGTTCATGCGGGCGGTGAAGAGCCGCGTGCTCTTCGAGCAGATGAAGGGGCGCGGCGTGCGGATCATCGACCCCGATGACCTGCGCGCCGTGAGCGGCGAGGACGCGGTCGCCAAGACGCACTTCGTGATCGTGGACTGCGTCGGCATGACCGAGACCCAGCTCGCCGACACCCGGCCGCTCGACCGGAAGCGGTCGGTGAGCCTGGCGGCGCTGCTGGAGCACGTGGCGATGGGCGGCACCGACCCCGATCTCCTTTCGTCGCTGGCCAGCCGCCTGGCGCGGCTCGACCGGCAGTGCGGCCCCGCGGAGCACGCGCGCGTGAAGGAGGCTTCCGGCGGGCGGGACCTTCCGGCGCTCTGCCGCGCCATCGTGGATGGGCTCGACCCCGACCGGCAGATCGAAGAGGCGCGGCAGGCGTTCGCCCTCCCTGATGGCGAGGAGCCGACGGCGCCGCAGGTGAAGCAGGCCGCCGAGGCGCTGCTGAAGCGCGCCACCGAGCCGCTCGCCACCAATCCCGCGCTCCGGACCCTGCTCGTGGAGCTCAAGCGCGAGATCGAGCAGGTGATCGACGAGGTCTCGGAAGACGAGCTGCTGGAGGCGGGGGCGAGCGAAGAGGCGAGGGAGAAGGCCGGGGCGCTCGTCGCCGATTTCGAGCGCTTCATCGAGGAGAACAGGGACGAGATCGACGCGCTCCAGTTCTTCTACGCGCAGCCCTGGTCGCGGCGGCTCTCGTTCGCTGACATCAAGGCGCTGGCCGAGGCGATCAAGGCGCCGCCGCGCGCCTGGACGCCGGAGAAGCTCTGGCGCGCCTACGAGACGCTGCGAAGGGACAAGGTGCGGGGCGCGTCGGGGAAGCGGCTGCTGACGGACATCGTCTCGCTGCTGCGCTTCGCCACGCACCAGGACGACGAGCTGGTGCCCTTCGGCGACCAGGTGCGCGAGCGCTTCGTGGGGTGGATGGCGCAGCAGGACAACCGGGGACGGGCGTTCACCTCCGAGCAGCGGCGCTGGCTGGAGATGATGCGCGACCACATTGCAACAAGCCTGGAGATGACAGTCGAAGATCTGGACTACGCGCCGTTCGCCGAGGCGGGCGGGCGCGGAAAGGCGGCGCAGGTGTTCGGGGAGGCGCTGCGAGCGGTGCTCGATGAGCTGAACGCGGCGCTGGCGGCATGAGCGATTCTCCGAACCCTTGGACTGTTCCCGAGAGCTGGACGTGGGTGCCGATCGGCGAAGTCGCGAAAGTAATTGGTGGAGGGACGCCACCTACGAGTGACGCATCCAATTTCGATGACGGCACAGTTCCGTGGGTAACTCCGGCCGACCTTTCGGGCTACAGTGAGAAGTACATTGGGCAAGGCTCCAGAAACATCACGGCTGCCGGCTTGGAGAACTCCGGTGCCCGAATCCTTCCGAGAGGGACAGTCCTCTTCAGCTCGCGAGCGCCAATCGGGTACGTCGCAATCGCGAGCAATCCTCTCGCAACGAATCAAGGCTTCAAGAGCTTCGTGCTACCTCGGGATATTGATCCCGAATACGTTTTCTATTTTCTCCAGCGCGCGAAGGGGCTCGCCATCGGCCTCGCGAGCGGCACGACGTTTCAGGAAATCTCCGGTCGACAGGCCGCTAAGATTCCGCTCACCATCGCCCCCACCCGCGAGCAGCACCGTATTGTCGAAGCCATTGAGTCGTACCTCACCCGGATTGACGACGCTATAGCGACGCTGGAGCGGGTACAGCGCAATCTCAAGCGCTATCGCGCCTCGGTGCTCAAGGCCGCCGTCGAAGGGCGGTTGGTGCCGACCGAGGCCGAGCTGGCCCGCGCTGAAGGCCGGAGTTACGAGCCCGCCTCGGTGCTCTTGGAGCGTATCCTCGTCGAACGTCGCCGCCGCTGGGAGGAAGCCGAGCTGGCGAAGCTGAAAGCAAAGGGTAAGTCGCCGAAGGACGACAGGTGGAAAGCGAGGTACATGGAGCCGGCTGGACCGCCTTACACCGACCTACCCGAGCTGCCGGAGGGGTGGTGCTGGGCGACGGTTGATCAGCTTGAACGGGGCGACAGGCGATCTGCGTACGGCGTACTCGTCCCGGGGCCAGATGTGCCGTCCGGGGTACCCTTCGTACGCGTTGGTGATATCAACGGCGGCCGCATCGACGTCCGACAGATGAAACGAATCGAGCGGAAGATAGCCGACAGCTTTGCGAAGACGTATCTCGAAGGAGGAGAGGTGCTGCTGACCCTCGTGGGAACCATCGGACGCACGGCGGTCGTTCCGCCCGCTCTCGCCGGTTCAAATGTTGCCCGCGCGGTTGGAGTCATTCCCGCATCGGACCTGGTAGATCCCCATTGGATCGAATCATGGTTTCGCTCGCCTGCGACTCGAGCGCTCATGATCGGCAAAGCTCACGAAGTCGCCCGGAAGACGCTCAACCTGGAGGATGTCAGAGCCGCTCACGTGGCGCTCCCTCCTCGCTCGGAGCAGAGTCGGATTATACGAGCTCTGGACGACGATGAGTCCACGAGCGCTGCGACAAGTGTAGCGATTGATACCTCTCTCCGGCGGTCTGCCCGCCTCCGCCAGTCGATTCTGAAGTGGGCCTTCGAGGGTCGGCTGGTGGACCAGGATCCGACCGACGAACCCGCCGCGCACCTCCTCGAGCGCATCCGCGCCGAGCGCGAGTCCACGAGCGACAACCCGAAGCGGCGTCCGCGCCGCGCGAAAGCTACATCCGCCAAATCATGAGCGACGCCGCCAACCGAATCGTCCAGAAGCTCTGGTCGTACTGCAACGTCCTGCGCGACGACGGGCTCTCGTACCAGGACTACCTGGAGCAGCTCACCTTCCTGCTCTTCCTCAAGATGGCCGACGAGCGCGCGCGGCTCACCGGCGAGGAGCAGCCCATCCCCGCGGGCTACCGCTGGGCCGACCTGGCCGCGCCCCAGATGGAGGGCGTGGAGCTGGAGCAGCACTACCGCGAGACGCTGCGCGAGCTGGGCCGGCAGGGCGGAATGCTGGGCCTGATCTTCGAGAAGGCGCAGAACAAGATCCAGGACCCGGCCAAGCTGCGGCAGCTCGTGGTGGAGCTGATCGGCAAGGAGAACTGGTCGGCGATGTCGGCCGACGTGAAGGGCGACGCCTACGAGGGGCTGCTCGAGCGCAACGCGCAGGACGTGAAGGGCGGCGCGGGGCAGTACTTCACGCCGCGCCCGGTCATCCAGGCGATCGTGGACTGCGTGCGCCCGCACCCCGGCGAGGTCGTGGCCGACCCCGCCTGCGGCACCGGCGGCTTCCTCCTCGCGGCGCACGAGTACGTGAAGAGCCGCTTCGAGCTGGACCGCGACCAGAAGCGGCACCTGCGCTTCGAGGCGCTGCGCGGGATCGAGCTTGTTCCCAACGTCGCGCGCCTCTGCGGGATGAACCTGTACCTGCACGGCATCGGCCCCGACGGCGCCGACGACCACGCGCCGCCGATCCGGACGGACGACGCGCTTCGCGACGAGCCGGCCTCGCACGCCGACGTGGTCGTCACCAATCCGCCCTTCGGCAAGAAGTCGTCGATCACCATCGTGAACGAGGAAGGCGACACCGACCGGCAGACGCTGACCTACAACCGGCCCGACTTCTGGACCACGACCTCGAACAAGCAGCTCAACTTCGTCCAGCACGTGAAGTCGCTGCTCAAGGTCCACGGCCGCGCCGCCGTGGTCGTGCCCGACAACGTGCTCTTCGAGGGCGGGGCCGGCGAGACGGTGCGCCGGAACCTGCTGAAGGAGTGCGAGCTCCACACCCTGCTGCGGCTCCCCACGGGGATCTTCTACGCCCAGGGGGTGAAGGCCAACGTGCTCTTCTTCGACCGCCGCCCCGGCGCGAAGGACCCGTGGACGAAGACGGTCTGGGTGTACGACCTGCGCACCAACAGGCACTTCACGCTCAAGACGAAGCGGATGACCCGCGCGGACCTCGACGAGTTCGTGGCGTGCTACCAGCCCGCGGATCGCCACAACCGCCAGGCGACGTGGTCCGAGGCGACGCCGGACGGTCGCTGGCGGCCGTACGCCTACGAGGAGATCCTCGCGCGCGACAAGGTGAGCCTCGACCTCTTCTGGCTGCGCGACGAAAGCCTGGAGGATTCGGCGAATCTTCCCGAGCCGCACCTGCTGGCGCAGGAGATCGCCGACGACCTGCGCTCGGCGCTGGCGCAGATCGAGGACGTACTGGGGGACCTGGAACAGCGGGTTTCGATGGCTGCGGAGCCGGCTTGACCGCAACCAGTGAGGATCTCCCCGCTCATCCGCCCTCGATCTCGAGCAGGACCTTCACCGCCGGCGCGTCGGGCCCCGCCTGCGCGGCGTCCCAGGCGTCGCGGGTGACGTAGGCGACCGCGCCGCGGGTGCGGGCCACGAAGAGGAGGGCGGCGCGCTCCGACGGCACCACCGGGGGCGGGGCGGTGCCGTGGAAGTAGAGGTCGTTCCAGTAGTCGGCCAGGTCGCGCGCGGAGCGCCCCAGCATCGCGCGCGAGAAGGCGTCGCGCACCGGCGAGGCGGCGGGGAGGTTCACGGGGACGATGCGCGTGCCGTCGGACCAGAAGTGGCGTCCTCCTTGGTGTAGAGCTGAGAGTCGTCATGATCCGCGAGGTCGGAAAACCCTCCAACGAAAGGCATTTGCTGGTTGGAGAGGGAGCGAAAGATCGCGATTTCGAGGGTTTGGCCCGCGCGTTCCGTGAATCCCTGCGCTGAGGTCCGGTCGTGGATCGGCCCGAGTTGCTCGAGCCTCTCGCCCAACTGATCTTCGTTCGTTCCGGGAAGGTAGTACCAGGGCATCCCCTTCCGCCGGCGCTCTGTCAGCGTACCGTCACGTTCCATTTCCTTCCGGGCCAGCGTGAGCAGGTGCGGATCGACCCGCTGGTTGGACGGGCCCGCGTCCGAGATTTTTTGCTCCAGTGTTCGCCGGGACGCGACGACCTGGGCCCGCAGCACTCGCGCGAGCCGCTTCTTCCCGAGAGCGATGCGCTCAAGCTGTCCTGGGTTAGGAGCTGCTCGTTCGTCGGCCACAACTCTCGCTCTTCGTATTTATATAGATGTAGTAGTATGGCTGGCGGCTGGTTGCCTGTCCGTCCGGCCGAAGAAAATCCGTAACTCAATTACTGTGTGGCGGAGCGGACATACAGTACACTCGCGAACAGGATGTGGAGAGGTCAAGAGGCGGATAGAACGTATGCTGCCTGGCGCCACCCAGGCTGCGCGGCGGAGACGCAGAACTGGGAACAGTCGGCGCAGCAGAGCACTGGATCGCAGCCGTGAAGGTAGCGGAGGGATTCTGATCAGCGCAGGGCGCTTGCACGCCGCCATTCGGAAAGAAAAAGAAGGTCTCACGAATCTGTTTGACTGAATGCACAGTCAATCAACCGAAACGGTATCGGTACCACGGGTCAGTCACGCTCGTGCTCCTCGGCGGCGCGTGCAGTCTCGCCGGGTTGCGGAGCGCCGGCCTGCGACGCGCCGGCCCCGGTGGCATAGGCGCCCGCGGCGCCGTGGCGGTAGATGAGCTGGCCGCCGCTGTGGCCCACCTGCACGCCGGCAGCCACCAACCCGAAGGCGCCCGCGGTCGACACCAGCCGCGCGGCGCGGCCCAGCGTTCCGCCCGCCAGGCCGGCGGCGGCCACCACCAGCAGCACGCCCGAGAGCACCAGGAAGCGCTCGGCCGCCTCCTCGTGCCCCTCCAGGGCATTCTCGGCCACCGCTGACTCCGTTGACTCGGTTGACTCCGTGTGAGCCCATTCGGTGGAGTGGAATCCACGTCCCGGCAGCCCGAAACGGGGATGCGAGCGCTCTCCCGCCGATCGGGGGGCGAACGACAGCGTGGACGAACCGCGCGTGCTCGATAGATTGCTTCCTTCGCACCACCCGGCTACGGAAGGGACGCGGGAGAGGTGGATGGAACTCCCGCTCCTGCCGCCGCTCGCCGTCGCGGGCGGACGATTCCGGACGCGGGGCGCGCCGACATGGACGGAGCGAGGGAGGACGGGCGCGCGAGCGCCCCCGGCGCAGGCGAGGAGCGGGCCGCGCCGGTGGCGCTCACGATCGCCGCCGCCAGGGCGGTGCTGGTGATCCTCTTCTTCATGGAGCTGGCCGACTCGCTCGCCGCGCCGCGCTTCACCATGGCCGTCGCCCTGCTCCTCCTCGTCATCCTCCCAGCCCTCGCCGCCGACGACGTGCTCACGCGGATGGTGACCGCGCTACCGTCGGGGTGAAGGAGGGAACGTGGCCACTGACTCCGCGCTCGCACTGGCCAGCTGCGCGGCCGCTGGTGGGAGGTGCGCGACCCGGCCGACGAGCTGGTGTGCCTGACCGTGTACCGGAAGGGCGCGAGAGAGGTGGTGCGGCGGCTCGCCGCGTGACGCCGGCGAGGGATGAAACACACGGCAGCCACGGGTGGAATCACCTGCGGCTGCCGATGTACTTCCGAGCGGTCCACCGCTGAAGCCTTACCGACTCGTGGTTCACGCGCGGCAGCAAGCCCGCCACGCAGCACCACCTGCCACCGGGCGCCGGCTCTCCTCTGCAGCCTCGCCGGCGATGGCAACGAACCTCATCGCAGCCAGTTCTCCACGGGTAATTCCGCGATACGCGCGAACTCCCGCTCGTTGTCGGTGACCAGGGTGTAGCCGAGGCTAACCGTCTGGGCGGCGATGAGCAGGTCATTGCCGCCGATGGGCTGACCCATCCGTTCCAGGCGCGCGCGCAGGGCGCCGTACACCGCATCCGCGGGGGGCTCCAATGGCAGGACGTCGAGGGCTCCGAGCACCGCTTCCACCTGCGCCGTGAGCCGTGGCGAACCCTTCTTCTCGGCGCCAAACCGGAGCTCGGCCGCCACGACGATGCTCGTGCAGACCCTTGCCTCGCCGACCTCGCGAATGCGCGTCGCAGCGAGGCCCTGCGGCAGGCGCACGAGATCCGAGACGACGTTCGTGTCCAGCAGATAGCGCATCAGAGATCCACCGAGTCCGTCGGCAGCTCCGGGATCGGCGGAAACGCGTCATCGAGTGGCTCCAGGGCCGCCAGCACCGCCAGCAACGACCGGGGCGGCACGGGTTCGAGAATCAGCCGCTCGCCGTCCCTGCGAAGAATGGCTTCCTCGCCGGACATCTCGAACTCGCGAGGGATGCGTATGGCCTGGTTCCGGCCGTTCCTGAACAGCTTGACGCGGCGTTGTGCGCTCACGATTCACCTCCGGTTGGCATATGCCGAAGCATATGCCAATCTCCCGGGGGCGTCAACCGCTCTCCCTACCGCGCGGTCCAGCGGTTGTCCGCGGGGGTCGCGTCCATCCAGATCCCGCCGTCGATCTCCAGCGCGCGCAATGCCCTGGAGGTGTTCACGCGCACCACGGCCCGCCGCGGGTCGTTCTTCCACACCCGTGGGGTCTGGTGCAGGCGCTCGGTGGTGCCGTCCGCGTAGGTGAGCACCAGGTCGAAGGGCGCGGGCATGCCGCCCACGTTCTCCACGGTGACGGCGTAGCCGCCCGCGACGCGCTGGACGCCGCGGACCGCGCGGTCGATCCAGCTGCTCTCGAAGTACCAGGCGCGCCAGAACCAGTCGAGGTTCTCGCCGGCGGCGGCGCCGAAGCCGTGGAAGAAGTCCCACGGCCGCGGGTGCTTACCGTTCCACGCGCGCATGTAGGCGTGCAGCCCGGCGGCGAAGCGCGCGTCGCCGAGCAGGTCCCTGGCCGCGATGTAGCCGAGGGCGGCCTTGCCGTACGAATTGCGCGCGTACGCCACCCCCGAGATCACGTCGGAGGCGGTGATGATGGGCACGTCCTCACCCGGCGACGGGTCGGTGATCCACGACGCGACCCGGAACCGGCGGAAGAGCGCGTCGGCGGCCGCGGGCCCCATGGTGCGCTGGTTGTAGAAGTACTCGAAGGTGGTTGCCCAGCCTTCGTCCATGAACGCGTAGCGCGTCTCGTCCACGCCCATGTAGAACGGCATGTAGGTGTGCGCCACCTCGTGCGAGGCGACGAAGTGCGTGGTCGTGGTGTCCCCGTCCGAGGCGTCGTTCGCCATCATCGGGAACTCCATGTCCGCGCCGCCCATCACCACGGTCATCTTCTCGTACGGGTACGGCACGCCCGGCCAGCGGTGCGAGAAGTGGTCGAGCGCGCCCGCCATCCAGCGCGCCATGTGGTGGAAATCGGCCGAGCTGTCGGCGTACGCGGCCTGCACGCTCGCCCGGCGGTGCCGGGCGTCGTCGACCACGACGCTGGTGCCGTCCCATTCGAAGTGGTCGCTGATCCCGAAGGCGACATCGGGCACGTTGCGCGCGCGGAAGCGCCAGACGTTGCCCGCGCCCTGCGCCGTCACCCTCCCCGCCCGGGTGTCGGCGCCGGTGGCGATGCGCACGGGCGCGCTCGCCTCCAGCGAGGCCTGGTAGCGGCTCAGCGCGCCGGGCTGCAGCACCGAGCCGGGCTCCACCAGGGTGCCGGTGCCCCACACCACGAAGTTCGCGGGGACGCGCACCGTCACGTCGTAGTCGTTGAAATCGCTGTAGAACTCCTGCCGGTCGTTGAAGTCCATCGTGTCCCACCCGTCCACGTCGTCGTAGACGGCGACGCGCGGGTAGAAGTAGGCCAGGAACAGCGACGTCGTGTCGATCATCCCTTCGCGGCCGGCCTCGCGCGACAGCTCGTAGTGCCACCCCAGGTCGAGGCGGACGGAATCGCCCGGGGCCAGCGGCCGCTCGAGCGGCACCGAGAGGTTGATCCCGGTCGCCGCGTCCGCGGGCCAGCGCGCGGTGCGTCCGTTCACGGCAAAGCTGTCGACGCTGACGCCGGGGGTGAGGTACGCCTCGCCCGTCGCGAACATGCGGGCGGCGCCCGGCCGGTGGACGTTGAGGATCAGCTTGAAGTTGAGCGCCTTCAGCGTGTCGGGGCTCGCGTTCAGGTAAACGATGCGCTCCGTGCCGCGGACGGTGCGGTCGGCCGGCGCCACGCTGACGTCGATGGCGTACCGCGCGCGGTTCTGCCAGTAGCGAGGTCCGGGTGCGCCGCCGGCCGAGCGCGTGCCGCGCGCCAGCGCCTGCTGGTAGTCACGGGCCATGGGGAGCTGCGCGCGGGCGGCGTGCGGCGCGGCGAGCAGCGCGGCGGCCGCCACCATCGACGGAAGGGTTCGGGCTCGACTCATCGGCTCTCCAGTGCAGGGCGGGATCGAGACGGCGATAATGGAGACCGCGAGGCTGGATGGAAAGGCGGCGGCGCTCGCGCTGACGCCACCGCCGTCTTTCGCCCCGGGGAATCGGTCCGCGTTCAGGCCATACCGAGGGCCCGCGCGGAGACACGGGGAGGCGGGTGGTTCTCTCCGCCTCCGTGTCTCCGTGTCTCTGCGTGAGACGCTGTTACCTGGCCGCCTATGCCCGGCACTCCTCCAGCGCGAGGGAGCCGTCGTCTGCGACGGGGCCGATCGCGGGGTTGTCCGCCACGTCGATCTCCGTCAGCACCCCGAATCCTTCCTTCCCCAGCGCCTCGCGCGTGCGGCGCACCGCCTCGTCGTACCCCATTCCCACCTCGGCCCCGAAGCCGTAGGGCAGGTTGCAACTAAATCGACGAAGAACCACGAACTTGATGGTACTCGACCGGGGCTCGCCGCATACCGGCCGCCGTGAAGGCTCTCGAACTCCGCCGATCCCATTCCTACGCCGGAGAGCTCGCGGGTGGCCGCCGCGCTCGGCAAGCTGTCCGGCCGAGACGTGGCCCACCCGCGCGGCCGGGATCGCGCGGGGGGCGGAGGATCGGCCGACCTGCGGCGCGGCTTACGTGGAACTCGGTCCGCTCTCCAGCGCGCACTCCCCATTCCAGGAATCCGCGGCGCTCCTCGGGGGTGATCCACCCCCAGCGGCCGTCGGAAGCGGACCCCCAGCGGCGCGCGCGCTCCGGCGGACACGGCTCCGCCACCCGCAGCGACGGGAGCTCGGCCCACGGGGCGCGCGGCGGCGGGTCCGCCGATGGGCGATCCCGGGCGGAGCCGCCCCCACGCGGTCCATCTGCCGATCCGTACCTCCGCCCCTCCGTCTTTGTCGTCCGCGCTCCGGCACGCCTGCACGCCTCACGCATACGCCCGCGCCTGCAGGTGGAAGAGCTCCGAGTACAGCCCGCCGCGCACGAGCAGCTCGTCGTGGCTGCCCAGGTCCGTCACCCCGCCGCCGTCGATCACCAGGATCAGGTCGGCGGAGCGGACGGTGCTGAAGCGGTGCGACACCAGCACCGTCACCGCGCCGCGCGCCGCGCCCTTGCGCGCCTCGGTGGCGTAGCGCGCGAACAGCGCGTGCTCGGCCAGGGCGTCCAGGCTGGCGGTGGGCTCGTCGAAGAAGACGACGAGCGGGTCCCGGCGCATCAGCGCGCGGCCCAGCGCCAGCTTCTGCCACTGCCCGGTGGAAAGGTCCACCCCGCCCGCCCACCGCGCGCCGAGCTGCGTCCGCGCGCCGGCGGGGAGAGCGGCCAGGACGTCGGCGGCGCCCGCGCGCTCCAGCGCGTCCTCCATCGCCCCGGCTTCGCCCGCGCGGGGGAGGTCGCCCACCCCCACCGTCTCGGCGGCCGTGAGCTCGAAGCGGGCGAAGTCCTGGAAGGCGGCCGAGAGGCGCCGCCGCCACGCGTCCACGTCCAGCGTGGCGAGGTCGGCGCCGTCTGCCAGGATGCGCCCCTCCGTGGGCTCGTACATCCGGGTCAGCAGCTTGACCAGCGTGGTCTTCCCCGCCCCGTTCTCGCCCACCAGCGCCACCACGGCGCCCGCGGGGATGCGGAAGGAGACGTCCCGGAGCGCCCACTGTTCGGTGCCGGGGTAGCGGAAGGAAACGCGCTCGAAGACGATCCCCTCCTCCAGCGTCTCCGGGGCGGGGGCATGCCCGGGGCGGGCGTCCCGCTCGGCGCGGGCGTAGTCCTCCAGCCAGAGGAGCCGCCCGGCGGCGCGGAGCGTCTCGCCCAGCCCGGCGAGCGAGCGGACCGGGTCGATCACGCTCGCGATGAGCTGCTGCCCCAGGTACACCGTCATCACCACCTCCCCGGGCGTCGCCAGGCCGGTGGCCGCGCGCCGGAGCATGAGCATCACCGCCCCGGCCAGCCCGGCAAGGAAGAGCAGCTCGCCCGCGAGCTCCAGCACGGCCATGCGGGCCCGCGTGGCGCGGATCCCTGCGCGCGAGGCGCGGAAGGCGTCCGTGAAGCGGCCCAGGATCTCGCGGCGGACGCCGAAGACGCGCAGCTCCATCCCCGCGGCGCGGTCGACCGTGAGCGCCTGCAGGTCGCGCGCGCGCCGCTGGAGGGGAGCGGCGCGCGTCTCGGCGTCGCCCAGCCAGCGCTGCTGCACCGCCGCCAGGGGAATGGCGGGAAGGGCGAACGGCACCAGCAGGAGGAGCCAGGGGCTCACCAGCGCCAGCGCCACCAGGGTGAAGATGCCCACCGCCACCGTGTTGGCGCAGTAGACCAGGGAGTTGAGGGAGCTTCCCAGCACGCCCCGCTGCTCGCGCAGCACCGTGATGCGGTCCTGGAAGTCGGCGCGCTCGTGGTGCTCCACCCCGGGAAGCCCGGCGGAGAGGGAGGCGATGCGGCGGTCCAGCGACAGCCCCACGGCCTCGGCCAGGCGGTTGCGGATCCAGGCGCCCGCCCACCGCGAGGCGAAGCCGCCGGCGCGGGCGGCGGCGATCCCCGCCACGCCCCAGGCCATCCGCCGCGGGTCGTGCGCCAGCGCGGCGTTGGTCACCACGGCCAGGGACCCGGCGATCAGCGGGCCCTGCAGCTGGCCCAGCGGCTCCAGCAGCAGCCCGGCGCTGCGCCAGGGGTCGGTGCGCCACGCCGCCCGCACCAGCAGGGCGGCGGCGCGCAGCGGCTCACGCATGGGCCCCCTCCTCTCCCGCGCCGGCCGGGGCCGCGGCGAAGCGCTCGGCCTGCAGCCGGAACATCGCGGCGTAGCGCCCGCCCGCGGCCATCAGCCCGTCGTGCGTTCCATCCTCGACCACCCGGCCCCCTTCGATCACCACGATGCGGTCGGCGCGGCGCACGCTGGACAGGCGGTGCGACACCAGGATGGAGGTGACCCCGCGGGTCACCTCCAGGAAGCGTTCGAACAATTCCGTCTCGGCCCGCACGTCCAGGCTGGCCGTGGGCTCGTCCAGGACCAGGAGCCCCGCCCCGCCGCGCACGGCGGCCAGCGCCCGCGCCAGCGCCACGCGCTGCCACTGGCCGCCGGACAGCTCGGCGCCGCCCTCGTACTCGCGCGAAAGCACCGTGTCCCACCCGTGCGGGAGGCGGCGGGAAAGGTCGCCTCCTCCCGCGTCGTCCAGCGCGCCCTGCAGCGCGGCCGGGTCGCCCGCCAGCGGCAGGTGCCCGAACGCCACGTTCTCGCGGAGGGAGAGGGGGTAGCGCACGAAGTCCTGGAAGATGCCGGCGACGCGTCCGAGCGCCTCGGCGGGCGACGCGGCGCCGTCGAGGGTGATGCGCCCGTCCTGCGGCGCGTAGAAGCCGCACAGCAGCTTGACGAGCGTGCTCTTCCCCGCCCCGTTCTCGCCCACGATGGCCAGCGACTGCCCCGCGGGAACGTCCAGGGTGAGCCCGTCCAGCGTGGGCGCCTCGCGGCCGCGGTAGGTGAAGCGCACGCCGTCCAGCCGCAGCGCCACGCGCGCCGGTGCCCCGGCGGGGCGCGGGGCGGACGCGGGCGCCTCGTCGTCGAAGACGGGGGTGGGAAGGCCGCCGGTGAGCCGCTCCACGCGCTCGGCCAGGGCCAGCGACTGGGCCAGGAAGTACTGCGGGTCGGCGATCAGCCCCAGGTCCACCGTGGCCACCACGGCCTGGACGAACACCACCAGCGCGGCGGCGGAGAGCCGGCCGCGGGACGCCGCCAGCGCCAGCGCGCCCAGCACCACCCCGTGCGAGACGACGAGCGCCACGGCCGTGGCGGTGGCGAGCCCGCGGCCGGCCCGGCGGCTCCGCCACATCAGCCGCAGCGCGTCGAGCCAGGCGTCGCCGTAGCGGCCCACGATCCATTCGCCCAGGCCGAAGACGCGCACCTCCTTGGCGGCGGGCGCGCCCGTGGCCAGCGAGCGCACGTACTCGGCGCGGCGCAGGAGCACGGGACCGTCGCTGTTGTCGAAGCTGATCCCGTTCTCGGCGGCCTTGAAGAACAGGCGGTTGGTCAGGTACCACGCGGCCGCCAGCGGCAGCGGCGCCCACCAGGCGAAGCCCAGCAGCACCACGAAGGCGCCCGCCCCCCGCACCCGCGTGGTGGCGACGGTGCTGAGCGACGCCGCCGTGCGCCGCAGCACCCCGCGGCGGTCGGCCTCGTGCACGGCGTGCAGCTGGTCGGAGCGGTCGGGATCGTCCAGCGGCTCCAGCCCCGGGGTGCCCAGGGTGACGCCCGCCACCCGCCGGTGCACCTCCAGCGCGAGCGCGTCGTCGAGCACGCGCGACAGGTGGGCGGCGCCGGTGGCGAACACCGCGCGCCCCACCAGGGCCAGCACCACGGCGGCGAAGGCCAGCAGCGCGGGGCGTGCCGCGGCCCCGCCCGGCCCGTGCCCCGCCACGGCGGGAAGGGCCTGGACGAAGGCGCCGGTGGCCAGGATCACCGCGGTGGGCAGAAGCCCCGCGGCCAGCACCAGGAGCGCGAACGCCGCCAGCGTCCCGCGCCCCGCCGCGGCCAGCAGCCCCAGGAGCGCGCGCCACCGGGCGGCGCGCGCGGCGAAGGTCCGGAGGCGGGGGGCGCGGCGCCGCACCGGGACCCGGCCGTTCGATCGCGTCATGGGTCCGCGTTCAGGGGGCGAGGACGAGGGCCGCCCCGGAGACGGCCAGGGCGCCGGGATCCTCCCGCGGATCGCCCGCCGTGGGGCGGGCGCAGCGCTCCCGCGCCAGGGCGAGCGCTTCGCGCATGTGCCGCGCGAGGACTCGGACGTGCGGCTCGGAGCCGAGCACGGCGTGCGCGCCGGGGACGGGATGGACCTCCACCGGCGCGTAGGGGAGCCACCCCAGGGTGCGCTTCTCCTCCTCGGGGCCCGCGGCGAAGAACTCCTCGAGCCGAGCGCGGTCGTCCTGGGCCCGGAACAGGGTGATCGTCCCGGGGCGGCACCCCGGGACATACCCGGCCGCGCTGCGGACGCGGTCCAGCACGGCGTCGCACGCGGCGCGGAGCGCCGGTTCCGCGTAGCCCGGGGGCGCGGCCCCCTGTGCGTGGAGCGCCTCCACCGCGCGGCGCACCTGCTCGTCGAGCTCCAGCCCGTCCAACTCCTCCGCCCCCAGCGAGAACGGGGTCCGCATGCGCGCGGCGACGTCCTCGGCGAGCGCCACCACCACGTCGGCCTCGCGGTCCCACCCCCACCTGCGCGGGAGGACGGGGCACAGGGTGTCCAGCATGCCCACGAAGGCCACCGTCTCGCCCGCCGCCTCGAGCTGGACGGCCATCTCGTACGCCACGACCCCGCCGAAGGACCAGCTCACCAGGTAGTACGGCCCGTGCGGCTGCACCTCCCGGATGGCCGCCACGTGCTCGGCGGCGATCTGCCGCACGGGACGCGACAGCTCGCCCAGGTCGCGCACCCCGAAGGCGGGCTGGTCCGGGCCCAGGTAGCGCAGCAGGTTCAGGTAGCCCATCACGTTGCGGTCCGCCGAGTGGACGAAGAAGATGGGCGGGAGCGAGCCCCGCGGCTGGAGGGGGACCACCGGCGCCGGCGCCTCGGGCGCGGAACGCCGCTGCTCCAGGACGGCGTCGGCCATGTGCCGGACGGTGCCGCCGGCGAACAGCGTGGCCACGGGCAGGTCGCACTCCAGGACGCGGTTGGCCTCGTTGAAGAGGCGGAGCGCCAGGAACGAGTTCCCGCCCAGGTCGAAGAAGCCGTCCGCGGGCCCGATCCCCTGCACCCCCAGCAGTTCCTCCCAGAGCTGGAGGAGCTGCACCTCCACGTAGTTCCGGGGCTCGTCCTCCTCCCCCGTCCCGGCGCGCGGGTACGCCGGCGCGGGGAGGGCGCCGCGGTCCAGCTTCCCCGTGGACGTCTCCGGGAGCGCGTCCAGCACGACGAACGCGTCGGGCACCATGTACTCGGGGAGCCGGGTCCGCAGCTGCGCGCGCAGGGCCCCGGGCGCGGCCTCCCGCGCGTCGGCCACCACGTACGCCACCAGCCGCCGGTCGCCCGGCCGGTCCTCGCGCACGGCGGCGATGCACGCCCGCACCCCCGGCACCCCCCGCAGCGCCGCCTCGACCTCCCCCAGCTCCACCCGGAAGCCGCGCACCTTCACCTGGTGGTCGGTGCGCCCCAGGATCAGGAGGCCGCCGTCCTCCGTCCAGCGCGCGCGGTCGCCCGTGCGGTACATGCGCCGGCCCCCGCCGGCGAAGGGGTCGGGGACGAACGCCGCGGCCGTGAGCGCGGGACGTCCCAGGTAGCCGCGCGCCACCCCCGCCCCGCCGATGTAGAGCTCGCCCGGGAGCCCCACCGGGACGGACTCCAGGTGCGGGTCGAGGACGTGGAAGGCCAGGTTCTGGATGGCGCGCCCCACGGGGACGGGCCCGGCGCGGTGCCGTCCCGGCGGAAGCGTGTACGCCGAGCAGCCGACCACGGTCTCGGTGGGCCCGTACTCGTTCATCAGGCGCACCCCGGGGGCGTGCTCCTGCCAGGGGGCGGTGGTCTCGGCGGAGAGGAAGTCGGCGCCGATGACCAGGGTGTGCGCCGCCGTCCGCATCTCCCCGGGCGCGAGCATGGCGTTCAGCAGCCCCAGGTGGATGGGGGTGATCTTGATGAGCCCGAAGCCGGGCCCCCCGCGCAGCACCGCCGCGAGCGCCTCGACGGGGCTCTCCTCGGGGAGGAGGTGCACCGGCCGCCCCGCGAACAGGGGCAGGAGGTTGGTGATGGTGAGGTCCACCGCCATGGACGAGAACACCGGCGACCCGTTCCCCCGGTCCGCGCCGTACGCCGCGATCCCCCAGTGGATGTAGTTGCACACCCCCCGGTGGTGCATGGCCACGCCCTTGGGCCGCCCCGTGCTCCCCGACGTGTAGATCACGTACGCCAGGTTCTCCGGACCGGCGGCCGGCGCCGGCGGCTCCGCGCGCTCGCCCGCGATCTCCTCCCGGAGGGTGTCCAGGGCGATCACCCGGGTCCCGTCGCGGGCGGGGAGCCGCCCGCGCAGCCGCTCCTGCACCAGCACCACGGAGACGCCGGAGTCCTCCAGCAGGTACGCCAGCCGCTCGGCGGGGTGGGCGGGGTCCATGGGCACGTAGGCGCCGCCGGCCTTCATCACCCCCAGGATGGCGGGCATGAGCTCCGGGCCGCGCTCCAGGCAGAGCCCCACCCGCGTCTCCGCTCCCACGCCCAGGCGCGCGAGGTGGTTGGCCAGCCGGTTCGCCCCCTCGTCCAGCGCGCGGAAGGTCACCGCGTCGTCCCCGAAGACCACGGCCACGGCATCGGGCGTCCGCGCCGCCTGCGCCTCGAAGAGGTGGTGGATGCAGTGCCGCGCGGGGTACTCCGCGTCCGTCCGGTTCCACTCCGCCACCCGCGCCCGCTCCGCGTCGCCCATGAGCGCCAGCCGGGAGATGCGGCGGCCGGGGTCCGCCGCCACCGCCTGGAGCACGCGCCCCAGGTGCTCCAGCATCCGCCGCGCGGTGGCGGGCTCGAAGAGGTCCGTGGCGTACGTCAGCGCGCCCGACAGTCCCCCGGGCGTGTCCGTGAGCGCCAGCGCGAGGTCGTACTTGGCGCTGCCGCCCCCGGCATCCATCCCGTCCACCCGCAGCTCCGCGAGCCCGGCCGGCTCGTCCGCCCCGCCGTCGTGCAGCTCGAAGAGCGCCTGGAACACGGGGGAGTGGCCCAGGGAGCGCTCGGGCTGCAGCGCCGCCACCAGCCGCTCGAAGGGAACGTCCTGGTGCTCGAAGGCGCCCAGCGTGACCTCGCGCACCCGCCCCAGCACCTCGCGGAAGGGCGGGTCGCCGGACAGGTCGGTGCGCAGGGCGAGGGTGTTCATGAACAGGCCCATGAGCCCCTCCACCTCGCGGCGGGTGCGCCCCGCCACCGTGGTCCCCACCACCACGTCGTCGCTCCCGGCCCAGCGGCCCAGCAGGAGCTGGAAGGCGGCCAGGAGCAGCATGTACAGCGTGGCCCCCTCGGCCCGGGCCAGCGCCCGCAGCCGCTCCAGCGGCTCCGCGGGGAGATGGAAGGCCTCGCGCGCGCCGCGGAAGGTCATCACGGCCGGGCGGGGGTGGTCCAGGGGGAGCTCCAGGAGCGCCGGCGCGCCCTGCAGGCGCGCCTTCCACCACGACAGCAGGCGCTCCAGCCGGTCTCCCCGCAGCTGCTCGCGCTCCCAGCGGGCGTAGTCGGCGTACCGCACCGGCAGCCCCGGGAGGGGCGACTCGCCCCCCTGCCGGTACGCCCCGTACAGCGCCGACAGCTCGCGCAGGAACACGCCCATGCTCCACCCGTCGGTCACGGCGTGGTGCATGGCCGCCAGGAGCACGTGGTCCTCCTCGTCCACGCGCAGGAGCCGGGCGCGGAACGGCGGCCCCGCCGCCAGGTCGAACGGGCGGGCCGCGTCGTCGCCGGCCAGGCGCCGCACCTCCGCCTCGCGCTCCGCGGGGGGGAGGCGCGAGAGGTCCTGCACGGGGAGCGAGAAGCCGGCGAAGGGCGCGGCCACCTGCACCACCGCGCCGTCCGCCTCGGCGAAGGTGGTGCGCAGCACCTCGTGCCGGCGCACGATCTCGCCCAGCGCCCGCTCCAGCGCGCCCGCGTCCAGGGCGCCGGCCAGGCGCAGGCGGAGCGGCACGTTGTAGGCGGTGCTCCCGGGCTGCAGCCGGTCCAGGAACCAGAGCCGCTCCTGCGCGAAGGAGAGCGGGGGCGCCTCGTCGCGCTCCACCCGCACCACGGGGGCGGGCGGCGGCGCGCCGTCGCGGCGGAGCGCCGCGACCGCCTCCGCCAGCCGCGCCACCGTGGGCCCCTCCATGAGCGTCCGCAGCGGCAGCTCCACCCCGAACGCCTCGCGGACGCGCGCAACCACGCGCACGGCCCGCAGGGAGTGCCCGCCCAGGGCAAAGAAGTCGTCCAGGGCGCCCACGCGCTCCACGCCCAGCACCCGCGCCCAGATGCCGGCCACCACGCGCTCCGCCTCCGTGCGCGGCTCCACGTACTCCACGCCGGCCGGGCCCTCCGGCGCGGGGAGCGCGCGGCGGTCCAGCTTGCCGCTGGCGGTCAGGGGAAGCGCATCCATCGCCACGAACGCGGCCGGCACCATGTAGTCCGGCAGCCGCGCCCGCAGCCACTCGCGCAGCTCCGCCGGGGCCGGTGCCTCCACCCCGCCGCGCGCGGCGACGTACGCCACGAGCCGCGGATCGGCCCGCACGTCTTCGCGCAGCACGACGGCCGCCTCGCCGACGGCGGGATGGGCGAGCAGCGCCGCCTCCACCTCGCCGGGCTCGACGCGGAAGCCGCGCAGCTTGACCTGTGCGTCCACGCGGCCCAGGAACTCGAGCGTGCCCTCCGCCGTCCACCTGACGCGGTCGCCCGTGCGGTACAGCCGGCCGCCCGGCGCGCCGAACGGGTCCGGGACGAAGCGCCCGGCCGTGAGCGCGGGGCGGAGGTGGTAGCCGCGCGCCAGGCCGTCGCCGCCCGTGTACAGCTCGCCGGGCACGCCCACGGGCACGGGGCGCATCCCGTCGCCCAGCACGTAGACCGTCGAGCTCTCGACCGGGCGGCCGATGGGGAGGGTCCACCCCACCTCGTCGGCGCGGGTGACGGCGTGCGTGGCGGTGAAGGTGGTGTTCTCCGTGGGGCCGTACCCGTTGATGAGCGTGAGGCCGGGGTTCGCGTCCAGCACGCGCCGCACGTGCGCGGGCGAGAGCACGTCGCCCCCGGCCAGCAGCTGGCGCACGCCCGGGAACCCGTCCGGCCGCTCGTCCACCACCTGGTGAAAGAGGCCCGCCGTGAGCCACAGCGTCGTCACGCCCTCCCCGTTCACCACCTGCCCCAACTCCTCCAGCGACGGCGTGCCGGCGGGCACGATGGCCAGCCGCGCGCCGTTCAGCAGGGTGCCCCAGATCTCGAAGGTGCTGGCGTCGAAGGCGATGGGCGCGAGCTGAAGCACCGTCTCGTCCGCGTCCAGCCTGACCCACCGCCCGCCGCGCGCCAGCCGCAGCACGGCCCGGTGCGGCACGGCCACGGCCTTGGGGGTGCCCGTGCTGCCGGAGGTGTAGACCAGGTACGCCAGCCCCTCCGCCGGCACGCGGACGCGCGGATCGGCGGCGGATTCGGCCGCGACGGCGTCGCGGTGCGCGTCCAGCAGCACGCGCGCGGCGCCGGCGCGCGGCAGGGCCTCCGCCAGGCGCGTGTCGGTGACGAGCACGGAGACGCCCGCATCCGCCAGCATGAACGCCAGGCGCTCGCGGGGATAGACGGGATCCAGCGGCACGTACGCGCCGCCGGCCTTGAGGATGGCCAGCACGGAGACGATCAGCTCCGGCCCGCGCTCAAGGCACAGACCCACGCGATGCTCCGGGCCCACGCCCAGGCGGCGCAGGTGGTTTGCGAGGCGGTTGGCGCGCGCGTCCAGCTCGCCGTACGTCACCCATTCGCCGCCGTGCACGAGGGCGGCGGCATCCGGCGCGCGGGCGGCCTGCTCGCCGAAGACCGCAGGGATGCACGCGTCGCGCGGGTAGTCCGCCGTTGCGCCGCTCCACGCCACCAGCAGCTGCTCCCGCTCCCCGGCCCCCAGCAGCTCCAGCGCGCCCAGGGGCGTCCCGAAGCCGCGGGCGACCGCCTCCAGCAGCCGCTCGAACAGGCCCAGCCAGCGCGCCACCGTCTCCGGGTCGAAGAGGTCGGTGGCGAAGTCGCAGTCCAGGCGCAGCTCCAGCCCCGCCGTCTCCGTCATCCCCAGCTCCAGGTCGCCCCGGGCGCCGCCGGTGAAGTTCCCCGCGACCTCCGCCCGCAGCCCGCCCAGCGGCGGGGCGCCGGCCTGCCGGTCCAGGTACATGGCCGCGGCGACCAGGGGCGGGCGGGAGGCGTCGCGCCGGGGGAGGAGCTCGTCCACCAGCCGGGGGAAGGAGAAGCGCCGGTGCTCCAGCGCCTCCAGGACGGCGCGCCGCACCCGCCGGGCGTGCTGCGCGAAGGGCGCCGCCGCGTCGAGCCGGGCGCGGATGGGAAGGAAGCTGATCCCGTACCCCACCAGCTCCGCCCCGTCCGCTCCGGCCGCCTGCCCCGCGGAGGGGGTGCCGACGACCACGTCGTCGTGCCCGCCCAGCCGGCCCAGCCAGACCATCATGGCCGAGAGCAGGGTGTGGAACAGCGTCAGCCCGTGCTCGCGCCCCGCCCCGGCCAGCCGGCGGACCAGGGCGCTCTCCACCACGCGGGTGACGCGCTCGCCCCGGTAGCTGCGCGCCGGGGGGCGCGGCCGGTCGGCGGGGAGGTCGAGCACGGGGACGCCGTCGGCGAAGCGCGCCGTCCAGTATGCGTGCGCCCGGCCGTCGTCGCGGTCCGCCTCCAGCTGCGCGCGCAGGAGCGCGGCGTGGTCGGGGGGCGGGGGAAGGGCCGCGCCCCGCCCCTCCGTCCGCGCCGCGTACAGCTCGCCCAGCTCGCCGATCAGCACGCTCACGGACCAGCCGTCCAGGACGGCGTGGTGCGAGTCGAAGAGCAGCAGGTGCTCGTCCTCCGCCAGCGCGGCGAGGGAGAAGCGGACCAGCGGCCCGCGCGCCAGGTCGAAGGGGCGGCGCGCCGTCTCGCGCACCCACGCCTCCACCCGCGCCTCCCGCTCCCCCGGCGCCTCGCCGCGGAAATCCGTGAGCGGCACCTCGACCGCCACGGAGGGGTGGACCCGCTGCGTCTCGCCGCCGGGGGCGAAGGTGGTGCGGAGCGCGTCGTGCCGGTCGGAGAGCGCCTGGAGCGCGCCGCGCAGCGCCGCCACGTCCAGCGCGCCGTGCAGGCGGATGGAGAGCGACTCGAGGTAGGCGCGCCCGGCCGCCTCGCCCATCTGCGACTCGATCCACAGCTGCCGCTGCCCCTCGGTCAGCGGCAGCACCCGCACCCCGTCCTCCCGCCGCTCCGCCCCCGCGTCCGCGTCCGCGTCCGCAGCGGAGGAGGAGGAGGAGGAGGAGGAGGACGGGGACGGAGCCACCACGGCCGCCTCGTCCCGCGAGGCGCCCCCGCCCGTCGCCGGCCCGCCCGCGGGCGCGGGGATGAGGCCGCCGCGCCGGAGGGCCGTGGTGGCCGCGCACACGCCGGCGAACACCCGGTCCAGGTCCTCGTCCGTGTGCGCGGTGCAAAGGAAGCCCGTCCCCGTCTCGGGGATCACGTGGATCCCCTCGTGGATGAGGTGGTGGTTGAAGAGGTCGGGGAAGCGGATCTCCGGACCGTGGAAGAAGCGGAACGCGGAGCCGAAGCTCACCGTCGTCATGGGGATGCGCTCCGCCTCGAACCACTCGTTCAGCCGCCGCACCAGGGCGTCCGCGCGGGCGTTGAGCCGGTCGTACATCGGCGTCCCCTGCCGCCGGATCTCCTCCAGGATGGAGACGGCCACCGCCATGGAGAGCGGGTGCTTGAAGTAGGCCCCGGCGAAGAGGGTGCGCTGCCCGGTGGGGTACGAGTCGTCGCCGTATCTCCAGGTGCCGCCGTCGAAGACGCTCATGGGCTCGCGCTTCCCCGCCACGACGCCCATGGGGAGCCCGCCGGCCACGATCTTCCCGTAGGTGACCAGGTCGGCGTCCACGCCGAAGAAGGCCTGGCCGCCGCCGGGGAGGATGCGGAAGCCGGTGATCAGCTCGTCGAAGTGCAGCATCGCCCCCGCCTCGCGGGTCATCCGCCGCAGCTCGTGGAGAAAGGCGCGGGGCTGGATGTCGAGGCGGCGGCTCTGCACCGGCTCCACCATCACCACGGCCACCTCGTCCAGGATCTTCGCCAGCCGCTCCAGCGACTCGGGCTGGTCGTAGTCCAGGATGACGACGTCGTTCAGGGGGAGCGCGGGGATCCCCGGCGCGGTGGGGCGGATGCGGCCGTCGGCGCCGGGCGGGCGGCCCTGCACGATGTCGGACCAGCCGTGGTAGCTCCCGGCGAAGTAGACGACCTTGCTGCGCCCCGTGCAGGTGCGGGCGGCGCGGATGGCGCCCAGCACCGCCTCCGTGCCGGAGTTGCAGAAGATGGCGCGGTCGTTTCCGCCCAGCTCGCACACCAGCTCCGCGGCCCGCCCGGCGTGCTCGGACTGCGGGCCCACGCCGTAGCCCAGCTCCACCTGCTCGCGGATGGCGCGGCTGACGAACTCCGGCGCGTGCCCGAACAGGTTGCACCCGAAGGACATCCCGATGTCCACGTACTCGTTGCCGTCCAGGTCCCACACCCGCGACCCCGCCGCGCGCCGGCCCACGATGGGGTACAGGATCTCCTTCCACGCGCGGCGGAAGCGGGCCGTGACGCGGCTGTCGGCCAGGGGCTCGTGGTAGCGGACCTGGTGCGCCTTGCTCGCCCGGGTGCGCGCCACGTAGCGCGCGGTGAAGTCGTCCAGGTACGCGCGCTGCCCGGGGGTCAGCCCGCCCGCCTCGGTGTTCACCGGCTGGTAGGCCACGAACGGCGCCGCCGGCTGGATGCGCGCCCGCGGCGACGGCTCCGCCACCGCGCGCGGCGGTTCGGCGGCGGCCGGCACCGTCTCCGCGGCCGGCGCCGCATCGGCGGCGGGCGCCGCGCCGGCCGGGTGCGCGGCATGGCCGGTGATCGCGGCCAGCTGCCGCGCCATCAGCTGGTTCATGGCCTGGAGCTGCTGCGCCACCACGTCCCGCACCACGTCGCCGCCCGCGCCGCCGCCCGTTCCGCCGCCGTCCGTCGCGGGCGGCGGGAAGAAGGCGGGGGGTGGTGCGGAGACGCGCCGCCGTGCCCCGCCCTGCGCGGGGAGGGCGGCAGGCGGCTCCGGCGCGAGCTCCGGCGCCGGCTGCGAAGCCGCCTTCGGGTCCGGGACCAGGGCGTCGGGCGGGAGCACGGCGTCGACGTGCCGGGCGACGGCGTCCAGCGTGGTCATCTCCTCCAGCATCTCCACCAGCGAGAGGCGTACGCCCAGGCGCTTCTCGATCAGCTGGATCCCCTGGAGGAGGAGGAGCGAGTCGAAGCCGATCCGGAACAGGTCCGCGTCGGTGGGGATCTGCCCCGCGTCGATCCCCGTCAGCCCGGCGGCGATCTCCGTGAGCCGGGCCAGCACCGCCTGCTGCCGGGCGGTGCCGTTCGCCGTCGCCGACAGTCCGTTCTCCATCGCGACCGGTCCTTTCCGGGTTGATTCGATCGGAACCGCCCCTCGTTCCTCCGCCCTCCGTTCCTCCACCCCCCGTTCCTCCACCCCCCGTTCCTCCACCACCGCCACCGCCACCGCCGTCCCTGCCGCCGTGCCGCCCTCCCGCGGCGCGTCCACCCAGTACCGCTCGCGCTCGAAGGGGTAGCCGGGGAGGGGGACGCGGTGGCGCCGCTCGTCCGCGGCGAACGCGGCCCAGTCCACCGTCACCCCCGCCGCCCAGAGCCCGCCGAGCGACTCCAGGAGGAAGCGCAGGTCGTCCACGCGGTTCCGCGGGTGCCGGAGCGAGCTGAAGACGGCGCGGCCGCCGGACGCCCCGGCGGAGGGGTGCTGCAGCGCCCAGGCGCCCAGCGTCTGCCCGGGGCCCACCTCCAGCAGCGCCCAGCCGGGCTCGCGGCGGAGCGCCGCCACGCCGTCGGCGAAGCGGACGGTGCCGCAAAGGTGGCGCGCCCAGTACGCGGGGGAGCGGGCCTCCTCGTCCGTGATCCACGTCCCCGTGACGTTGGAGACGAAGGGGATCTCCGGCGCGCGCAGCCCGAAGCCCGCCACCAGCCGCTCCAGCTCCGCCGCCACCGGCGCCATGGCGCGCGAGTGGAAGGCGTGCCCGGCCACCAGGCGGCGGCTCACCGTTCCCCGCTCCGCCAGCGCCGCCTCGAACCGCTCGATCTCGCCCGGGGCGCCGGAGACGACGCAGCTCTCCGGCGTGTTCACCGCCGCCAGGTCGAGCGCGGCCGGGAGGATCTCCCGGAGCGCCGCCTCGCCCAGCGGGACGGCGAGCATGGCGCCGGGGGGGAGCGCGTCGATCAGCTTCGCGCGGAGGGCGACCAGCCGGAGCGCGTCCTCCAGGCGGAAGACGCCGGCCACGCAGGCGGCCACGTACTCGCCCAGCGAGTGGCCCAGCATCCCCCGCGGGGCCACCCCCCAGCTCGTCCACAGCTTCGCCAGCGCGTACTCGACCACGAAGACGGCGGGCTGGGCCCGGCGCGTGTCGTCCAGGGGCGAGCCCCCGGCCGGTTCCCCGCCGCGCCCCAGCATCCGCCGCAGGTCCCATCCACCCGTCCCTTCCCCGTCCCCGTCCCCGTCCCCGGGCCCGTCCCCGGACCCGGCCGGGAAGAGCGCCTCGCGCAGGTCCTCGCCCAGGACGGGGCGGAGCAGGTCGCAGCACGCGTCCACGGCGGCGCGGAAGACGGGCTCGGCGTCGTACAGGCCGCGCCCCATGTCCACGTGGTGCATCCCCAGCCCGGGGAAGAGAAAGGCGACCGGGCGCTCCGTCCGCGGGATGGCGGACGACGCGCGGGCGGCGCCTTCGCGGAGGCGGGCGGCGCCCTCCGCCGCGCCGCCGCAGACGACGGCCAGGCGGCGCTCCAGCTCGCGCCGCCCCGTCTGGAGCGTGTACGCGGCGTCGGCCAGCGGCGGCGCGTCCTCGCCCTCCAGGGCGGCGGCCAGGTTGGCGGCCGCGGCGGCCAGCGCCGTGGGCGTCTTCGCGGAAAGGACGAGGAGCTGCCGGGGGCGGGAGGGGCCGGAGGGCTCGCGCGGGGGGGCCTCCTCCAGCACCACGTGCGCGTTGGTCCCGCCGATGCCGAAGGAGGAGACCCCCGCCCGGCGCGGGGTGCCGTTGCGCGCCCAGGGGCGCAGCGCCGTGTTGACGAACAGGCGCCCGCCGAGCGCCTCCACCCCGGCGTGCGGGACGGCGCAGTGGAGCGACGGGGGGATCTCGGCGTGGCGGAGCGCCAGGACGGTCTTGATGAGCGCCGCCACCCCCGCCGCCGTGTCCAGGTGCCCCAGGTTGGTCTTCACCGAGCCGATGGCGCAGGGGTCTCCCGCCTCGGCGCGGCCCAGCACCTCGCCCAGCGCCTTGAGCTCGACGGCGTCACCCAGCGGGGTCCCGCTCCCGTGCGTCTCCACGTACTGGAGCGTGCCGGCGTCGACCCCCGCCACGGCCAGCGCCTCGGAGATCACCCGCGTCTGCCCCTCCACGCTGGGGGCCGTGTACCCCACCTTCTGCGCGCCGTCGTTGTTGAGGGCGGAGCCGCGGATGACGGCGTGGATGGTGTCGCCGTCGGCGAGCGCGTCGTCGAGCCGCTTGAGCGCGACCAGCCCCACCCCCTGCCCGCCCACCGTCCCCCGGGCGTCCGCGTCGAAGGCGCGCACGTGCCCGTCGGGGGAGACGATCCCGTCGGGGGTGTACAGGTGCCCGCCCCTGAACGGCGGCCGGGCCGAGACGCCCCCGGCCAGCGCCAGGTCGCACTCGCCGGTGGCCAGGCTCTGGCACGCCAGGTGGACGGCCACCAGCGAGGTGGAGCAGGCGGTCTGCACCGTCACGCTGGGCCCCCGCAGGTTCAGCCGGTAGGAGACCCCGGGCGCCAGGTGATCCTTCTCGTTCCACAGGTGGATGCGCGTGTGCCCCACGGCCTCCACCACCTCGGGGCTGGCGTGCAGGTGGCGCACGTACCCGCTGGACGACGAGCCGGCGAACACCCCCACGGGCCGGTCGCCGCGGGCGGGATCGTGGCCGGCGTGCTCCAGCGCGGCCCAGGCGCATTCCAGCAGGAGGCGGTGCTGCGGGTCCAGCACCTCGGCGTCACGCGGGGTCAGGCCGAAGAGCGCCGCGTCCAGCTCGTCGGCGCCGCGCAGGGCGCCCATGGCGGGGACGAAGTCGGGGTGGTCCGCCAGCGCCGCCGGCGTCCCCTCCGCCAGCAGCTCGTCGCGGGTGAAGAAGGTGATGGACTCCACCCCCGCCCGCAGGTTGCGCCAGAAGGCGTCGACGTCGTCGGCGCCGGGAAAGCGCCCGGCCATCCCCACGATCGCGACCTCGTACCCGGTCCGGGACTCGCCCGCGCTGCTCTGCTCGGTCATGACCACGTGGGGATAAGATGGGTGATCGGGTCCCGCCGTCCCGCGCCTACGCCCGCGGCCGGCGCGGCGCCAGCCGCGCCCGCGCCGCCTGCCGCACCCCCGCCCGCTCCTCGCCCTGCTCCGCCGCCCCGCCCCGCGCCTCGCCCTCCAGCGCCCGGGCGAGGGCGCGGACGGTGGGATGGTGGAACAGGTCCACCAGCGGCACCGTGCGCCCCAGCTCGTCGGCCAGGCGCCCCTGCAGCCGGGCCAGCAGCAGCGAGTGCCCGCCCAGCTCGAAGAAGTTGTCCTCCGCGCCCACCGTCTCCACGCCCAGCAGCTCCGCCCACAGGGCGGCGATCCGCGCCTCCAGCCCGGCCCCCGGCTCCACCCGCCGCGCCGGCTGCGCGGGCGCGGGCGCGAGCGCCGGAAGGGCGCGCCGGTCCAGCTTGCCGCTGGGGGTGCGGGGCAGCTCGTCCACCGCCACGAACGCGGCGGGGACCATGTACGCGGGGAGGGTGCCCCGCAGGTGGGTGCGGAGCGCCTCCGCGTCCGCCCCGGCTTCGCCCGCGACGTACGCGACCAGGCGCGTCTCCCCCGTCGCATCCCCGCGCGCCACCACGGCGCAGTCCGTCACCGCCGGGTGCCCGCGGAGCGCCGCCTCGACCTCGCCCGGCTCCACGCGGAAGCCGCGGATCTTGACCTGCTGGTCGATGCGCCCCAGGAACTCCAGCGTCCCGTCGGAGCGCCAGCGCACGCGGTCGCCCGTGCGGTACAGCCGCCCGCCGGGCTCCACCGCGAACGGATCGGGGACGAACGTCTCCGCCGTGAGCCCCGGCCGGCCCAGGTAGCCCCGCGCCAGCTGCACCCCGCCCGCGTACAGCTCGCCGGGGACCCCCACCGGCGACGGGTGCCCGCCGCCGTCCAGCACGTACAGCCGCGTGTTGGGGAGCGGGCCGCCCAGGGAGGGGGTGCGCGGCTCCGGGACGCACACGGCCGCGCAGACGCGCACCGTGGCCTCGGTGGGGCCGTAGACGTTGATGAAGCGGCGGTCCCGCCCCCAGCGCTCCACCAGCTCCGGCGTGCACGCCTCGCCGCCCGCGACGAGCGTCGCCAGCGCGGGGAGCTCCGCCGCGGGGAGCGCGGCGAGGGCGGAGGGGGTGAGCTTGGTGTGGGTGATCCCGTCCCGGCGGAGCAGCCCCACCAGCTCGTCGCCCAGGAGGAGGCGCTCGGGCTCCGGGACGTGGAGCGCCGCCCCGGCGCAGAGCGCGGCGAAGAGCTCGGCGGCCGAGGCGTCGAAGTGCAGCGGGGCCAGGAGCAGCGAGCGCGAGCCGGGGCCCAGCGCGAAGAGCCGGACCAGCGCGGGGACCAGGTTGCAGACGCCCCGGTGCTCCACCCCCACCCCCTTGGGGCGCCCGGTGGAGCCGGAGGTGTAGATGACGTACGCCAGGTTCCCCGCCGTTGCGCCGCCGTCGATCGGCCCGGCGCTCTCCGCCTCGATCCGCCGCGCCGCTTCCTCCAGGACGACGACGCCGGTTCCGGGCGCGGCGGGGAGCCGTGCGCGCACGGCCGCCTGCGTCACCAGCACCGAGACGCCGCTGTCGGCGAGCATGTACGAGACGCGCTCCGCCGGGGAGGCGGGGTCCAGCGGCACGTACACGCCCCCGGCCTTCAGGACGGCCAGGACGGCGGCGACCATCTCGACGCCGCGCTCCAGGCAGAGGCCCACCCGCGCCTCCGGCCCCACGCCCACCCCGGCCAGGTGGCGCGCCAGGCGGTTGGCGCGCGCGTCCAGCCCGCGATACGTCAGCGTCTCACCGCCGCAAACCACGGCGGGGGCGTCCGGCGTCCGCGCCGCCTGCGCCTCGAAGAGCCGGTGGACGCACGTCTGCGCGGGATACGGCGCCTCCGTCCGGTTCCACGCCTCGACGACCGTCCGCCGCTCGTCCTCCCCCAGCAGCGCCAGCCGCGACAGGGAGACGTCCGGCGCGTCCGCCCCCTGCTCCAGCACGCGGCCCAGGTGCGCCAGCATCCGGCGGACGGTGGCGGCGTCGAAGAGGTCGGTGCGGTAGCGCGCCGCGGCCGCCAGCCCGCGCTCCGTCACGGTGAAGGTGAGCGACAGGTCGAAGGTGGCGGTGTCCGGGTCGATCCCCGCGCCCTCCACCGAGAGCCCCGCCAGCCCGGCCGCCGGGCGCCCCGCGCCCTCGTTGAGCGCGAACAGCACCTGGCAGACGGCCGAGTGGCTCAGGGAGCGCGCGGGCTGCAGCTCGGCCACCAGCCGCTCGAACGGGGCGTCCTGGTGCTCGAACGCGGCCAGCGTGACGCCGCGCACCCGCCGCAGCACCTCGCGCAGCGCCGGATCGCCGGAGAGGTCGGTGCGCAGCACCAGCGTGTTGACGAAGAAGCCGATCAGCTCCTCGGTCTCGCGCCGCGTGCGCCCGGCGATGGGCGTGCCGACAACGACGTCCTCGCTCCCGGCGTACTTCGACAGCAGCGCCTGGAAGGCGCCCAGCAGCACCATGTAGAGCGTGGCCCCCTCGCCGCGCCCCAGGGCGCGGAGCCGCTCCAGGAGCGCGGCGGGGAGCGCCAGGCGCTCGACGGCGCCGCGGTGCGTCTGCACGGCGGGGCGCGGGCGGTCGGTGGGGAGCTCCAGGAGGGCCGGCGCGCCGGCCAGCCGCTCCCGCCACCACGCCAGCTGCCGCTCCAGCGCCGCGCTCGCCGGCGCCCCGCGCTGCCAGGCGGCGTAGTCGGCGTACTGCACGGCGAGCTCCGGCAGCGGAGACTCCCGCCCCTCGCGGTACGCCCCGTACAGCGCCGCCAGCTCGCGGAAGAGCAGGTCCACGCTCCACCCGTCGCCCACCGCGTGGTGCACCCCCAGGAGGAGCGCGTGGTCCTCCGCACCGAGGCGCAGCAGCGTGGCGCGGAAGAGCGGGCCCGCCGCGAGGTCGTACGGGCGCCGCGCCAGCTCCTCCACGCGGCGGCGCAGCTCCGCGTCGCGCTCGGCTTCACCCCGGTGGGAAACGTCGTCGCAGCCGAGCGCGAAGCCGGCGAACGGCGCGATCCCCTGCACGGGCGCCCCGGCCACCTCGCGGAAGACCGTACGGAGCGGCTCGTGCCGGCGGACGATCTCGCCCACCGCCCGCTCCAGCGCCGCGGCGTCCAGCGCGCCGCGGAGCCGGAGGGGGAAGTACATGTTGTACGTGGCGTTCCCCGGCTGCATCCGGTCCAGGAACCAGAGCCGCTCCTGCGCGAAGGAGAGCGGCAGGGGCCGGTCGCGCGGCACCGGGACCACGGGGGGAAGGACGGGAGCTCCCGCGCGGCGCGCCTCCTCCACGGCTTCGCCCAGGGCGGCCACGGTGGTGCGCTCGAACAGGGTGCGCAGCGGCAGCTCCACGCCGAAGACCGCGCGGATGCGCGACGCCACGCGGGTGGCCAGGAGCGAGTGGCCGCCGAGAAGGAAGAAGTCGTCGCGGACGCCGACCCGCTCCACGCGCAGCAGCTCGGCCCAGACCTCCGCCAGCACCTCCTCGACCGGGGTGCGCGGTGCCGCGTAGCGGTCCCCGGTGGAGGCCAGCTCCGGCGCGGGGAGCGCCTTCACGTCCAGCTTGCCGTTGGGGGTGAGCGGAAGCGCGTCCAGCGTCACGAACGCGGCCGGAACCATGTACCCGGGGAGGCTCCGCTTCAGGTGCGCCCGCAGCGCATCCCCGTCCGTCTCACCCACGACGTACGCCACCAGCCGCTTCTCGCCGGGCTCGTCCTCGCGCACGATCACGCGCGCCTCGCGCACGTCCGCGTGGGCCGAGAGCACGCTCTCGATCTCGCCGGGCTCGATGCGGAAGCCGCGGACCTTGACCTGCTGGTCGATGCGGCCCAGGAACTCCAGCGTGCCGTCCGCGCGCCACCGTGCCCGGTCGCCCGTGCGGTACAGCCGCGCGCCGGGGAGGGACGAGCCGGGGAGGGACGAGCCGGGGAAGGACGAGCCGGAGAAGGACGAGAACGGGTCGGGGACGAAGCGCTCGGCGGTGAGCGCGGGCCGGTCCAGGTAGCCGCGCGCCACGCCGGCGCCGCCGACGTACAGCTCGCCCGGCACGCCGGCGGGGACGGGGCGCCCCGCCGCGTCCAGCACGCGGGCGAGCGCGCTCTCCAGCGGCCGCCCGATGGCGGGCACCCGGTCGTCCCCCGCCGCGACGCGCGCGGACGAGGCGGACACGGTCGTCTCCGTGGGCCCGTAGGCGTTGTGCAGCTCCACCGCGCCCGACCAGCGCGCCGCCACCGCGGCCGGAAGCGCCTCGCCCGCGCTCACCACCACGCGCAGGTCCGGCGCGTCGGCCGGGTCCATCAGCGCCAGCACCGAGGGCGGGAGGGTGGCAAAGCTCACGCGCTCGCGGCGGAGCGTGTCGCGCAAGGGCGCGCCGGGGAGCAGCGCCTCGCGCGGGGCCATCACCAGGGTGCCGCCGCAGAGCAGCGCGCCGAACACCTCTTCCACCGCCGCGTCGAACGAGAGCGAGGCGAACTGCAGCGCCCGGTCGTGCGCGGTCTGCCCCAGCCGCGCGCGCTTCCAGGCGACCAGCGCGGGCACGCCCCGGTGCGCCACCGCCACGCCCCTGGGGCGGCCGGTGGAGCCGGAGGTGTAGACCACGTACGCCAGGGCCTCGGGATGCGAGACGACCGGCGGGGGCGTCGCGGGGCAGGCGCCGATGGCGTCCGCCTCCGCGCGCGGGTCGACGACGGCGGGGAGGGCGCCCTCCAGCCCGGCGGGCAGGTCGCCGTGGGCGATCACCAGCCGCGCGCCGGCGTCGGCCAGCATGTACGCCAGCCGGTCCGCGGGATAGGCGGGGTCGAGCGGGACGCAGGCGCCGCCGGCCTTCAGCACCGCCAGGAAGGCGGCCACCGTCTCGGGCGTGCGCTCGGCCACGATCCCGACGCGCGCCTCGGGCCCCACGCCGCGCGCGGCCAGGTGGTGCGCCAGGCGGTTGGCCGCCCGGTCCAGGTCACGGTAGCGGGTCGCCTCCCCGTTCCAGGCGATGGCCGGGGCGTCCGGCGTGCGCGCGGCCTGCGCGGCGAACAGCGCGTGGATGCAGCCGGTGGGGACATCCGCCGCGGCGGGGCTCCACTCCTCCAGCACGCGGCGGCGCTCCGCCGGGTCCAGCAGGTCGATGTCGGGCAGGCGCACGCCCGGGTCGGCGCAGACCTGCTCCAGCACGCGGACCAGGCGCGCCGCCATCCGCTCCACGGTCGCGCGCTCGAAGAGGTCGGTGCGGTGGGTCAGCACGCCGGACACTCCGCCGGCGCTCGCCCGCAGCGTCAGCGCCAGGTCGAACTTCGCGACGCTGGCGTCCGCCGTGATGCCGGTCACGTCCAGCCCCGCGACCTCCCTGCGCCGGGGCTCGGCATCCTCCAGCGCGAAGATCGCCTGGAAGAGGGGGGTGTGGCCCAGGCTGCGCTCGGGCTGCAGCTCGGCCACCAGCCGCTCGAACGGCAGGTCCTGGTGCTCGTACGCGCCCAGCGTCGTCTCGCGCACCCGCCGCAGCACCTCGCGGAAGCCCGGGTCACCGGAGAGGTCCGTCCGCAGGGCCAGCGTGTTGACGAAGAAGCCGATCAGCCCCTCCACCTCGCCGCGCGTGCGGCCCGCGATCGGGCTGCCGACCACCATGTCGTCGCCCGCGCCGTGCCGGGCGAGAAGGGCCTGGAAGGCGGCGAGCAGCACCATGTACAGCGTGGCGCCCTCGCCGCGCCCCAGCGCCCGCAGCCGGTCCAGCAGCGCGGCCGGGAGGGCCACGGGCACGTGCGCGCCGTCGAACGCCTGCACCGCCGGCCGCGGGCGGTCCGTCGGCAGCTCCAGCAGCGCGGGAGCCCCGGCCAGCTGCCGCGTCCAGTACGCCAGCTGCCGGCCCAGCACCTCGCCCGCCAGCCGCTCGCGCTGCCACACGGCATAGTCGGCGTACTGCACCGGGAGCTCCGGCAGCGGCGACTCCCCGCCCTCCCGGTACGCCGCGTACAGCGCCAACAGCTCCCGGTGGAGCACCCCCATGCTCCACCCGTCGCTGACGATGTGGTGCATCGAGAGCAGCAGCACGTGGTCTTCTTCGCCCAGCCGCAGCAGCGCCGCGCGGAAGAGCGGACCCGCAGAGAGGTCGAACGCCCGCCGCGCCTCCTCGCCGGCGCGCCGCCCGGCCGCCGCCTCGCGATCCGCCTCGCCGAGCGCCGACAGGTCCTCCACCGGAAGGACGAAGCCGTCGAAGGGCGCCACCACCTGCACGGGAGTGCCGTCCCGGTCGGCGAAGGTGGTCCTCAGCGTCTCGTGACGCCGGACGATCTCGCCCAGGCTCCGCTCCAGCGCCGCCTCGTCCAGCGCACCCCCCAGGCGCCATGCCATGGGGACGTTGTAGACGGCGCTTCCCGGGTCCAGCCGGTCGATGAACCAGAGCCGCTCCTGCGCGAAGGAGAGCGGCAGCGCCCCCGTGCGCTCGGTCGGCACCACCGGCGGCAGCGCGGGCAGCCCCGCGCGCCGGATCTCCTCCACCTGCTCCGCCAGCTCCGCCACCGTGGGTCCCTCGAAGAGCGCCCGCAGCGGCACCTCCACCCCGAACAGCTGACGCACCCGCGAGATCACGCGCGTGGCCAGCAGCGAGTGCCCGCCCAGGTCGAAGAAGCTCTCCTCCACCCCTACCCGCTCCAGGCGCAGCACCTCCGCCCAGATCTCCGCCAGCACCTCCTCCACGGGGGTGCGCGGCGCCACGTACCGGTCCGCGTCGGCCCCGTACTCCGGTGCCGGCAGCGCCCGGCGGTCCAGCTTGCCGTGCGGCGTCAGCGGCATGGCGTCGAGCACCACGAGGGCGGCCGGCACCATGTGCTCCGGCATCCGCTCGCCCAGCCAGGCACGCAGCT